>MTLD01001584.1_pt4 | contig 13209 bp, 10 predicted proteins | sample 1982471 | NCBI WGS metagenome assembly MTLD01 (sample SAMN05712604, study PRJNA340218) | biofilm metagenome | isolation source: sample SPM anode biofilm adapted to -50 mV | place: USA | collected 2012-02-03
CGCCAGTTCTCGCCGGTCCCTGGCACGTTGAGGGCGCCGCAAGCAGAGCAGGTGAAGGCGATCTTCTTCATATCCGGGCCCTCCCCTGCTGCCCCCGCGGAGTGACTGACCGGAGGGCTGCAAGACCAGTTAAACGCCGCCGGTCGACAAGACGGGTGGCACTAGGGACGCCGGGATAACTCTCCTGCCAGAAGAACTCTGGACGGACAGGGACAAGCCAAACGTCCAGGAAGGTGGGATCAGCACATCCGTGTTCAAGACAAAGCCGGAACTTCCCGCAGTAGTGATCAGCGCTCCGGAGGAGGTCTTCCTCAATCGCGCCCTCCTTTTTCAAGCGATCGACCACCCCCTTGATCACGCGCCGGCGTTCCATGATGAGTTCCAGGTCAGTCCCGCAGTCAAGGTCTGGCGCAAGCTTCACCGCGACCTGGTAGAGCACCGCAGGCTCGAAGTAGCAGAGACCGGTTGACATGAAAGCGCCGGTGCTGCGCGCGTTGTCCTGGCTGTGGATGCGCTGGGCGAGCTCCGCGCGAAGGAGTTCCAAAGGAACCTGAAGGTCGAGGGGGTAAAGTGGTTCTCGATAAGGGATGTGTGGCGTGGCCATGGCGGCACCTCCTGAGATGTTTCTATCTCTTGTGCGAGCCAGCAACCACGGGAGGAACCGAAAGGGAGATCATGCAGGGGAATGACGAGGACGTAGCAGAGGGTAGACCATACGTCTTTTTAGAGGATTCACTACAGTGTCAGGCCGTCTAGGGAAACATTAGACAAGGTTCGTGCAATGTTGTACCCTCATGACAGTTCGGAGGTATACATGAAGAGAGACATGGATCTATGCAGGAAGGTACTACAGGTTATCGAAAAAGGAAACGATCGGCCATGCACGATAGGAGTGACTGACCTCGGTGGTGATGATGCCTTTGACGTCACACCTGAGGCCCTCAACTACCACATAAAGCTTCTGATACAAGCGGACCTAGTCAACTCAAGCGGTACCCACGTAAGAGGGATTCCTATAGTGCGGGGGCTTACCTGGAAAGGTCATAATTTTGTAGAAAGCTCTCGGGACCAAGGTCTGTGGGAAAAAGCAAAGCAGACTGTAAAAGAAAAGACCGGGGGGCTGACACTTGAATTATTGTCAGCAGTCCTTGCCTCGGTGGCGAAGAAAGCTCTTGGGATTGATGGCTGAGATCTATCATAGATGCTGCCGAAGACTAACAAGCAGTGACAATCTCAACCTTCACTCACTCGCATTCTCTTGATCAACGCTTTGATATCCTCGGCACGCCAGACTGTTGTCCTGGCCCCCAGCTTTATACCGGCCGGGTACCGTCCTCCTCTCACCCCCCTCCACCAAGAGGAGGCACTCACAGGGATGAGTCGCAGGATTTCAGGAAGACGCAGTAAGCCACTTTCAGGAACTCGGAGCAGATCTGCCTCGGGCAACATCGAAGCCCCAGGTGGGGAGGCTGAGCTCTCTGGAGTTACAGCCAAGCCTTCCTCTCGAAGCTTTCGTACTACGGCCCGGGCGATCGCATCAACATCTTCGGCTGTGAGATGGATTTGCACATGTGCTTCCACGTCGCGTCCCCTTCATCGTGCTCTGTTGCCAAGTCTGGTCATAAGATCCCTGATATCCTCGGCTCTCCAGGCGCGAACTTTAGGCCCAAAGAGAACCCCTTTCGGGGCACGGCCTTCCTTCACCCACAGCCACCAGGTGGCGCGGCTGATCGGGATAACCTTGAGGATTTCAGGGACCCGTAGGAAGCCTGTCTCGGGAAGCGGCATAACACCGGGGGCCTGGTCTGTCTCAGTCTCCGCCAAGGAGCCGATGTTGGCGCGAGTCTGATCGTCCAGCAGCAAGCCTCTCTCGACCAGCTTCCTGACAACAGCTTCAGCAACGGCCTCGACACCCTCTGCAGTCAACTCAACGCTGATGAGGTTGTGCCCTCGGCTTCCGCTTTTCATATGACCTCCTGCGGCGCTCTACCCCGCTGCGACGCTCTACTCCTCTCGAAGGTGGTACTTGGGAATGACACTGGCTTTGACGAAGCGAAGGCTGCGGCCCAGGCGGTAGAAGTCAGCACCTTCCTTCAGCTCGCCGCGGTCGACCATCCGTTGAACTGTCCTGGTGCTCACCTCGAGCTTATCAGCCAGCTCCTTCAATGTGTAAAAATCGGCCCCCATTTCTCCTCCAAGTATTGAAATAAAAGGGGGAGGTCATCGCCCTCCCCTAATCCAGTAGATGGTTTCCTGCCAGGCTCTGTTCTACGCTGCGATGCTCGCCGTCATCCTAGTTTCTTTGCGCGTGGTTCTCCGCCGAAACCAAGCGGTGAGAGTAGCTTGGGTGACATACCAGTGCTCATCTTTTTTGACCCCCGGCAGTAGCCCCGCCTGCATCCCGGCACGCAGGCTCGAACGCAAGCATCCGGAACCAGCGGCCGGATAAAGCGTATCAACGAACACCGAAAGCTTAACCTCGCTCCGTCCCTTGAACTCGCAACGGAAGATGTCCTTCGCCAGCCTCGAGGCGCTATCCTCAATCAAGTTGCGTGTCTTATTCGTAAGGACCTGCATTTCGTCGAGGAGAGCGTCGAGCTGCTGCGAGTCGCCCTGCACTCCAGAGAGCTGCACGGCGATGGTCTGAATCTTGGCAATGGTGGCTGTTATCGTTTCGATTTCTTCCACGTACTACCTCCTTTGCATCCGGCCGGCTCGGTGGTAGTATTCCTGAGCCGGGTTGAGGTGGTCCATCCCAATGGTTCCCGCAGCCCCCAGCAACCGCCCCTCTACAGCTGCCACTGTGGAGGGGCTTTTTGTTTATTCACGGGATCTGTTGGACGGCACCCTACCACAGGCATTATGACAATTCAAGACAATTCATGACAGAACATGACAAGCGAGAGTAATTGCTCTGGCTGCTTACTTCTTGTGCTCCTGCGGCACGAAATGATTCACCCACCATCCGTCACCCAACTCGATCTGCTTGGTCCCCTTCATCCACCGCTGATAGATCCTGGTGGCGGGAATGCCCGCGGCGAGTGATGCAAGATCCGCCATCGCCCAGGCCACTGCCTTAGTGCGCTGCTCGTTCACCTCCTCGGCAAGGTTCCCCGCCCTGTAGAACAGCTGCTGAACCATCTTGTACGCTTCGGTAACCGGCATCCTCGCCGAGGTGATGGGGGCCTTTCCCTCAACGCCCTGGATAATGGCGTTCGAGAGGTCCCTCACGAAGGGTATCCCCATCAGGCGGTAAGAGACCAGGTCCGTCGCGTAATCCATCCAGCCCTTCTTCTTGTCATCGTCACCTCCGCCCAGGGCAGACGTCAGCCCGTACATCAGCGCGCCCTGGAGGAAGGTTGAGGCCATCGCCGGCAGCGCCCACACCATGAGCTGGCCATAGAGCCAGTCGGTAGTGGACATCTTTCCTTCCTTCCAGGCTTCGGTTTCTGTCGCCAGGACCTCCTGCTGAGTCGCGGCGAACGACATGAACGGGGCCAGGAGGGAAAAGAAACTGTGCCGCCCGATCCCCGTGGCATCGATGGCGAGACCGGAACCAAGCGCCTTGTTTATCGCGGCGTCTGCGGCTTCGACTGCCTTCTGGACGTCGCCGTGCTTCTCGATCTCCGCGTTATACCTGCCCCACCAGGCGGGGAGAGCCACGACAGTATCGATGAAGCGAACACCCGCCCATCCCACCGCTTGCACGTCCTCCAGGTTGAACTTCCTACCGGCGATGGTGATGCCGTCCATCTTGAACTCGCGCACCTGCTTCTTCAGGTCCCGCTCGATGTTCGCCTCACGCAGCTGCATGTACTTGGAGGCCTCGAGCATGGCCCCGTGAGCCGCGAGCGGCCCCCTGGTGATGTGCCACATCCCGTTGAGGTAGTTTTTGAACCCCGTGGCGCGCATGGCGGGGAAGACGCCCGTCACGTTCTGCAGCGCCGTCCATGCGTTGTAGGCCATGTAGTAGGCGGACATCTTCACGCGGCCGGTCTCGAACCACCCGTAGATGTTCGGCTCGGGGTGCAGCACATGCTTCAGGGCCGGTCGAATCATCTCGTGCATGTCGGCGCCTATGGTTTCCTCGTTGCGCGCCGCCAGATCCTTGTGCCGGAACACCCTGTCCGCGTCGCGGATCGCCTCGGCCACCGTGATGTATTTGATGGTGTCGGAGAGGTGGGTGGACAAAACCGAGAGCGACAGGTTGAGCGGCCGCTTCACCTTCTCGTTCCTGCCCTTGGTGAACCCGGACTTGGCCACCGGCGTCTGCAGGATCGCCTCATTGCTCGCGAGGATATCGTCTTTCTCGTTCCACTTGGCGACTTCCCTGTCTATGGTCTTGTCGTAGGCGACAGGCCAATATCCGCCCTCGAGGTTGACCGACTGGCCGTCAGCCGTTTCCACTGTGAGAGCCTGAGGGTTGATCTTCTTGGGAGAGAAGAAGTTGATGCGCTTGTGCACGGCGGCGACCTCCGGCCAGAGCTTGTCGACCTCCTTCCAGAGCTTCTGGATCGAGCGCCACTCTTCTGCGGTAAGCTTCGACTGCAGCGCGCGCACGCCGTCGGGGTCGATCATGTACCCGTCCATGAGCCGCTGCAGGTTCGACGCGTTGCCCATGTTAAGGCAGGCGGTGATCACACGCTCGCGGGTCCAGACCATGCCGTACCGCTTGAAGGTTTCCGGCAGCACGAGGTCGCTGTATTCCTTGCTCCTGTCGGTGAACAGCGTCTTGAGGATCGGTTCGACCTCCGCGTTGATCTGCTCCCAACGGAGGTTCCCTTCGGCCATACCGGAGATGATGTCCTGGACGAGCTGCTCGGCGCGCCCCATCTCCCCTTTGCCGCCCACGTTGGCGTAGCCGTCCATGCGCTGCGCGATGTACCTGAGGATGGCCGTGTTGGCGAAAAACCTCCTGTGCTTCTTCTGGATGGCGCGGATGGTCTTGTTGATCCTTCCGGACTCCGATCGGAGCGTCTTCAGCTTGTCGCCCTTGAGGTCGTTCTGCGAAGTCACGATGGTACTGGCGATGTCGTCGATGAACTCGCCCTTGGCGGTCCTCAGCCCTTCGACCTGCTCTCTCCCCTTGCCGTAGAGGAACCGGAGCGCATCCTTCAAATCGTTGAGCTCCGACCAGGTGAGGTCAGACGCGGGGGAAACTTCCACCCCGATCCAGCCGGCAAGGGCGGTACCCATTCCCGACTCGTCAGCATCGGCCAGCTTTCCCACGAAAGCGTGCAGGTCCAGCGCCGTCGGGCTGTAATCCTTTTTGGCGATGGAGTACTGGGCCAGGATCCTGTTGATCTGGTCCCGGAAGTCTTCGCCGACCTTGACGGTCCGGTTGTCGTTGGTCCACTTCGCGATGTTCTTCCAGCCCTTCTGCATCTTCGCCCACTGCTTCTGCGCGATGTAGCTTTGGGAGATCAGCTCTTCGGTGAGGCGTGCCTGCTCGTTGGACTTGAGCGCCCCCTCCCATTCTCCTTTCTTCGCCAGGGCTATGGCCTGCTGCCGGTGCTTCCTGGACTCGGATAGGAGCTTCCCGATGTTATGGATCTGCTTGAGGCCGCGCCCTTCGATAACCCTGTTGGCCCAGTAGCGAATGGTCTCCCTGGGGAGCGCCGTGGCGCGCATCTTCTGGACGGCGGCGGTCACCTTCTCCTTGGCGGCCCTGGCCTCCGCCTTCAAGTCATCGATCTCCGCCTGCAGTTTCCCCTCGGCGATGGCGATGGCAAGCTTCTGCTCCGCCTCCTTCCACGCCTCGTTGTACTCCTGCTCCTTCTTGATGCGCTTCGTCTCCGCCCTTCCCGCCTGTTTCGCAAGCCAGTTCGATTCGATCTCAAGCATGCGACGCAGGCCCGACGTCCTGATGGCGTCCGCGGTATCTTGGGAGAGATCGTGCTGCGCCTCCATCTGGGCCACGCGTTTCTCGATCCAGAGCTTGAGGGGCTGCATCGATGCGAGATCCGCGACCATGTCAGCTGCGGAGGTGTAGCCGAATTTATCGCCATGCTCAGCGAACAGCTGGTTGATGCCGATTCCCTCCTTGCCCCAGATCGAGAGGGAGGGAAGCTTCCTGTAGAACTCGTCGCCGAAGACGGCGCGGACGCTCTCCTTGTTCACCGTGATGGGGTTGTCCTTGCTGCTCAGGAATTCGATCAAGCCGTAGACCTGGACGTTTCCAGCCTCTTCCGCAGCTCTCTCACGGTTGGCCGCCATGCGCTCGCGATACCCCTTCATCTTGTGGGAGTCGCGCTTCTCCTTTGCCTCGGACTCGGACTGCCCTACGATGCGCCGGTATTCCTCAATCTGGTCCTTGGTGAATCCGCTGGAGTTGAGCAGCTTCTCGTCCAGCATCGCCACTAGGGCAGACTGCTCCTTGGCAGCCTGCAGTTCCTGCTCTGTTGCCAGCATCTTGTCGAACATGTCGCGGATCTCAGGCGAGATCACGATCTTCTCGCCCGGCTTGTCCGTATCTTCGGAGTAGGTGTCACGTGCGCCGGCACGGCGGGAGCGCGCGGACTCGTAGATCCTGATCAGCCAGGTCTTGAAGGCGCGGAAGGCTGTTTTCAACGTCGGCGTCGGCGCGGTCCCTTCCATCAGGTAGACCTCGAACGTCTCGGCCCACCGCTCCTGCATCTCCTTGGTCAGGGCCCCGTCTTCGCCTACGTTCAGCCACTCCTTGGCGGCCTGCCAGACTTCCGGCTGGATGCCGTGCACCTCTGCCATCTCCTTCAGGAAGTTGAGGAAAATGTGGCCGGTCTCGTGCAGGAAGGTGGATTTATCCGCCTTCTCGAAAAGGCTCACGACGTTCTGACCCTCGACCTGCAGGGCGCCGAGGGGGTCGGTGGTGTTGGTCTGGAACAACGCGGTGCCAAACTGCCGCTTCATGAAGGAATCTGCCAGCGATGAGGTATCCCCGCCCATCCCCTCAGCAAAGGCGTAGGCCTGCGACTCCAGTCCGTTTGCCTTTGTCACCTTGTCCAACGCCTTGTAGACGTCGGGCCGGTTGTCCTTGAGCCACACCAGCGCCTGCTTCCTGTCGAGGAACTGCCCGTCAGGGGTCACGAACCCGTTGGCATCGGTGACACCGTCGGGCGCCGTCGCCTTCACTGTCGAATGAACGTCATAGTGGGTGGCACCGATTCCGGCCGCCAGCGTCTCCCCGTCTTTCACCACAGCGGGAACCAACATCCCGGACTGCTGAGTTTTCCGAATCGACAGTGCCTCCATGCCACGGCGCGACTCGGGAGACTGATTCAGATCCTGTGTGGAGGCCTGGAAGTCCTTGTACTTGATCGCCTGCAACCCGCCGGGGGCGAGCATCTTGTTGAGCAGGTCGATGGCTGGCATCCCTGAAAGCTTCGAGTAGGTGTTCGCCGTCGCCGCTACCAGATCGAGGTGCTGGTCCGTCACGCGCCCTCTGAGACCCGGCTGCGCGAGGAGGTCCTTTTTCCACTGCCCGATGTCATCCTGCGAGATGAGGTTGTCCTGCTCTGCCTGGTACAACTCGGAAAGGCGCACCTGATGGTCAGATTCAGCCGCTACGCCGTCCGCAGCCCTTGAGACAGGGTGAGCGTCAGGGTCAACGGTTAAATCGCCCTGCAAGGCCGTCAGGGCTTCATCGGTCTTCATGTTGGCTGCGACCTTGCCGAACTCGAGTTCCAGCAGCCCACCGGTATGCAGCGCGACGGTCAAGTCTTCCTGGGAAACTCCGTACTGATCCGCCCAGTCGACCAGCTTCTCCTGAGTCCACCCCTCCTTCTGGGCCTGCTCCATGACGCGATCAGCCTGGAGGTAGACGGTGTTCACCCCGTGTTTCTCGGCGGCAGTCTGCGCGAACTCGGCGAATGACTCCGGGGAGCGGTCGCGCAGGCGCGAGGCCTCGGCGGAGGTGAGCACACCCAGCAGCGCCTGGTGCTGCTCCTTCGCCTTCCCCTCCCGATACTCGTTCACTTTCTGGCCGGCCTTGCCGATCCCCGCACCGGTCCCGGCCATGACGGTGGTCTGTACCAGAGTCGACTTGATGGTGTTCTCGAAGTTCTGCCAGGCCTCGCCGCTGGTGATGTAGTCGCTCACCTTGTCGAGGACCTCCTGCGAGGTCATGCCCGGCTTGTCATAGCTCTTGTCGACAACATCTTGCAGGAAGGTGGCGACCGACTCGCCGATCAGTTCGGAGCCGTAAATCTCGCCGACCTTTTTGAAGACTGCCGTCACGCCCAGCTTCGCCGAAGGCTTGAGCAGCTCGAACACTTTCCCCGTGGGGAACATCTCCGTGCCGATCTCTACGGTAGCCGTGCCCGTGGCCGCCATACCGGCGTGGAAGGGATCAAGCCCTGCGTCCCGCTTCTCCCCGTAAGTCGTGCCGCCGGTGATCGCCCCCATCGCTCCCAAGGCGGCTGCCGTTGCCCCCTTAACCGTGGTGGCAAGCGCGCCGGCGGCCATCGTCGGTGCCTGCAGGAAGGTGGAACTCATCCCGCCCCTGATCGCCCCGGTCCAGCTGTTTGGGTCCACCGGGTGCTCCAGGTTGATCTGCCCCTGGACAGCGTTGGCCTCGGCCTGCATCTGCTTACCCCAGATAGAGAGAACGTTCGAGGTGCCGTACTCTTTTCGCATGGCGTCTGTGGTCACCGTATCGATAAGCGGTTGGAGCAGGCTATCCCCGATCCACTGATACATCCCGCCGACGCCTTTCTGGTACTGGACGTACCCCTGAGTGATCGGGATGCGGAACACGTTCTCGTCCAGGAACTTCTTGGTCTTGCCCAGGAAGGAGGTGGATTCTTCCACCTTGGTAAGGGCGGGGATGTCATCGTGCGCGATGGCAGCGTTCTGGGGGTTGGTGAAATAGTTGGCGGTCGCCGGTGGGATATCCTTGACGCTCTTGTCGGTGATGAAAGCCTGGCGCTCAGCCGACTGTCTCGTCTCGGGATCGGACATCAGCGGCGACGGGATGCCCGTCTGGTGCTCGAGCTTCCGTTTTCTCGCTTCGTCATCCGGGTCGAGACCATAGGCATTGATGAGCGAGATGGCCGGCTTTGTAGTCTGGCTTCCCTCGGAGACCCCGCCGAGTGCTTCGTTGAATGCGTCGAACCCCATGTTATCGTCCCTCCACTAGAGCCCATCTCAATTTTTCCCGTACTTCGGGAGTAGGCAGCTTGCCGTTGTTCTTCAGGGCGTACTGCTGGTCAATGTACGAGTCCTGCGTTTTCTTCGGCCACTTTGACGGGTCTTTCGCGGCGCCCGGGTTCCCGGTGGTCTCGGGAGTGTCCAGCAAGTAGAGCGGTTCCTTGGTGTCGGTGAACCACCCTTCGTCAGTTGTCACGGACTGGGTGGCGAGGATGATGGCGCGGTCGATAGGAAGCGTTTTCCCCGGCGTGGTCTGGGCCGCGTTGACCAACTCCATCACCCGCCCCTGAAGGAGGGCCATCTTCCCCTTGTCACCTTTGGCGTCGGGATCCGGCAGCATGCCCTTGAGCTGGGGATTGAAGCGGAGGGTGCGGAGGGTGTCGTTCAACTGCTCATTGGTGACCTTCGCCTTGCCCATGTCGTTGTTGACGCTGTTGACGTACTGCATGGCGTTGTCGGTGAACTGTCCGAACCTGGCCTGGCTGTTCTTGAGCGAGGCGGGATCCAGTTTCCCGTACCGCCCAGCGGCGTAATCGTTCTGGAAGGTGAGGAGGTCCCCCAACTGCTTCAACTGCCTCGCCTGCTTCGCTTCGGCGTCCACCTTGTTCCTGGTCTCGGTGATCTTGAATTTGTGATCCAGGGCGTCGGCGATGTTGTCGCGCGCCTGGTCGTCCACGATCCCCTTGGCCTTGGCGACCAGCTTCATGCCCTCGGCGTAGGTCGAAGCGCCGTGCGCCTGGTTGGCTAGGGATTCCTGCCGGTAGGCTTTGTCCTTCTGCCAACGGCTCACCCTGTCATTGAGATCAGCTTTCGCCAGCTTCTTCTGGGCGTCGTTCAGATCATCGCGGGCGTCGATGAGATCCATCATCTTGCCCTCGGGGGGCGCATCGTTGACGGTGATCCCCTTCATCCCCTCGCTGTAGACGTCGCCGCCTACCTGCGCCCCAACACTCACGTCCTTGTGATTCTTCACGGTGTTGTCGACCGCCGACAGGTCAGCCTTGGTGAGCAGGCCCTTGATGCCGTCGAAGAACTCGATAGTTCTGCCGGCGGCGGCCGGGTCGTCAGACTGGAGACCTGCCTCGATGACACCGCGGTACACGGAGGAGGTGGACTCCTTGACCAGGCGCGCCCGGCTTTCCGGGTCCAGCTTCTTCAGGTCGGCGATAGTGTTGGCCTCCTGGATAACCGGAGCGATGTCGAAATCGTCGGTGGCCAGGTAGTCCTGGACGGCTTTGTCGGCGGAGGTCCGCAACAAGGCCTCGGTGGAGCTGACAGCAGATGCGGTGCGTTGCAGGTTCTCGTGCTTGTTGAGCGACGACACCGTATTTACGAACTCCCCTTGCACCCACTGGTTGAAGAGCTGGGCCGCACGGGGATTGGACCTGAGATTGATCTTCCCGAGGATCTCCTTGTGCTTTTCGCTGTACTTCTGCTCCAAGCCGACAGCGTCGGTCCCGACAGCTTGGGAAAGCCCGGGAACAAACCGCCCCTGTTCGTCGGTGTACCCGTCGATGACCTTCTGGGCCTCCTGCTTGTAGGTTATCTTGTCTTGGTTGAGCTTGAACAAGTCAGCCTTCGCCTGCTCGTCTTTCGCGATCTCAAGCCCGACATTACCGGCCCGGCTCAACCCGGTACCGAGACCGGCGCCGAAAGCATCAGCGCCGGGTGCTTGCGCCTGGGGGACCGGCACCGCGGCATTCTGCACCGTGGATTGCTCGTATCTGGGAACTGTCATTCCTGCCATAGTCGTACTCCTTACGTTTGGGTTAATGGTTGCGCCAGGCGGTCTCTCTGGGCTTTGTTTATGGCTCGGAGCAGGAGGAGTTCAGGGTCATTCTCGGCGCCAGCACAATCCACCCCGAAATGCTCGGCGATACTGCGAGCCTGCTTCAATGCCAGTTGGTAGTTCGACCCGAGATATCGAGATAGAAGAGCAGCCGTAACCGGATCGTGAGGCACTGGGGCCGTTGCTTCCGTATTCGCGGTGCTCAGCATCTCCGCACGTCTTTGAATGAGATCTATGATTTTCGCCACCTATCCCTCCCCATTCGTCGCCGGTGCACCCACCATCGTCTTGTGCTGATTCCGGCAGTACTGAAGGGCTTCTGCCAGTCCCATTGTTCCGATGGCCCCTTGGTCTCCAGTGCTTAGGAGCGGGGGGCGCCGATAGCCGAGGCGCTCCAGCCGCCTCCAGCTCTCATCTATCCGGGCGGCCAGCGCGGCGTTCGCAGCTCGGCGGGAATCCGGCTTCTGTGCCTCAGCTTCAATTCGGCTCAGCCTGATATTCAACCTGCTCATGATCGGTTTACCCCCTTCTCAAGTTCGGCGATGCGCCGTTCAATCTCGCCGAGTTCCCTGGCCTTGATGAGGGTTCCCAGCACCTGCATAAAGTCGCTTGCGGCGTCGGGCGCGATCTTCCCACTTGCCATAGCCGCAAAGATTGCTTCGGCCTGTCCTGCTTCGTCAGTTGCGGAAACGGCGAGGTTCACCGGGAGGCTCTGTGGCTTGGCATCAGGCAAGATCTTGTCGAGAAGCAACTTGATTGCTCGGACGTCCCCACCTTTCGCCGCGGTGATCAGCTTCTCTATCATCTCGGGCGCGGCCTTCTCGATCTGGGCCCGGAGCTTACTGCGCCAGTCGGTCGTCCCCTTCTTCTTGCCCGCTGGGTTGCCAGATTGCCCTGGTTGGAATTTCGCCATCGATCCTCCTTTCATCCTGCAAATTGTCTGTAAAGTGCAGACTGTCTCTACTGCGTTGCCTTCCAATCCGAGCCTAAGATGGCTCCTGAATACTCTCGCGCGCCGCAGGCCATGCACTTCAGGCAGGGCACGGCCAGGCTTTCCCTGAAGACCATGTCCAGAGCTTTCGTCACGTACCCACGGCAGCGGTGGCACCCGCCGGCACCCGCGATCATCAGGTTTGCCCCTGCGGGCGATGAGGATGCGCGCTGTTCGCGTTCGCTGGCTTGCTCCCTACCTGCTGCAATCGCATCACGAAGGTTGTGGTCCAGCCTGCACCACGTCGCCAGCGTGTCCAGATCAACACGGAGGGACTCGGCGATTGCATAGTCACTCCGGCCGGCTGCAGCCAGGCGTCCCGCCCGATCAGGAAAGCAGTGTGCATCGTAAGTTGTCTTCCGGCCGTAGCGTCTAGATATCCGGCGGTTTCTCTTCATGCATCGTCCTTGTGTTTGCCTCGCGCACACACGCGCGATGTGTCAAGTTTGTCCGGTTTGCTCCCTCGTCAGCCTACAGGGCAACAAACCGCTGGTACTCGCCCACCCAACAGACAGGAATGCTGAGGTTGCGCTCTCCGGCGCGCTGCTTCTCGATGATGATTTCCGCCTTTGCTTGGTGCTCACGATAAGGGTGAGAGTTGTTGTTCACCTTATCTTTGCACTGCTGACAGTAGACACTTGGCCGGTATGGGAACAGCACAACGTCGGCATCCTGTTCAATCTCACCAGAGTCGCGAAGATCACTCATGATGGGGCGCTTGTCCGCACGCTGTTCGAGCCCACGGTTCAGCTGCGAAAGGACAATCACAGGAACAGCGAGCTCCTTCGCCAGTTGCTTGAAGCCGCGGCTGATCTCCCCCAATCCCTGGACCCGCTGCATCTTCGGATCTGAAAGCGACATGAGCTGCAGGTAGTCAACCACGATCAGGTCAAGCCCTTCTTTCTTCTGGCGCCTCGCCTTCGCCCGTATCTCACGAAGGGGGATCGCCGCAGTGTCGTCAATGGCAAGGCGCCATTTGTGGGTCTCACTGAGGGCCTTGTTGAAGTGGGACCACTCAGATTCGGTGAGGTTGCCGCTGCGGATGTTCTGGTATTTGATCCCAGGGCCATGGCCAGCCACGATTCGATCCACAACCTCATCCCGGGACATTTCCAACGAGAACAGCAACGCCGACCCGCCAGCACTGCAGACATTCGTTGCGATGTTGAGAGCAAGCGCTGTCTTTCCCATTGACGGGCGGCCACCGATTACGATGAATTCACCGGGGTGCATGCCGGAAGTCGCGCGATCCAAGGGGGCCAGCCCGTACGGCAGTCCCTGGACCTGCCCCTTGTTTTCGTAA
>MTLD01005724.1_pt2 | contig 13208 bp, 12 predicted proteins | sample 1982471 | NCBI WGS metagenome assembly MTLD01 (sample SAMN05712604, study PRJNA340218) | biofilm metagenome | isolation source: sample SPM anode biofilm adapted to -50 mV | place: USA | collected 2012-02-03
TCTTCCCATTCCGAACAGAGAAGTTAAGCCCGTTAGCGCCGATGGTACTGCTATACCAAGTGGGAGAGTAGGTAGCCGCCATTTTTTAAGAGTCCGATGATTTCTCATCGGACTCTTTTTGTTTATATCCCCCCTTCATCGCGACCACTTGGTTGGCTGAAATGAACTATTGTGAAATTTTTACTTCGGTTGACTGAAAAGATTACACTTTGACCTGAATTTTTATATACATTTGTGTAATTCAGAAATAATTTCAACTAACAATTTTTTAAATGTTTAGAAAGCTAATACTAATCTCCGCAATTTTCTTGACGGGTAGTGTTTGTTTTGCGTCTTTGAGCGAACAACCGCCCCTGCAAAAAGCTTCGAAACTACTGTTTGACAGCCGTTTGCTTGAGCAAAATTCCGACTACGATAAATTTGTAGCCGATGCGGGTGAACTTTCGAATCTGTACAGAGGAACAGCCCCTATTGAATATCGATTTAGTTACACAGGCACTTATTATGCCTATACTGAAAATTATGAAAAAGGGAATGTTCTTTACAATGGCAGAATATATAAAGATGTTCTGTTAAATCTTAATGCTCATACGGATGAATTACAGGTTAAAATTCCGTCTTCTCAGTTAATTCTTGTCTTAAATAAGGATTTTGTCCAGAGTTTTACAATTGGTGTACATAACTATATAAATGTTGGAAGAAAAGTGGAGGAGAACAAACAAGATTTTTCTAACAAAAATATTAATATAATTGAATCTGTCGAAGGAAGTTCTGTAGATAACATCATACCGGGAGGTTACTATGAAATTATTCATGACGGTAATTTGAAATTACTTAAGAAAACTAAGAAAATCTATAGTGAGAGAATAAATCAATCTGCAAGCATTGAGACAAAAAGTCAAGTTGAAAGAATTTTCACAGGCTCTATAAGTTATCTGCTTATAAAAGATAAGTACATCGGAAAAAATTTAACTCCCTCAGGAAATGATGTTGTTAATATTAAAAGAAAAGCCTCTTTAATTTCTCAGTTAAGGTCGAAGAAAAGCGAAGTTAGGCAGTTTATTAGAAAAAATAATTTTGACAGCAGTAATAAGGATTTATTATATAGTTCTATTTTAAAATATTACGAGAGTCTGTCTACAAATTCAATCAAATAAAATCCGATAAAATGAAGTCTAAATTATTACTAGTATCTATAATCCTAACACTATCATTTACCGGTAAAGCTAATGCTGATAATGCTTTTCAACAAAAGGAGAAATTCAATTTATACATGAAAAATGTTATGTTGGATTCACTTAGAAAGGTGGTAAATGCAAAAACTGATTATACATTATATTATAATCTGGAAAAAGGAGATGATTCAATTAAGGTATCACTCAGCTGTACTGAAGAAAATTTTCTTACAAAGCTAAAAGAATGTTTGTCGGGACAAGGTTATACTGTGTCTCAGCTCGAAAAGTCATTATTTATTTTAAAAGGTATTGGAATCATATCGTATCTGCCGGAAGGGTATTTTAAAGAAAAAAGAGAATCTGATGCAGTCAATGATTATCTGAAGGCAATCTCCCAAAATGAGACGACTGCTAAATCCGAAAATAAAATTTATAAAATAGGAGATCCAAATTCACCTAAGCAGGGAAATAGAATGGTTATTTCCGGTTATGTGAGGAAACTGGAAACAGGTGAGCCATTACCTGGTGTTTCGGTGATGGTAGATAAACCTCATATTACTGCTACAACAGATAATTTTGGATTTTACAGGATTCTTGTTCCAACCGGTAATGTAGATCTTATAATTAAAGGATATGGTTTGGACGACAGTAAACTTATGCTTGAAGTATATGGCGACGGGGTAATGGATATTGCAATGAAGGAGAAAGTTTATCCATTAAAAGGAATTGTTCTTACTGCCGAAAGTACTCAAAAAATGAGAAGTGCTCAAATGGGACTTGAGAGAGTTCGCATTGACAGAATAAAACATGTACCGGCAGCATTTGGAGAAGCTGATGTAATGAAAATAGTTTTGATTTTACCAGGTGTTAAATCGGTAGGTGAGGCATCAGGCGGATTCAATGTAAGAGGTGGTGCAACCGATCAAAATCTTATACTTTTTAACGACGGAACGATTTTTAACCCTACACATCTTTTCGGACTATTTTCGGCTTTTAATCCCGATCTTGTAAGTGATATTGAGTTGTATAAAAGTACTATTCCGGCAAGATTCGGAGGAAGAATTTCGTCGGTATTAGAGATTAACAGCCGCAACGGTAACAGCAATAAAATTACCGGTTCGGCCGGTTTAGGCCTGTTAACAAGCAAATTCCACATTGAAGGCCCAATTGTAAAAGGGAAAACTAATTTTATACTTGGATTGCGAACTACATATTCTAACTGGCTGCTAAAACTATTACCGGAAAACAGCGGGTATAAGAATGGAACGGCTGCCTTTAGTGATGTAACAGTTGGCTTTAACCACAAAATAAACGAAAGAAACTCACTGTATCTTTATGGATATTATTCCGGGGACGGGTTCAAGTTTAATGCAGATACAAGTTATAATTACAGTAGTATGAATGCTTCACTTAAGTGGAGAAGCGTTATTAATGACAAACATAATTTTACTGTTTCTACCGGTATCGACCAATACAACTATAAGACTCAAGATACTGGTAATCCTGTGGAAGCTTACTCAATGATATTTCAAATAAGACAGTATTTTTTAAAGGCTAATTTCAGCTGGTTATTGAATGATAGTCATTCATTCAGCTACGGAGTAAATAATGTTTTTTATGATTTAAATCCCGGTTCATTAAGTCCTGTAGGTAATCAGTCATTAAGAGCTCCGCAAACACTACAACCTGAAAAAGCTATCGAAACAGGGTTTTACTTTAGCGATACATGGAGTGTTAATGATAAGTTATCAATAGACATGGGAGCAAGATATGGGTTATATTCTGCACTAGGTCCGTTAACTTACTATAAATATTCATCGGAAGACAGAAATGAAAATAATATAACAGATACTGTTACTGCTCCAAGTGGTGCACTTATTAAATTATTTCAATACCCTGAATTCAGAATATCTGCCAGATACTCAGTAAATGAAAATTTAACGATTAAAGCAGGATTTAACAGCATGAGACAAAATATCCATATGTTGTCGAATACCGCATCGGTTTCACCTACCGATACTTGGAAGCTCAGTGATGCAAATATAACTCCTCAAAACGGATGGCAGGCAGCCTTTGGTGTATACAGAAATGCTTTCAAAAATAAAGTTGAATTATCGCTTGAAGGTTATTACAAGGCGATGAATAATTATCTGGATTACAAGAGCAGTGCAATTCTTAATATGAATGAAAATATTGAGAGAGATGTTGTTAAAACTGAGGGAAAGGCTTTTGGATTAGAATTGATGGCTAAGAAACCTTTAGGTAAATTAAATGGCTGGGTTTCTTATACTTATGCCAGAACATTTTTGAGGGAAAGCGGTAAAAAGGAGGTTTATAACATAAATGACGGGAACTGGTATCCAGCATCTTACGATAAACCTAACGATTTTAAGGTTATTGCTAACTACAAATTTACACAACGCTACAGTGTTTCATTTAATGTTGATTACTCTACCGGAAGGCCTGTTACTGTACCAATAAGCAGATATTTTTATGGTGGAGGCTACAGACTTTATTATTCCGATAGAAATGCTTACCGGATTCCTGACTACTTTAGAATGGACTTTGCAATTAATATTGAACCAAGCCATTATTTAAAATTTTGGACTTATAGTACAATAACAATAGGAGTGTATAATATTACCGGAAGAAAGAATGCATTTTCGGTTTATTATGATACTAATTCAGGTACTTCAATAAAGGGGTATATGCTTTCAATTTTCGGAGCACCAATTCCTTACATTAACTATAATATTAAATTCTGAGATGAAAACGATGAAAAAGAGATATACTCAGCTGTTTGGAGCCCTAATTTTTTTATTATTTGTTGCTTCGTGCATAACTCCGTTTGAGCCCAAAGGTGTTGATGCTATTGATAATATGCTTGTTATTGAGGGAGATATTATAGTCAATGATACAACAATTGTTACTGTTAGTTTTTCACAATCGTTAAACAATACAAAGTCCATTTCTTATGTGATGAATGCACTTGTTTGGGTAGAGAGTGAAAATGGAACAAAATATAATTCGTCATTTGCATTGTTCAACAGCCACAGAGTATACAAAATTAATACAGTAGGACTTAATCCGAATGACAAATATAAACTATGTGTAACACTTTCAAACGGTAAAAAATATGAAACAGATTTTTTGTCGGTTTATCAAACGCCACCTATTGACTCAGTAGGCTACCACGTAAATATGGACGATAAAAGTGCCACTTTTTATGTCAATACTCATGATTCTCAATATAACACAAAATATTTTAAATGGAGATATAACGAAGATTGGGAATTTCATTCGATATATGCAAGTGAATTTTCATATGACAGAGTAACTAATAAGATTTCTTATGTAGATGATTGGAAGCGTAATAGATATTATTGTTGGAATAAAGGCATTTCAACTAACGTCATTGTAGCTACAACTGATAATCTTATTGAAAATAGGATTTTTGAAAAGAAAATTGTACGATTTGTTTCTAATGATATTAAGATAAGTTATGTTTATTCCATGGAACTCATTCAATCTGCAATTTCCAGAGAGGCATATTTATACTGGGATAATATGAGAAAGATATCTGATGAAATCGGTGGTATATTTGCCCCACAACCGAGTGAGATTAAAGGAAACATTACATCGGTTTCCGATCCAAATGAAAATGTTATAGGATATATTAGTGCTGTAGCGATTTCAAAAAAACGAATTTTTGCATACGGCAGTGAAATTGGAATTTACGATGGACCTCAATCTTGCGACGTTACTGTTGTAAATGCCGATAATCCAAACGATTTCCGGGCACTTTGGGATAATGGATACGATATATTTTCATTTACCGATTTTCCACAAGAGAGTTTCTGGGCTCCAATCAAATGTGTCGATTGCAGATATTCCGGAACAAAAAACAAACCTTCTTATTGGCCAACCAACGACGTATAAAATTGTAAATTATGAAAATAAAATTTAAAAATATATTTATTACAATTATTGCAGTTGCAAATATTTTCGTTTCAGTGCAGATAAATGCCGAAAGTGTAAAAGAAAAGAGTGCAGTAGAACGAATTTATATTGTTACCGACAGATCTGCTTATCTGGCGGGAGAATCTCTCTGGATGTCGGTATATTGTTTTGATTTGTCAAAAAACAGAGGAACATTTTCCGAATTAAGCAGTGTGGCATACATTGAATTACAGAACGAAAACGGACTTACCGCTACTGCAAAGATACATCTTAACAATGGAAAAGGTAGCGGAAAAATTGATCTCCCCCCCTCTTTGCCAACGGGTAATTATAAGCTTATCGGGTATACTAAGCAGATGAGAAATGAGGAGTCACTGAATTATTCTGAAAAAACAATTTCGATATTTAACACACTTACTAACGATAGAGTAGACGGAAATGTAGTCGTCCCCAAAACCAATTCATCGGATATTCCCGTAGCCGAACCGTTACTGATTGCAAACAGCAGTAAAGTAGAGTTTATTACCAATAATGAATTAAAAGTTAATAGTTCTTACCCGGTAACCTTGAAAAACAATAGTGACAAAAAAATGTTTTTAACATTTTCTGTAAGTAGAATCGATAATCTGCCGATGAATAATAATGAGAGTTTGGCCACATTTTTATCTGCAAGAGAATGGAATTTAACCGGCACAAAATTATCCCAAAAATATACTCCTGAGTATGAGGGTGAGATAATTGACGGTACAGTAAAATACGATAGAGAGGCCTCATATTTGCAATATATTGCATTTTTTTCGGCAGTTGGAAATGAACCTAATGTTTACACCTCATATGTAGATACAACCGGTAAAATTGCGTTTTATACAAATTCAATATTTGGTGATAGGGAGGCTGTCTTGGAGATTCCATCTGCAGATACAAATAGTTCTTCGAGTTTTGAGATTAATGATCAATTTGTAAAACCAAAATTAGGAGAATTCCCTAAACTCTATCTTAATCAGTCGCTTGAACTCGCTCTCAGAGAGAGGAGCATTGAGATGCAGCTTGGCAGAAGATTCGGAGAGGATACTCTTTTTGAAAAAATGAAGATTAGGAAAGATCCGTTGTTGAATGCTAGTCCTAAAGTTTACATGCTCGACGATTATACCAGGTTTCCGGTAATGTCCGAGGTTATGGTTGAATATATTCCTGAACTTCGTTTTAGAAAAGTAGATAAGATGACAGACTTGCAAGTTCGTTGGACCGATGCGATGAATTCCATTACATTCTCAAGGGGTGCCACACTGGCTCTAATTGACGGTATTCCTGTTTTTAAACACCAGCGTATTTATGATTATGACCCTTTAAAAATTAAGAGTATTTCAATTTATGGTGGCGAATTCCTTATAGGTGCTGCGAAATATGATGGTATTGTTATGTTTAAGAGTTATAAAGGAGATTATCCCGGATTGAAATTCAGCAAAAATGCAAAAATCTTCGATTTTCAGGGTGTTCAGTTTCCATGCAGGTTTTCGGCAGATAAAGTAATTTCAAAAGAGAATCTGCCCGATCTTAGAAGCCTTCTTTATTGGGACCCTCAAATTGAAATTAGTAAAGATGATTCTTCGAAATTTGTCATTCATACATCGGGCCTTTCGGGAAGATTTTTAGTCAAAATTGAGGGGTTAACCGAAGATGGAGAGGCTGTTTTTTATACAAAAATTATTGAAGTCAAGTAAAAATATTGCAGATTAAATAATTATACCTACATTGCAGAGATTTTGTATTGCTTACTACTATTTCCGAAATTCTGTCTTATTATTATTTTTTTTCATTAAGTAGACTTTCTTGATTTTTACGCAATATATTACATCAAATTATTTATTTATATTAAAGTTTATTTAATGAACATTTTTATTTCAAATTTAAGCTGGGGCGTTAATGACAACGACCTCAAAGAATTATTTACAGAGTACGGCGAAATCGCATCTGCTAAAGTAATTACAGACAAATTTACAGGAAGATCAAGAGGTTTTGGTTTTGTAGAAATGCCAAACGAAGAAGAAGCTAAAAAAGCAATCGAAGAGTTGAATCAAGCTCAGTTCGACGGTAAAGTTATTACTGTTAATGAAGCTAAACCAAGAGAAGACAGGCCAGCAGGCGGTGGATCAAGAGGTGGTTTCAGAGGTGGTAACGGTGGCGGAAGCAGAGGTGGCTTCGGCGGCGGTGACAGAGGACGCAGTGGCTACAATGGTGGCGGAAACGGCGGATTCAACAGAGGTGGAGACAAAAGATTCTAGAAAATAATTACCCCCTGCGGGTAAAATGTTTAGAGTCACCCCAACTGTCGTAACCAATTTGGTTACCGGTTGAGGTGATTCTTTTTTCCAGACACTTTAAACATTGTTCCGAATCTTCGTCGGTACAAGGTTTATCTTCATAAAGCAAATATTCTTTACGGTATTTTAGCGGTGTAATATTTGGCATAATTACATTTGCACCGGCCATAATTGCAATTTCTCTTCCGTTGGGATTGAGTGCCTGCATTGCAGTTGTAGCAGCAATATTTATATCTTTCATCAAAATTCTAAGAGATGCTACCATTTTTACACCTAGTAAAAATCTTTCATTTTTAGAGAGTAACAAATCTTTGTACTTATAGAGAGGAGTATCTTGATGTTCAATATATGGTCCCATTCCAACCATATCGATATCGTAATTTTTAAGAAATAATAAGTCGTTGACCATGTGTTCTATAGTTTGAAATGGTAAACCAATCATTACTCCGGAACCAACCTGATATTCAAGTTTACGAAGAGTTTCAATTGCTTTTACTCTTTTCGAATAGGAGTGCTTACCGTCGTTAGGATGAAGTTTTTTGTATAAATCTTCGTTTGAGGTCTCGATTCTTAGCAAATATCTGTCTGCACCACAATCTTTCCAAAGTTTATATGTATCATAAGTATGCTCACCTAGAGATAGAGTTATCCTAAGTTTGTGGTCTGTTTCGGCATGAATTTTTGATAGCAGTCGTGCAATTTTATGTATAAATTCGCTGTCGCTGCGTTCTCCGGACTGAATTACGAGATTTGCATAACTATGCTCTGCTGCAAAACGAGCGGCATTTACAACTTCTTCTTCGGAGAGTTCGTATCGAACTACATTTGCATTACATGCGCGTATACCGCAATAAAGACAATTCTTTGAGCAGATGTTTGAGTATTCGATGAGTCCGCGATAATAGACTGTATTTCCTACATTATCCTCTTTGACCTTAGCCGCAAGATTTATCAAACTCTCTATTTCATTTTCCGGTAACGATAAAAAATTATATAGATCGTTTGCCGTTATGTTATCGAGATCTACCTTCAAGACACTCTTCTTATCTTTATTTGCTATATATTTAAAGGACTTATCCATAAGTTCATTTTTTTATTCCGGTCTTTTCCAGATATTCGATTCACTATTAAAAACTTTTAAAACTTTTGCAGGATTCCCGCCTACAACAGAAAAAGCCGGAACATCTTCTATTACAATACTTCCTGCTGCGACAACACTATGTTTGCCAATCTTAACACCTTTGGTTATTACGGAATTTGCCCCAATCCAAACATCATTGTCAATTACAATAATTGAGGCTGAAATCCCTTGTTGGTCGATATTCTGTGTTATATCTTCAAAATTATGATTTAGACCAGAAATTGTAACATTTTGAGCAATAATTACATGATCGCCAATTTGGACAGGTCCAATCACTACATTACCAATCCCAATACGAGTATGGTCGCCGATTGAAATACCTCCGACAAGATTATTTATTACAGAAAAATCTTCTACAACTGAATAATTTCCAATTTTAAAATCGTTAAAAGGTGCGATATCTTTTCTTACACTACGGTAAATTACCGATTTTTTACCAACATTAATATAGAATGGCATCAGAACCCTTAACCAAAACCTTGGACGAGTCTTAACAGGATGAATCAGAGAGTTATGAACAAACAATTTCGCTTTTGGATGTTCATTTAGCCAACTGTATATTTTCTGTTTCATATAGTTTCTGTATTAATTCAATCTTTTTGCTCTCTCCCAAGTACCATCGCCCTTCTTTTTGGAATACAAATACCAAAACCCTTCAATTACATTTATGTTCATAAAAAGAAAGTAATATGGTATAAAGATAACTTTTAATTTAATTTTAATATTCTCCATAAGTTTGCCGGTAAGCGCCAGGAGATAAAAAACTATCTGCAAGCCCAATAAAATTGAGTACAAGGCATGGTTGCCATTAATTACAATCCCGATATTGAGAGGTAATAAAATAAATAGAGCCACAGGGGTGATTGTCCAACGTAACACCCTGTGAGAGATGAATTGAAATGAGAGAAGCGGGTATCTGCAAAAATTCAATAATGAACGCAATTGATAAACTGCCTGGATTCCACCTGCCGCAATTCTGACTTTTCGTTTCTTCTCCTCCCTCATATTTAGAGAACCACTCTCCATTGCGTAAGCCCGACTACAATAACTAATCTTATAGCCCATCTGCACAATTTTCATAGACAATACAAAATCGTCGAGAAGAGTGTCCGGCTGCATTTCGGTAAAAAGGGAGCGCCTTATTGCAAATAGTTCACCTGCTGCTCCTACAGCAGTAAATAGTCTTGAATCCAATGCTTTAAGTGCAGATTCATATTTCCAGTATATGCCTTCGCCTGAGGCAGACGCATTTGAGTTGTCCCCGGAGATGACTCTTTTTTCGCCTGCTACACAACCCACCACCGGGTCTTGGAATGATTTTACTATTTCATTCACAGCCTCTTTATTAATGAGGGTGTTGGCATCGGTAAAGATTACAATCGGGCTTTCTATAAAAGGAATAGCTCTGTTTATTGCCGCTGTCTTCCCTTTTCTTTCGGGTTCAAAAAGAACTCTAATATTTTCAAATTCTTCAAGAATTGAATTAGTTTGGTCATTTGAGCCGTCGGTTACCCAAATAATTTTCAATTTTTCACTTGGATACGATAACTCCGAACAATTTTTCATTTTAATCCTTACTGTATCCTCTTCATTGTATGCAGCAATAAGCAGTGTAACTTCGGGCATAGGCGATTCAATATCTGATGCATTGGCCCTGTTTGAAAAGATCTCCTTGAGTTTTACCAATAAAAAAAGAATGAGACCATAACCCACATATGTATAGATTATTAATGAAAAGAATATCCAAAATAGAATTTCGGCGGCTTTCATAAAGATTTAAATGTATGGTCAATAACTTTTTTCATTTGAACATCCCAGGATAATGTATCTGAAATACTCTCTCTTATTTGTAGTGGGGTTAAAATGAGCCTGTTGTAAAAGTCGATAATTTCCTGAATATTTACAGGAGATTCATTTGCAGGAGCTTTTATAATGTAAGGTTGAGAGTCGAAATCATCATCCGATTCGGAATATATGAATGCAATTCCTCTGGCTGCATACTCTCTGGTTTTAAGAGTTTTAATTTTGGTAATTCCGGAGCGATGCCGTCCAAGACTGGCTATACCAAAATGGGCCTGTTCGAAAAGTAAATCAAGCTCTTCTCCCGATTTATTGCCATGGAAATGGACGAATTTTTGCAGATTTTTTTGTAGTACCAAATGTTTAAGCGCATTTATATCGGATTCCACTCCTTCTCCTACAATGTCGAAATGAACCTGTAAATTTTGAGGAGTATTATAATAATTGGCAAGTCCCTCGATTACCCTGTCGAACCCGTGCCAAAATCGGACATCTGCAACGCCTATAAGGTTAAATCTTTCGGAAAGTTCTCTTTTGGTGGATTTTACCTTGATAGTGGAAAAATCTATACCATTTGAGATTCTGATTGTATTTACCCCATGTATTTTCTCAAAGTCTGAAAAAGTAACAATGGCATCTAGATGATTTCTCAATTGACCACGGAATAGCTTGTTAATTAGGAATATAAAACGATGTTTTAGTGGTGATTTCTTTACTTCGGTATCGTATGGGTATGTCGGAATTTCCATTACCACCTTTACGCCTGCTTTACGCACTTTTTTTAAAAGCCTTAGCAAAGAGGGATTTGTATTGTAAAAGCTCCGAATATAAAGGAATTCAATTTTATTTTTTAAAATATATTCTGTAATTGATGAAAAATAGAACCACTTGACAATTTTTGCCCTAAATCCATTGCCATAGTTATCCAGCACCTCTTCGTTGCACATTCTTAATTGATTACCATTCTCATCAATTTTCATATAACAGAGGGAGATATCTGCACCACATTTTTTTAGTGCATCTATTTGAGCGATAATTTTTTTGCAAATTCCGCTGTGAGGAGAAAAATCATAAAAATGCAAATAGAGTGCTTTCATTAAACTAACAGGTGTGAGTTTTGTTTAAATACTTGAATATATTGCATTAAATGCTTTCAAATATTGAAATGCAAGTTAAGAATTTTTATTTTATGAGTGACAATTTGAACATTATCCATGACAGGGAAAAGATGAGATTTTACTGCATAGTAGAAGATAAAGAGTGTTTTGCAGATTATCGCTACCGTAAGGATAATGAAAATATTATTGTGTTGTATCACACATTTGTGCCAGATGAATTTAGGGGAAAAGGGATTGCAGGAGCCTTATTTGATGAAGTAATAAAGTTTGTCGAAGATAACAATTTGAAAGTGACTCCGATATGCAGCTATGCCGCCAAAATTTTTGAAAAGGATCAATATTCAAAATATCTGTTGTAAATAATTAAAATTGTAAAACGAACAATAGTTCATTATCTTTGATATGAACTATTGTTCGTTTGCTTTTTGTCAAGATTATAAATTTTTCAGAAATTATGGAAAAAATCAAAATCGGTATAATTATTTGTGACCGTTACAGAACCTGTTCAGGAGGGAAATGTTTTCGTTCGGCTGTTAATCGCGAAGGAGCTTTTTCCCAGTACAAAGATCAGGAGATTGAAATTGCGGCTTATTCAACCTGTGGAGGTTGCCCGGGAGGGAATATTGAATATGCACCGGAGGAGATGAAAAAAAACGGAGTGACTCATATTCATTTGGCTACAGGTATGCTGGTGGGTTATCCTCCTTGTCCTCACTTAGAATATTTTTCAAAATTCATTCCTGAGAAATATGGGATTAAGGTAATTATTGGTACTCATCCTATTCCTCAGAAATACTACATTCCTCATAATAATATGAATTCCTGGAATACTTCATTTTTGAAAAATGCAATAATTGGCACAATTGCAGATGTAAAAATTAGAGAAGATTATGACTAGTTTATTAGAATCTTTAAAAAAGGATCTGCGATTTGAGGAGGGTATGCAAACATGTATAAATTGCGGGACCTGTACTGCAATCTGCCCGGCTGCTGCTGTGAGCAACTACGACCCCAGAATGGTGGTGGATATTGTACAAAACGGTAATGAAAAAGAGATTGAGGAGCTATTAAAAAGTGATACAATATGGATGTGCGGAGAGTGCCTATCTTGCAAAACGCGATGCCCAAGAGGTAATACTCCTGCATATATAATACAGTCACTCAGGGCATTGTCGATTGAAACAGGGTTTTTTATCGAAAGTAAACAAGGAAGAAAGCAACTCGCCATAAAACGAACAGTAGGCGACCATATATTACAATATGGCTATTGTGTATATATAGATGAAGTAAATACGGATATGTATCCTGAACAGGGGCCGGTTTGGGATTGGCTTAAAGAGAACAAAACGGCTATTCTTGAAAGATTAGGGACAAGTTATAAAAAAGAGCAAAGTGGTACTTTAAGGGATACATCGCAAGAGTCTCTTAACGACTTGCGTAGAATTTTTGAAGAGACAGGGGCAACAGCTCGTTTTGAAAAAATTGAACACTATAGCAGATTGGCTGCTCAGAAGGAGGGAATTCAGTTCGATAAGGGTAAAGACGATTATTTTATGAAAATGTACGAAGAGTAAATATCATACAATGGAAGAGTTAGTAAAGAAAAATTGGGAAGTATATCAAAAGGAGATTGCCGACGATAGCTATTATTTTGCCAGAAGCTGTATTAGACAGAATTTTTTTCCGGCTTCGG
>MTLD01004803.1_pt1 | contig 13198 bp, 9 predicted proteins | sample 1982471 | NCBI WGS metagenome assembly MTLD01 (sample SAMN05712604, study PRJNA340218) | biofilm metagenome | isolation source: sample SPM anode biofilm adapted to -50 mV | place: USA | collected 2012-02-03
GCGCGCGCGGCAGGCCCGGCTCCGGGCCTCGCGGGCCGCCGCGGATTCGCCGAGCAGGCGGGAGAGGGCCGCAGCCAGGGCTGCGTCGTCGCCGGGCGCCACGGCCAGGCCCGTGTCGCCGACCAGCCGCTCTGCATCCCCGGCCCGGGTCGTCACGCAGGGGATGCCACAGGCCATGGCTTCCCCCACGACGTTGGGGAAGCCCTCGTCGGTCGAGGACAACACCAGGGCTGTCAGGGCGTTGTAGACGGCGGGCATGTCCCGGCAGACCCCGGGCCAGAGGATCCGGCCGGTCAGGCCGAGGGACTCCGCCATCTGCCGCAGGGTCTCGGCGTACGGGGTGGACCCGCCCCCGACGCAGACGAACCGGGCCTCGGGCCATGCCCCTGCGATCCGGGCCGCCGCCCGCAGGAAGGTCGGGTGGTCCTTCACCGGGTCCAGGCGCCCGACGTGGCCGATGAGCGGCGCGCCGTCAGCCACGCCCCAGGCCCGGCGCTGGGCCTGGCCACGGCCCGGATCCGGGGCGAATCGCGCGACGTCGAAGCCGTTGGGGATGACCTGCATCCGGGGCGCCTGCATCCCCATGGCGCGGTAGCTCCGGAGGCCCGCCTCGGAGTTGAAGATGACCAGATCCGTGAAGCGCGCCAGCCACACCTCGGCCCGGAGGGTGCCCAGCGACAGGCGGTCCATGCGGGAGCGGTCGGCGCTGGTGCGCCGGATGCCCCACACGATGGGCTTGCGCAGCAGGCGCCCCACGGCGAGCAGGACGAGGTTGCCCTGGAGGTAGCCGTGCAGGACATCCGGATCGATCCGTCCGATCAGGGCCAGGAGGCGGGGGATCGCCGTGAGGTAGCCCAGGGCGCCCTGCCGCTTGTGGAGGCTGTGGAGGGTCACCCCGGGGACCGAGGCCACCTCCTGCCAGAGCTCGCCCCGGTTCGTGGTCCCCGGATCGTAGAGCACGGCCACGTGGAGGTCGAAGCGCGCCGGATCCATCTCCCGGACCAGCTGGGACAGCTGGCGCTCGGCCCCGCCGGGTCCCAGGGAGTTGATCAGGAAGAGGACGCAGGTCTTCCGGATCATCCCGCCACCGCCCGGCGCTCGCGCCACCGGCGCCGGGCGTCCCAGATCGGCCCCACGATGCGGTGGGTCCAGATGAATTCCGCGAAGCCGCGCCACCGGTCGGACAGGGTCAGCCTCCGCCCCACATAGGTTCCGAGCACCGTGGCCACGTCCGTCATCCGGGGGGCGTAGGCGGTGAGCGTCTCGCCGAACTGCTCGATCCGGCGTCCGGACCAGCCGTTGTGGTGGTTGCACACGGTCCAGAGGCCGTCCGGCTTCGGCTGGAAGCCCCAGAGCTGCTGGGGGATCCAGGTGACGCCGCCCTGGGTGAAGGGCCAGGGCCAGAGGCCGTCGCTGATCACGGTCACGCCGAGCTCCGCCAGGATCGCCACCGTGACGCGATCGAAGGAGTGGGAGGGCGCGACCCAGGCATCGGCGCGGACGCGCTGCTCCGCGAAGATCGCCAGGGCGCTCCTCAGCTTCGCCTCCTGCTCCGCCCGCGGGAGCCCGGCGAACTCGCTCTGGGGCGTCAGGCCCATGATGCCGGCCTCCCGGTTCACGTAGCGGTGCTGGTACCCGTGCAGGGCGATGGTGTAGCCCATGGCCTGCCACCGCCGCACCTGGTCCCAGAAGTCCGCCCGGGGCGGATCCACCATCAGCTTGGGATCCCGGTTGTCGGGCACCACCGCCAGGATGGGCTTCACGCCGCACCGGACGAGATGCGCCTCGATGGCCTCCCAGGCCGCCCAGTTCATGGTCGGGCAGATGTCATCGAACCGGAGCAGGTAGCGGCAGTCGCTCATGGCCTTCGTCCCCTCACCACGGGCGCGGGAAGACCCGCAGCAGTTCGGCGACCTTGTCCCGGCGGTAGGCCTCCCGGTCGTAGTCCGGCATGCCCGCCAGGCACTTCTCGGCGTACTCCTCGCGCGTCATCAGGACCCGTGCGGGAACGCCCCCGGCGACGGTGCCGGGCGGCACGTCCCGGGTGACCACGGCGCCGCTCGCCACCACCGCGTCGGGTCCGATGCTGACGCCGGGCATGATGATCGAGCCGTACCCGATGAAGCAGTTGTCGTGGATGACGATCCGCCCGTAGCGGATCACCTCGCGGTACTTCGGCTGGTCCCGGAACACCCAGGTGCCGCCGTCATGGGCGATGAAGCTCACGCCGGAGGCGATGGTCACGTGCTGCCCGATGCTGATCAGGTAGGGCTCGGACCCGAAGTTCGGCAGGCTGACCAGCCGGCAGTCGTCGGCGATCTGGAGCCCCTGCCTGATGTACTGCCTCAACTTCCAGCGCTGCAGGAATCCGGTGAACACGGGTGGAGCCCTCTTGCGGATGCGAAGGGTTGGGATCAACGATGGGGCGGCTGGGGGACCAGCCTACAAAATGAGTTTCCCTCTCAAGACTTCGACTACAATACATCCCGATGTCAAAAACCGATAGATCCATGCTTCAGCATCGTGTCTATCCCTGGCCGCAGCCGGCCTCCTCTCCACCCTCCACCCGGGCACGATCCACGTGAAAATCTGCTTTTTCATCTGGGGCCTCCGCGCCGCGGGGGCGGAACGGGTCCTCTCCTTCCTGGCCAACGCCTGGTCGGCAAAGGGGTGGGAAGTGGTCATCCTCACCATGGAGGATGGCCGCGCCGAGCCCTTCTACCCGCTGGATCCGGCCATCGAGATCCGCCCCCTGGACCTGCTGGCGGACAGTTCGTCCCCGATCACCGGGCTCCTGCACAACCTCCACCGGGTCCGGGCCCTTCGCCGGGAGATCCGGGCCCTCCGGCCCTCGGTCGTGGTGTCCTTCATCGACAAGGCCAATGTGCTGGCGGTCCTCGCCACCCGCGGCCTGGGAATACCGGTCGTCATCTCCGAGCGCACGGATCCCTCCCGGAGGACCCTCGGGCGGCTCTGGAACACCCTGCGCGACCTGGCCTATCCCCGTGCGGACGCCGTGGTCTTCCAGTCCCAGGCCGTGCGGGAATGGTTCCCCCCGCGGGTCCGGGAGAAGGGGGTGGTCATCCCCAATCCGGTGCCCGAGCCGCCCGCCGGCCCTGGGCCGGAACCCGGGCGCCGCCGCCCGCTCCGGCTCGTGGCCATCGGCCGCCTCTTCCCCGTCAAGGGCTTCGACCTGCTCCTCTGCGCCTTCGCCATGGCCGATGCGCGGGTGCCCGGCTGGACCCTGGACATCTGGGGCGAGGGGCCCGAGCGAGGCGCGCTGGAGGAGCTGATCCGGACCCTGGGCCTCTCGGACCGCGTGCGCCTGCCCGGCCTGACGGACCGCCCGTTCGAGGTCCTCCGGGGGGCCGACCTCTTCGTCCTCCCCTCCCGGGCCGAGGGGTTCCCCAACGCCCTGGTGGAAGCCATGGCCTGCGGCCTCCCCGTGGTCTGCACCGATTTCGGCGGCGCCGCGCGCGAGATCGTCCGGGACGGGATCGACGGGCGGCTCGTGCCCGCGGAGGATCCCTCGGCCCTGGCCGCCGCCCTCACCGACCTGATGTCGGATCCCGAGGCCCGCGCGCGCCTCTCGGCCCGGGCCGGGGACGTGGTGGCCCGGTTCTCCTGCGAGCGGGTGCTCGGCCTGTGGGAAGGGGCCCTCCACCGGGTCGTGGGCCCCGAGGCCGCCCCGGGAGGCGCCGCATGTCCAACCTGATCTTCGCCTGCTGGCGCGACGCCCGGGGCGCCCTCGCGGAGTCGGACCTCCGGCGGGTGGCGGACCGGATCGTCCCGGATCCCCTCCCGCCGCAGACCCACCGGGTGGCCATGGGCCCCCAGGAGGGACTCTGCCTCACGGGCCCGAGCGGCGCCGCGGAGCTGCAGGGGACCTCGGCCCACCTGGGGGCCTTCGCCGGCCCCTGGCGGGACTGGCACCAGCCCGGAAGTCCCGTGCCCGAGGGCACCTTCGCGCTCGTCCGGTCCGACGGGGGCGTGGTGGAACTCTGCAGCGACTTCGCGGGTTCCCGGACCCTCTGGTACGTCCTCACCGGCACCCGCTTCCTCGCATCGACCTCCCAGCGCGCTCTGGTCTGCCTCCTGGAGGGCCTGGAACTCAATCCGGCGGCCTTCGGATGGTTCCTCTCCTCGGGGAACCTCGGCCCCACGGAGGCCTGGGACCGCCGCCTCCGCCGCCTGCCGCCCGACAGCCGCCTCGTGCTGGACCGCGACCGGTGGGAACTGGACCTGCGGACCGCCCCCCTCCGGTTCCGGCCAGAACCCATGGCGGCTCCAGCCGCCCGGGCGGAGCTGCTGGGGATCCTCAAGGCGGCGGTGCAGCGCTTCGATTTCGCCTCGGCCCCCTGGGCCCTCCCCCTGTCGGGCGGCTACGACTGCCGCTTCATCCTGTCGGTGCTCGCGGAGGCGGGGTGGAGGCCCCCCACGATGACCTGGGGGCTCGCCGCCTCGCGCGCCCAGCCCGGCAACGATGCCTTCGTCGCCCGGAGGCTCGCGGACCACTTCGGCCTGGCCCATGACTACCTGCTCACCGAGCGCTCGGAGGCCCCGCCCGAGACGGTGGCCGACCGCTTCCTGGCCGCCAGCGGCGGAACCACGGACCAGCTGTTCCCCTACCTGGACGGGCTGCAGATGTGGGCCTCCTTCGCCGCCCGCGGCATCGCCGGGGTGGTCCGCGGCGACGAGGGCTTCGGCTGGATCCCCGTGCGGACCGTGGCGCACGCACGCCAGTCCGTGGGCCTGGTGCTCCTCCGGGACTTCCTGGGCGAGGCCGATGCGGAGGCCCTCGCCGACGGGAGCCAGCGCCTCCCCGACACGCTGGCCCCCCAGCCCGGCGAATCCATCGCGACCTACCGGGATCGCCTCTACCACGGCTACCGGATCCCCGTGGGGCTCGCGGCCCTGAACGACGTGAAGGCCCCCTTCGTCGAGATCGCCAGCCCCCTCCTCGCCCGCGAGGTGCTCACCTTCGTGCGCCGGATGCCGGACCCCCTGCGGACGGACAAGGCGGCCTTCCGCCACCTCGCCCGCATCCAGGGGCCCCCGCTCCCCTACGCGACCATGGGGGCCGACGACGACCGGAGCGACTACCTGCGCTCGGAACCCTACGTCCGCTGGTTCCGGGAGGAACTCCAGGACGGGCCCGTGGAGGCCCTCCTGCCGGCCCCCTGGCGGGATCGGCTCCTGGCCGACCTGCGGAGGGGCGACCTCCCGGTCCCGCCCACCCGGTCCCTCCGCGCAGCCCTCAAGCGCATCCTCCCCGGCGCCTGGGTCGCCGAACTCCGCGCCCGGCGGGGGCCTGAGCGCCCCTCCCTCCGCGTGCTCACCCTCCGCACGGCGCTCGCGGGCCGCCTGCTCCGCCTCCTCGCCGACGACGGCCGGACCCTGGCCGCGTCCGCCGGAAGGGCCTCCCTCGTGGAGGGGGGCCGCTGACTGTGCATAAACCGGTGCGCGGAGATCTCCGGTCCGCCATTCGCCCAACCCCGCCTTGACAGGATGAAGGAACGTGAAACCATGACGGAAAACACGCAGGACCGGCCATTCGGCCAGCCCTCCGAGGGGAGCCGGGACCCTGCCGAACCCCTTCCCGGACGCCCGGGAACGCAGCCTCTGAAGGTGGATCCGCACATGGTGGTGGTCGCGCTGCGACGGTTCTGGTCCCGCCTCCCCCTCGCCGCGGCCAACCGCAATGTGCTCCGGGCCGTCCTCACAGTCGGGTTCTTCGCCGTGGGCGTGAAGGCCATCTCGGTGGTGAAGGAATCCGTGGTCGCCGCGGCCTACGGCACCTCCAACGCCTTCGACGCCTTCGTCATCGCCTCGCTGGCGCCCTCGGTGGTCGTCAGCCTCATCTCCAATTCGCTCAACGCGGCCCTCATCCCGACCTACATCGGCGTCCGCACCAAGGAGGGGGAGGCTTCGGCCGGGCGGCTCTACGCAACGGTGCTGCTCCTCAACCTCGCGCTGCTGCTGGTCTTGGCCCTGCTCGTCGCGGCCACTTCACCCACCTGGCTGCCCCTGATCGCCTCGGGCTACACGCCTGAGAAGCTGGCCCTGGCCCAGCGCCTGGTCTACTGGTCCATGCCCCTGGTAGTGGCCACGGGCCTCTCCACGACTTGGGGGGCGGTCCTCAACGCCCACGAGAAGTTCGGCATCGTGGCCATGGCTCCGGCCTTGAATCCCCTGGCGATCCTGCTGGCCCTGGCCCTCACCTACAAGCTGTGGGGCATCGGGGCGATGGTGGCCGGGACGCTCCTCGGTGCGGCCCTGGAGGCCACCCTCATCGGCGCCAGCCTGGCCCGCCGGGGCCACTCCCTCCTGCCCCACTGGCACGGCCTGACCGAACACGTCCGGGCCGTGCTGGCCCAGTACGGGGCCACCATCAGCGGCGCCTTCCTCATCACCTCGATGGGGCTGGTGGACCAGGGCATGGCCTCGGTGCTCGGCCCCGGAAGCAACAGCGCCCTGAGCTACGCGATGAAGATCCCCGCCGCCTTCGCCGGCCTGGGCATCGCGGCCCTCGGCACGGCGGTGCTGCCGCGGTTCTCCCAGATGGCCAGCGAGGAGCGGTGGGTGGAATTCCGCCGCACCCTCTGGAGGTACCTGCTCATCGTAGGGGCCTTGAGCATCCTCCTGGCCTGCCTGCTCGCCGGGTTCACCCGGTTCATCACCGCCATCCTCTACGAGCGGGGCCGGTTCTCCGCCGAGGACACGGAACTGGTGTCGAAGATCCAGATGTACTACCTGCTGCGGCTGCCCATCCCCATCACGGGCACCCTGCTCGTGCGGGCCCTCAACGCCATGCGCGCCAACCAGTTCCTGGCCGCGATCGCCGTCATCCAGGCCGTCCTCAACGCCGTCCTCGACTGGGTGCTGATGAAGCGGATGGGCGCCCCGGGGATCGCCGCCTCCTCGCTGGGGGTCTCCATGGTCGCCATCACCAGCGTGTCGATCTCGGTCTGGTGGCTGCTGGACCGGCGCTGCCGGGGAGTCGCCGGCCATGCTTGAAGCCGACCGCAGCCGCGAACCCGGCCGGGCCGCCGCCCGGAACTGGGGCCTGTCCCGCCGCCCGGAGGCGGAGGGCGCGCAGGCCTACGAGTTGCGGGGCACCTGGGCCTTCATCACCTGGGGGACGATGATCAGCATCGCGCTGGTCCCCTTCACCAACGTGTTCATCCCCAAGACGGCCCTCAAGTACTCCGTGATGAGCCTGACCCAGCTGTTCTTCTGGGCCTGCCTCCTGATCTCGCCCAGGGTCCTCCGGCGGGGCTACTCGCCCATCCTCGCGTGGATGCTGGTCCTGTACGGCACGCGCTACGTCTACGGCACCCTGCTTTCCAACTTCCAGGAGCTGATGGCCGATTCCACCCGCAACATGATCCGGCCCATGCTCTGGGCCTGGATCCTGGCGGCGGTGATGCAGGAGGACCGCCTCCGGAGATGGGGCGCGGATGTCTACCTGTTCGGCTGCACCCTGGCGGGGGTGCTCCACCTGCTCGGCATCGGCACCGAGCGCCCCATCGTGGAGGTCATGGGCTCCCTGCGCATCTCCGCCTTCGAGCTGAACGCGAACGTGCTCGGCGTCATCTACGCCACCGCCTTCGTGATCGCCCTGGCCCGGGTGATCCAGGCCCGGGCGGGGCACGGCCCCCTCGCCCGGCTCCTCTACGCGGGGGCTGGGGTCATCACCATGCTGGGACTCCTCCTGACCGGATCGCGCTCCGCGGCCGTGTTCGTGGCCCTGGGCTCCCTGAGCCTGATCGCGATCGAGACGCGGCGGGCGGGCTGGTCGCGGTCCGCCGTGCTTGCCTCCGTCCTCGCCGCAGGGGGCATCCTCGGCGTCGGCATGGCCAACTCCATCATCGGGCAGCGGTCCGAACGCATCGCGAGCGCCGGCGTCGGCAGCGAGGACCGGGCGCGGATGGCGCCCGTGCTCATCGAGCAGTTCCTCCGCTCGCCGATCATCGGGCTGGGGCCCGAGAACTACCGCGTCGAGCTCGGGCACCGCGCCCGGACCGGGGACCCGGATGTGGGGATCGTGGCCCACAACCAGCTCTTCATGTTCGCCGTCGAGATGGGCCTCTTCGGGCTCGTCCCCTTCCTGAGCATCTGCGGCCTGCTCCTCGTCCAGTCCTGGCGCTTCCGCGCCGCGGAGGGGGGCCTCCCCTTCGCGCTGGCCCTGCCCTGCATCTTCACCGCCTGCACCACGGCCAACATCGCCTTCCACTGGCACTTCTATTTCATCGTGGGCCTGATCGCGGCGGCCCACGGTGCCCAGCGCGCCCGGCAGGCCTCCGGCCCGGACCCCGTCTTCCTCCCGGAGCAACCATGATCGTCGGATTGAGCGGCCGGATGCACCGGACCCCGGCGGACTGGCTGGGCGAGTTCGAGCGGGCCTGCGCGCCGCTGGGCCTGGAGGCCCGCATCATCCCCGTGGACCACGACGGCTGGATGGAGGCGGTGCGGCAGGTGGATCTCTTCGTCTGGCGGCCCGCCATGGGCGATCCCAGCGAGATGGCCGAGCTCCGGACCAAGCTCCCGCTCATCGAGGCCATGGGCATCCCCTGCTTCCCCAACTCCCTCATGCTGTGGCTCTACGACGACAAGATCCGGGAGACCTTCTTCCTCAAGCAACACGGCCATCCCGTGCCCGGCACCTTCGTGAGCTTCAGCGAGGCGGAGGCCCGGGCCCACCTGGAGAGCGCCACCTATCCGCTCATCGCCAAGACCCACATGGGGGCCTCCTCGAGCGGCGTCGTCCGGCTGCGGGACCGCGCCGAGGCCCTCCGGCTGCTGGCGGGCGTCTTCCGCAAGCCGACGCTCCTGGAGAAGGTGCTGGAGAAGTACCACTACCTCCCCCGCCTGGCGAAGGGGGACTTCCTCCTGGCCCGGAAGGTCCGCTACCTGGACGCCTGCCCCCGCTACCTCTATGTCCAGGAATTCATCCAGGCCGATTCGGACTGGCGCATCACCACCCTGGGGCGCGACCTGGTGTCCGTCTTCGTCCGGCGGAACCGTCCGGATGATTTCCGGGCCAGCGGCAGCGGGCTCTGGGAGATGGTGGAACCGGCCGATCTCCCGGTGGAGGCCTGCGACCTCGCCCTGGAGATCAGCCGCCGCCACGGGTTCACGTCCATGGCCTACGACTTCATGCGCGGCCCGGCGGGATGGGTCATCGGCGAGATCTCCATGACCTTCGTCCTGAACGAGGTCTACACCCGAACCCTGTTCCGCCGCACCCCCGAAGGCTACGAGCCGCAGGCGCCGATCCCCATCGGGGTCATGCACCTCTCCGCCCTGCTGGAGGCGGTGCGGGCCGACACCGCCCTCCCCCGCTGGCCCCTCTCCTGAGGGCGCCCGCCTACACCCGGGCCGGGGCGAGCAGGCCGAGGGTGGCCAGGATGACCTTGAGGTTGCGCCACAGGCTGGCCCTCCCGCCATACTCGAGGCTGATGCGGATCTTGTCGGGCAGGATCGTCCCGATGTAGTAGCCCTCGGGATCCTCCCGGCCGACCAGCAGGTCGCTCTCGTTCCGGTAGGCGATGGAGGCCGGATCCGTGATGCCGGGCCGCAGGTCGAGCACCCGCCGCTGGGACTCGGTGTAGAGGTCCACGTAGCGGGGCACCTCCGGCCGGGGCCCCACGAACGCCATCTCGCCGGCCACCACGTTGACCAGCTGGGGGAGCTCGTCCAGCTTCCAGCGGCGCAGCCAGACGCCGGTCCGCGTGATCCGCGGGTCCCCGCCCACGGTGATGGCGCGCCCGGCCCGGTCCGAATCCACCACCATGGTGCGGAACTTCCAGATGCGGAAGGGCCGGCCGCCCCGGCCCACCCGCACCTGGCGGTAGAAGACCGGGGCGCCGTCCACGATCCGGATGAGGAGGGCCAGGAGGAGCAGGCCGGGAAGCAGGAGGAGCAGCCCGGTGGCCGCGACGAGGAAATCGAAGGCCCGCGTCATGGTCAGGCGGGATGCAACCGCACGATGTCCTCGATGGCCTCGCAGACATCGGCCACGTCCCGGTCCGTCATCCCGGGATGGAGGGGCAGGCTCAGCATCCGGCCGAACGCGTCCGCGGCCACGGGGCAGGCCTCGGGCCGGTAGCCGTACTTGTCTCGGTAGTGGGGGTGCATGTGGACGGGCAGGTAGTGCACGGAGGTCCCGATATTCCGTGCCTTGAGCTCCTCGATGAAGGCGTTCCGGTCGATGCGGAGATGGCCGGCGTTCAGGCGGATCACGTAGAGGTGCCAGCTGGACGTCACCTCGGCGCGTTCGACGGGAAGCTGCAGGCAGGCCAGGCGGCCCAGCCGGGCCCCGTAGGCCGCCACCACCTCCCGCCGCCGCCACTGGAACGCCTCCAGGCGGTCCAATTGGTGCAACCCGATGGCGGCCTGCAGATCCGTCATGTTGTACTTGAAGCCGGGCAGCACCACCTCGTAGTACCAGGAGCCGCTCCGGTCGAACCGCTTCCAGGCGTCCCGGTTCATGCCGTGGTGGCCGTAGATGCGCGCCTTCTCCACCAGGTCGGCCTCCCCGGTGAGGCAGCCCCCCTCCGAGGTGGTGATGTTCTTGGTGGCGTAGAAGCTGAAGGCCGCCAGGTTGGACCGGGAGCCCACCAGGCGGCCCCGGTAGCGGGCCGAGATGGCGTGCGCCGCATCCTCCATCACCTGGAGGCCGTGCCGTCCAGCCAGGGCGAAGACGGCGTCGAGGTCGACGGGATGCCCGGCGTAGTGCACGGGGAGGATGGCCCGGGTCCTTGGCGTGACAGCGCGGGCCGCGGCTTCCGGATCGAGGTTCAGCGTGTCGGACGTGACATCCACGAGGACGGGGGTGGCTCCGACATGCTCCACCACGTTCGCAGTGGCGCAGAAGGTCATGGACGGCACGATCACCTCGTCGCCGGGTCCGATGCCCATGGCCAGGAGGCCCACATGGAGCCCCGCGGTGCAGGAGTTCAGCCCCACCACGGCCGGCGCGTCGAAGTAGTCCCGCAGCTTCGCCTCGAAGGCCTTGGTCTTCGGCCCCGTCGTGATCCAGTCGGACCGCAGCGTGTCCATCACCTCGTCCCGCTCCTCATCCCCGAGGCATGGCGGACTGAAAGGCAGGAACTGATCCCTCATGAATTCCCCTTCCAACAGATGATTGCGATCGTTTTTATTCTATCCACCCGGATGTGAAAACAAGCATTTGAATGTAGTGACCAAGAGGCAGCCCGCGGGCTCCCCCGGGGGCTCCGGCCGGCGCCGAGTCCCACGGTCCGCCCGGGGAAGGGCCTCCGCCAGGGCGGGGGCACCGCTCCCGCCCCTCCCAGGGGGTGGGCCCGGTGTCCTGGAGGCCGTGAAAGGGCCCTCCCGGCACCCGGGTGCTTGGATAGAAACGATCCGAAAAAAATTCAGCCAATGTCAGCGCCGTTCCAAAAGATCTAGTGCGCTGGAAAATTCGTGAGGCGGCTTCCTGGCTCGCGATACCAGGAAAACATCGTCAAAACAAACACAAGATCCAACGGCGCCTTCTGCCGATACTAAATCCCAGCGATGCCCCCGTCCGGCCTGCCGGGCTGTGGGTGCGAGCTCGAAATGCCGGCGAAGGCAAAAGCCGGGACCAGAACCCCCGGGGGCGAGCCCCGGAAACCAGCCTATGGAAGGAGTGCCTATGTTTCGACGGGTGGCGGTAGCTGCGGTTGTTTTTGGATTCATGGCCTGTGGCGGAAAGGGGGATTCCAGTTCGACGACGGCCGCCCCCGCGCCCGCCGCCCTCGAGGTGGCTCCCGCCTCCCCCGATATCGATCCCGGCGGCAGCACCTCCGTCTCGGTCCAGCCTGCTTCGCTGGCCAGCAGTGACCTGGCCTGGAGCGTGGACAACATCCCGAACGGGAACGACACCGTCGGCACCATCTCGGGCAGCGGGGGCACCGTCACCTACACCGCGCCCACCACCGAGGGCACCCACCTCCTCCTCGCCTCGAACAAGACCGGGAGCGGCTCCACCAAGATCCGGGTCCGCAGCAGCCACGTCAGCATCGTGCTGACGCCAGCCACGGCCACGGTGACCTCGGGCCTGACCCAGTCCTTCACGGCCTCGGTCTCCGGCTCCACCAACACCGCGGTGAACTGGACCGTGGACGGCAACGTCAACGGCAACGCCGAAGTCGGCACGATCACCGGGAGCGGCGCCACCATCACCTACACCGCGCCCTCCCTGGCCGGCAGCCACACCGTGACCGCCACCAGCCAGGCCGATCTCACCAAGAACGCCAGCTCGGCCGTCACCGTCCAGGCCGCTGCGCAACCCCCCGTGGTCAGCGTGGCCCTGAGCCCCGCCACGGCCACCGTCGCCACCGGCGCCACCCAGGCCTTCACCGTCACCGTCTCCGGCTCCACCAACACTGCCGTCACCTGGGCCGTAGACGGCGTCGTCAATGGCAACTCGACCGTGGGCACCGTCAGCGGCAGTGGCGCCAGCGCCACCTACACCGCGCCGGCCACGGCGGGCACCCACACCCTGACCGCCACCAGCCAGGCCGACGCCACCAAGAGCGCCGCCTCGGCCATCACCGTCCAGGCTCCCGCGCCGGCCCCCGTGGTCAGCGTGGTCCTGAACCCGGCCACGGCCACCGTGACCACCGGCGCCACCCAGGCCTTCACCGCCACCGTCTCCGGCTCCACCAACACCGCCGTCACCTGGACCGTCGATGGCATCGCTGGCGGCAATGCCACCGTGGGCACCATCAGCGGCAGCGGCGCCAGCATCACCTACACCGCGCCGGCCGCGGCGGGCAGCCACACCCTGACCGCCACCAGCCAGGCCGATGCCACCAGGAGCGACGCCTCCGCCATCACCGTCCAGGCTCCCGCGCCGGCTCCCGTGGTCAGCGTGGCCCTGAACCCGGCCATGGTCAGCCTGGCCACGGGCACGACCCAGGCCTTCACCGCCACCGTCTCCGGCTCTACCAACACCGCCGTCACCTGGGCCGTGGACGGTTATGCCAACGGCAACACCAACGTCGGCACGCTCACCGGCACCGGGACCGCCGTCACCTACACCGCGCCTTCCACCGCGGGCAGCCACACCGTGACCGCCACCAGCCAGGCCGATGCCACCAAGGTCGCCTCCAGCGCCGTCACCGTCAGCTCGAACTGTGCGCCGGCGGCCACGTCCACCCTGGTCGTCAACGTCAAGGACGCCGCCTAC
>MTLD01001066.1_pt2 | contig 13151 bp, 13 predicted proteins | sample 1982471 | NCBI WGS metagenome assembly MTLD01 (sample SAMN05712604, study PRJNA340218) | biofilm metagenome | isolation source: sample SPM anode biofilm adapted to -50 mV | place: USA | collected 2012-02-03
CCCCCGCCTCGAGCGCCGCCAACGCCGCGGCCCCGGCGAGCGAGTCCCTGCGTCCGCCCGCGGGGAGCATGGCGGAACCCGAATTCACCAGCCGCCTCCTCTCGCTCTACGGGGCGCTGGGCGACCGGGAATTCGGCGTCGAGCGCTATTCGCTCTCCAGTCCCGATCTCTACCGCTTCTTCTCTCGTGATGGCGCCATCCACGGAATCATCAATCTCTCGGACCGAAGCCAGGTGCTCGAAACCGAATCGCCTGCAGGCGCGCCGGTCTCCGCCTTCGCGCCGCGGCGCTCGATCGTGCTTTTCGGGCTCCAGGAGGAGGGCTCCGGGCGGTAGCGCCGAAGGCGCCGCCGCCGGCGCGAAGGCGCCCCGGGCGGCGTTAATCGATTGCGCGCTCCTCCTCCATGCCCTATACTGAAGCCTCAATGGAAAAGACCACCTACGTCATCGGGCACAAGAACCCCGACACCGATTCCGTCGTCGCCGCCACCGCCTACGCCGAGTTGAAGCGCGCCCTCGGCTTCCCGGGCACGGTCGCCGCCAGGGCCGGCGCCGTAAACCCACAGACCGAGTACATCTTCCACCGCTTCGGCGTGACCCTCCCCGAGTTCATCCCGGACCTGGTGCCCAAGGTCGATTATTACCTGGGCGAACAGCCCGTGTGCGTCGACGAGTCAATGCCCCTCTGGGAAGCCCTCCAGCTGATGGAAAAAGCCAACTGCCAGGTCTTGCCGATCGTGGACAAGGACGGCCGCTACCGCGCCATGCTCCACTACAGCGCCTTCGCCCAGAACATCCTCGCCAAGATCAACCCGCGCCGAAAGGCGGTCGTTCCCACCTCGATCACCCACCTCATCGAGACGATCAAGGCGCAGCCGCTCGTCGTCTTCGACGCCGATACCCTTTTCAACGCGCGCATGGTCGTCGCGGCCCTCAGCACCGAGCGTCTGCGCGACTACATCCACGCCGAGCCCGCCGACAACAAGATCGTCCTGGTAGGCGACCGCGAGGAGGCCCAGCGCATCGCCGTGGAAGCGGGCGCCAAGGTCGTGATCATTACGAACGGCATCCTGCCCAGCAAGGAGATAAAGGACCTGGCCGAGCAGAAGGGGGTTTCCCTCCTGTCCTCGCCCTACGACACCTCATCCACCTCGCTCCTCGTCCTCTATTCCGAGCCGGTCATCACCGTGGCCGACATGGGCGTGGCCCCGTTGAGCCGGCGCGACTGGATCAAAACGGCCAAGCAGGCCATCGCCAAGTCGGCGAGCCGCACCGTGCCCGTCGTGGACGACGACGGCAAGGTCATCGGCCTCTTCTCCGAAGGCGACCTCATCAAGGAAGCCAACATCGAAGTGATCATGGTCGACCACAACGAATTCTCCCAGGCGGTGGAGGGCATCGACCACTACCGCATCCAGGAGGTCATCGACCACCACCGCCTCGGCTCCTTCTCGACGCCCTATCCCATCACCTTCATCAACAAGGTCGTCGGCTCGACCAGCACCATCGTCGCCACCATGTTCCGCGAGACGCGGACGCCCCTCACCAAGCAGCTGGCGTCCATCCTGCTCTGCGGCATCCTCTCGGACACGCTCATCCTCAAGTCGGCCACCGCGACCGAGATCGACACCGACATGGCGGACTATCTCGCCAACATCACGGACTTGTCGATCGAGGACATCGGCCGCGACATCATGACCTCCGCTTCCGAGGCGGCCAGGCTGCCCGCCGACAAGATGGTGCGCGTGGACCGCAAGGAATACGAGTCCTCCGGCAAAAAGCTTTCGGTCAGCCAGATCGAGCTGACGAGCACGGTGGAGATCATGGAGCGGAGCGTGGAGGTGCTGGAAGGCCTGGCGCACCTGCGGGCCGAGACCGGCGCCTATCTGGCGGCCCTGATGGCCACCGACATCACCAAGCTGGAGAGCGTCCTTTTCCTGGACGCGGAGGGCGACCTCTATTCCTACGTCAATTTTCCCTCGCCGGAGAAAGGCATCTATATCCTCAAGGGCATTCTCTCGCGCAAGAAGCAGCTCATGCCCTCGCTCTTCGAGATGGTGGAGAAGGCGCGCGAGCGGTAAGAGCCGCGCGCGGAAAAGCGAGGGCCCCCGCCCGCGAGCGTGCGCGCTCGCGGGCGGGGGCCCTCTTTGCAGCGGGCGCCGGTGGGCGCCCGGCGCGGCCTTAGCGGATCGCTCCGAACGCCAGGAAGGGCAGCGAGATGAAGTTGCCGATCATGCCGCCGATGCTGGACAGGAAGAATACCAGGAGTATGTGGGTAACCTTGTTTTTGTAGAAGCCTTTCACGCTCATCACGTCGTCGGAGAGCCGCTCGAAGTCCTGGACCGTCGGCTTGCGCAGATAGGCTTCCGCCACGCCGGCGAAAAGCCCGATGCCCACCAGCGGGTTGAGCGTGGCGATCGGCGCCATCAGGAAGGACACGGCGATCGTGCCGGGATGTGCCAGGCAGAGCGCCGAGCCGATCGCCGCCAGGGAGCCGTTCAGCAGGATCCAGCGCAGCATCAGGCTCAGGCTGGCCTGCGTGCCCGAGCGCAGGAAACCCACCGCGATCAGCAGGACGATGACGGCGGGAACTATCCAGCCGGCCGATTTCGCGAGACGCGAGGGCGGCGGAACGATGTCGATCGACGAAACGTCGCCGTCGATCTCGCCGGAATCGAGCTTCTGCAGCCAGCGTTCGATGCCCGCCATGTGTCCCGCGCCGACCACGGCCACGACAAGCTCCTCCTTGGCCTCGAATATCTTGGAGGCGAGGTAGCGGTCGCGCTCGTCGATCAGCACTTCCTTCACTGAAGGCAGGTAATCGGCGAGCTCGTTCATCATCTGCTCCAGTTCGTTCTTGTCTTTCAGCTGCTCGATCTCCGCTTCGGAGAGCTTCTCGTTCGAGAACGCCGAGCTCACCAGGCTGGCCATGAGCTTGGATTTGTTCCAGAAATTGGAGCGCGCCCAGGCGCGCTTCAGCGTCACCTGCACGTCGCGGTCGCAGCAGGACCAGGGAATGCCGGCTTCCTCGGCGGCCTTCACCGCCGCCAGCATCTCCTCGCCCGGCTTGGCGCCGATGCTCGATCCCATGCGCTTCTGGAAGCCCGAGAGGGCCAGATTCGCCAGGAGGAAAAATCCCTTTCCCTCCTTGAGGACCTTGCCGATGTCGAGGTTTTCCCAGTGCGAGCCCTGGGTCAGCGACTGGAGGCGGGTGGAGTCCAGCTCGATGCAGACGCGGCCGGGCTTTTCCTGGCCGATGATGGCCGAGACCTCGGTTACGCTCTCATGCGAAATATGTGCGGTTCCGATAAGGACGATGGTTCGTCCCGACAGCGCTATCTTCTTGATGGTGTTCGACATCGCCTATCCTTGAGAGTCAATGGGCGGAATAATACTCTTGTTCCTTCCATCCCGACAAGATGAGCCCCCGGCCTTTCCGCATCATGGCCGAGCGCACGAAGAGGTGGAGGAGGGGGCGCGCGAAGGTCGGCGGGTAGCCGCCGCGCAGCATGGCTTCGGTCTCCGAGGCGGCGCGCACGATGCGTTCGCAGTCCTCGGCGGAATAGCGCGACATGGCGGCGCGGAATTTCTTCTGACCGGTCTTGCTGGTCACCTTCTCCGCGCGGAAGATTTCTTCGGGCGGGAGGCCCTCGGCCGCGAGGCGCTGCAGTCGCTCCGCCTTGCGGAAGCTCCAGATCAGCCCGGCCATGATCTGCGCCGGCTCGCTCTGCCTGTCGGCCAGGAGGGTGTCCAGCACTCCCAGGGCTATATCGAGGTCGGCGCCGGCCATGCGGTCGAACAGGCTGAAAGCATCTTCCTGCCGCGACTTCGACAGGGTGGCCTCGACCTCGTCGGCGCCGAGCCTCGTCCCCGCGGGATAGCAGGCCGCCAGCGTCAGGCATGCCGACTCCAGCGCCGATGTCTCGTTCTCCACCAGCTCGAGGATGGCGTCGATCGCCTCCTGGTCGGCGGAGAGCCGGTCGGCCGCCAGCTTCTCCCGTATCCACGCCGGCTTTTCAGAATCGCGCAGCTCCCAGAACATTTTCTTGTTGGCCGCGCCGACCGCGGCTTCGAGGGGCTTGGCCAGGCCGTAGCCCTCGGTGACGAGGAGGAGGACCGCGTCGTCGGCCGGATTTTTGAGGTAGCCCTCGAGCGCGGAGATGGCCGCCTTCGTCGTCACCGCCTCGGCGCCTCTGTATTCGAGCACCCGCCGCGCCGAAAAGAGCGAGGCGTTCTGCAAAAGCCCGACCAGCTGCTCGGGCGCGACATCCTGGGCATAGAGTCGCGAGTATTCGGGCGGCGCGCCGTCCTTCTTGGCTATGGAGCCGATGAGCTCCTTGACGAAGGCTTCGCGCTTCCCGATTTCGGGACCGGCGAGGAGGTAGGCGGGGGCGGGGGCAAAGGGCGGCATCGGAGCCTCAGTACCTTCGGATGATGGCCTTGAGCTTCCCCAGGATCCGTACGTCCTGGGTGAAGATCGGCGCGTAGTCCGGGTTCTCGGCCTGCAGCCGGATGCGGTTGTTCTCGCGGAAGAAACGCTTGAGGGTGGCCGAGTCCTCGATCAGGGCGGCGACGATCTCGCCGTTCTCGGCGGTTGGACGCTGCTCGATGATCGCCAGGTCGCCAGAGCGGATGCCGGCGTCCCTCATGCTTTCGCCCTGGACGCGGAGCGCGAAGCACGCGCCCGACCTGACATAGTCGGCGGGAATGCGCACCGTGCCCGCCCAGCTTTCCTCGGCCAGGATCGGCGAGCCGGCGGCGATGGCGCCCAATAGGGGGATCTCCGCCACCGAAGAGTCGTTCTCGCGGCGCGATACGACCTCCAGCGCCCGCGAACGGTTCTCCTGGAGCTTGATGAAACCTTTCTTCTCCAGGGCCTTGATATGATCGTAGGCGCCCTTTATGGAGATGGAGAAGGCCTTGGCGGTTTCGCGCACGGTGGGAGGATACGAGTTCTTCTCGATGTAGCCGGTGAGAAAGTCAAGAATCTCCTGTTGCCGTGTGGTCAATTGTTTCATCGACGAAATACTATCCTTATGTGTAGTATATTCCATCAATCCAGGAGTATTGCAAGGGGAAAGCGGCGGGAAAAGGGAAAATCGGTCGGCAAAGGCAGCTATGGGCCGTTTGAGGCCGCGTTTCAGCCCAGGTCTTCGTTGAAACCGGACTCGAAGAGCGCCTTGATCGCATCGGCGGCGGCCTGCTCATCGGTCCCTTCGGCGATGATCTTGATCTTCGAGCCGAAGCTGGCGGCGAGGGTGATTATCCCCATGATCGACTTGGCGTTGATCCTGTTGCCCGATTTCTCGAGGAAGATCCTCGAGGCGAATTTCACCGCCGTCTGGGCGATCAGCGCGGAAGGCCGCGCATGGATGCCCGCCCTGTTCTTTATCGTCGTTTCCAGCTCAACCATGGCATTTGCTCCGGTTTTTCAGGATCAGTAGTCGTCGCGGGAGAAGTATAGGGCCCTCGCGTTCTCGCTTTCAAGCCATCTCATGATGTTCTGGTTGAACTCGCGCGCGGAGTGGTAGCCCATCTTTTTTAGGCGCTCGTTCATGGCGGCCGTCTCGACGATGATGGGGATGTTCCTGCCGGGCTTAACGGGAATCTCGAGCTTGGGAACCTTGACATCGAGGATTTCGGCCGAAAGTTCGTCGATGCCGATGCGATCGTAGACTTTGTCGGGGTTCCAGTCCTCGAGCTGGCAGACCAGCTGGATCTGCTTCTTGTCGCGGATGGCGCCCACGCCGAAGAGGTGGGTGATATTGATGATGCCCAGGCCTCGGATCTCCATATGGTGGCCGATCACCTTGTTGGCGCCCTGGCCCATTAAGATGGAGCCGTTGACGCAGCGGATCTCGACCACGTCGTCGGCCACGAGGCGGTGTCCGCGCTCGATCAGCTCAAGGGCGGTCTCGCTCTTGCCCACGCCCGAGTCGCCGACGAGGAGGATGCCGATGCCGAACACTTCCACCAGGACGCCATGGATGGTGGTCCTCGGCGCGAAGATGTCCGAAATGACGCGGATGACCCTGCTGGAGAATTCGCTGGAGCTGAGGTTCGTGACGAGGATGGGGCAGCCGCCCGCCTCGGCCGCGGCCAGGAAGCCCGCCGAGGGCTGCAGGGAGTTGGTGAAGATGCAGCAGGGTATCTGGTAGGAAAAGAGCGTGTCCACCGCCTGGTTCGTCCCCTCGGTTTCAAGCTTTTCAAGGTAGGCGACCTCGCCGCGGCCGAAAATCTGCAGGCGGGTCCAGGCGAAGGACTCGTAGAAACCGGCGAGGGCCAAGCCCGGCCGGTTGAGGTCGGGCACGGTGATCTGGCGCCCGAGGCCCGCCCTGCCCGCCACGCACTTGAGGTTGAGCGAGTTCTGTTCCTTGAGGTCCAGATCGACCAGGTCCAGGACGGTAAAAACCGTCGGTTCGTTTCCTATCACGGGACCAGTGTACTACGAAGGCTTGGGCGAGGTAAATGCGCCGCGCGAAGGGGGCGCGCCCCGGCACGGATTCCAGGCGGCCCCCTCCGCGGCGCCGCGCCTCACTTGCGCTCTTGTATTTTTTCCTTTTCCTTCGACATCTTCTGGTCGAGCTTGTCCATCAGCAAGTCTATGCCCGGATTGACCTCGAACGAGGCCTCCTGCAGGTGGAATTGAGTGCCCCATCGCAGGTTTGCGGTCACCTCGAGCTTGTAGCTTTTCGCGTCTTTGGTGAAGACGAAAAGAAGATCGACGATCATGTCCTTCGCGTACCCGATCCTCTCAAGCCTGTTAGCCAAATATTGCCTGCTCGCCTCGCTGAGATCGAAATGTACGGACCGAACGTCGATATTCATGTGCGCCTCCTGTGGTCGCGCGGCTTTCCCGCCGCCGTCAATGCTTCCGGCGGCTGAAGGACGAATCCATATCCAGCTCGCCTCGATATTTCGCCACCGTCCGGCGGGCGATCTTTATGCCGCGCCCGGCGAGAATATCCACTATTTCGCGATCGGAGAGGGCGCCGTCGCCGCCCTTTTCCTCGGCGAGAATCTCCTTGAGAACGGCCTTCACGCCCTCCTTCGAGTGCTGATCGACGCTCGAGGCGGTAGAGGGCACGGCGTTGGTGAAGAAACGCCGCAGTTCCATGATGCCCCATTCGGTCTGGACGTACTTGCCGTTGGCGATTCGAGAGACCGTCGTTTCATGCACGCCCACGTCGTCGGCCACGTCCCTCAGCGTAAGCGGCTGCATGGCGCGCGGTCCCTCCAGGAAGAAGCGCGGCTGGAACTTGACGATGGCGCGCGCCACCTTCACCAGCGTGGCGTTGCGCTGCTGGATGCTGCCGATGAAGAACTTCGCCTTCTCGATATTCCCCTTGACGAAGGATTCGATCTCCTTGGTTCCCGTCTTGCGCGACGACAGCTCGGCGAAGAAGGGGTTGATGCCCAGCACGGGAATGATCTCGTCGTTCAATTCGATGATGAACTCGTTGTCCTCGACGCGGATGGCCAGGTCGGGAATCACGTAGCGGGTCTGCTCGGTGCAGAACAGTCTGCCGGGGAAGGGCGAGAGCGACTTCACGTAGGCGAGGATCGCCTCGAACTGACCTTCCTTGAGCTTGAGCGCCTTGCGGACCTCGGCTTTGCGGCCTTTCTCGAGGCTGTCCAGGTGGTCGCGCAGGACTTCGATGGCGCCTTCGGGGGCCTCGGGATCGAGCTGGGCCTGCACGAGGAGGCTTTCCCGATAGTCGGCCACGCAGGTGCCTCGGGGATCCAGCGTCCTGACGGCGGCCATCGCCTCGTCGATCGCCTCGCGCGGGCAGCCGGCGCAGAGCTCGTAAGGGTCGGTCGTATGGAAGCCGGATTCGTCCAAGTTTTGGATGAGACGCTCGCCGAGTTCGCGCGTGGCCGGACTGAGCGGCAGCATGCAGAGCTGGGCGAGGAGGTGCTCTTGGAGGGATTCGGGCAGGGCGATGGCGCCTTCCAGGAACTTCCGCTTGGAGTCGTCGTCGGGCGAGGCGCTCGAATAGCTGAAATCGGCGTTCTCGTCCTCCCATGAATCGGAGGGGCTGTCGGCTTTGTCCTCGGCGTAGGATTCGAGGGAGACTTCCGAATGGTCGTCCAACACTTCCAGCGCGGGGTTCGCCTCGATCTCGGCCTGGATCTCCTCGGTCAGCTCGGCGATCGGCATGGCGAGAATCTTGATCGACTGCAGCATGCGCGGGTTGAGTTTTTGACGCTGTTCGGCGACCAGGACCGGTCGTTGTGCCTGCACTAAAGTCTCCTCACTCCTAAAATGTAAGGTACAATTCCAGATTGTCAATACAAGGGGGAGATGTTTCCCGCGGCGGTCCCCGGCGGACTGCCTTCCCTTCCCGGCAGCCATATAAAACATCCTTCCTCCTGAAATCGATACGGGAGATTGACGGTTTCCTCAAGTCTTATTACTTTATTCAAGTATCTCCGTTTGAAAACCATAAATTCCCAAGGTAGGAAGATGTCCAAGCACAAGCACGAATTCAAGGCGCACGAAGGGCAAGCCACGCCATCGGCCGAGGCCGGCGTTCCCGAGCCCGGTCCAGTTCCTCCCCAGGCGGCGGAAGCTTCAGGCGCCGCCGTGTCGGCCATGTCCGAGGGAGCTCGCGAGCACGCGCGCGAGAACGCTGCCGCCGAGCCGGCGGTCTCTCAGGCCGCGGCGGCCGAGCTCGAGTCGGCCAGGGGCGAAATCGCCTCCCTGCGCGTCGAAGTGGCCGAACTGAACGAAAAATACCTGCGAAAGCTCGCCGACGAGGTCAATTTCCGCAAGCGCATGGCCAGGGAAAAGGAAGAGACGCAAAAATACGCCGTCGCCAACCTCCTCGGCGACCTTGTCCCCATCCTGGACGATTTTGACCGCGGCATTTCGTCGTCCGATGTTTCGAAAAGCTTCGATCAGCTCCACGAAGGCGTGGTGATGATCCGGAAACAGTTGTCGCAGATGCTTGAAAATAAGTATGCTTTACAGAGGTTCGAGCCGAAGGGCAAGCCTTTCGACCCCAACCGCCATGAAGCTCTTTTCGCGGAGCCCTCGGACGTCGAGGAACCGACGGTCTCGGAGGTTTACCTCCCCGGCTACGCGCTCCACGACAGGGTGTTGAGGACGGCCAAGGTGAGGGTTAAGATACCCGGCGCGAAGAAGCCGGCTCCGGAAACGGACGCCCAGCAGGCGCCCGGCGGCGAAACCCCGGCCGATGCGGCAGGGCAAGCGTAAACTTGAAAGTATTTGGAAGGAGAAAATAGTATGGGCAGGATCATAGGCATCGATTTGGGAACTACGAATTCATGCGTCGCGGTCATGGAAGGCGGAGAGCCGATCGTCATCGCGAACTCCGAGGGGCAGCGCACGACCCCCTCCATCGTCGGCTTCACCTCCAAGGGCGAGCGCGTCGTCGGCCAGCCGGCCAAGAACCAGATGATCACCAATTCCGAGAACACCGTGTTCTCGATCAAGCGCTTCATGGGCCGCCGCTACGCGGAAGTCCAGTCCGAGATCAAGATGGTGCCGTACAAAGTCGCCGACAACGGCAACGATGTCCGCGTCGACATCGGCGGCAAGATGTACAGCCCCCAGGAGATCAGCGCCTTCATTCTCCAGAAAATGAAGAAGACCGCCGAGGATTATCTCGGCGAAGCGGTGACCGAGGCCGTCATCACGGTTCCGGCCTACTTCAACGACTCCCAGCGCCAGGCCACCAAGGACGCCGGCAAGATCGCCGGCCTCGAGGTCAAGCGCATCATCAACGAGCCCACGGCCGCCAGCCTCGCCTACGGCTTCAACAAAGACCAGAAGAAAGAGCGCACCATCGCCGTGTACGACCTCGGCGGCGGCACCTTCGATATCTCCATCCTCGAGCTGGGCGAAGGCGTGTTCGAGGTCAAGTCCACGAACGGCGACACCCACCTGGGCGGCGACGACTTCGACGTCATCATCACCAAGTGGCTCGTCGACGAGTTCAAGCGCGACTCGGGCATCGACCTGTCCCAGGACCGCATGGCCCTGCAGCGCCTGAGGGAAGCCGCCGAAAAGGCCAAGATCGAGCTGTCCAACGTGCAGCAGGCCGAGATCAACCTGCCCTTCATCACCGCCGACGCGTCCGGTCCCAAGCACCTGCAGAAGTCGCTCACCAGGGCGAGGTTCGAGCAGATGTGCGCCGACCTCTTCGAGCGCACCAGGGAGCCCTGCCGCAAGGCGATCGCCGACGCCGGCCTCACGGTCGAGCAGATCGACGAGGTTATCCTGGTCGGCGGATCCACCCGCACGCCCAAGGTCAAGCAGGTCGTCAAGGAGATATTCGGCAAGGAACCCTCCATGGGCGTCAACCCGGACGAGGCGGTCGCTGTCGGCGCGGCCATCCAGGGCGGCATCCTCGGCGGCGACGTCAAGGACGTCCTCCTCCTGGACGTCACTCCGCTTTCGCTCGGCATCGAGACGCTGGGCAGCGTGTTCACGCGCCTGATCCCGCGCAACACCACGATCCCCTGCCGCAAGAGCCAGATCTTCTCCACGGCCGCCGACGGCCAGACCGCCGTTTCCATCCACGTCCTCCAGGGCGAGCGCGAGATGGCGGCCCAGAACAGGACGCTCGGCCGCTTCGACCTCGTGGGCCTGCCTCCCGCCCCGCGCGGGATTCCTCAGATCGAGGTCACCTTCGACATCGACGCGAACGGCATCGTCCACGTCTCGGCCAAGGACCTCGGCACGGGCAAGGAACAGAAGATCCGCATCGAGTCGTCGTCCGGCTTGAACGAGGCCGATATCGAAAAGATGGTGCGCGAGGGCGAGGCTCACGCCGAAGAGGACAAGAAGGAGCGCGAGCGCGTCGACGCCAAGAACGAGGCGGACGCCCTCTGCTACCAGACCGAGAAGGCGCTCAAGGACTACGGCGACAAGGTGGGCCCCGGCGACAAGCAGACCATCGAGACCGCCATGAAGGACCTCAAGAAAGCGATGGAAGGCTCCGACCTCGAGGCCATCAAGCAAAAGACCGAGGCGCTCAAGCAGGCTTCCTACAAGCTCTCCGAGGAGATCTACAAGGCGGCCCAGTCCCAGCAGGGCGCCCAGGGCGGCGGCCAGCAGGGACCCGGACCGGGCTTCGGCGGCCAGGCTGGGGGCGCCGAGCCCTCCGACGGCGGCACCAAGAGCGCCGACGATGTCGACTACAAGGTAGTCGACGACGAGGACAAGAAGTAAAACGTGCGTGGCGCTCTTCGGGGCGCCACGCTTTTGTCCGCGCAGGCGTGGCGAGAGCCCCGCGGCGCGGCCGCCCGGCGGACGATTCCGCCGGGCGGAAAGGCGCCTTACCCTCGCTCCGCGCGGGGGCGGCGCCTCAATTCTTTTAGGCCGAGGGTAAGGGAAAGTGGCGAAGCGAGATTACTACGAGGTCCTTGGCGTCCAGCGCGACGCGACCAAAGACGACATCAAACGCGCATACAGAAAGCTAGCCATTCAATTTCACCCCGATAAGAATCCGGGCGACAAGGCGGCTGAGGAAAAATTCAAGGAAGCGACCGAAGCCTACGAAGTGCTCGGCGACGACCAGAAAAGGCAGGCCTTCGACCAGTTCGGATTCGCAGGCGTCGAGGGCATGGGCGGCGGCCAGCAGGACACCACCATCTTCCGCGACTTCGAGGATATCTTCGGCGGCTTTGGCGACTTTTCATCGATTTTCGGATCGATCTTCGGAAACCAGGGCGGCTTCGGCGGCGATCATCGGGGCTCGGGCTCCGACAGGCCGCGCCGCGGGTCGAATCTCCGCTACGACATCGAACTGCCTTTTGAAAAAGCCATCTACGGCACCACCGTGGAAATCGCCTATTCCAAGGACGACACCTGCAAGACCTGCGGCGGCTCGGGCTCTCTGGACGGCTCCGGACGCAAAGTCTGCGGCACCTGCAAGGGCTCAGGCCAGATCAGGAGGAGCTCGGGCTTCTTCTCGATATCACAACCCTGCCCGACCTGCAACGGCGAAGGCTCCGTCATAGAGAAGCCATGCCGCGACTGCTCGGGTTCGGGAATCTCGAAAAAGAAGCAGAAGATCAAGGTTACGATTCCTCCCGGGGTGGACGACGGCAAGCGCGTGACCATCCCGGGCCAGGGCGACGCGGGACCCAACGCGGGCGCGCCGGGCGACCTCTACGTGTTCATCCACGTGCGCAGCCACGAATTCTTCGAGCGTCATGAGCAGGATCTGTACTGCGCGGTGCGCATCGATCTGGCGACGGCGGCGCTTGGCGGCGACGTCACCATCGCGACGCTGGACGGCAAGAAGGTCAAGATGGCCATCCCCGCCGGAACCCAGCACGGCAAGCTCCTCCGCGTCAAGGAGGAAGGCGTGCCGAGCCCCAGCGGCCGCAAGGGCGACCTCTACGTCAAGGTGCTCGTGCAGGTGCCGCTGCGCCTGTCCCGCCGCGGCCGCGAACTCCTCGAGGAGCTGCGCGGCGTCGAGGGCGAGAATCTCGAGCCCCAGGCCGTGAAGCTCTCCGAGGTGGCGGGCTCCTGAAGCCTCAGGGCATGATCGAAACGACTTTATAGCCTGCGTCCGCCACGGCGGCACGCAGGGCCTGGTCGTCAAAGGCATCGCCCTCGACCATCGCCGATCGTTCCAAAAGGTCGACCTTGGCCGACGCGACGCCGGGAACGCCCTCGAGAGCGGACTGGACATGCATGACGCAGTGGCCGCAGGACATTCCCTCGATCTTCAATAACTTTCTCATAACAACTCCTTCTCATCTTGAACTATAAGAAATTCCGCAAACTCTGCAAGATTCATGCTTTAGCGGCGCGGACAGGGCGGAATCGCCTCAGCCGGAGCGCGTTGGTGACCACCGAGACCGAACTCATGGACATGGCGGCGGCGGCGATCATCGGGGAGAGCAGGGGACCGCCGAAGGCGTGGAGGATGCCGGCGGCGACGGGAATGCCCAGGACGTTGTAGCCGAAGGCCCAGAACAGATTCTGCTTGATGTTCCGGATCACATTCCTCGAGAGTTCGAGCGCCGCGGCGACGTCGGCGAGGTCGCTGCGCATGAGGACGATGCCGGCGCTCTCGATGGCGACGTCGGTGCCCGAGCCGATCGCGATGCCGACGTCGGCCTGGGCGAGGGCGGGGGCGTCGTTGATGCCGTCGCCGACCATGGCGACGA
>MTLD01001083.1_pt1 | contig 13146 bp, 14 predicted proteins | sample 1982471 | NCBI WGS metagenome assembly MTLD01 (sample SAMN05712604, study PRJNA340218) | biofilm metagenome | isolation source: sample SPM anode biofilm adapted to -50 mV | place: USA | collected 2012-02-03
GGGTCATCCTGCGGGTCGCCTTCGACGAGGCCGTGGAGCGGCGGATCGACAGCCTGACCCCATTCGGTGGTGGGAACCGAGGAGCCGCGTCCCTGGCCGATCGGCGCCCGGCCCTGCAGATTTGGCAAGCGGAACGTGCTGTAGCCGTTCCCTCCGAAGCTGTCGCCGATCAGGGCGAACAAGGCCTCGTGGTGCTGGACCGGGAGCTCTTGGCCCTGGCAGGCCATCCAGCCCTCTGGAACGAAGTTGAAGGCGAAAAGCCTGATCTCGCCGATAAGGGGATCCATGACGTTCCTCCGTTTCGAGCCGAGCCGCGCATGGCTTGGCCCACTCTCAACGATCCCACTGCCGGGTCAGAATGCGCCGGCAATCGCGAGATCCCCTTCCCGCTGATCAGGTGGCCCGCCGCCCCCTCAGCGCCGATACAGGGCCCGTGCCGGACACAGCTTGACGGCCAGCGTCGCCGCCTCGGGATCAACGACCTCGGAACGGATCACCGGGTAGCCCCACTCGTCCAGCACGATCGCGCCGGGGAGCGTCTGGGCGCACACCCCGTGTCCGGTGCAGAGCACGCGGTCGACGGCGATCCGGACCCCTTCAGGCGAGTCGGGCATGGCGCAGGCCCCCCTTCTGGCAGGAGTGGTTGGCGTGGGCAGCGAACTCGGGCCTGAGCGTGGCCAGTGCCGAGCGGGCGAACCGTGAGACCCCGTCGGGGTGTGCGCAGGCGCCGCGGCGCTGCAACAGGTCGAGGCGCAGCTGCAGGCGCTGGTAGCGGTCGGTGCTGGGCGTGCGTCCGTAGGCCGCCCAGTCGCCGGCCAGCGCGGGCAGGCCGAACATGCACGGCCCACACTGCCCCGCGGACTCGCCGGCACCGTAGGAGAGCAGCTGGATCGCGGTCTCGACCGGACACTCGGACGGGTCCCAGACGGTGAAGATCCCCGGCCCCAGCGATCCTCCGTGGCGCTTCATGCCACCGCCGGTCCAGATCGTCGTCCGCGCGTCCTGCGCGGTGAGCAGGACGCCGCCGAGCCCGCCGACACCGACGTGCCGCGCGTCCTCGGGCAGGCCTCCGGCGAGGGCGAGGATGTCCGCGATCGACATCCCCGCGGCCACCTCGTGCACGCCGGGACGGGCCACGTGGCCGCTGATCGCGACCAGTCGGGGGCCCGGCTCGAGCTCGGTGCCGAACGAGCGGAACCAGGTCGCACCGTGCCGGTTGATCTGGCTCACCCGCAGCAGCGTCTCCGCGTTCAGCACCACGGTCGGGCGGACGCGGTGGCCCTGGCTGTCCCGTCCGCCGAAGACGAACGGCGCCCGCTTGGTCATCGGCTTGGCCGGTCCGCCGTGGGCGAGCTGGATCAGGGAGGTCTCCTCCGAGGACACGTAGCGGTGCGGTGCCTCCAGCACGTGCAGGCCCGCAGAGTGCAGCAGCGCGGCCGTCCGCGAACCGCGGTGGGCCGCGTAGCGCACCTTCGGCCGCCGACCGCGAGCGACCAGCGAGGCGCCCTCGATCAGCTCCGGCAGACGGTGCTCGACGATCCAGGCGTCCTTGGCCGCGCCGATCTCGCCGTCGCAGGCGTTCACGATCAGCTCGGCGCCGTTCTCGTGCGCGGCCTTCACCTTGATCGCGGTGCTGAAGGCTGCTCCGCCGCGTCCGGTCAGGCCGGCGGCCTCGAGCAGTTCGACGATGCCGTTCATGTCCACTCCTGTGCGTCGATCTCCCTACGCCGTTCGCCGTCGGCGTGGGTGGCGATGACCCGCCAACTCAGGGCCAGTCCGCCAATCACCGCGCACGTGACGCTCACCACGCGCAGCACCGGCTGGTCGGACGTCCCCATGAAGAACCCGTGGCCGAGGGCGACCAGCCACATCGCATACGACAGCCAGTGGATCAGCCGCCAGCGGTGCTCCGGGATCCGGTGTCGCAGGTAGCTGGTCACGAGCAGGACGACCAGCAGGTCCACCCCGAGCGTGCCCAGGCCGACCAGCAGGGTCTCGTAGCCGGACGTGAACGGCACCAGCACCGACAGCCAGCCGATCGACACGTAGCCGTCGGCGATCGCCGTGACGATGTGGGTGCCGAGGAAGACCAGCATGCCCAGGGAGAGCCAGCGGTGCAGGCCCATCACGACCGTGGCGCTCTCGCCGTGTGGCCGGCGCCTTCCCGCGGTGACCATGCCCAGACAGACCACGAGGGTGAGCAGCACGATGCTGACCACGCCGGTCGCACGGGAGATGAACCACAGTGCCTGGCCACTCATGCCGCACGCTCCGCTTCGGGTCGGGGCCACCCCGGGGTGAAGGTCACAGTGCCGTCGAGACGATCGAGACGGGCGGCGACCCCCTTGCGGATCAACCAGTCGGGGGCGTCCTCCCCGAGCACGAGCGCCGCGGTGGAGGCGGTGTTCGCCTCGAGGGTGTCCGCGGCAATGCAGGTGACCTGCGCCCAGGTCGTGGGCGCTGGCCGCCCCGTCCGCGGGTCGATGATGTGGTGGACGGTGCCGGCGTCGGTCTGCCAACGTCGCAGCTGCGTCGACGAGGTCGCGACGCCCTGGTTGGTCACGCTCACGACCTGGAGGACGGAGCCGTCGGCAGCCTCGACGCCGATCCGCCAGCCTCCGGCGGGCGCGGTGCCCGAGGGGGCGATATCGCCGCCGAGGTTCACCAGGAAGCCACCGGGGAGGGTCAGTGCGAGACGACGCGCGATCACATCCGCGGCCCGGGCCTTGGCGGTGGACCCGAAGTCGAGCACGGTGCCGCGAGGGGTGGTGATGCGCCCGTCGCCGGTGCGTCCGACGCTCTCCCAGCCGGGGACGCGGACGCCCTCCAGCCGGAGCGTGAAGCCGGGGCGGGCCCGCACGGCTTCGAGGTCGGTGTCGTAACCGGCCGCCACCATCGCCGAGCCGACGGTGAAGTCGACCAGGCCGTCGCTGAGCCGGGCGGCCCGGAGCGCGGCGTCCAGGTGGTCGAGGAAGAGCGGAGACCCCCAGCACCAGGTGGTCCCGCTGGCCGCGGTGGCTGCGAGCCGGCTCACCTCGGAGTCGTCCCGGAAGCGGGAGACGGCGCGGTCCAGGTCGGAAAGGTAGTCCTTCGCCAGGCCGACGGCTGTGGCGAGGGCGGTCTGGTCGGTCGCGATGACGCAGTTCGTCGTGCCGATGGCGTCGAAGCGTGCTTCAACCGGCTCGGCCACGACAGCGGCGTCCGACGACCGGAAGGTTCCGGGGGTACTCATGATCCCTTGGTCTTGGTGTGGGTGGTGCCCGAGGCCGGCTGCGCCTGCTTGGCGGGCGCGAACCCCGTCGATGAGCGCGAGGTGCGCTTCTTCGCCGATGAGTGCGAGGTCTCGTCGCTCTCGTGGGAGCTCTGGCCGACGCTCACGCTCGTGTCCGGAGCAGCAACGCTCTCGCTCGCATCGTGACTGGCGATCGCCAGAGACGTCGCGAGCCATGCGGTGGCGAGCGTCCCACTCGCCATCAGCGCGCTCACTGCCACGCGGGCCTTGCTCAGTGCCGGTGAGTTCACGGGCTTCTCCTCCAGACGGGTTCCTCCGGTTGGTGATCACTGTGGATCCCCTCCCTGTGAGTGTGCTGTCCGGGGTATCAAGCCGGTCCTAAGCCGCCGTCAAGTCGGTTCGAAAGCGGCGTTGAGGGGGGTCAGGAACCGTGGGTAGTGGTCTGGACGGAGCCGCTGGAGTTGCCCGCGGAGCCGGCGGACGTGAACCCTGAACCGGTCGCGGAGCTGGTGTCGTCGATGCTCGAACTCGTGCTGGCGCTGTTGGCACCGACGGCCAGCGCGGTAGCGATCCCTGCGGCGCCGAGGGTCGCCGCCACCATCACGCCGGCCACGGCGCGACGCGCCGTGGAGAGTGCGGGCCTGCTGTTCATCTGGAACCTCCCGGTTACTGGGTAGGTCGCCAGCGTCCGCCGCGATTCCCAGAGCAGCCTGTGGGCGAGCCACAACTTCGCTGGCCGTTTCCGGTGGGCAGCCTGTGAACCGGCCGGCAACGAGCCCGCCCTGCGGCCGGGCGGCACCCGCCTTCAGAAGACGGACAACGGCCCCGAGAACCGGAGGGGGATGGTTCTCGGGGCCGTCGGACCGGGGGAGGGAGCCTGCGCCGGAGGGTGATCAGGCGCAGGACCAGGGTCTGGTGCCGGCTTTCGCGTAGTACCGGTTCGCCACCGTGATCTGTTCCGCGCGGCTGGCGAGATCCGCGCGGGCGGCGAAGTCGCGTCCACCGTTGGAGTTCCACGCTGCCATGTTGAACTGGAGGCCGCCGTAGTAGCCGTTGCCGGTGTTGATGTGCCAGTTGCCGCCGGACTCGCATCGCGCGATGCGGTCCCACATGGCGGCCCGGGCGAGGTTCAGCCCGACGCCGTTGGCGGAGGTCTTCGTGCCGACGGAGAGCACCTGGTCGGTGGCCTTGGTCAGGATCACCTCAGTGACCATGACCTTCTTGGTGACCTTGCCGTTGACGACGGTGATCGCGTAGGTACGGGTGGCCTTGCCGTTCTTGCCGGCGGTGAGGACGCGGCTCTCACCCTTCCACAGGGCGGAGTTGTTCTTCTTCACCGTGCCGAAGGCGACGGTCTCGGTGCGGGTCTTCGTCTTCACGACGACCCGGTCGAGAGTGATCGTCTCGCCCTCGCTGATCGTCGCCGGGCCCACCGGAGCGAGTCGGTCGGTGGGCGAGACGGTCAGGCCCTGGTCGACCAGCAGGTCCGCGACGGTCGGTGCGGTCGTGGTGAGAGTGGTCTTCTTGCCACCGACGACCAGCGTGACCTGCTTCGGCGTGGTCACCTGGACGGTCAGTCCCGCACGCGGCAGCGCGGTGGCCAGCGGGGTGCTGAACCGGGCATCGGCGAGGTCCAGCGCGGGGTCGTCGCTGGTCGCGGCCAACTGGGTGGGCTGCATCGGCAGCGCGTCGTTGGCGATCGCCTCGCTGAGGGTTGCCGCCGTGGTGGCGAAGGTGTGGGGGACGCCGTCGACGTCCAGCGTGACCTGCTTGCTGTACCGGACGGTCACGGTCGCGCCGTTCGCGACGGCGCTGTCGAGCGCCGGGGAGACGACGTCCGCAGGGGTCAGCGTGACGCCACGGGCTGCGAGCACGTCGGCCACGGTGAGCGCGAAGCCGGACGCCTCCTGCACCTGGCCGTCGACGCTGAGCTCGACGTCCTTGTACAGGGCACTGGCGGTGCTCGCGCCGCCGGCCAGCAGTACAGCTGACAGCGCGGTGGCGGTGATCGCCTTGTTCAAGACACAGTCCCCCGGGAGGTTTCGGCAGCATTTCCTGAGAAAAGCCTGCCGCTTCCTGAGAGAAAGGTCAAGTTCTCTCAGGAATTTCCCCGGGGGACTGCGGTTTGACTAGGTGTTTTGTTCGGTTGTCACCCGTCAGAGGACGTCGGCGGCGCGGGCTTTGGCCAGCCGTGCGGCGACGTCGGTCCAGTTGACCACGTTCCACCAGGCCTTGACGTAGTCGCCCTTCACGTTCTTGTACTGCAGGTAGAAGGCGTGCTCCCACATGTCGAGCTGGAGGACGGGCAACTGGCCGACCGGCACGCTGTTCTGCTGGTCGTAGAGCTGGTTGATGTTCAGCCGCTTGCCGAGCGGGTCCCAGACCAGCAGTGCCCAGCCCGAGCCCTGCAGGGAGTTCGCCGCCGCCTCGAACTGGCCCTTGAAGCCGGCGAACGAGCCGAAGAACTCATCGATCGCCGCGGCGACCTCGCCGTCCGGCTGGCCACCGCCGTCCGGCGACATGTTCTTCCAGAAGACCGAGTGGTTGATGTGGCCGCCGAGGTGGAAGGCGAGATCCTTCTCGAGCTTCGGGATGCTGGCGAAGTCGCCCTTGTCGCGGGCCTCTGCCATCTTCTCCAGCGCGGTGTTGGCGCCGGCCACGTAGGCGGCGTGGTGCTTGCTGTGGTGGAGCTCCATGATCTCGGGCGCGATGTGCGGGGCGAGTGCGCCGTAGTCGTAGTCGAGATCGGGCAGCGTGTACGCCATCAGGTTTCCTTCCTTTGAGGTAACTGGCTTTCACCTACCCCCAACCTGCCCGCTCTACCCCCTATTCCGCCAGAGGGGCGGGCTGTGTGGAGGGTACGAACTGGGCCCGGCGGGCCGAGCGCCGGAACAACCGCAGCAGCGGGACGCCGAGCAGGACGATCAGCGCGGCGTTGGTGAGCGCCCGGCCCAGGTTCCAGCCCATCGAGGTGGCGAGGTTGTACAGCACGAACCGGTGCAGGTTCTCCAGCGGGCCGAGCGCCGCGTCGAAGGAGAGCTGGGTGTCGCTGCCGATCCCGAACGGCCAGAACGAGAAGTCCATCACCCAGCCGTACGCGAATGCCGACACCATCCCGTAGCCGGCGAGCAGCACGATCTCGGCCCGTCCGGACGCACGGGGCAACAGCCCGGCGAACAGGCCAACGAAGCCCGAGGCGAGCATCTGGTAGGGCAGCCACGGCCCGACCCCGGACGTGATCAGTGCGGACGTGAACAGGGTGATCGCGCCGAGGGTGAAGCCGAAGCCGGCCCCGAACACCCGCCCGGCGAGGATCATGATGAAGAAGACCAGCTCGAAACCCGCCGTCCCCGCGCTGAGCGGACGCAGGATCGTGCCGACCGCGGCCAGTACGCCCAGCATGGCGAGCACCTTCGCGTCCATCCGGCCGCCCGCGACCTCCGACAGCACGATCGCCAGTACCACGGGTAGCACGATCGCGAACATGATCGGGGCCTGCGTGGCCGACATGCCCGAGTCGGGACGCAGGAACAGCGGCCAGCTGAACGCGACCACGCCGATCACGATCGCCACCCCGACCGCCCAGGGCACCCTGCGTGCGTCGGAATCCATCACAGCCCCCTCGCCACGTCGTCAGGAGTGAGCACCCGGACCGGGGCGAACACCTTCGCCATCTGCGGCGCGTAGGCGGGGGAGGAGGTGAGCAGGTCGGCGGTGGTGGCGTCCGCGATCAGTTCGCCGTCGGCCATCAGCAGCGTCCGTCGGCTCGCGCCCGCGGCGAACTCCACGTCGTGCGTGCTGATCAGGACCGCCACGCCCTGTGCGGCGAGCGTACGGATCATCCGGCGCAGTTCCGCCTTGGCCCGGTAGTCCAGGCCGCGGGTGGGCTCGTCGAGCAGCAGGACGGGCGGCCGCACGGCCAGCTGGATCGCGAGCACCAGCGCGAGCCGCTGCCCCTCGGAAAGGTCGCGGGGGTCGCGATCGTCGGGCACGTCCACCCCGAGCGTGCGGAGCAGCTTCGCTGTCGTGCCCGGCGCGACGTCGCTCTCCGCGTCCGCCTGTGCGCACTCGGCGCCGACGCTGGGCAGGTAGAGCAGGTCGGCGGCGGTCTGCGGAACGAGCGTGACCTGTCGGCGGGCCTCTGCCGCGGAGAGCGTGCGCGGGTCGCGTCCGCAGACCGTGATCTCGCCCGCGCAGGTCAGGGCTCCCTGCAGTGCCCACAGCAGCGAGGACTTCCCTGCGCCGTTGCGGCCGAGCAGGGTGGTCACCGTGCCGCCGCGCAGGTCGAGGCTGACGTTGCGGACGGCGGTGACCTCGCCGTAGCGCACCTCCACATCCCTCGCGCTGAGCACGACGGGTCCGGTGCCGTTCACGGGCAGCTCGGGTGCGGCAGGGACGAGGTCCTCGCGCAGCGCGCGCCGTCGCGCCTCCCTGACGCTGAGTGGCACCCGGCTCCAGCCGGCGATCCGGGCCAGCTCCGCGAGCGGGGGCGTCACCGTGGCCTGGGCGAGCACGTCGGCGGGATTTCCGCAGGTGGCCGTGCCGTCGCCGGGCAGCCAGATGGCCGAGTCGGCCGCCTGCATCACCCGCTCGAGCCGGTGTTCGGCGAGGACGACGGTGAGCCCCACCTCGTGGACGAGGGTGGAGATGGCGGCCAGCACGTCCTGGGCCGCGGTCGGGTCGAGGGCGGACGTCGGCTCGTCCAGCACGAGGACGCGAGGCTGCGCGGCGAGCACTGCGGCGATCGCCACCCGCTGCTGCTGCCCACCGGAGAGTTCGGTCAGCGGACGCCTGCGCAGGTCGGCGATGCCCATCAGGTCCAGCGTCTCCTCGACCCGCTTGCGCATCGCCACCGGGTCGGTGCCGAGTTGCTCCATGCCGTACGCGATCTCGTCCTCGACGGTGTCGGTGACGAAGCCGCGCAGCGGGTCCTGGCCCACGTAGCCGACCACGTCGGCGAGGTCGCGCGGCCGGTGGCGGGCGGTGTCGCGGCCGTCGACGATCACGCGCCCGCGGAGCGTGCCGCCGGTGAAGTGCGGCACGAGACCGTTGATCGCGCCCAGCAGCGTCGACTTGCCCGACCCCGTGGCGCCGATCACCAGGCACAGGTCGCCCTCGGGCAGTTCGAAGCTGACCCGTTCCAGTGTGGGCCGCCCGGCGCCGGGGTAGGTCACCGAGACCTCGTCGAAGGTGATCACCGCCATGCCAGCTCACGCTCCGGCTCGATCTCGGCGCGCGGACGCAGCGAGCGCACGCGGGTGTCGTTGCGGGTGGACGCGGTCTCGGGCCGGTGGCGCGCCCGGGTCAGCGGGATCGGTGCGAGCACCAGCCCGACGACGACGAGCATGGGCAGGCTCAGCCCGGGCCAGACCAGCGGATTGGTGCTCGGGGTGAGCGCGGCCGGGTCGAGCAGGGACGCCAGCGCAGGGCTGAGCGCGTCCGGGTCGAGCCAGCCCAGACCCAGCACCACGACGGCCGCCAGCACCCCGCTCGCTGCGACCAGGGTCTCTCGCGCCCGCCAGGGGTGGGGGCGGTAGGCGGTGACCCGCAGCCGGCGTCCGGCGAGTCGCAGGCCGAGGGTCGCGGCCGTCACCCCCGTGGCGAGCAGCCCCAGGGAGAGCGCCCAGAAGTCCGTGCTGAGCAGCAGGAAGACCCCTGCGGTTGCGACCATCGAGGAGACCAGCATCAGCGGCAGGGTGCCCTTCGTCGGCAGGCCGCGAGTGCGGCCGAAGCCCCGCGACTCCATGCCCGCCGCGAGCGCCATCGAGCGCTCGACGGCGTCGGCGAGCACCGGCATCGCGATCGTGCCGAGCGTCCGCAGGCTGGTCGAGGAATTGCCGCGCAACCGTCGCGCGCGACGTACCCGCTGCACGCTCTCGATCAGCTGGGGTGCCACGCTGAGCGCGATCACGACCGCGACGGACGCCTCGTACAGCGCTGCCGGCACCGATCGCAGCGCCTGCCGCGGGTTGGCCAGGGCGTTGGCCGCGCCGATGCACAGCAGCATCACCGCCAGCCGCAGCGCGTCGTAGAGGGTGCTGGTCAGCGCCTCCGCAGTCACCGTGCCGCCCAGCTGGATGCCGGCGGCCCAGTCCGGCAGTGGCACCTGCGGCAGCGTGAACAGCACCGTCTCGCCGTGGTTCCCGCCGAGCAGGATCTGGAAGAACAGCCGCATGCCGATGACGAACAGGCTGAGCAGCAGGTAGGTCTTCACCGACCGCGCCCACGGGGCGTCACTGCGGCGCAGCATCACCACCGCCACCATGGCGGTGGCGATGAGCGCGAGCAGCAACGGGTTGGTGGTGCCGCTGACGGCGATCCCGATGCCGATCGCCCAGCACCACCAGGCCCACGGGTGCAGTGAGGTCAGGGTCTGCGTCCTTTCATCAGCCACCAGCCGCCGAGGCCGCCCCCGGCGAGCACGATCACGGCGCCGGCGGCGAACAGGCCGACCGGGCTGCCACCACCAGTGTCCTGCGGAACACCGCTGACCTGTTCCGACGCGACCTCGGTCGCCTGGTCGGCGCCGAGCGGGGTGGCCGACGTCGCGACCGGCGTGCCGGACGAGGCCTGGCTCGCCTCGGACGCCGGGGGAGTCGCCGTCGGGGTCGCGCTGGCGGTCTTGGTCTTCGTCGCCGACGCCGACGCGCTGGCGGTCTTGGTCTTCGTCGCCGTGGCGGTCGGCTTGCTGGTCGTCTTCGTCGCTGTCGGCGTCGGCGTCGGCGTGCTGGTGTCGGCGACAGGGGGATCGACGCCGGGTGCGACCTTCCCGTCCGACAACTTCTGGTAGTGCCAGCCCTCCGCGTTGCCCTTGGTGGGGTGGTAGGAGTCCGCGCCGAGGGTGGAGTACGACCACGAGGACCAGGTGCCGTCGTCCTTCGGCGTCGCGTGCCAGTACGACCAGTACGCCGTGTTCGGGTCGGGGCTGGACGGCTTGCCGTTGACCTTCAGCAGGAAGCCGTTGTCGAGCGTGGCGCTGAAGCCTGCGCTCTTCAGTGCCGCGGTGCCGCTTCCGTAGCTGGTGGCGCACTTCGTGCTGGTGCCACCCAGCGACCCGAAGTCGACCACCACCCAGACCCCGCTGCAGGTGGCGGCCTGTGGCAGCGGGGCCGCCTGGGTGGTGGTGGACGCGGCCGCGCCGGCGAGGAGGGGGATCGCCAGCGCAGCCGCGAGGAGGAAACGCCTCACTTGGTGACCTTGGCCGTCGGAGCGGAGGTCCTCGAGACGGTCTGGAGGCCCTTACCGCTGGCCGTGACCTTGACCGTGATGACCTTGCCGTAGTCGTACCTGGTCAGGGTGTAGGTCTCACCGGTCGCCTTCGAGATCGCAGCCCCGGATCGGTACCAGCGGATCGAGACCTGGTCGGGTGCGGGGCTCCAGTCGCCGACCGTGACGGTCAGGGTGTCGCCCACCTTCGGCGCGGTGTTGTCGATCGTCGGGGTCGGGGACGTCGCATAGCCGATCGGCGGCTGCAGGCCCGGGACGGCCGAGTCCTTGCCCGAGGGGATCCAGCGGTAGCCATCGGCAGCACCCTTGACCGGCGTCGATCCGTCGGGTCCGGTGGAGTAGTAGTCCCACTCGCTCCACGTCCCGTCAGACTCCGGTTCCGCGTGCCAGTAGGACCAGTAGCCCAGCGACCAGGTCGTGTCGCAGGTCAGCGGGTAGCCCTGCACCTGGCACAGCGCCGGGCCGAAGCTGCTCGAGAAGGTCTTCACGCCGAGGCCTGCGCTCTTCAGTGCCTCCAGGCCGGTGCTGTACTTCGTCGCACAGCGCGCGGTCTCCTGGCCGTTGCCTCGGTCGACGACCACCCACACCCCGGTGCAGGAGGTGGTGGACGCGGGCAGCTTCTTCGGGCTCTTCGGGCACTTGCCCAGGTTCAGCGAGGTGTCCAGCTGCGACGTGCCGTTGATCAGGTAGAGGGCGTCCGCGGTCGCCATCACGTCCGATGCGGTGCCTTCGTCCAGGGAGTTGGGGAAGCCGCCGTCGGAGTTCTGCTCACCGGCCAGCCACGCCTCGGCCGTGGAGACGTCCTTGCCGACCGACTTCAGCGCGGAGCCGAGCAGGCCGGTGGAGTCCACCGGTGAGTACGCCTCCCAGTAGCCGTCCCCGGTCTGGGTGGTCTGCGCCCAGTTCGTCGCGTCGTCCAGCTGGGGATCGAGCTGACCGATGGCCTTCAGGGCGAGGATGCCCAGTGCGGTGGTGTCGGGGTCGGCCTGGAAGCCGCCGGCGTCGTAGCCGAAGGCGCCGCTGTCGTCCTGCAGGCTGAGCAGCTTGGTCAGCAGGGTGACCGGGATGGTCGCGTCCGCGCGCTTCAGGGCGATGATGCCCAGGCTCTGGCTGAACGCGGAGTCGGACGGTCCGATCCGGCCATCGGACGGCAGGCTCTTGGTGACCAGTGAGACGAGGTTGTAGCCGGCGAACTTTCTCGGGTTCAGGCCGAGAGCCTTGACCACGATGGCCAGGCTGGCGGCGCGCGCCTGGTTCAGCTTCTTGCCCGGGTAGAGGTACGCCTTCGCGCCCTTCTCCAGCTGGCTGACCAGGGTTCGCAGCGCGGGAGCGTAGGTGCAGTCGCCGGTGGTGGCCAGTCCGAGCGCCGCGGTGATCGAGGCGCTCGTGCTGCCCTTGCCCGGCAGATTCCTGACGATGTAGTTGGCGGCCTGCGTCTTGTCGACGGCTGCGGCGGCGCTCGCCGAGGGAGTCGGGGCGAGGGCGCCCAGCAGGGCGAGGGCGGCCGCAGTCCCGACGGCCAGCCACCGCTTCACGGATGAGGACATCTGAATCCTTTCGCGCGTGGCCTCCGGTCGATCCGGCCACGGCGTGCGTCCGGCTCCCCGCAGTACCACGACGGGTTGGTGAAATGAGCCAGAACTTGTGCAGGCATTCCGACTTGGCCGGCGCGAACGCCGTCATCACGGTTGCGGGTCAGTCCCGGACTTGCACCGGGTTCCCCTGCAAAGGTTCAGGTGGGCTCACCCTAACCCATGCGCACCGACCGATGACCGGGCCGTCCGAGGCAGGCCGGAATTGTGCTGGACGCGCGGGAATCAGATAGGTCCGGGGTCTAGCGGCGGCGTCCTCGCAGCAGCCACCAGCCGCCCAGCCCGAGCAGCGCGACGACAACAACCACACCGGCGACGATCAGGCCGGTCGGAGAGCCGCTGGACGGGACCGGGGCAGGGCTGGACGCGGTGGCCGCGGGTGTGGCCGACGCCGCCGCCTCGGGCAGCGTGGTGAGGGCAGGGCCGGCGGGCTGCTGCTCGTTGGTGAGCAGCCAGCCCTCGGCCGTGCCCACCGCGGGCTTCGAGGAGTCCGGGCCGACCTGGTAGTACGTCCATGGCCCGAGGCTGCCCTCAGCGTTGACCGGGGCGCTCCAGTACGACCAGTAGTAGCCGCCGTTGGAGGTGAAATCGGTGTCCTCGGGCAGACCGTCAACCCGACTGAGCATCCCCTTGGCGAACTCGGTGGTGTGGCCGGCGCTCTTCAGCGCCGCGAGACCGGTGTCGTAGCTGGCGGCGCAGGTGGCGTGCGCGGAGCTCGCGTCCTTCTGGTCGGGCTGCACCACCACCCAGACCCCGTCGCACGGAGCCGGTGCCGCGGACGCCGGGACCGGCGCGAGGCAGAGCAGGGCGAGTACTGCGGTCACACCGAGGGCGAAGGTGCGGTACAGGGACGCGGGCACGGGGAGATCCTCTCGGAGTCCGAAGCGGGGGCTCTCACCATAGCCCGGCGGCGATCCTGGCCGACGCCGGGCCCGGACTCTCCTCAGCGGGGCACCCGTGCCGGCTGCCCCGCTGCGCAGACTGATCAGGCGGACTGATCAGGCGGACTGATCAGGCGGACGGCTCGTCGTCGCCGTCGAAGAGATCCTTCGCCTTGGCCGCGGCCTCGTCGGCGAGGCCCTTCACCGCGGTGCC
>MTLD01004050.1_pt1 | contig 13144 bp, 15 predicted proteins | sample 1982471 | NCBI WGS metagenome assembly MTLD01 (sample SAMN05712604, study PRJNA340218) | biofilm metagenome | isolation source: sample SPM anode biofilm adapted to -50 mV | place: USA | collected 2012-02-03
AAAGCCCTGTCAAAAAAAGAAGCGGCCGCCGAATTGCGCAGATGCGCCGGCAGCCAATTTGATCCTGCTTTGGTTCCCGAGTTTCTGTTGATTATCGGTGAATGACCGCGGAGTAATTATTTGCCATGAATCTGCTTGACCAGGCGCCGCATTCCCGACGCAAAAATCATGCTATCCATTGCAATGGTCAAAAACTGAGCTCCCGCAGCCTTCCAATAAGCAGCATCGTCGGCATCCAGACAGAATATCCCCGCCCACTTGTCCGTGCGGCGGGTTTTTTCTATTGCCCCATGGATGACCCTTCGCAATTCAGGATCGGTGAACTTCCCGGTGATTCCCATCGACTGCGATAAATCAGTCGGTCCGACAAAAATTCCGTCAATCCCTTCCACCGCCAATATTTCCTCTAAATTATTCACGGCGTCGATATGTTCGACTTGCGTAATCACCAGATTTTCGCGGTTTGCTCCTGCCAGATACGTTGGCAGCGGAATAAAACCATAGCGTGCAGCCCGAACCACTCCGGCGAGTCCCCGTTCTCCCTGAGGCGCATAGCGGGCCGCCCGGACGACGGCGGCGGCTTCCTCCGCCGAGTTGACCTGGGGAACCAACACGCCGGCGGCGCCGGCGTCCAATGCCCGCAGAATCATTCCCGGCGAATTTTCGGTAACCCGGATAATCGGTCTGATTCCACTTAATTCGGCGGCGCGCGTCAAAGCGTAGACCTGTTCCATCGTATTCCCGGAATGCTCCGTATCGATCACGACAAAGTCCAATCCAGCATATCCCATCATTTCCACCAAGGCCGGCTCGCCCAAGCCAGCAAACATCCCATAGGCGCAACTGCCTTCGGTAATAATCTTTCGGGTCCGGTTTGCCGGAAATTCCATTTTTACGTCCATCCAGCGATCGCTCCTTCCCTTTCAGGATTCCCGACGCGTATTCGCCACACCTTCCAGCAACTCCACGATTTCAGCCGGTCGATGGACGATCCGCCGTGCGCCGGACTGTTCCAGTTCCTCGACGGTGCGAAATCCCCAGGCCGCGCCAACGGCAAACATACCGGCGGCATTCGCCGTACGCATGTCGGTGGCCGTATCTCCCACGTACAAAAATTTGGCCGGATCAATCTTCAGCATCTGGGCAATTTCCAAAGCAACTGCGGGATCGGGTTTGAGCGGCGCATCCGGTCTAGCCCCCAATACCGGCTGAAACTGCCATCGCGGCAGCAATGCGGCAACCATTTTCTTGGTAAACGGATCCGGCTTGTTCGACAGCACCGCCAGCTTCAATCCGGCGGCCGCCAGCCGGTCCAGTGTTTCTTCCATGCCGGAATAGGGTTTTGTTTTCACATCCCAGCCTTGTTCATACTCGGTGGTCATGGCCTTCACGACCGTCTCCACCAGATCTTCATCGTGTCCGCCGGCCGGCAGAACCCGCCGCGCCAGGTTGCGCATCCCGTCTCCGACGAAGTAGCGATATTTTTCCGGGTCATGTTCCGGGTAGCCCAGTCCCCGCAATGCGGAGTTCATGGAGTCGGCCAGGTCGGCCAGCGTGTCCAGCAACGTTCCATCCAAATCAAAAATTACGGCCTCAAAATTCATTCATTAATCCTGCCTTTGCTATTTGGCCTTGGCTGGGTCCTGCGTTTTGCCGCTACGGCGTTTTTCCAGTTCCGTCAGCAACTGGTCCAGATCAATCCCCTGCCAGGCTAGTAAAACAAGGCAATGATACCACAGGTCGGCCATTTCGTAAATGACCTCCCCCTCGCTTTGATTTTTGGAGGCAATAATGGTTTCGGCGGCTTCTTCGCCGATTTTTTTCAAAATGCGATCCTGCCCCTTCGCGAACAGGGAATTGGTATAGGAACCCTCTCTCGGGTTTTGGCGGCGGTCCTCAATGACCCGGTACAGACCCGGCAGCACAAAGTCCGGCGACTGCGGCCGGTCCGTAATGGTGGACTCGGATTCGCCGAATTTACGGCTGAAACAGGAGAATGTCCCTTCATGGCAAGCGGAACCGGTCTGTTCCACTTTGATCAGCAACGTATCGCCGTCACAATCATAGTATATCTCCCGAACCTGTTGGGTATGACCCGACGTTGCGCCTTTATTCCATAGTTCTTGCCGACTGCGGCTATAAAACCAGGTTGTGCCGGTTTCGATCGTTTTTCCGAGCGACTCCCGGTTCATATAGGCCAGCATCAGGACCGTCCCTGTCGCCGCATCCTGGATACCGGCCGGAACCAGACCCTTTTCATCAAAGCGAATACGCTCCATCATTTATAATCGCACCTCAATCCCTTTATCCCGGAGATATTCCTTGGTTTGTCGGATGCTGAACTCGCCGTAGTGAAAGACAGATGCCGCCAATACGGCGTCCGCTTTTCCCTGCATCAAAGCATCGGCAAAGTGTTCCAGACGACCGGCCCCACCAGAAGCGATCACCGGCACTTCCACCATTTCGGATACCGCCCGGTTCAGCTCATTGTCATATCCATCCTTGGTACCGTCGCAATCCATGCTGGTCAGCAGTATTTCGCCGGCGCCCAGATCAACGCCTTGTTTGATCCATTCCAGGACATCCAGCCCTGTCGGCGTACGGCCCCCATTGATGTAGACTTCCCACCGCCCCGGACCGGATCGTTTGGCGTCGACCGCCAACACGATGCATTGCCGGCCGAAGCTCTTCGCTCCGTCGGCAATCAGCGCCGGGTTTTTCACGGCCGCCGTATTCAGCGAAACTTTATCCGCGCCGGCGTGCAGCATGGTCCGAATGTCCTCCACGGACCGGATCCCGCCGCCGACAGTGAACGGAATAAACACCTGACTGGCGGTGCGTCGCACCACATCCACCATGGTGTTGCGTCCGTCCGACGATGCCGTGATGTCCAAAAACACCAGTTCGTCGGCCATTTCCCGGTCATAAAACGCTGCCAATTCCACCGGATCGCCGGCGTCCCGCAACGACACAAAATTGGTTCCTTTGACAACCCGTCCGTTTTTCACATCCAGACAAGGAATAATTCGTTTTGTATGCATCAGACGGTTCCTCCCTGCGCAACCCGCAAGGCGTCCTTGAGGGAAATCGCCCCCGTGTACAGGGCCTTGCCGATGATGACACCCTCAACGCCCCGTTCCGTAAGAGGTTGCAGCGCCTGGATATCTTCCATTCCCCGGACGCCGCCGGAAGCGATGATCTTCAGTCCGGACTTGTCCGCCAGCTGCAAAGTCGCCGCAACGTTGACGCCGGTCAGCATGCCGTCCCGCGAAATATCCGTATAAATGATGCGGCTCGCCCCGGCTTCCTTCATCCGTAGCGCCAGTTCCTCGACCTGCACCAGACCGGATTTTTCCCAGCCATCGACCGCAACTTCACCACCGCGGGCGTCAATGCCAATCACAATCCGTTCGCCATATTCGGCGCACACTTGCCGCACCAGTTCCGGCGACCTGACCGCCACCGAACCGAGAATCACCCGCTGCACTCCCACCGCCAATACTTCACCGACATTCGCCGCCGTTCGAATGCCGCCACCAAGTTGGATTTGCACATCGAACGATCGGACGATTTCTTCGACTACTTTTAGATTGACCGGTTTGCCAGCGCGGGCTCCGTCAAGGTCCACGATATGCAGCCACTTGCTTCCGGCTTCGACCCACCGCCGCGCGGCTTCGACCGGGTTTTCGGCAAAGACGGTTTCCCTGTCAAACCGTCCCTCTTCAAGGCGAACACATTTGCCGCCGCGAATATCAATCGCCGGAAAGATTATCATAACGGCATCTCCTTAAAGTTCGTCAAAATTTGCAGGCCAACGGCGCTGGATTTTTCGGGATGAAATTGCACAGCCTGCACCAAACCCCGGCCTACCGCGGCCGTGACCGGTCCACCGTAGTCCGCAACAGCCGTCACGACGGACGGATCCGCGGGAACGGCATGGAAACTGTGAACAAAATACACATACGCCGAAGCCGGCAATCCGTCGAACAACGGACTGGAGCCTTGCAGGACAAGATTGTTCCAGCCCATGTGGGGAATCTTCAGTCCCGGAGCGACGATCTTCCGCACCATTCCCTTGAATATCCCTAATCCGGGAATGCCGGGATCTTCCTCGCTACCCTCAAACAGCATTTGCAATCCGACACAGATCCCCAAAAAAGGTTTTCCGGCAGCGATCACTTCGTGAATAACCGCTTCAAGGTCCCGTTGCCGCAAATTATTCATGCAGTCACCAAAAGCGCCAACTCCCGGCAACACAACCTGATCGGCCCTTCGGAGCACTTCCGGATCACGCGTCACCGTCACGCCGGCCCCGACTTTTTCCAGGGCTTTGGCGGCGCTATGCAGATTGCCCATGCCGTAATCAATGATCGCTATTCTTCTCATCGTGCTCATTTTTCACAGTACCCCTTTGCTGGAGGGCACGCCCTGAACCCGGGGATCGATTGCCAGCGAAGCGTCCAGCGCCCGACCCAGGGCTTTGAAAATTGCTTCAATGATATGGTGGCGATTCTTGCCGGCCAACATCCGCACATGCAGCGTAAGTCCCGCGTTTACCGCCAGTGCCCGCAAAAACTCCTCCACCATTTCGACATCCATTTCGCCGACGCGGCCTTGTCCCAGTTCCGCATCAAACGCCAGAAACTGCCTTCCGCTGAAATCCAGAACGACCTGGACCAGCGCTTCATCCATCGGGACCAGGAACTGCCCGTAACGGCAAATTCCTTTTTTCTCGCCAGCAGCTTTGTTCAAGGCCTGTCCCAGTACAATCCCGACATCTTCCACCGTATGGTGGCAATCCACCGCCAAATCGCCGTTTGCCTGGACATCAAGCGTAAACAGGCCATGCCTGGCGAACAGCGTCAGCATATGATCAAAAAAACCGATTCCTGTCTGGATGTTGGATTCTCCGTTTCCGTCCAGGACAATCGATACGTCCACTTTGGTTTCCTGCGTCTGGCGGCTTACCGCTCCGCTTCGGACAACTCCCGGCGTCATCTCACTCATTGTTTCGGTCCTCCCCCTTGACCAATCTTGCATTATATATCCGCAAACACTGCATCGTCTGGCTATTATCCGCCGGGCTGCCAACTGTAATGCGCAAACATCCCGCCAGTTCCGGCACATAGGAAAAGTTTCTCACGCCCACGCCGCGCTCCGCAAAAATTTTATGAAGAGCAGCCGGCTGTGTCACTCGGATCAATAAGAAATTGGCAACCGACGGAAACACTTCAATCATTTCCAATTTTTTAATCTGTTCCGCCATTCGATCCCGACGGAGGATCACATAGTAAACCGCGTTCAGGACCTCCTCCCGCCGCCTGAAACAGATCTCCGCCAACGTCAACGAATAGGCATTGGTGTGATAGGGCAACAAACGTTTCCCGATTGCCGCGCATAACTCCGGCGCCGCCAGCAGATAGCCAACGCGAGCCGCCGCCAGTCCGTAGGCCTTGGAAAAAGTCCGGGCCACCATCAGCCTTGGGAACTCGGCCAGCCAGGAAGTACACGACTCTCCGTAAAATTCCATGTAGGCTTCATCCAGCAGCACCGGACACGGCGATTGTTCCAGAATTTCGCGCACCACCTCCGGAGGAATGGCATTCCCGGTGGGATTATTGGGGTTGCATAAGATCAGAAGTTTTGCGTTGGATTGCCGCACTGCTTCCAGGACAACCGTCGGCGACACCGAAAAATCCTTCCCCAGTGGCGCCGCTATGGCCGGCGATTCCGCCATTGCCGCATAAATCGGATACATCGAAAAAGAAGGCCATTGATAAACCACCGGCCGCCCCGCCCCGCCGAACGTCGCACAAACGGCGGCGATCAGCTCACTGGACCCGTTGCCCACCAAAACCTGTTCCGCAGTCACGTGATATTCGTCCGCCAGCAACTGGCGCAGTTGGGAAGCGCCCATATCGGGATAGCGGTTCGACTCAATCCTTCTGAGTTGGACGGAAAACTCTCTTCGGATTGAGGGCGGCAACAACCCCGACCTTTCATTGGCGTCCAGCTTGTTCAACCAAGCCGGTTCCTCTCCCATGGGATATAGCGGCAAATTATCAGTTCCCGGTCTAAACATGTTCGTTCCCCCTGATGGCTATCGCCTGTGCATGAGCCGACAGACCTTCCGCTTCCGCCAACCGGACAATATCGGCGGCCAGCGGCGCCAGATCCGCCGCTGAGTATGCAATCACGCTGGTCGTTTTCATAAAGGTATCCACATTCAACACGGAAGCATACCGGGCCGTACCGCCGGTTGGCAATACATGGCTGGGACCGGCGAAATAGTCGCCCAATGGTTCCGGTGAAAAAGCTCCTAGAAAAATCGCGCCGGCATGGCGTATGGCGGGAAGCAAAGCCGACGGGGATTCCGTAATGATTTCCAGATGTTCCGGCGCCGACGCATTGACGCACTCCACAGCCTGATCCAGGTCCCGGGTCAGAAGAATCATGCCTTGACGATCCAATGCGCTCTGGGCGGTTGCGGCCCGCGGCAATTTGCCGATCCGGATCCGCAGTTCTTCCGCTACCCGTTCCGCCAACGCATCGCTATCGGTAACGAGGATGCTGGACGCCAGTTCGTCATGTTCCGCCTGGCTCAGCATGTCTGCCGCCACATAGGAGGCATCGGCGCTATCGTCGGCCACGATCATGATTTCACTGGGTCCAGCCAGCATGTCAATATCGCAGTATCCGTATACGGCCTTTTTCGCCAACGTCACAAACAGATTTCCCGGCCCGACAATCTTGTCCACCTTGGGAACCGTCGCCGTGCCGAACGCCAAGGCGGCGATCGCCTGTGCGCCGCCAATCCGAAAGATCCGCTTTACCCCGGCAATTTCCGCCGCTGCCAGCACCAACTGATTCACGGAACCATCCGGCGAGGGCGGCACCATCATGATCACTTCCAACACGCCGGCCGCTATAGCCGGGATCGCCGTCATCAAGACCGAGGAGGGGTAAGCGGCCGTGCCGCCGGGCACATAAAGCCCTACTCGGTCCAGCGGCGTTCGCCGTTGCCCGACCCAGGAGTTGGCGCCGCGCGAACTGGTCCAGGGCCGGTCCTGTTCTTTCTGCTCCTCGTGGAATCGCCGGATATTCGCCGCCGCCTGTCGCAATGTCTCAATCAACTCAGCGTCCAACCCGGTCAGCGCCTTTTCTTTTTCGGCGGCCGTGACTTCCATCCCTGCCGCAGTCAAAGGCACGCCGTCGATTTTTGCCGTATATTCCAAAACGGCTGCATCGCCTCTTTCCCGAATATCGCCGACAATCCGGTCCACCAGTTGCCGGGGGGAAAGCGACTCGCCAAAAGTCTTTTGAATCCGTGCATAAACTCTTTCACCGATCACCACTTCGTCAAAAGCGGGTTTGGTTAACACACGGGCGATATCAGCAGCGGCAGCTCTACGCAAATCAATTGTTTTCAATCGTTTCCCTCCTCCTGCAGCGTCCGGAGTTCTTCCACCATCTTGTGGATCCGGTCAAACTTCATTTTGAAACTGACCCGATTCGCAATAAAACGGGCCGTCGCCCGATGAAGATGCGCCACTTCCATCAAACGGTTTTCCTTGAGCGTGCGACCGGTTTCGACAATATCGACGATCATTTCGGCCAATCCGACCATTGGCGCCAACTCGATGGAACCGTTTAGTTTGATGATTTCCATTTGGATTCCATGATTGAGAAAAAACTGTTCTGCGACTCGCGGATATTTCGTCGCCACCCGCAGATGGGCGTAATCGCTTAATTTTTCCCGCCGCAAGGCTTCCGGTACCGCCAGCATCAACCGGCACAATCCGAAATTTAGGTCCAGCAATTCATAAATGTCCTTGCCTTCTTCCAGCAATACATCCTTGCCGATGATGCCAATGTCGGCGGCCCCATATTCCACATAGGTCGGCAAATCCATCGGCTTGGTGATAATGAACTGAATCTTTTGGGTCTCGTTGGCAATCACCAGCTTCCGGGAATTCTCCGAGAGACCTTCGGCGGTGTAACCAAAACGGGCCAGCCGATCCGCCGCCGGTTGAAACAATTTTCCCTTTGGCAACGCAATGGTCAACATGTCTTTATCGGGCGATGTCACATTCATTCCTCCTGCGTCAGCTATCGTTCCTTTAGTTATTTAAAGCATTAATATGTTAATCATCCTACCATAATTTTATACCAGCGTCAATTACAAAAATCCAACGCGAAAAAATAACACGGTAGGAGTTTTATTCCGTTGCAAAGAATACTATGGAAAGCGACAGTCACCCAAGATCGACATTACCTGCAGGAGGGATATCATGACAATTGCACCGAAAATTCTAATTCTCAATCCTGTGTCCGACCGCCAGAAAGGAATCATAACCCGGGTTGCCCCTGCGGCATCCATCGTCACGGCCGACTTGGCCGGAGCCGCGGAGCACATCGTCACTTCCGACATCCTGGTCGCCTGGGGCTTCAACAACATCCGACCGATCTACAGTCAGGCGAAGTCTCTCCGCTGGATCCATGCCCTGACGGCCGGAGTGGAAGCGTTGATATTCCCAGAAACACTGCAAAGCCCGATCATGATCAGCAATTCCAAAGGAATCCACGGCGTTCCCATGGCCGAGCACGTTTTAGGGATGATCCTCAGTTTCAGCCGCCGCTTCCCGCAGCTTTACCGTCAACAACTTCAACATCAATGGAAGCGTCCTCCCATCACCGAACTGCACGAAATCAACGGAAAAACCATGGCCATCGTCGGTCTCGGCGCCATCGGCCACGAAATTGCCAAAAAGGCTAAAGCCATGGATATGCGCGTCATCGCGGCCAAGCGCGAAATGACGCAGGAGCCGTTCGTCGACCGCCTGTACCGTCCCGAACAGCTCCTGGAAATGTTGTCTGAGGCTGATTTTGTCGTCGTTACGCTGCCGCTCACGGACGCGACCCAGAATCTGTTTGGACGGGAACAGTTCGCGGCAATGAAATCGACCGCGTTCTTCATCAATGTTTCACGGGGCGGGGTTGTTCAGGAAGATCAACTGATCGCCGCTCTGCAGGAAAATCGGTTGGCGGGCGCCGGTCTGGACGTGTTTGTGGAAGAGCCCCTGCCGGCCTCGAGTCCGTTCTGGGATCTGCCCAACGTCATCATAACCCCGCATCTTGCCGCCATTTCGCCGGTTTATCTAGATCGGGCCCTGCAGTTGTTCGCGGATAATCTGGCGGCCTTCATGGACGGAAAGCCGCTCCCCACCCTCATCGACAAGGACCGGGGCTATTAATCGATATACAGGACCCGGGAACAGCCACGGTTTTTTCCTTCCCGNNCCGCTTCCTCCCGGCTTTGTTCCTTCAAACCGAGTTCGGCGGTTGAGCCATCTTCCCGCAGTCGTTTGACCGCGGCAATGGCCTGGGGAAGGTTGCTTTCAGCCCAACCTACATAAACGCTCTGGGTTGGGTTGGTCGCATCCAGTCCCTGACGCTCCAGCGCCAGCAAAATCCGTTCAATGCCCAGGGCGAACCCTGTCGCCGGTTGTTCCCGGCCAAAGGAACCGGCCATCCGGTCATACCGGCCGCCGCCGCAGATGGGATAACCAAGGCCCGTGGTATACGTTTCGAAAACCATCCCGGTGTAATATTCAAAATCGCGGATGATTCCCAAATCAAACATAACATACCGGTCGATGCCGTACTTTTCCAGCAGATGATAGATTTCAGCCAGGTTGTCCAATGCGGCCTGGCTGATTTGATTTTTGACCCGTTGGCGCACATCCCGCAACATATCCATTTTGCCATGAAGCATCGGCAGCTGCTGCAACAAGTCCCGGTTGCACGGTTCGATGCGGCTTTCCGCCAGCAACTCGCCCAGGCCGACCATGTTCCGCTCAATCAGTGCCTGTTTCACTTTATGGGCGGTTGCGGCATCCAGGCCGGCTTCCGCCATAATGCCGCTGATAAAATCGACTTGCCCCAGGCATACCTGAAAATCGCTCAAACCGGCGGCCAAAAGCGCTTCCACCGCCAACGCCACGACTTCGGCGTCAGCGGCCACCCCGCCGGCTCCAAGCAATTCCACCCCAGCCTGGTAGAATTCACACTGCCGCCCCGCCTGCGTCTCTTCCTGCCGGAATACATTGGCCAGATAAAACAGGCGCAGCGGCAAAGGCCGTTCCCGCATCCGCATCACAGCCACCCGGGCGATCGGCGTCGTCATATCCGGTCGCAACGCCAACATCCGACCGCTCCGATCAAAAAAACGGAACGTGGAGTCATCCGCCGTTTCCGGTGCGCTAGCCCGCAACGTTTCATAATACTCGAACGTCGGGGTAACCACTTCCTGGTATCCCCACGACAAAAACAACCGGGCCAGTTCATTTTCCATCCCGCGTTTGCGGGCGGCGTCCAGGGGCAAAATATCCTTTGTTCCATAGGGAACCTGGGGAATGAATTCTTGTCGTGACATGTCTATTTTCCTGCCTTTACCCTTTCTTTTTTCACAACCGGTCCGTCGGGTTCAAATCGTTCCAATACAATTTTATAGCCATCCGCACCATACAGCAGACACCGTTTGACCCGGCTGATCGTAGCCGTGCTGGCGCCGGTGCGTTCCACAATGTCATCATAGATATGTCCGGCCTGTACCATACGGGCAACTTCCAGTCGCTGCGCCAGCGCTTTGATTTCCCCGATCGTACAGATGTCTTCAAAAAACTGGTAACACTCTTCTTCCGTTTTTAATGCTAAAATCGCCCGAAACAACTGGTCCGTCAATGGATCCTTCAGTTTTGGATTTGTCGGCATGGTTTCGCCCCCCTGTCGCATTGAATGAAAGAATTCGTCACTTGATCCGGCAGTTCCTTCTTTATTCCTACATCTCTTTATATTATGAAAGGTTCACGGGAAATCCGGCACATTCCCCTTGACACTATGTCAACGGTTGTGTTAGCATACGTAACAACAGAATAAAAACACTGAAGTGTTTTTCATCCAGAGTTGGCGGAGGGACTGGCCCGATGATGCCGCGGCAACCATCGCAAAACGCGAAACGGTGCCAATTCCTGCAGGGATCATCCCGGCAGATGAAGAACGGCTTGTCTTGAATGCAACGCCTCTTTCATCTGTGAGAGGCGTTTATTTTTGTGCGAAAGGAGCAGGATTTTGTGATACAACTCAAGGATATCCATAAAACCTATCAGGGCGAAACCGGTTCGCTGGAAGCCTTGCGGGGCGTCAGCGCCCACATCCGGGAAGGGGAAATATTCGGCGTGATCGGCAAAAGCGGCGCCGGAAAAAGCACCCTGATCCGCTGCATCAACATGCTGGAACGGCCTACGCACGGTTCCGTCGTCGTCGATGGCGAAGATCTGAGCTCCATGCCGGAACGGCAACTGCGGGAAGCCCGCAAAAAAATCGGCATGATTTTTCAGCATTTCAACCTGCTTTCCTCCCGAACCGTCTATGGAAATGTGGCATTTCCGTTGGAACTTGCCGGAAAATCAGCGGCGGAAGTTGCAGCCGCCGTCGACCCCCTGCTGGAATTGGTCGGCCTGGCCGATAAAAAAAACCAATATCCCTCGCAATTGTCCGGCGGGCAAAAACAGCGTGTCGGCATCGCTCGCGCTTTGGCCAACAATCCCAAGGTGCTTCTATGCGATGAAGCCACCTCCGCCCTGGACCCGCAAACCACACATTCTATTCTGGCGCTGCTGAAAGACATCAATCAGCGTTTCGGCCTCACCATCGTCATCATCACCCATGAGATGCAGGTCATCAAGGAAATTTGCGACCGAGTCGCCGTCATCGAAAACGGCCTCATCATTGAAGAAGGTTCGGTCGTGGACCTATTCGTGCGGCCGCAGACAACGACTACGCGCGAGTTCATCCGAACCATTGTAAACCACGATATGCCGGACGTGTTATCGAACATCCAATTCTCACCCGTCCCGCTGCCCGGCAGCAGCCTGATGCTTCGCCTGTCGTTCATCGGCGAAAGCGCCAACGAACCGATTATCGCCGGTCTGATTCGCCGTTTCAACATCGACGTGAATATCCTGTTCGGAAATATCGATCACTTGAAAAACACGCCGTTCGGAACGCTGACGATCGAACTGTCCGGCGAAGACGGCGCCATTCAAGCGGCGCTGAACTATTTGAACGCAAAAGAACTGGGAATCGAGGTGATTGGCTATGTCGCCAGAAATGCTCGCGCTGCTGGCTGAATCCCTGGGGGAAACCCTCTACATGGTCGGCGTTTCAGCCGCCATCTCCACGCTGTTCGGCGTCCCGCTCGGCGTGATTCTGGTCACTACCAGTCGGGGACATATTCTCGAGAACCTTCTGTTAAACCGGGTGCTTGGCGCCATCGCCAACGCCACGCGCTCCACTCCGTTCATCATTCTGATGGTGGCGATTATTCCCTTGACCCGCATCCTCGCCGGCACCTCGATCGGCACCAATGCGGCGATCGTCCCGTTGTCCATCGCGGCGATTCCTTTTGTCGGCCGCATCGTGGAATCCTCCCTGCGTGAAGTCGATTACGGATTGATTGAAGCGGCGCAGGCCATGGGAGCTTCCCCGTTTCAAATCATCCGCCTGGTCCTGCTACCGGAAGCCATGCCTTCGATTGCTCTCGGCATCACCCTCTCCGTCATCAGTCTCATCGGCTACTCCGCCATGGCCGGCGCGATTGGCGGCGGCGGGCTAGGCGACCTCGCCATTCGTTTTGGCTATCAACGCTTCCGTGTCGACATCATGATCGCCACCGTAGTCATCCTGATTGCTCTCGTCCAGTTGGTTCAATCCGCGGGTGACTTTGTAGCACACCGATTGAATAAAAAATAAAAGCAAGGGGAGATCATTCATGCACATCGCCAAAAAACCGTTGGCCCTCATTCTCTGCCTCATCTTTGTGCTTGCCCTGGCGGCAGGGTGCGGCGGCAAAACCGAACTGGCCAAGCCCGCTGCGGCGCCGGCGGCCGACAAACCGCTCAAAATCGGCGTTACTCCGGGACCACACGCACAAATCATGGAAGTCGTCAAAAAGGTTGCTGAAAAAGACGGCCTGAAGATTCAAATCGTCGAGTTCAGCGACTATGTCCAGCCGAATGTCGCCCTGAACCAGGGGGATATCGACATCAATAGCTTCCAGCACCTTCCCTTCCTCGAAAATATG
>MTLD01004892.1_pt1 | contig 13144 bp, 13 predicted proteins | sample 1982471 | NCBI WGS metagenome assembly MTLD01 (sample SAMN05712604, study PRJNA340218) | biofilm metagenome | isolation source: sample SPM anode biofilm adapted to -50 mV | place: USA | collected 2012-02-03
GGGAGATATATAATGGATTTAAGAAAATATATATTGAGTGATTACCAAACTGCCGGTCCATTTGAAGGGGTAAACTCAATAGAAAACAAATTGTTAAAAAACCACTACTTAGTGGTTACAGATAATGACAATAAATATTATGGAGTATTATCTGCCACAGACATAATTGAACGCCCACATAAGCTTGTTATTGATTGTATCACAAAAAAGGATTGTCTCTATTTAAACGATACTTATTCAACTATTATTAATAAATTTTACGCAAGTAAATCTGCAGCTCTCCCGGTAATGAAAGGGAGTAAATTTTTGGGTGTTATTGAGAAAAATCAGATTATAAAGGAGCTAGAAAGCAGTATTAACGATTTATATAATAAATCTGTAATCTCTCAAAAAGCAAAAAAATACTTTCTCAATAATTTGTCTCACGAAATAAGAACCCCTTTGAATGGCATTCTCGGATTTTTAGAGATTATAAATCAAATCAATAATGATGAGTTCTTAAATACAGGAGAAAATGCTGCTGAAATTGTAAAAAAATCTGCCAATAAGTTTTTACAAACAATGAATGATTTGATTGAATTATCTTTAATTAATGCCGGAGATAATGTGCGCATCGACAAATCAGATGTCGATATTGTTAAGCTCCTTATCGAATTAAAAGATCATTTCGAAGATTTATCGAAAATCCATAATAAAAACACAACAATAGTCTATTCAAATTCTGAATCATCATTTTGTATAAACACCGACGAAAAAAAACTAAAGCATATTCTCTTTCATTTAATAGATAATGCTATTAAGTTTTCGGGAAACAACAAAGTAACATATGGTTTTAAAATAAAACCTAACAAAAAGTTTGTTAATTTTTATGTAAAAAATGAAGATTCTCAAATTTCGCATGATTTCAAGAAAACAGTGTTTATGTATTTTGAAAAACAGGAAAATATTGGTAATGAGTTAAATCCCGGATTAGGTATTGGGTTGCCGTTGGTCAAAAATTTAACACATCTTTTAGGTGGAAACATAAGACTAGAGTCGACAAGTAATGACGTCTCTTTTTCATTAAATATTCCAATTCAATAATTACGTTTCTTGATATTTAACAACTGAAGCAATTTCATATTGAAAAGAAGTTTGTGCACTCGGTTAACGCATAAACCAATTAAAAAACCACTCTTCAAATTATTTGACCGCTTATCATTTTCTCTATAATTGACGGGTAATTTATTAATTCCTTTGCCAAAATTATTGATATGAAAAGGATAATCTATTTATTGTTATTCTTATTTACTTTTACATATGTGAGTTACGCGCAAAATTGCGGAACTAATCTGAATTACAAGATTTTTGAAAACCCTCCCGATACAATTCCGAAAATATTTGCTCAGGGAATAATTTCGATGCCAGATAGATATGAATACGGAATAGATATTTCGCCAAATTTTGATGAATTATTTTATACTGCAGAGGGACAAACCGGCTTAATGGTTATGTATAAACTAGATAGTGGAAACTGGACTAAACCTGTATGCGCAAATTTAAGAGGGAATAATATCCGGGATTTTGAAGCATTTTATTCAGCTGACGGACAACAACTCTTTTTTTCATCTGAAATCGCCGATACTTCTCGGCTTTGGTACTGTACTAAAGTGCATAATCAATGGACAAATCCAAAACTTTTAGACTCTCCGGTTAATAATACTCCTGTTTTTTGGGCAACGTTTTCAAGAAATAATACAATGTATTATACGAACCTGGCTCTATTCAGAATTTATAAATCATTTTATATAAATAATAAATATTCGGAACCCACAGATGCCGGGTTGGCATTTGGTGTTCATCCATATATTTCTAAAGATGGGAGTTTTATTCTTTTTAATGGCAATAGTGATATATATGTGGCATTTAAAGAAAAAGACGACAAATGGTCAAATCCTGTTAAGTTGGGTAATTCAGTAAGTTCTCCTGAATATGAAGAGACATGCCCTTCGCTCTCTCCCGATAATAAATATCTGTTTTTCAGCAGATACAATGACATAAATGAGAAGAGTGATATATACTGGGTTAGTGCAGATGTAATTAATGAAGCTCGAAAAAAATATCAAAAGATTAATAATCAAAATTATTTTAATTAATATCATGAGTAAAATATTCAAATTCGGTGAAGATGTAAAGGGATATAATATCCCGGTAATGAATGAAAGAGAAATACGTGCTGCTGCCGGGATTCTGTTTTTGGCAACATACACCTCTTTAATGATAATAATGTTTAGACAGAACTTTGTTCCAATTAAGTATGTGATTACTTGCTTTTTTGCAGATTTTCTAATTCGGGTTTTTGTAAATCCGAGATTCTCTCCCACTCTGATTTTGGGGCGTTTAATAGTTAGTAATCAAACACCGGAATATGTAGGCGCAGCTCAAAAAAAGTTTGCATGGGTAATAGGAGTTTTACTGTCGGCTTCAATGTTTTTCTATTTTATAATCTATAATGCTTCCAGTATGGTTACCGGCATTATTTGTCTTATCTGCCTCATTTTCTTATTCTTTGAGTCAGTTTTTGGAATCTGCCTTGGTTGTAAATTTTACCCGCTCTTTTTTAAAGAAAAAGTTCAATATTGTCCGGGCGATGTATGTGAAATTAAGCAGAAGAGAGATATTCAAAAAGTATCTGCCGGACAATTCTTGATTTTGCTGGTTTTTATAGCATTCATTGCCATTATGGCCTCAATAATGAACGAACGGTTTAAAGTAAAACCCTACGATTTATCGGGATATTCAAAAACTGAACAAAAAATTTCAAAATAGTTTCGGCTTAAATGATTGAACCTTCTTTGTCCTTATATATTAATGGATCCTCGAGCCGTGTATTCAATAGTGAAAGAATTGATTTTTATACTCTTGCAATTGTCTTTTGTCTTTGTTGTTCTGAAATTATTTACTAAATAATTCTAGATCTCGTAAATATGTGGGATGAGGGTAAATTTCAATTCCCTTTCTCTGTATTTCTGCAGCTTTCGATTTTTCTCCCATTTCATAATAAATCCAGGCTGCCGTAGAGTATGTTCCAGCTCTGTCAGGATTTAATGATATTGACTTCAACGCCATATTAACTGCATTCGTGTATTTCTCTTTTATTTTAAAAGTATATATTGCCCATGCGTATGCATTAAGGATTTCCCAACTATCGGGATATCTTAATAATGCTTCATCACATAGTAAAATACAATTTAGTTGATCTCTCTTTTTAATCAAATCATTGATTAAATAAACGTAAGCTGCGGGAGCAAATGCGTTCTTTTGCTCAATTTTTGTGAACTCAACCATTTTCCCCAATTTCCCTGTTAACATATAATCGCTCTCAGCCACTTTAAATCTACATTCCAGATTAAATCCAAATTTATTATCCGGGTCATATCCTATAACATTTTCAAATTGTTTTATAGCATTCCTTAACTCATATCTGAAATACATCTTCTTGGCTAACAGGTAATTATTCAGTATGTTTAGAGAATCTGCAATATATGCTTGGTAAATATTTTTATATAAATTAATTCCTTTGGCAATATCATGCAGATAGTTCAAATAAGCCACCCTGTTACCATCATAACTTGCTGTTCGATCGATCTCATTTCCATATTTATCCAAAAAAATAATCGAACTCTGGTAAATTAAATTGTAGTTCTTCCATAATGTATTATAAATTGAATCGGCAGGGGATATTTGCATTAAAACAAAGTTCTTTTCTAAAAACTCACTGTTACTTTTATTTTCAAAAATATCCCTTTTCAATTGAATACAAGGGCCACAAGAAGGAGCCCAGAATTCAAGAATTATGGGCTTATTCTCTATCGTTGCTTTTTGGACTGCATTATTCAGAAAAGTTTTAGTGGCAACTTCTTCACTCTGGCTAACAAGAGCTAAAGGAGTTAATAAGCTTATAATTATAAAGACGATTCTTTTCATAATAATGCATATTTATTGAAATTTATGAATTTTATTTATCAAATTAAACTTCTTTTTGTTTTATTAGTATTGCATTAACTGCTTCTTGATCGAATTTATTCCATGACCCTGTTGTTGCATCTACCACCACTGGGACTATTCCTCCTAAAACATCTAATACAATCCACCCTGCTCCCACTTTTGTGTTTACTACTCTTGTTACAGGTTCGTATCCCTCTTTTCTGAATTCAATGTAATAAGATTTATCTGCCTTTAAACTTAAGCTAATCGGCGTTGTTCCCATTTTAAAACCATTTACATATACATCTGCACCATAGGGATCTGAACTAATTGAAAGTGGTTGACTTTTTGTGGCAAAGAGTGTTGCGCAACCAGAGCTTGCCACCGCTAAGATTACAAAGGAAATTGTAATAATTAATGTTCTTTTCATTTAAAATAATATTTTTATAAGTGTTATTTGATTAATCTGTAATAATAATTTTGAACGGACAAAATGCCGTTGCCTTTTCGTTGTCTTCGACAACAACTTTAACAATGAGTTCTCCAACTTTCGAAGGTGTCCCCGAAAATGTTCTGGTTTGAGAATTGAATATGAGCCATTCAGGCAGTGGAGAGCCATCAAGTAAGGTGGCCGAAAAAGTCAAAGGCAGGTTTTTATTGTCGTCATCAAAAAATATGTTATCCGGTACAGTAAAATTTAATGATTGGCCGGCAGATAATATCTTGTTTCCAATCAGGTTTTTCACATATGGAATTTGATTGGTGTTTTTAAAGCTGTCAATTAATCCATCGATGCGAACCCAGTATATATGAACATCGGAATAATCCATTTTTGTTCCGGTAGTAAAAAAGAGATATTTCTTGTCGTCTGATACATATGGTCCCCAACAGGCAATACCAAAATCAATTACAGGGCCAAAACTCTTTGGACTAGTCCAGCCACCGTCACTCTTTTTATAGCAGATGCCAAACCTTGGGCGGTTAGTAACAATCATATATGACTCATCTGCAGCAATAAAATAGTCCAGATTATCTCCTCCTGTATTCAATGGCCTTCCAAAACTTAAAGCAGATGTATCTTTCCCATTAATTGTAACCTTGCACCAATCTGCCATACCCACACCCATACCAGATCTTGTTGACATATAATAGTTACCGCTATCTGTTCTTTGATAATAGTGTACCGAGTCAAGTCCCAAAAAAACCTGTTTTGGGGTAGTCCATGTATTATTCTTTTTAACAGACATATAGGACTTAAAATTACACTCCACATACATTGTATCTTCGGTAATCGATAGCGCGGGAGCGGCATAACCTTCAAAAACGACAAAGGGACCTCTCCATTTTCCGTCTTTAAAAGAATATTGTTTTACGCTTAAGCCTCTTTCCGGATAATAATTCAATATTTCGGAATAGTAAATATCCTTACCATTCTTTGTAATAACTATTCTTTCGGCTGCAAAATATCCCGGCTTTACAGATAGTGGGAAAATCTTCGGAGTATTTCCGGGAGGTGTCTGACTTAAGTACAAACTATCTTTTGGTATAGTTTGCGAAAAACAGTAAAATGTTGAAAATAAAATAAATGAGCATAGCAGAATTGACTTCAAATCTACAGCAATTTTAATATTCGCTTTTAACATGATTTCTTAAGGTATTTATAATAATACCTCAAAGAAATAGATACAGCTAGCTCTATTAATGGAAAATATGATTATCGGTCAAATAATGTGATGAGTGGTTTTTAATCGTCTTACGTAGCGGCGACTTATCTCAAGAGGGTTTTCCACATTTTTTAAATACACTCTGTGTAACTTATTGGAATTAATTTCAATCCGGTCGATATGTTCAATATTAATAATACTGGAACGATGAATTCTCACAAAGAAATTTTTCGGAAGCACTTCCTCCCACTCTTTCATAGTCTTTAAAACTACACAGTATCTGCCGTCATTCGAAACAATTTTTGAATAATTACCGGCAGGTTCTATAAAGGAGATATTACAAATTTTTACAAATCTCGATGCAAAATTTGTTACCTGAACATATATACTATCCTGATATTCATAGTATTTAGTTTTATCACTTCCACTATTCTCTTTTATAACAAGTCGGTCAATCGACGCTTTTAACCTTTCGGGATTTACAGGTTTAAGCAGATAATCAACTGCATTAACTTCAAATGCTCTTATAGCATACTCGTCAAAAGCAGTAACAAAAATAATTTTAATCGATTTGTTAATCAATTCAAGTAACTCAAACCCAGTCTCTCCCCTGAGTTGAATATCAAGAAAAATCAAATTTGGGTTCTGAATTCCGATTAATTCAACTGCCTGGTCGCAAGAACATGCTTCTCCAACTATTTCAATTATGGGAAAAGGCTCAAGCAATTTTCTCATATTTGATCTGGCAAGTCTCTCGTCATCAACTATAATCGCCTTTATTCTGTTCATTGCAGATTAATATTATTTATAACAATATTCGCAATAACCCATCCATCCTTTTCATTTATTGAAAACGAGTAATTATTGTCGTAATAGAGAGCAAGCCTGTTTTTAAGATTTTCAATTCCACTGCCAGTTCCGTCGGAATTTTTCTCAACAGAATTGTTTATCTCAAATAATTTCCCCGTATTTGACACTGATATTGAGAGAGTTTTACCTGCCAATTTTATCGATAATTTCACAATCAGGATTTGATTTTTTGATTTTGAACCATATTTGATTGCGTTTTCAATAAGTAAATGAACCAAAAAAGATGGAATCTCAACCTCTTTTGCAGAATCATCTACCGAAATTTCAAATTGAAAATTCTCTTCGTATCTAGTTTTCTGGATATCCAAATATTTCTCGACAGATTCAATCTCCTTTTCAATGGAAATGGTTTGCACCTGTTTATTGAGAGTGTATCTGTAATACTCCGACATATCTACTACTAACTTTTGAGCTTTTTGAGTGTTTTCATCGATAAGTGAGTGTATTGAGTTTAACACATTAAATAAGAAATGCGGATTAATCTGATACCTAAGCATTTTCAATTGGACGTCTTTTGCAAGTGTTTCGGCCCTGAATGCCTTTTCCCTCTCGTTGGCAGATTCAATTTTTAAGGTTGTTAAATAATAAGTTGCAATTAAAAAAAGTACCACAAGAAATATTCCCGGTGAGTACTTCTCTATGAGATTTAATGTAAACGGTAAAACATCTTTTTGCCATATCAACACTTCAATCATAGTGCTTATATACAACACAATTATTGGAGTAATTATTATAAAAGCCATAGTAAGAAGAACATTTAGAAGAAGGTGTTTCTTCCTATGTATCCTGTTATATGTAAATATGATTAGTAGAATAAATGGAAAAATCGAAATGAATTCAATTAATATCTCTATTAAAATATTTTGAATCTTATGAGGATAATATGGTGTCCACGCAAATCTGTCAAGCATTCTTATTATCATCATCAATAACAAAACTGCCGACATATTGCACAAATATTGATTTTTATTGTAAATTCTCCTTATCATACGCTGTAATTATATTCAAAATTATACAATTATCTTTTAAACAAAACAATTTTGTAATATCTTTGATTAACAATCACAAAACAAACTCCTTATACATGAAAAGCTATTTTAACTTTCAATTGACCGGTAAAAAATTTTTCCCGTTATGGATTCTCCAGTATTTAATTGTAATTATCCCTTATCTCTATTTAGTTTTCAAATTAAAAAATTTTCAGAACCCTCCTGAGGCGTTCAAAACTATGTTAATATTTTGGTTGGTTACATTTATAATTATCATTGCCGCAATAATATTCACATTTTATATTGTTAAGATTATCGTAAAAAATATTGGGATTAATGATAATCTAGTCCAATGCAATTATAAAATGAGTGATTACCTTGAAATGGTTTTGCTTGGAGTAATTCTCACAATTATCACATTGGGCATTTACTCTCCTTGGTTTATAAGAGATTTACACAGATTTTTCATAAACAATTCAAACTATAAGGCTGTTAGTCCAAAATTTAAGGGAAAAGGATTAGACCTTTTCCTGATTATAACTCTGTCTCTAATTATACCTATTATTTGGTTTATTGTATTAATGGTCTCATTTAAAGGCATAAATATTAATGCACAATCAATCGGGGCTAAATTTTTATTGCAAAGTGCCATGTATATTATGCTGATTCCATATTTATATTTAAGTTATAAATGGATAGTCAATATCAGTTATAAGGATTACATAATAAAGTGGAATACCAAAACGTTTCCTTCTCTGGGTAAAATTTTTGTTGAGATGTTTTTTTCAATAATAACAATCGGTATATACTTGCCAATGGCTATGTTAAATCTTTATAAATATTTTGCAGATAGAACCGAAAGTAATGTTGTAGAAGGTAAAATGATAAAATTCGGATACGATATAGAACCAATGAGTGATTTTATCTTTATTTGGGGACAAATTCTATTATCTGTTATAACTATAGGAATTTATTATCCTTGGGCATTTTGTAAAATCACTTCCAGAATTTTGAAGAAAACTTTTTATGAAGTGTAAGTCTTGTTGAAATTTGATTTACTTATAAACTAAAAAACCACATTATAATTACATCTACACTCAATTTCAATGAAAATAATTGCCTATTTTTGTTGAATACAACCAATATTTATGAAGTCACAAACAACAAATTTCGGTATTAAATCATTAAAAGGAATTCGGAAATTTATTTTATTTCTAATTGTCGGTACAATGGTTTCGGTAAATGCATATTCTCAGGGATTTGATGCATTACTCAATCCAAAAATATCTGTAAAACTTGTACACCCTCCCGGATTAGGTTTGAAAATAAACAAAGTAGTTTTTAATCCTGCAACCGGATATTATTCCGATCAAATTATCGATCAAATAATCAGCGATTTCGTCGACAATGGAGTGGATGTGATTGACAGGGATAATCTGCAATCAATACTTGCCGAACATAATTTCAATCTTTCGGGATATGTAGATAGAAACAGCGCTGTGTCTATCGGGAAAATTATCGGGCCAAGTGCTATGATTTCAATTAAGGTTTTAAGATACCAAACCGAACAAAAAGATAACTTGTTCGTAGACGAAAAGAAGCGTGATTATAAAACTAAGAAAGATTATATTGAAAGGGCTTATATTGCCCGTACGACTGTATTCTTAAAAGTTTCAATTCAAACAACCGATTTGACAACAGGGAAAATATTTACTGCTCGTGTTCTTGATTACTCCCCAAGTTTGGAAAATAAATCCTATAAAGGAAAACCGGAACTGCCTTCGGAAATAGAAGTTCAGGATCTTGCATTAAAGTATTTAGGCTCGGATGTTCACAGGATGTTCTTTCCTTGGGAAGAGTACACCGACTTATACTTTATGGACGATAAGGATGGTGGATTAAAAGAGGCGTTCAAAGCTCTTAAAGCTGGTTATATAGATGAGGCTTTTGATCTTTCAAAAAAGAATCTTGAATTTGTCAAAAACACTCCGCAACTAAAGGACAAAATTCTTGCTCACGCATATTATAATATGGGTATGATGTATTTTATTAAAAACATGTACGACCAGGCTATTGATAATTTTCAGGCTTCGCAGCGAATACGTCCGGGAAGTATTGTTACCGAATCAATTAACGAGTGTAATCGTGCCAACGCGTTAGCAAGTGAATTGCAAAGAGTTGACGATAAGGCTGCTATAGAAGTAGCTCAAAGCAACAGGCAAAATTTGCAATCTGCAAAAGCTCAGGCTGCAAATACAATGACAAATGACGATGTTATTGCATTGACAAAACAAAAACTGGGAACTAAACTTATTATTCAAAAAATTAAGACTTCTAACTGTAACTTTAACACAACTACAGAAGATTTGGTTAAATTATCAAATGCGGGTGTAGCAGAAGATGTAATACTTCTTATGATGGAGAAAAAGTAGATATTCTGTTAAGAAATTAAATTTTCTTGATCCAAGGTGAATGCTATGTGCAAAATATCGATTTGCATGTAGCATTTTCCTTATTACTTACGTATAGAGTGTATAGTTGTTCGAACACTGAAAGTAAAAATTTAATTTATTATGAAAAATTTTAAAGCGTTAGTTATCTTGGTATTTGGTTTAAGTTTAGTAAGTTGCGAAAAGGAGTATTATACAATCGTTCCTTATCCATGTTACTTTCAATGTTCGAACACATTCTCTGCTTTTATTAATACACATAGCGGTTGGATGATAGATGACAAGGGCAATGTCAGAAGTTTTGAAAATCCGTTATATTGGAATTATCCCGATGCAGATGGTTATATTACAGAAGCTAAATTGGTAGAGAATTTGTCAAAATGTAATCCATCATCTACTATTATTTCAAATGCCGATCTAATCAAATACAGTTCAATGGTAGAATCTGCAGCAAATGGCAAACTCACTACCCCTGTTTCTAAAAGTATGGACGCCGGAGCTACTGCATATTATTGCTATTGGTATGACCAATCTAAGGGAATGTATAAACAAGTATTATTGAGTCAAAACGGAGATTGGGTTAGTTACAATACATCCAAAAAGGCTAAAATATTAGATGGTTGGCTCAAATCAATTTACCATTGGGAATTATATTAAAATTAGGTATTATGAAAAAGATAAAATTTTTAAGTTTCAAATTTTTGGGCACTGTACTTGCCTTAACAGTAATGTTTCTATTCACTTCGTGTCTCAATCTCGATTCCGATTATGAAAAGCAGATAAAAATTGATGACGAGAAAATCCAGAATTATCTGGTGGCTCAAAGTTTTCAATATCAAAGGCACAGTTCGGGATTCTATTATCAGATTCTCACTGCTAATCCCACCGGGACTGTTTTAGAAAGAAACGATATTGTAAAATTTCGTTACTCAATTTCGTTGCTTAATGGAACCTTTATTGAATCAAATTATGCATCCGGAGAGAAACCGGCTCTTTTTAAACTTTATACATACTCCATAATTCCGGAGGGACTTGATTATGGGATAAAAATGATGAAAACCGGCGAGAAATACCGGTTCTTTATGCCGTCATACCTCGCATTCGGCAGTTATACAAGCGATGACTTTCCCGCCAACAGCAATTTCATTATTGACATTGAGGTATTAGGTATAATGAGTGAAACCGAGATGAATAATTTACAGCGCGACTCTCTGGAAAATTTTATGGCAGCAAACTATCCAACCAGTGAACATTTCGATTCGGGGCTATATTTTGTCGATTCAATTCCGGGAACAGGAGAAACACCGCTTCAGGGGCAGATGGTCACTATTGATTTTAAAAGAAAATATCTCGATAATTCTCTTATTAAATCGGTCACCGGCATAACCCTCACTCTCAATAACGGCGAGGCAGTTCAGGGACTCGAAGAGGGATTGAAGCTCATGAAAACAGGTGGAAGTGCACTACTGTTTATGCCATCTTCAATTGCATTTGGACAGAGTGTGTGTGTAATTCCACAAAAAACAAGAGAGGAGCTTGTCTACGACAGACTTATTGGTGCCGAAGTAAAACCATACTCAATTCTAAAATACGTTGTAAAACTAAAATCTGTATACTAAATTTACTGAGGTTAGCAGTAACCGATAAAATGAATTTGCGTGGCAGATATTTATGACAATGATATTGGGCATTTAATCGAGGATTGCATACGAAAGAACGAAAAAGGGCAGGAAATCCTGTATAAAAAGTTCTTTGGGTATGCCCTTAGTGTTGCTCTTTTGTATGTCGGCGACAGGAACTGGGCAATAGAAACAGTTAATGATAGTTTCATGAAGGTCTTTGCCGATTTAAAAAAGTTTGATACTACGAAGTCCTTCAAAGCCTGGTTGCGTAAGATTGTAATAAATACTGCCATCGACCGGCTTAGAAAGAGTAGTCGTAAGATATCATATATGGAGGAGTTGCCGTCTTCCACTCTTTCTGGCGACGGTGGCGCTATCAGTAATTTATCTGCCGCAGATATTATATCAATGGTAAATACGCTCCCACAACTTCATAAAATGGTATTTTGCCTGTACGACATTGAAGGATATAGCCACGATGAGATAGCAAAACAGCTCAGGATACCGGAAAGCTCTTCCAGAGTTTATCTGGCAAGAGCAAGGAAACGCTTGAGAGAGCTTTATGAACATAATTTTAATGATTTATAAAATGTGTTATGCAACCAGAGAAAGAAATAGGTAAATTGTTCAAGGATAAGCTGGCAGAGCACACTGAGGAGTACAGCGATGGTGCTTGGGAGGGCTTTGTTCTTAAACAGAGGCTCAAAAAAAGGGCTTTAAGGAGATATGTTTCCGCTGCAGTCGCGGCTGTTCTATTGTTTGGGTTAGTCATAACAGCTCTTTTACCTCGCAATGAACATGTTATAGCTCCATTATCTGCTAAAAAAATAGAAGTAGTGAGGCAGATTCAATCTTCGAATAAACCACAGGAGGCAGAAAATTTAATAAAGGTATCTGCCAAATCAATTGAATCCTCCAAAAAAATATATACCGAAAATATTACTATTACTCAGGAGCAAATTGTAGCAACAACTACTCCTCTCGATTCCGGCAAAACGGATAAAGTGCAACTACAAAAGTCTGTCCCCGAAAAGATTATTCCAAACAATAAATCATCTGCAAAGAGAATATTTACCGAAAATATTCCCGAACGTACTTATAATCGCAAAGTGAGATTCGGGGTAAATATTGCTCCGGGAATAAATTCGACCTCGAATGCATCTTCGTTTAACATCTCAGGCGGAGTAAACATCGACATTCCTCTTGCAAAAGGGCTGGACATCTCAACCGGTCTACAACTCGAACATACCGATGTTGAGAACAAAGTATCTGCCTTTAATAACGCAATACCTTCTGTACTCAAAAAGGTGAGTATAACTAATCTTGATATTCCTGTGAACATTACCTGGAGATTCAAAAAAAATAAATCGGAGAGTTTTTATATTTCCGGGGGGATCTCTTCTCTGGCATATTTGAGTGAGAGGAACAGCACAACATTATATAAGCAGGAACTTAAAGAGAGTCAAATGTTTTCGTCGGCTAGTAATGAATACGTTACAGTCTACAAACTTGAAACAGTTAAAACCACAACAATCGATAATTCAGGCGTTTCCAATATTTTTGATTTTGCCGGCAGAATAAAT
>MTLD01003794.1_pt2 | contig 13138 bp, 15 predicted proteins | sample 1982471 | NCBI WGS metagenome assembly MTLD01 (sample SAMN05712604, study PRJNA340218) | biofilm metagenome | isolation source: sample SPM anode biofilm adapted to -50 mV | place: USA | collected 2012-02-03
GAGGAAACGGTGGTGTCAACCTCCGGTGCGCCTTGCATCTGGAGCTTTCTAAACAGCCTCCGGCAATTCTATTTCCCTATTTGCCCTTCGCCTTCTTCAGGCTGAGCGATATCCGGCCCCGCGCCTCGTCGACGCCCAGGATGAGGCAGTCGATGATGTCGCCCACCGCCACCACGTCCAGCGGGTGGCGGAACGGCTTGTCGCTCAGCTCGGAGCGGTGGACCAACCCGTTCGTCTTAACGCCGATATCGACGAACACGCCGAAATCGGTCACGTTATGCACCGTGCCTTTCACCACCGAGCCGACCGCGAGGTCGGACAGCTTGACGATATGCTTGCGGGTCAGCGGCGGCGGCAGCTCCTCCCGCGGGTCGCGGCCCGGCTTGGCCAGGGCCGCCAGGATGTCCCGCACCGTCGGCTCGCCCGCCCCCAGCTCCTTGGACAGGGCGGCCGCGTCCGCCTGCGGCAGCTTGGCCTGCAGCCGGCCCAGCTTCTCCTTGTTGGCCAGGTGACCCACCGCGAACCCCAGCTTGGCGAGGATGCTCTCGGCCAGCGGGTACGACTCGGGATGCACCGGCGTATTATCGAGCGGATTGGCGCCGCCGGCCAGCCGCAGGAACCCCGCGCACTGCGTGAACGTCGCCTGCCCCAACCGCGGCACCTTCAACAGCTGCTTGCGGTTGGCGAACGGGCCGTCCTCGTCGCGGCGGGCGACGATATTCTTCGCCACCGCCGCGTTGATGCCGGCCACATACGTCAGCAGCTCCACCGACGCCGTATTCAGCTCCACGCCGACGTGGTTTACGCACGACTCCACCACGTTCGCCAGCGTGCCGCCCAGATTCTTCTGGTCGACATCGTGCTGGTACTGGCCGACACCGATCGACTGCGGGTCGATCTTCACCAGCTCGGCCAGCGGGTCCTGCACCCGACGGGCGATCGACACCGCCCCCCGCAGCGACACATCCAGGCCGGGAAGCTCGTCCTTGGCCAGCTTGGACGCCGAATACACCGACGCCCCCGCCTCGTTCACGATCAGGTAGTTGATCGCCAGGCCGTGCTCGGCGATCAGCCCGGCCACGAACTCCTCCGTCTCGTACGACGCCGTGCCGTTGCCGATCGACACCAGGCTCACGCCGTGGCGCCGCACCGCCTCCAGCACAACCTCGGCCGCCTGCCGGCGCTGGTTGTCGCTCGCCGTTATATACAGCGTCGCCGTCGCCAGCACCGCCCCCGTCGGGCTCACCACCGCCATCTTGCACCCCGTCCGGTAGCCGGGGTCGAGGCCCATCACCGTATGGCCGGCCAGCGGCGCCGCCAGCAGCAACTGGCGCAGATTGAGGCCGAAAACGCGGATAGCCTGCTTCTCGGCGTTCTCCGTCAGCAGATTGCGGATCTCGCGCTCCAGCGACGGAAAAAGCAGGCGCTTGTAGCCGTCGGCCACCGCCGCGCGCAGGCAGTCGGCGAAAATCGACGGCTTGGTCACCACCATGCGGCAGATCATATCGACATTGGCGTCATGGGCGGTGCTCAGCTCGACCTTCAGCACATCCTTGCGCTCGCCCCGGTTCACCGCCAGGATGCGGTGGGAGGGGATGCGCCGCACCGGCTCGCGGTACTCGCGGTAATTCAGGAACTCCTGACCCTCCGCCTCCGGCACCGCAAAAGTCGTCGCCACCTCGCCGGCCGTCCACAACTGCTTGCGGACCATCGCCCGGATATCGGCCCGTTCGTTCACCGTCTCGGCCACGATATCCTGGGCCCCGGCCAGCGCGTCCTCGGCCGTCGCCACGCCCTTTTCCGCATCCACGAACCCCGCCGCGACCGCCAACGGGTCGCCCTCGGTCAGCTCCTGGGCGAGCATCTGCTCGGCCAGCGGCTCCAGGCCGCGCTCGCGGGCTATCTGGGCCCGCGTCCGCTTCTTCGGCCGGAAAGGCAGATAGAGGTCCTCCAGCTCCTGCAGCTTACCGGCCGCCTTCACGGCCGCCTCCAGCTCGGGCGTCAGCTTGCCCTGCTCGGCGATGCTCGCCAGGATCTCCTCCTGGCGCTTGATGAAATTGCGCAGATACTGCACCCGCTCCTCCACGGCGCGGATCCTCTCCTCGTCGAGCTCGCCGGTCGCCTCCTTGCGGTAGCGGGCGATGAACGGCACCGTATTGCCCTCGTCCAGCAGCTTGGTAGTCGCCTCCACCTGAGCGGGCCGGATGCCCAGCTCGCGGGCCACGACTGTAGGAATTTCATTTACGATCACATTGTCACCAGCCTCGAATAGAATGCTTCAGCGCTATTATTATACCATAATTACCCGGAGGACACCTGCATGCTGCCCGTCAAAGCGTACATGCGCCGCCAGATATACCGGCTCGCCTGGCCGGTCATCCTCGAAATGTCCGGCATCATGCTCGTCAGCGTCGTCGTCACCGCCGTGGTCGGCCGCTTCGGCGCCGTCAGCCTGGCGGCCGTCGGCCTCGCCACCATGGTCCAGTTCTCCAGCGCCATGATCTTCGCCGCCGCCGGCACCGGCTCGGCGGCCATCGTCTCCCGGGAAACGGGCGCTGGCAACTGGGCCGCCGTCCGCGCCGTCACCGGCCAGGCCATCCTGCTTTCCATCCTGTTCGGCGTCGTCCTCGCCCTTGCCGGCATAGTCGCCGCCGGGCCGGTATTCGCCGCCATCGGCGCCGACCCCGCCGTCGCCGGCCTGGCCGCCGACCTCCTGCGCATCATGTTCCTCGCCACCCCCGCCTACCTCGTCCTGTCCGTCGGCAACGCCATCCTCCGCGGCCTAGGCGATACGCGCCAAGCCTTCCTCATCACCACCGCCAGCAACTTTGCCGGCCTCGCCGCCAGCGCCGCCCTGGCCTTCGGCTGGGTCGGCCCCAGCCTCGGCGCCTACGGCGTCGCCTGGGGCAACGTCTTCTTCCAACTGCTCGGCGGCATCGCCGTGCTCGCCGCCCTCGCCGCCAACCCCCGCATCAGGCTGCGGCCGCCGGCCGTATCGCGCTACGACGCCGGCGTCGTGGCCCGCATCCTCGCCATCAGCCTGCCGGCCGCCGGCGAACAAGTCGCCATGCAGGGCGGCCGCATCGTCTTCACCTTCATGCTCGCCGGCGTCGGCACCGTCCAGTTCGCCGCCCACCAGATCGCCGTCCAGGCCGAATCCATCTCCTTCATGCCCGGTTTCGGCTTCTCCGTCGCCGTCATGACCCTCACCGGCATCCACCTCGGGCGCGGCCTGCCCCACCGGGCCGAGCAGTACGTGCGCCTCACCGCCAAGATCGCCCTTGCCGGCATGACCGCCATGGGCGTCATCCTGCTCGTCTTCGCCCGGCAGCTCACCGCCCTGTTCATCGACGACCCGGCCGTCATCGCCTGGAGCACCCTCTGCGTCATGATCGCCGCCCTCGAACAGCCCACCATCGCCCTCACCTACGTCTTCGCCGGTGCGCTCCGCGGCGCCGGCGACACCCGCTGGCCCATGTACGTCACCACCCTCGGCGTCTGGGTGGCCCGCATCCCCCTCATCTACCTGCTCATCGTCGTCCTCCGCTGCGACATCACCGTCGCCTGGCTAATTACCGCCGGCGACTTCCTCCTCCGCAGCATCGTCCTGTGGCGCCGCGTCGCCGACGGCAACTGGCAAAAAGCGAAAAATATTTAAGAATTAGCATAAATTGCCTCCGCCACCAATATATAAAAGTAGTACAAATTCGTGGGGGTGGCGGTGTGCAAGCTGTTTGGAACAGCATACTCGTCGGTTTCGGAGTCGCGAAACCCTTCCTGGCGGCCATTGTGGCCCTAGCCCTCCTGGTGCTCGTCGGCGACCGGGGGAGCAAGGCGGCCATCCGGCGGAACAACCCCTGCCTGGCGGCGCTGTGTATCTTCACTTTCGCCCTCGGGACCGGCATGGCCTCCTGGTTCCTCGTCCTGCAGCCGTTGTTCGTTCTCGCCGGGGCGACCTTCGCCCTCAGCTACTCGCTCGTCATGATGTATTGGGCGTTCTGGCTGCTCGTCGGCGTCCTGATCTCCGCCAAGAAACTCATCTACGAGAGCGCTAAGCGGCAGGGCCAAATTCCCTGAGCCGTACCCGGAAACCGCAGGCCCCGCTTCCATATAGGAAGCGGGGCCTGTTATTGCTGCCGCGTGCTAATAGCCGACAAAGCGGGCGATCGCCACATTCGGCCGGAGGGCCAGATCGATATCCGTATGCCCGTCCTCCTCCACGACGCGCACCACCGGCCGCAGCGGGAAGTGCGGTCTGTTGGCGACCACATAGCCCGTGCGGCCCGTGTTCAAGCGCACCAGGCTGCCGACCGGCACGAGAGCCGTCGTGCTCAGAAAGGCCCGCAGCAGATTCGCGTCGAATAGGCGGTTGCCGGCGGCCGACATCGTCGCCAGCAGCTCCTGAGGCGTCAGAAGGTCGCCGCCCCAGGAACTGCCCTCGGCCGCGCAATCGAAATAATTGGCGATGCTCACCAGCCGGGACAGGGGATGGACATCCTTGGCCGCCAAGCCCTTAGGGTGCCCCGTGCCGTCGAACGCCTCGTGGTGCTCGGCCGCGACCCGCGCGGCGGTGGCGCACAAATTACTACGCAAAATAAGTTCGCGTCCGTAAATCGTATGTAAGAAAACCTTGTCGGCATCGCCGGCCGGCAGCATCGACTTGCCCAGGTCGTGAAGCAGGGCGCCCAGAGCGAGCTCCCGCAGGACGGGTCGCTCGTACTTCAGGTACAGCCCGGTCGCCACCGCCATCAGGCACACGTTCACCGCATGCTGCTCCTCGCCCTCGGTCGGCTGGCGGATCTGCACGTTCACCATGCGGTCAAGCTGCCCGGCAACCTCGTCGATCACCTTATCGACCACCGTATCCACCTTCTCCAAGTGAGCGGCCGGCGGCCGGAAATTGAGAATATCGGCGGCCTTCATGCGGAACAGCGCGCCGAAGCACCCCCTGAGCTCGTCGCGCAGGACGTCGCTGATCACCTTATCCTGCTTGAGCGATTCGGCGTAGGGGTCGACAACGCTGACGGCGGTCACGCCCAGGCGCTTCAGACGGCTGATATACGTCCTGGTAAGGGTAATCCCCTTCTCCAGCAGCAGATTGCCGCGTTCGTCGACAACATCGCGGTTCAGCACCATACCTGTGCCCGCGTCCTCGATTCGCACCCTCCGGTCACCTCCTCAGCGCGCAACGCAATTCCGAATATATCATATATAAAATTATATACCCGCTCCTGGTCCTGCGTAATGCCGGATTGTCCCGATATCATAGGTCTTTAGTCTCATTTTTTCCCTCCGTCCCGCCGCTGCGCAACTTACCGCATATTCCAGTCCGCCGCCGCGCATGCTATTGCTGGTACAAGACGAAAGGGGGGATCGAACAGTGTTGTCAGCCAAAGAATTGATGCACCTGGAGGACTATCTCACCATGGAACAGTCCTGCGCCAAAACCCTCAACTTCTACGCCAACCAGCTTCAGGACAACCAGGCCAAGCAGCTCCTGCAGCAGATGGCGCAACGGAACCAGCAGAACTTCCAGACCGTCAGCAAGCATCTCAACTCGGGACAAAACCTACAGTAAGGGGTGAAAATCATGGCGCAAACGTCGGGCCAAAGCCAGCAAAGCCAGCAGGGGCAAATGAGCGGTCAGGGCACCCAGATATCCGACCGCGACATAATGCAGGTCTGCCTCAACGAGTCCAAGCACCTCGCCAACTCGCTCAACACCTACATCCAGGAAGCCACCAACGAGCAGCTCCGCCGGGACTACATGAGCGTCCTGGGCGAAATCTACAGCCAGGAAAAACAGATCTTCGACTACATGCAGCAAAAAGGCTACTACAACGTCAAAAACGCCACCCCGCAGGACATCAGCCAGGCCCAGAGCAAGTTCAGCGGCCAGGCGCAGCAGCAGGGGATGCAATAGGTCAACGGTCCCGCGGTCTTAGGACCGCGGGTCTATTTTTCTCATTAGGACTTGACGGTTCTTCACTCCTTCCTGTAAAATAAAAATGAATATAAATGGATAACTATTATTCGTTATCCGCATTTCTTGGAAGTAGGTGTTTTTGGTGGAGAACCGGGTAACCTCTCTACTGCGGGAGAAAGGCTTCAAAGTAACTCCCCAGCGTCTGGCCATCTATAAAGTTTTGGCCAACAGCAAGGCTCACCCCAGCGCTGAAACGATCTTTCAGCAGCTCCAGCCGTACTACCCCACAATGAGCCTCGCCACCGTCTACAAAACGGTCGAGATCCTTAAAGAAATAGGCCTCATCCAGGTGCTCAACGCCGGCGAAGACAGCTTCCGCTACGACGCCGACACCAGCATGCACCCCCACATCCGCTGCCTGCAATGCGGGCGGGTGGATGACCTCCACGACATCGACATCGCCGCCTTCATCGGTCAGGTCACCGAAAAGACCGCCTACCGCCTGACCGGCCAGCAATTCTACTTCTACGGCTATTGCCCCGTCTGTCAGGGCAAACCGGCCAATTAATTGGCGGAGGTGATCACCATGGCGGTCTGGAAGTGCGGCGTATGCGGCGCCACCAGCGAGGGCCGGTGCCGGCCGGGGAAATGTCCCCAGTGCGGCGCCCCCAAAGACAAGATCGAGAAACAAAACTGAGCGGCTGGCTAAAAAGTCCATCTGCGGCGTTGCTCCCCCCGGGCGCTATGCCATCCATGGCGCGCCCTGGACTAGGCCCATCCGGGGCCGTCGTCGTGCGCCTTGCATCTGGAACTTTTTAGCTCAGCCCCGGCAAAACCACTTTTCTTTCTCCCTCCAAACCCCGTCCGCGGACGGGGTTTTTCTTTGTCTCCACAGGAAATACACGGCCGCGGGGCGAATTATTACCCGGAAAAGGAGGTCTGACATGGAACTAGCCAAATACATCGACCACACCCTGCTCAAGGCCGACGCCGCCGTGTCCGATATCGTGAAACTCTGCGAAGAGGCTGCCGAGCATCGTTTCGCCGCCGTCTGCGTCAACCCCGTATACGTCGAACTCGCCGCCCATATCCTCGCCGGCAGCGGCGTCAAAGTCGCCACCGTCGTCGGCTTCCCTCTCGGCGCCACCTACACGGCCGTCAAGGTCCTGGAAACCCAGCAGGCCATCCAGCGCAAAGCCGACGAGATCGACATGGTCGTCAACATCGCCGCCGCCAAGGCCGGCCTGTGGGACGCCGTCACCGACGACATCCGCCAGGTAGTCGCCGCCGCCGCCGGCCAGCCCGTCAAAGTCATCCTCGAAACGGCGCTCCTCAGCGACGACGAAAAGCGGCATGCCTGCGAAGCCGCCCTCGCGGCCGGCGCCAGCTACGTCAAAACATCTACCGGCTTCGGCCCCGGCGGGGCAACGGAAGAAGACGTCCGCCTCATGCGGGCCGCGGTCGGCGACCGCGCCGGCGTCAAAGCCTCCGGCGGCATCCGCACCAAAGAACAGGCCGAGCGCATGATTGCCGCCGGCGCCACCCGGCTCGGCACCAGCGCCGGCGTAGCCATAGCCCGAAGTTAACATAAAATACCGGTACCCGAGGGCCTCCCCCTATGCTATAATGGGTATTCCGTAAGGAATAGGGAGGAGGGGAGGTCCATGCGTAAAATGGTTATACTAAAAATTTCGGTCGTCGCCATCATTGTTCTGGCAGTTACCGCAATCATACTGGCTCCGGTCAAAGCGCGGATGCTGGCCTACCCTCTGGCCCGCCGGGCGGCCGAAGCCAAGCTCGACTACGAAACGCGAGACATGGCGACATACCAAACGCCTCACTTCACGATCAGATACTCCCAAGCCGACGCGCCCACGGTCGCCATGGTCGCCCAAGCGGCCGAAGCGGCCTACGCGCCGGTCACCGGGGCGCTCGGCTACGCGCCGGGCGGCAAGACCCTCGTCGTCATCTACCCCGACCGCAGCGCCCTCAACCGCAACTTCGGCTGGTCGGGCGACCAGAGCGCCATGGGCGTATACTGGGGCGGCGTCATCGAAGTCCTGTCGCCCAGCGCCTGGTTCAAGGGCGGCACGCCCGGCGAATTCACCCGTACCGGGCCAATGGTCCACGAATACACCCACCTGGTCTTCGACCACGTGACAAGCGGCAACTACCCGCGCTGGTTCACCGAAGGCCTCGCCCAGTACCTCGAATACAAAGTCAACGGCTACGAATGGCGGACAGCCGGCAACGCGCTCACCGGCCGGCTCTATACCCAGGGCGAGCTCGACGGCAACTTCGACGCCCTGCCCGACCAGGCGCTGGCCTACCGCGAATCGCTGGCGGCCGTACGCTACATCGCCGCCGTCCACGGCGAAGCCAGGCTCCGCGCAGTCATCGCCGCCCTCGCCGCCGGCCGGCCGCTGCCCGGTGCCATCAACGACGCCCTCGGCATGGACTACGGCATGTATGCGGCGGAATGGCAGAAGTGGGCCAAAGACAATATGTAGGTTTCATATAAAAGGAGACACGCCTTCGGGCGTGCCTCCTTTTTTACTGTTCCCCGCCTTCGCTCTCGCGGTGCTCGACGTTATTCCATATCTGGCGGACATACTCCAAAGTCTTGTCGTTCTGGGCCCTGATCGTCTGCAGATCGGTCCGCAGGGGCGTCAGCTCCTGGCGGAAGAGCTCCTGCGCGTACTTGACGATTTTATCGTACGGCCCGCGCGCTTTCTTCTTGCGGGAAAAACCCATGCCGCCATACCTCCTCGCATAATCTACTACATAATATGCCTCCCGTAACGGCGTGGTTCCGGGCGGCCCGCGGCAGGCAAGCATAAAAATGCCATGCATGGGAATTTTAGTAGCGACGACCGATTGCCGGAGGCTGTTATGACAAGTCAACGCATTCTATTTTCCGGCGGGCTGCTGCTCTTTCTGCTCAGCATCGGCTACGGGCTGTTCTACGACGGCTTCGTCCTGCCCGCCCGCCACCAATCCCTACTCTACAACCTCGACATGGCCCTCAACATGGCGGCCAAAGGCGACATCGCCATGGCCAGCGCCTTCGCCGGCCAATTCGGCCAGGAAAGCGGCGCCCGCGACATCCAGGCCCGCATCCCCCTCCATCTGGCCCTGGCGGGCGCGATGACCGCCATCCCCCTGTGGCTCACCCCCCGGCTCGACATCAGCGAACGCATGAAAAGAGTCATGGCGCTGTTCATCGTCACCGGCGGGTTCGTGCTCGCCGCCGGCGACTTCGCCAGCATCGCCGCCCTGGAATTCGGCTGGTACCTGTTGCTGGCCGGCTACGTCTGGCTGGCGCTCGGGCTGTTCGGCTACCTCTTCTACGCGGCGCTCTTCGACTGGCCGCGCGAAGAAGGGCGCCACGCCAAGCGGGGCTAGGCCCATGCTCACCAGGCGCCAGTTCCTTACCCTCTGTCTCACGGCCACAGCCACCACCGGCCTCGCCGACATCCTCACCCCCTTCCTGCGGCAGGCCAGCGCCCAAGTCGCCCTGCCCCGGCCGCCGGTCATCTGGCTTGAGCTCGGCTCCTGCACCGGCGAAAGCGTCTCGCTCGACAACACCAGGAACCCCAACCTCTACCAGCTGTTCACCGAATACTTCGACCTCCGCTACCACTGGCTGTACAACACCGTCCACGGCGACGCCGCCGTCCGGATACTGCTCGACACCGTCGCCAACGAAGTCGGCAAATTCTGGCTCATCGTCGAAGGCTCGGTCATGACGGCCGCCAACGGCCGCTACAACCACATCTTCATCCGGGACGGCGAAATGGTCACCGGCCTGGCCGCCCTGCAGGAGTTCGCCCCCAAAGCCCGCTACATCATCGCCGTCGGCGACTGCGCCGCCTTCGGCGGCCCGGGGGCCGCCCACCCCAACCCCGGCGGCGGCAAAGGCGTCTGGGACGTCGTCACCGACCGGATCGTCGTCAACATCCCCGGCTGCCCGTCCCACCCCGACTGGATGACCGGCACCTTCAGCCACCTCCTGCTCTACGGCCTGCCCGACCTCGACGCCTACAACCGGCCGAAAATGTTCTTCGGCCGCACCATCCACGACAAATGCCAGCGCCGCCAGCAGTTCGAAGACGGCATCTTCGCCGCCTTTCCCGGCGGCGACGGCTGCCTCTACAAAGTCGGCTGCAAAGGCCCGGCCACCCACGCCGACTGCCCCCTGCGCCAGTGGAACAACTACGTCAACTGGCCGGTCAAGGCCGGCACGCCCTGCATCGGCTGCGCCAGCCCCCATTTCCCCGACGGCATGATGCCCTTCTACAACCACCTGCCCGACGTAAAAACGCGCGCCGTCCATATCAACGTCGCCAAAATCGGCGCCGCCGCCGCCGCCCTCGGCGTAGGCACCGTCGCCACCCACCTCGCCGCCGGCGTCTTTGCCCGCCGCATCCACAAGCACTACCTCGACGGCACCAAGCCCGGCGACCCCACGCCGCCGGAAAACCTCGCCCAGGTCAAGCAGGAGCTCGACGACCTCATCCGCCGCCAAAACGCCCTCATGAGCGAAGCCAAAATGCTCGAAGCGCCCAAACCCCGGCCGCGTCGTCGCTCCCTGCTTCGCCGCCTCATCAACTTCTGGCGGACCGAAGACAAGACCGGAAAGGACAAATGATGGCCAGGAAAATCATCTTTCCCGTCTCCCGCATCCACGAGCCCATCAGGGTCGACGTCGAAATCGAGGGCGGCCGCGTCACCGACGCCTGGATAAGCAGCCACCTCTTCCGCGGCTGGGAAATGATGATGATCGGCCGCGACGTCCGCGACACCGTCCTCTTCACCCAGCGCGTCTGCGGCATCTGCTCCAGCGCCCACGCCGTCGCCGACGTCCTCGCCCTCCAGCAGGCCACCGGCCTTGCCCCCACCGTCAACGGCCAGCACCTCATCAACCTCATCCTCGCCGCCGACACCATCCAGAACCACCTCCGCCACTTCTACCTCCTCACCCTCCCCGACTACGCCGCCATGCCCGCCATGCCTCCCTGGGCGCCCTCTCCCGCCAAACCCGACCTGCGCCTGCCGCCGAAAACCAACACCGCCCTGCTCGAACACCTCCCCGCCGCCATCCGCATCGCCGCCTGCGCCCACGAGCTCATGGCCATGTTCGGCGCCAAGGCCCCCCACCAGCAGACCATCCTCGTCACCGGCGTCACCCAGCAGATCGACGCCGACACCGTCAAGGCCGCCACCGCCCTGCTGCGGGAAATCCGCTACTTCGTCGAGGGGGTATACCTGCCCGACACCCAACTGCTCGCCGCCTACTACCCCGACTACCACGCCATCGGCAAAAGCGCCGGCAACTACATATCCTTCGGCATGTTCCCCGCGCCGGTCACCGGCCAGCGGGCCTTCAAAGCCGGCGTCGTCATCGGCGGCGGGCCGGCCGAGCAGGTCGACGCCAACCTCATCAGCGAAGACATCCGCTACAGCTGGTACCGGGAAGCGAGCGGCGGCCAGCCGGCGGCCGAGGGCACCCTCCCCGACCGCGACAAGCCTGAAGCCTACTCCTGGACCAAAGCCCCCCGCTACAAAGGACTGGCGTTCGAAAGCGGCCCCCTGCCGCGGGCCATCCTCAGCGGCGAATACCGCCAGGGCATCGGCACCATTGACCGCATCGTCACCCGCGCCCAGGAAACGCTCAAAATCTGCCGCCTCGCCGAAAGCTGGCTGACCCAGCTCGTCCCCGGCCAGCCGACCAACCGGCCTTACGACCTGCCCCCCAGCGGCGAAGGCGTCGGCCTCACCGACGTCATGCGCGGCGCCCTCGGCCACTGGCTCAAATTTCAGGGCGGCAAGATCACCCACCACCAGATCGTCACCCCCACCACCTGGAAATTCTCGCCCCGCGACGCCCGCGGCCAGCGGGGGCCGGCCGAAGAAGCCCTCGTCGGTACCCCCGTCGCCGACCCGGCCAGCCTGGTGGAGGTCGGCCGCGTAGTGCGGTCGTTCGACCCCTGTTTCACCTGCGCCGTTCATGTTATCGACGCACCAAACGCAAAACCGCTCATAATCTGAAGCTGCGGGGAACGAAAAAAACGCCGCTAAACATCGCTAGCGGCGTCGATTCTATATCGTGCCCACCAAGTCGAAATCCCTTCTTATCCCCGGCATGCCCGGCTTCCAGCCGGCGGGCACGCCCTCGCCGGTCGCCTCGCCGTACTGGATGCCGATCAACGTGCGCACTATCTCCTTCACGTTGCGGCCCACCTCCCGCGGGTAGACCGAATAATAACGGATGCGCCCCTGGGGATCGATGATGAACGACGCCCGGAACGCCGCCCCCGTAGCCTCGCCCCAAACCCCGTAAGCGCGGGCGATGCTCCCCGACCGGTCGGACAGCAGCGGGTACTGCACCTGGCTGGCATGGGGGGAGATGTCGTGGAAAACCTTATGGGAATACACGCTGTCCGTGCTGATGGCGATAGCCGTCGCGCCCAGCTCGCGCAGGCACGGGTAAATGTCGGCAACTGCCGCCAGTTCGGTCGGTCAGACAAACGTAAAATCGCTGGAATAGAAAAACAGCAACAGCCAACGGCCGCGGAAATCGCCCAGGCTCACCTCGATCTCCTTCCCCTGGTGGTAGGCCGGGGCCTTGAACTCGGGCGCCGGCTCCTCAAGGCGGAAGCAGTGGCGGGCCGGCGGCGCAGGTTTACATTCCTCCACAGGAAGCCCTCCTCAAACGCATTTGTATATTCTATGCGATGGCTTCCCGTTATGTAACCTCCCGCTCCCGCCCGGCCTCCGCTATTGTTGAAAAACCGCGGGCCGCATGCTAAAATATCCCTGACCACTCCCCGAAAGGAGACCCGCCATGACCATCTTCCACGCCTGCGACATCCGCGGCCTCGCCGGCCGCGACCTCACCGACGTCGCCGCCCGCAAGATCGGCCTCGCCGTCGGGCTCAAGCTCGCCGGCCGCCAGGTCGTGGTCGGCGGGGACATCCGCCTCTCCACGCCGGCCCTCCAAGCCGTCCTCATCGACGCCCTCGTCGAATCCGGCTGCCATGTCCTCGACATCGGCACCGTCTCCACCCCCGTCTTCTCCTACGCCCTGCAAAAAACGGCGGCCGCGGGCGGCGTCATGGTCACCGCCTCCCACAACCCCGCCCCCTATAACGGCTTCAAACTCGTCCTCGGCCCCGACCCGGTCACCGAGCAAGACATCGCCGACATCGC
>MTLD01003962.1_pt1 | contig 13133 bp, 7 predicted proteins | sample 1982471 | NCBI WGS metagenome assembly MTLD01 (sample SAMN05712604, study PRJNA340218) | biofilm metagenome | isolation source: sample SPM anode biofilm adapted to -50 mV | place: USA | collected 2012-02-03
TTTCCTTGGATTGTAGGTAACGCCACCCTTTTGCGAATTTGCCCATTCTAGCAGATTCTCAAGTAGGCTATAGGTTTGTGAGGAGACCTCATGCAACGATTTTGCATAAAAATCAAGTGGAGCATAGTCCTTCAACGATACCTTTGCCTTGATTAGCTCACTAATTCCAATGATCGTATGAAATGGATTCTTTAGGTCATGGGCAATAATAGAGAATAGTTTATCCTTGGATGCATTGAGTTCCTTCAGCTGAATCTCTATCTTTTTTCGTTCGGTAACATCCTGAATAGCCCCTATAAATCTAACAACCTTCCCATCGGGATTCTTAACATTAGTAAACCGAGCTACCACGTGCCGCCACTCTCCATCCTTATGCTTCATGCTATGCTCAAATTGGTTGGGGGTGCTTTCACCATTTGAGACAATGCTTGCATTTAAGATTTCATAAATTTTCGGCCAATCCTCTGGAATTACATAACGGTCGAAGAATTCTTGAACAGTTAGCTGACAAACTTGCCCTTTCGACGAATCATCATAGATTTCGTAAAAATGTTCGTCTAAAATAAGCATACCGGTTGGTATATCGAATTCCCAGCTACACATTTTCGACAACCCCATGGCAACGGTAAGCTTTGATTGACTCTTCAGAAGTGCCTCCTCGGCAAGTTTTCGCGACGTAATATCTCTTGAGAAGCAGGCAATGCCCGTAACTTTATCCTCCACTTGAATTGGGAATAACGACACCTCGTTGTAAACAAAAGCATTGTTTTCGGTAAACACATCAACAGACAAAAACTTTTGGCCTTGGAGAACACTTGCAAACCTTTTTTTCCAAACGGAGAACGATACTCCTGGTAGCTTGGTGATTGCAGCGCCAATCTCTAGATTAAGCCCAAACAATTCTCGTAATCGCCTCTTAAACTTGCTGTTAAAGGCTGTAACTACAAGGTTAGTATCACACGACCAGATGCAGTCATCGTTATTCTCAATTAGTGCGAGAAGATTCGCCTGGCTCTGCTTTAAAGCCATTTCTGCCATCTTCTGCTCATCCTGAGTATTCTTCAGATCGGTAATATCCTCAAACATCCATATCGTTCCCTCCTGTGGGCTTTCGGGAGCAATTGCCTTGCCAATGAATCGGCTCCAAAATAGTGTGCCATCGCTTCGCTTGAGCTGAATAGTATTTTGGTAAGGCTTACCCTTGTCTAAAAGAGGATATGCTTCACCGCCTAATTGCTCATAAAGCTCTTCGGAAGCATACATTATTCTGGTGGATGCACCCTGAAGCTTTTCTAAGGGTAGAAGAAGCATCTCTCCTAGCCTATTATTTGCCCATTTGAATTTGCGATTTTGTATGAATGAAATACCAAATATGCTGTTCTCCAGTATTAGCTGGTATATCCTATTGATTTGTATAAGATTCTCCTTATCCCTTACTCTATCGGTAACATCCTCAATTAAACCTACAATACCAAGTGTTTTTCCACCGCCATCGTTGTATACACTCTTTCTGAAAACCACGTTATGGTCGGTTCCATCATTAAACCGCACTTTAGATTCGTATACCTGAGTCCCAGCCTTCTTCAGTAAATCGAGGTCTGCCTCTTTGTATATCTCCGCTTTGCTTTTTTCAAATAGGTCCAATATGGTTGAACCGATGATTCGTTCGCGCTTTAGTCCAATATACTCAGCAAACGCTTGGTTACATTCGGTATACACCAACTCCGTATCTTTCACAAAAACGGGAGAGGGCATTGCCTCCAGAATTGCCCTTAACTTTTGCTGGCTATCCCTAAGGCTATCCTCCACTTGTTTATGCTTACTTATGTCGCGCACAATGAATCCGAAAATGGGCTCACTACCATTCACATCGGCAATTGCAGAAATTTCGATGTTTGCCCAGAATTGACCTTCGTCCTTGCGGTAAACCCACTGTTCAAAATCAATGGACCGTTGAACATCTACTTCGCCCAATAAGTCAGATAAGATTACACCATCCCCCTCCCTATGAAACAGTTTATTTCCCAATTCGCCAACCATTTCATGGGCTGTGTAGCCAAATGCTTTTTCGGCACCAAGGTTCCAGCTCTTAACAACTCCCTTACGGTCGACCAAGAATATGGCATGGCCGTTCATCTTGTCTACTATGAGACCTGCTTGCCTATGCAACAGCGCATCCGGATCGGGCGCAGCAGCCAGTGCTGTTTTTGGTTTTCCACTCTTTTTAGACATCATAATTTGGCTGGAATAATGTCATACAAAAAAGCATCACATCTATTTCTCTAATATAAACCAATTTGAGTAAACACATATGATTAAAACACTATTTAACAATCAATCACACCGTAAGAACATTTATAATTTGGCCAAAAGTGCCGCTATATTTATGGAAAACAAACGCTCGATCATTTTCACCTATGAATAACAAAAAACTTCAACTCATAGTTGAAGCCAAGTAAAGCAAAAGGCGGGAAATGTAAAATACACTCCCGCCTTCTAAAAAAGTAAATTATGCTATTGTAATATGGATGTCAACTCAAGGCACCCATTTTCGCTTCAAAGAGCTACTTTTTCCGTTTTTGCTGCTCACGTGCCACATCTTCGAGTCGTTGCTGAAACTTAGACTTTTTCACCACTCTCTTACTATTTTCCCTAAGCTTAGCCAACAGTGCCTCATCGTCTACAAATCTGCGAATGAAGTAGGTTTGACCCAAGGTTACCATGTTGGAAAGGAAGTAGTAGTAGCTCAATCCCGCAGAGTAGTTATTAAACCACCCTATCATCATGATTGGCATCAAATAGAGCATCATAAACTTCATACCGGGCATCTGCGCATTGGTATCCCCCATTTGGGTGTAGCTCATACGGGAGGTAACGAACAGCGCACCAGCCATAAGCAGGGTAAACAAGCTAACATGGTCGCCATACAACGGAATGTTGAAGGGCAGGTGCAGAATGGAGTCGTACGACGAAAGGTCATCGGCCCAAAGGAAACTCTGCTGACGTAGCTCAATGGAGGCAGGGAAGAACCGGAACATTGCAAAAAGGATGGGGAACTGCAGCACCATTGGCAAACAACCGCCCAACGGACTTGCTCCCGCCTTTTTATACAAGGCCATAACCTCCTGCTGTTTCTTGAGCGCATCTTCCTTCTTCGGATACTTTTGATTAATCTTATCAACCTCCGGCTTCAGCACTCTCATCTTTGCCGACGAGAGGTATGACTTATAGGTTAGTGGAAAGAGCACCAGCTTAATGGAGAGCGTGAGCAACAGTATAATTAACCCATAGCTGGTGAAGTAACGTCCAAGAAAATCGAAGGAAGGAATTACTACATAACGGTTAATCCAACGAATAATCCAGCTGCCAATGGGCACTACCTTTTGAAAGTCGTGACCATACGATTTCAAAGTATTGTAGCTATTGGGGCCAAAGTAGAACTTCAGATCAATGGGTTTCTTGTCTTGAGGGCTAAATGGGATAGTAAGATTTGCCTGAAAATGTTTCAGCACGCTATCCTTTAGAGAAGGGTTATTGGTATACCCCACCACTGCGTTGCTAAAACCATCTTTTGAAACAATAATGGAAGAAAAGAATTGCTGCTTAAAAGCAACCCACTGCAGCTTGGTAGATATGGTTTCGCTATCGGTGGCCTTACGTGCATTCATCTCCTCGTATTCGTTGGAGGAGAACATATACCCAAGTGTGGTATAGTTGTTCTCATTTTCTGCACCTTTCTCCTCTTGGTAAACATCGGCCTCCCACTTCAAATCAACGCTGGTTGTCTGAGGAGAGATATACTTATCCATATTTACCATGTTTACCTGATAATCGACCATGTAGCTGTCGGGGCGCAAGGTATACTTGTACTCCATGTAGCTATTATCTGCCACATTGAGCCGCATGGCAACCGATTTTGCACTGTCGCCTTGCGATACAGACACATTCTCTTCCGACTCGGGGGAGAAATAGAAATTCCCTGTTTCTACCGATTCCTTTAAGAATAGGTTTATGCTGAACACATGGCTCTGTCCACGGAAAAGAATTAAGGGTTGGCCTCCGTAGGTTTTGTATTTTTTCAACTCAACGGAATAGATTTTACCGCCTTTGTTGGTCAAAACAATCTTAACCAAGTTGTTTTCAAGGGTAATAAACTTCTCTTGGCCTGTAAGTTCGCTACCCATCTCTCCGAGATTTTGGCTTACACTTGCCTTATAAACGCTATCTGCCTTGGCTGCCTCTGCCGCTTTGGCTGTGGTATCAACCACTGCGTTAGCTGAATTTTTAGGGGCTTCTGCCGCAGCAATGGAGTCGAGTCGGTGCTTTTCAGCGGCATACTTTTTCTCCTGCTTTCCGTTGTAGAGACTAAAGCCAACTAGGATTAGCCCAACAGCCAAAAGTCCATAAATAGTATTCTTATCCATCTGTAGAAATTATCCTAAATTAAACAAATCTTTAGGGAACGAGTTTTTCCCTCCCTTTCTGTAAAACGGTGAGAAACGGCTACCAACTGAGCGCTGCTTTAACAAATTCAACGAACAGCGGATGAGGGTTTACAACGGTGCTCTTGTATTCAGGGTGAAACTGAACGCCTACAAACCAAGGGTGCTTTGGTAGCTCAACCATTTCGACTAGCCCTGTATCGGGGTTCATTCCAGACGCTACCATTCCAGCACCAATAAAGTTGTCGAGGTAAGCGTTGTTAAACTCGTAGCGGTGACGGTGACGTTCAAAAACCTCCTCCACACCGTAAGCTTCAAAAGCTTTAGTATTTTTCGATACCACACATGGGTATGCCCCTAACCGCATGGTACCCCCCTTGTCGGTAACATTCTTTTGATCTTCCATCAGGTCGATAACCGGGAAGTTGGTATTACGAACCATCTCCGTGGAGTTCGCGTCGGTGTAACCCAAAACGTTGCGCGCATATTCTACTACGGCGCACTGCATTCCAAGACAAATACCCAGGAAGGGAACGTTATTTTCGCGGGCATACTTAGCCGCGGCAATCTTTCCCTCAATACCTCGATGGCCAAACCCCGGAGCAACCAGAATGCCCTTCATATCCTTAAGCAGCTCGGGAATATTTTCCGTTTCCAACTTTTCGGAATGAATAAGCTCCAGCTTTACCTTACACTCATTAGCGGCACCAGCATGCACAAAGGCCTCGATAATTGATTTATAGGCATCGGGCAACTCCACATACTTACCAATGAGAGCAATTTTAACCTCGCGTTTGGGATTCTTAAGCTTGGCAATAAACTGCTTCCACGACTTCAGCTGTGGTTCCTCCCCTAAGGGCAGGTTTAGCTTACGCAGCACCGTTTTGTCAAGATTTTCCTTGAGCATGAGCAGTGGAACCTCGTAAATGGTAGAAACATCTATCGACTCCACCACCGATTCACTCTCAACATTACAGAAGAGCGCCACCTTTCTTCGGAGGTCGGGCATCAGCGTATGCTCTGTTCGCAGTACCAGCACGTCGGGCTGTATTCCCAACTCCAGCAAGGCCTTTACCGAATGCTGGGTGGGCTTGGTCTTAAGCTCGCGAGAGGCAGAAAGATACGGCACCAATGTTAGATGGATAACCAACGCGTTAGTTGGTCCCAACTCCCATTTCAGCTGACGAACCGCCTCAATGTAGGGTAGCGATTCAATATCACCAACAGTACCACCAATTTCGGTAATTACCATGTCGAACTTATGCTTGGTGCCAAGCAACTTAATCCGGCGCTTTATTTCGTCGGTAATATGTGGAATTACCTGAACCGTTTTGCCCAAGTATTCGCCTTTACGCTCCTTGTTGATTACAGCCTGGTATATCCTGCCAGTGGTAACATTGTTTGCCTGAGTGGTATGAAGGTTAATAAACCGCTCATAGTGGCCCAAGTCGAGGTCCGTTTCGGCACCATCCTCGGTAACGTAGCACTCACCGTGCTCGTAGGGGTTAAGGGTACCCGGATCAACATTAATGTATGGGTCAAGCTTCTGAATGGTTACAGCATACCCTCTTGCCTGCAAAAGTTTGGCTAACGATGCCGAAATAATTCCCTTCCCCAAAGATGAGGTAACACCACCTGTTACAAAAATATACTTGGTAGATTGGCTCATTTTATTGTGTTTCTGATATGTATAGCCTATTCGTCCATTTCGTCAATCAACCGAACCTTGTCCTCCAGCATCTTAATTTCAGCCTTGGCCTTTTCAACCTTAGCCTTTACATCACGAATCATAGCTTCAGCATTCTTCGACTTGGCAAAGAAGCCAATGTTATTCTCCCAAAGCTGAATATCACTCTCGAGCTGTTTAATGCGGATAAAGAATCTATCGCGTTCCTGCCGAACCCTGCGTTCCGACTTTGGCTGAGACTGCAAAGACTCGAGTTTAGTTTTATAGCGAATAAGGTTGCGCTGTGACTCATCAATCTTAAGATTTTCGAAATGCACGTTAAGTGCCTTACGATACTCATTTTGAATACGCTCCTTATCCTTGATTGGCACGTAACCAATTTCCGACCAGCGGCGCTGAAAATCCTTCAACATCCGGAAGTTCTCCTCCTGATCTTCGCCAGGTACAAAGGCAACTATTTCGGCAATGAGCTCCTCTTTCTGCTTCAGGTTACCATCGTATTTGGAATCGATGGAGCTGAAGTGCTCGCCCTTATGCTGGAAAAACTTGTCACAAGCAGCCCTAAAGCGCTTCCAAATTTCGTCGGAATGTTTGCGGGGCACTGGACCTATCTCCTTCCAGCGCTTCTGAAGGTTAATGAGATCTTCGGTGGTCTTCTTCCACTCGGTGCTATCCTGTAATCCTTCGGCCTGAATGCATAGGTCGTTTTTCAGCTGGAAGTTGTTATCCATCTCCTTACGCAGCTCGAGGTAAAACTCTCGCTTATTGCCAAAAAACTGATCGCAGGCCTTGCGGAAACGTTCGTAAACCTTATTATTCTCCTTTTTGGGTGCAAAGCCGATAGATTTCCAAACTTTTTGCAGCTCAACGAGTTCCTTCGACCGCTTGTTCCACTCCTTATGGGTGGTAATAACCATGGCTCCGAGCTCCTCGGCCTTTTCACAAAGTGCATTCTTTGCCTCAAGGTTGGTCTTTTGCTCGGAACGGAGTCTTTCAAAGTAGTCCTGATGCTTTTTATTGATTGTAACGGTAGCCTCGCGAAAACGATCCCACAAGGTCTCCTTCACCTCGGCAGCCACAGGGCCAATCTCACGCCAGAGCTCATGGTAGCGTTGAAGAGTCTTAAACGCCTCCATAACATTGGGCTCAAGCAACAAGTCTTCGGCCTGCTCACAGAGCATTGTTTTTGCCTCAAAATTCTTTTTAAACTCTATTTCGCGCAGTTCCTTGTTTATCTTAAGGAAGTCGTAAAACTGCTCAACCGCGAAGTTGTAATTCTCGTAAAGGTCGTTTACCCGAGCCTGGGGCACGGGTCCCAGCTCACGCCATCTCTTCTGAAGATCGCGAAATTTGCTATATACGTCGTTAAAGTTATCCTGACTCTCAACCAGCGATTTAATCTCCTCGATGATTAACAGCTTAACCTCTAGATTTTTCTCCTTCTCCTGTTCCTGCGATATGTTCTCCTGTGCTCTCTTCTCCCTATATTGCTTTAGATATTCCTTTAAATCATTTTCGTAAGCATCCACAGTATACTGAAACTCCTCAGGAGCCCCACCCGCTTCTATGAATGCCTTACGTTCCTTTTCCACATCAAGCTTATGCCTTTTGTAAAAAGCAATTTTTATTCCATCGATATCCTTCCGAATGCGGGAAGCGGTACCACTTTCCACCAGCTCTCTAAGCGTAGCAATAAGTTCTGGCTTACTCAACGCTGAGTAATCTTTACTTAAAGGGGTTCCGGCAGTATCATCGTCGTCGTCGCTCTCATCGTCGTCGAGCTCGGAGCTGGCAATGATCGCCTCCTCGTCAGAAAAGTCTACATGCTCGTCGTGGGCATGCTCATCGGGGTGATCGTCGTGATGCGGATCAGATACAGCGCTAATTGGCTGTTCAGAGGATACTTCGGCAGAAGGGTCAGAAGTTGCAGGAGTCTCCACATTCCCGGTGGTATTTAACTCTTCACCAGGCTGTTCTTCAGGAACAGAGTTTTTCATTTCGTTAGTTTCCATGAGGCAAGCTTTTTAACAATAATGCGGGTAGACAGGTGGTAAGGAGCTTAATATACAATTTTTTACTCTAGTACCTACCCTGTGAACCCGGGGTCAACATTCAGCTGACGAAATTAACTATTTGTGAGTTAATACTCAAAGTTTTTTGGAAAAAACAGGAAAAGAGGCTCAAATGATTTCGGATTATCAACCTACAGGTTTGCCATACCGCGAAAGGGTATTACTTTTGCACAAACATTATGATCAGAAAAAAACATACCATTTCCCAATGCGAATAGACATTGTAACCGTTTTACCTGAACTGCTCGAAAGCCCGCTCAACAATTCCATACCAGGAAGGGCACAAAAAAAAGGGCTAGCCGAAATTGTGGTGCACCCTCTGCGGAACTACACGCACGACAAGCGCCGAACGGTGGACGATTATGCCTTTGGTCCCGACGCGGGCATGGTTATGAAAATTGAGCCCATATTTGAGTGCTTTCAGGAGCTGCAGGCCCAACGCAACTACGACGAAATAATATACACCTCTCCCGATGGGGAGCCATTGACCCAGCAGCTGGCCAACCAGCTAAGCACAAAAAAGAACCTGCTCATCCTATGTGGCCATTATAAAGGGGTGGACCACCGCGTGCGTGAGCATTTGGTTACACGCGAAATTTCCATTGGCGATTATGTGCTTACGGGTGGTGAACTTGCAGCAGCGGTCATTGTAGATGCGGTAGTGCGCCTGATTCCCGGCGTACTCTCCGACGAAACATCGGCGCTCACCGATTCCTTTCAGGACAACCTGCTTGCCCCTCCGGCCTACACCCGCCCAGCGGAATTCAACGGCTGGAAGGTTCCTGAAATTTTGCTGTCGGGAAACTTCCCAGAGATAGAGAAATGGCAGATGCAACAAGCCATTGAGCGAACACAGCGACTTCGACCGGGTTTGTTGAAGGAGGAATAAAATAGCAATAGGGAGAGATATGGCTCCCGTTCCAGTTTATCGGAAATTTAGTCTTCTATCTAGGCAGCTACCTATACTTTCAGTAAACCGGGCACCTCGTGTAGGATAGGTTTTCACTACCCTGGGGAGGAGTGCCAGTGCCCCAAATGATGAAACCACACAATACGAAGCGGTCAGCCAACCTTCAGCGCACCACCTGGCAAAAAGTAATCTCACTCGCTTAAATTATAGCACTTTTTAACAATCAACTCGGATAAATTGGTGGTAAAACAGCGCAAAAAAGTGGGAAACAAATTTTACCTTGCGGCTGAAAATTTTAATTGAGGGCATTAAGCTGCCTCTATTATTGTTAATAACAAGCAACTTAGCCAATATGAAGTTTGAAAAATACACATATTACCCAAACACAAATACCTAAACAAAATATCGGGTATATCGATTCTCCAGCTATTGGAAGAACAAGTTATTCGACCTAAAAAATTAAAATAGATGCAAATGAAAAAGTTGTTTAGTGGCAGATTTGGTGGGGTGCTCATGCTCTACATCATCTTTGTTGCCATTTCCTTTGTTACCCGTATCGTGCTCTTTGCCTACTCATTTTCGCAGTTCAGCAAGAGTATCTGGGAGATATTAAAGAGTTTCACCGTAGGCGTTTTCTTCGACACCATTGCCTATGGCTACTTCATGATACCCTTTGTGCTGGTGACGCTGTTCGTACCCCACAAGTTGGCCTCGAAAAAGATATCGAAATACCTTGCCTACACCTTCTACTCGTTAGCCACGGTAATATTGGTTTACACGGCCTTTGCCGAATACTTCTTCTGGGATGAGTTCAACGTAAAGTTCAACTTTATAGCTGTCGACTACCTCATCTACACCAATGAGGTGCTTGGCAACATTTGGGAATCGTATAACATCCCATTGTTAATTGTTGGCATTCTGGCCATCTCTGCGGGGATAATTTGGTTTGTTCGCCGGAAGGGATGGCTCACCAAGGCGCTGCAGAATGATGATAGCTTTGTGCAACGCTTAAAAACGGCTGGGTTGCTGTTTCTCATTCCCATATTTGGACTGCTGTTTGTAACGCAGCGCTGGAGCGAAATCAGTAACAACACCTACAATAAAGAACTCTCCAAGAATGGGGTTTACTCCTTTTTTGAGGCATTTAAGAACAACGAGCTCGACTACGAGCAGTTCTACAAAATTGAGAATACTAAGAAAGCGTTTACCTATCTCCGCACACTGTTGGCCGACAGCAGCTCGCATTTTGTTTCACCCGATGTGATGAACCCCGTCAGGATGAACACAACCTCTGGTCCAGAGAAGCGCTACAACGTGTTTTTAATCACCGTGGAGAGCCTCAGTGGTGAATACATGGCCTATATTCCAAACACCTCGGGTATTACCATGCCGTTTATGGATTCACTGGCCAATCAGTCGCTTTTTTTCACCAACCTCTATGCCAATGGGAACAGAACAGTTCGTGGACTTGAGGCCATCAACCTGAGTATTCCACCAACTCCCGGCAATAGCATTGTGCGCCGCCAAAATAACGAAAACCTCTACTCGCTGGGCTACATATTTAAGCAGAAGGGGTATACCAACAAATTCCTATACGGCGGATACGGCTACTTCGACAATATGAACGAGTTTTTCAGCAACAATGGATTTCAGATTGTAGACCGTAGTGAACTTTCCGAAAACGAAATCACCTTTGCCAACGTGTGGGGCGTTTGCGACCAAGACATGTATGTACGGGCCATTAAGGAAGCCGATAAGTCCTATGCCAAAGGAGAACCCTTCCTTAACTTTATTATGACTACGTCCAACCACAGGCCTTACACCTTTCCCAATGTTGGCATTAAGTTCCCCAAGACCAGACAAGGTGGTGTTATGTATACCGACTATGCATTGCGTTGGTTCTTCAACCACGTAAAGGACAAGCCTTGGTTTAAGAATACGATTTTTGTGGTGGTAGCCGACCATTGCGGTGGTAGTGCTGGTCGCACGGAAATTCCAGTAAGGGAATATCAAATCCCGCTGGTGATGTACGCCCCCGGAATTATTACGCCCCAAAAGGTGGATAAGCTCTGTAGCCAAATTGACCTCACCCCCACTCTGCTGGGGATTCTCAACTGGAGCTACGAATCCACCTTCTACGGTAAAGACATTATGAAGATGACACCCGATGAAGAGCGCGCTTTTGTGGGAACCTACCAAAAGTTAGGCTACATAAAAGGAAACAAGCTCTCCATCCTAAGCCCACAGCAGCGATTCTCCTTTTACCAGTTCGACCGCCATACGGGAGAAGAGACAAAAATGAATCCTGACACTACACTGGAACACAACGCCATAACATATTACCAAACCGCAGAATACATGTTTGTTCATGGACTAAACAAGATAGAAAAGAAAAAGTAGGAAACTGAGGCTGCAGCCCCTAATCTGCAGCCTCGTTTTGTTTCCAAAAAATAACGCTAACCCAACAAAGACTTTAACATGCGCCTATTACCTGTTGGCATTGCCATGCTTTGGCTATGCTCTATGAATTCAGCCTATGCAGCCTGTGCAAAAGACTCCTCCGGCATAGATAGCTTAGGGCATCGCTACTCGGTTTACACCTTCGACACCATTCAAACCACCTTTCACGCTCCACGCGTTTACGAGTTTGGGAAAAACATCCCCCGCGACTGGGCTGAATTTGGTAGGCGCACCGTTTCCAAAAAGGGGTTGATTACCATTGGAGCAGTTGCCGTCTCCACAGCAGCCCTTATGCTGGTTGACCAAGATGTAACCGACGGCGCACAGCGTTTTGGCCGCTGGGCTGGCATTGACGCCACGCGAAAAAATGATAATGCCATAAAATTTTATGTGGGTGGCACAAAGGTAAACATGCTCGACCTACCACAAAACTTCAACACCACGCTCTACTTCATTGCCGAAGGATGGCCAAGCATTACCTTCGCAACAGGCCTGCTGGTAAATGGGCTCATTAAGCACGACGAACGTGACGTGCGCACCGCCAGCCAGTTTGCCGAATGTTACATTGCCATGGGGATTACGGCACAGCTCTTCAAGCATATTTCCGGTCGCCAAAGCCCCTTTGTGTCCACCGAACGGGGAGGAAAATGGCAGTTCTTCACCAACCTAAAGAAGTACCAAAAATCGGTTCCCGAGCATGACGCCTTCCCCTCGGGTCACATGGCCACCGCCATGGCTACCGTAACCATTCTTGCTACCAACTACCCCGAACTAAAATTCATTAGACCAGTGGGCTACACCATGATGGGCTTAGTGGGCTATGCCATGATAAACAACGGGGTGCACTGGATTAGCGACTATCCACTCGCCATTGCACTTGGCTACACCTACGCTAAAATTGCCACCTCGCGCGGAATTACCATTAAGGCCATCGAGCGCATGGGCCCCCAAGAGGAGGGCAAAGGCAAGCTCACCATTGGCCCATCGCTAATGATGGATGGCAGTGTGGGCATTGGCCTCCATTTGGCATTGTAAGTTAAAGGAGTTAGAAGAAGTTAGAAGAAGTTAGAAGAATGTAGAGACGTACGGTTGTGCGTCTCCCTTGTGCCAACAAATATATTACATAACCCTTAGGGACGAAATATATTTCGCTCCCATTTTATACCAGCAAACCATTATTGCACCGTAACCCCCAGAGGGGTGACATCTTTATAAGCGGGGGTGTCAACCCCCGGAAAAGGAACAGATCTAGACCAGGCAGTGCACGCACAAATAGTGTTCATTGAACCAGCATTCCCATGCACCGCAATAACCGAAAGAGGTTCAAATGCATTTCTGTCGCCCGTTCCGGGTTTTGTGTTGCGCTTTACCCTGTTTTTCTGTAGTCATGCCAGCCCTTCGGGCTTTTAAATACTCCATCCTTTTCCATTTCACATCAAAACAATAGAGCTTAACCCCCGAAGGGGTGACATCTTTATAACCGGGGGTGTCAACCCCCGGAAAAGGAACAGATCTAGACCAGGCGGTGCACGCACAAATAGTGTTCATTGAACCAGCATTCC
>MTLD01003402.1_pt2 | contig 13084 bp, 13 predicted proteins | sample 1982471 | NCBI WGS metagenome assembly MTLD01 (sample SAMN05712604, study PRJNA340218) | biofilm metagenome | isolation source: sample SPM anode biofilm adapted to -50 mV | place: USA | collected 2012-02-03
TGACTGGCTTCGGGAGAGAGAATTTTTGCAATTTTGGATGTCGATCAAATTATTAAAAAAGATCCAAATCCTGTTTCAATTTCGGAATTTAAGGAGTCTATCAAATTTGAAAATGTTAATTTTACATATGATTTTGAACCAGTTTTAAAGGATATAAATTTTGAGATTAAAAAAGGGAAGATGGTTGCTCTTGTTGGACCTTCCGGGGCCGGAAAATCAACTATTGCCGACCTGATACCTAGATTTTATGATATCAATTCTGGTTCAATAAAGGTAGACGGAATAGATGTAAAGAAGTATCAACCTAAAGAGTTAATAGGGCTAATGGGTATAGTTACTCAGGAGGCAATACTATTTAATGATACTGTATATAATAATATACGATTTGGAATGGAAAAAGTTACCGAAGAGGATATTATCAATGCTGCCAAAATTGCTAATGCTCACGAATTTATTGTTCAGATGGAAAATGGTTATGAGACCAACATTGGTGACAGGGGGGCGAAACTGTCAGGTGGGCAGCGCCAAAGGCTTGCTATAGCAAGAGCAGTACTAAAAAATCCACCAATCTTGATTTTGGACGAGGCAACCTCTGCTTTAGATACTGAGAGTGAACGATTGGTTCAGGAAGCTCTCACTAATCTTATGAAAAACAGGACATCTGTTGTTATCGCTCATAGGCTCTCTACTATTCAGCACGCTGACGAAATAATTGTTCTTAAAAATGGTGCGATTACTGAAAGAGGAACCCATCAGGAGTTGATTTCCAGCAAAGGTCTCTATTCACATTTGTGTGAATTACAAACATTTTCATAAAAATAATAATGGAAAATTCTGTTAATAAATTGCTTGAAAGCAGTTTTAGAACCAACTGGGATTATCCGGCTCTTTCTAATTATCAGGGAGTTACTTTGTATTACAGGGATGTTGCCCGAAAAATTGAGAAGTTACATATTGTTTATGAGCTTTGTGGCTTAAACAAAGGGGATAAAATATCTATCTGCTCAAAAAATCAAGCTTTTTGGGGTGTTACTTTTTTATCTGCACTTTCCTATGGGGCTGTTGCAGTTCCAATTTTACATGAGTTTAAACCGGGTAATATTCACCATATAGTGAATCACTCGGAATCGAGAATCCTTTTTGTTGAAGAGTCCATTTGGGAGCAGCTCAACGGTAATGAAATGAAGGGGCTTGAGGCTGTAATAAATCTTGCTGATTTTTCGTTGTACTACTCCAAAAACAGCAGAATTGTTGAGGCACGAGAGCATTTAAACGAACTTTTTGGGAAGAAGTATCCTAAAAACTTTAGGCCGGAACATTTGAATTATTACGAAGATTCTCCCGAAGAGTTGGCAATGATCAACTATACTTCGGGAACAACAGGTTTTTCCAAAGGGGTAATGTTACCTTACCGAAGCTTGATGAGTAATATCTTGTTCGGTATGGAGGTATTTCCTCAACTCAACAATACAAGCAATGTTGTTTCGATGTTACCGGTGGCTCATATGTACGGAATGATGTTTGAATTTCTCTTCGAAATTTGTGTTGGAGTTCATGTACATTTTCTCACTCGAATTCCCAGTCCTAAGATAATAATGGACGCTTTTGCCGAAATAAAACCAGATATTATAATTTCAGTTCCTTTGATTATTGAAAAAATATATAAGAAAAAGCTTCAACCGATTATTAATAAAACTCCTGTGAGGGTAATGTTAAAATTACCAATAATTGAAAAGCAAATCGAAAAGAAGATTAACAATGAACTTGTTAAAACATTTGGAGGTAAGTTTTTGGAAATTGTTATTGGAGGTGCTGCATTTAACAGAGAAGCAGAAGCTTTTTTCAAAAGAATTAAGTTCCCTTATACGGTGGGTTATGGTATGACTGAATGTGCTCCAATTATAACATATTCTCCATGGAATGAGGCTAAATTGTACTCTTGCGGTAAGGTTGCTCCAAGAATGAGTATAAAAATTGACTCCGATAAACCGGAGATTATTCCAGGAGAAATTTTGGTCAAGGGGGATAACGTGATGACCGGCTATTATAAGAATGAGGATGCTACCAATGCCATGTTCACCGATGACGGATGGATGAAGACTGGTGATATTGGTATTATCGATCGTGATGGCTATCTTTTCATTCGGGGACGTTCAAAGAGCATGATTCTGGGAGCAAATGGTCAAAATATATATCCGGAAGAGATTGAGAGTGTTTTTAATAATATGCCTTATGTTATTGAATCACTTGTTATTGAAGAGAGGGGGAATCTCATTGTTCTTATATATCCCGATTTTGAACAAGCCGAGGCAGATGGTTTGTCGGAGGTTGACTTAAAGAAAAAAATGGAAGAAAATAGGGTGGAAGCAAATATTGATCTGCCCAATTATTGCAAAATAAATAGCGTAGAGATCTTTCCCGAAGAGTTCGAAAAGACTCCTAAACGCAGTATTAAAAGATTTTTATATCAAAGATAAATAATATGACTCCCGAAAAACAGCTACAATTCGATAAAAGCTATCTTGAAATGGCTTTTGTATGGGCAAAAAATTCTTACTGTAAAAGAAGGCAGGTGGGTGCCCTTATAGTAAAAGACAGAATGATAATCTCTGACGGATATAATGGTACTCCTTCCGGCTTTGAAAATATATGTGAGGATGAAAATGGAAAGACGAAGCCATATGTTCTACATGCTGAGGCAAATGCAATTACAAAGATTGCAAAAAGCAGTAATAATAGTAATGGTGCAACAATGTATGTTACTACAGCTCCATGTATTGAGTGTGCTAAGTTGATTATTCAGGCTGGTATCAGAAGGTTAGTCTATAAGGATAGTTATACTGTGCGTGATGGAATAGATTTATTGGAGAGAGTGGGGATAGAAATTATTAACATGGAGGAAAAATGATGGAAGGTAACAGACGTAATATAGGTATAAGGGGGATATTTTTTACTTTGGTAATATTATTCGGAGTTATTTTGTTAATTACCACAATTAAGCGAAATAGGGAACTTGAGGTTAAGTCAGGTAATTGGGATAAACTGATGCTTGTGCTTACTCAACTCGATGAAAACTACGTAGATTCAATTAATCACGACAAAATTACAGAAACCCTCATACCAAGGCTTCTGGAGACTCTTGATCCACATTCAATTTATCTGCCACCGCAGGAATTGCAAAATGCCGAAGAGGTTCTGGATGGAAATTTTGATGGAATTGGTATAGAATTCAATGTCCCTAACGATACTGCAATTGTTGTTACAGTATTCACCGGCGGACCTTCGGAGAGGGCCGGATTAGTCTCAGGGGACAGGATTATTAAGGTTAACGGCGAAAATGTGGCTGGAGTTAAAATGAATCAGGACTCTCTTGTAAAAAGATTGAGAGGTAAGTCTGGAACAATGGTAGAGGTTAGTGTGAAGCGTGGTCATTCAGGAACTTTAGTACCATTCAAAATTAAAAGAGATAAAATTCCGCTTAAAAGTGTAGATGTATCATATATGATGGACTCTGAAACCGGATATATTAAGTTGTCTAAGTTTTCCAGAACCAGTCACAAAGAGTTTGTTGAGGCAGTCGAAGGTCTTCAGAAGGAGGGAATGAAGAGTCTTATTTTTGACCTCAGGGGCAATACTGGTGGATATTTGGACCAAGCACTACTTCTATCTAATGAGTTTCTTAAAAAGGGCGATTTAATAGTCTATATGGAGGGTTTGCACCGTAAGAGAGAAGATTTTTATGCAGATGCGGGAGGCAGATGTAAAGATTTACAATTAAAAGTTTTAATAGATGAAAATTCTGCTTCGTCGAGTGAAATATTTGCGGGTGCTATTCAGGACAACGACAGAGGTACAATTATTGGTAGAAGATCTTTTGGAAAAGGACTTGTTCAGGAACCAATTAATTTTACCGATAAATCGGGACTAAGGCTTACTGTTGCAAGGTTTTACACTCCATCTGGACGTTCAATTCAAAAACCATTTTCAAAGGATTATGGTAATGATATAGCCGAAAGGTTTATTCATGGAGAGATGATGAATGCCGACAGTATAAAGGTAGATTCTACCCTTAAATTTACAACTCCAAAAGGAAAAGTAGTTTATGGAGGTGGAGGAATAACTCCGGACATATTTGTCCCTCTTGATACTGTAGGAATGAACAAGTATTTTATAAAAATATCTAACCTTGCTTATGCGTTTAAATTCAGCAGTCTTTTAGCAGATCAATACAGAGAAAGACTCAGAACTATTAAAAATTTGCCATCCCTAAAGCAGTTTTATGGAGAGATAGGCTTGGAACAAAAGTTTATGACTTATTTGTCGGAAAACAAAATGTCCCCAAAACCGGAAGAGTGGAAACCATGTAGAGAGGTAGTTCTAACCCAAATCGAAGCCTATGTCGGCAGATACACTCCATTAGAAGACAGAGCTTTTTATCCTATCATTTCGCAGATTGATAATGTTTTGACTATTGCAATGAAAAAACAAAAAACTATTGCGAAATAAAAAATTATTGCGGGATAAAACGATATAAAATATCTCCGGGCTGTTTGTCCGGAGCAGTTGCAGAGGCGGTGAATCTTGATGATTTTGCCGCCCTTATTGCAAATTCCTGAAGACAAGGATCGGAAGATGAAGATCCATAAATAATTTCAGCTGCAATTACATAACCTTTTTTATTTACAATAATTGCTACAGAAACATCGCCTCCTCCCAAACATTTATATGCAGGAATAGATAAATTCAATGCTTTTCTTCCGGCTATATTGTAAGAGACAACTGAGGGACCTTTATATGATTCAACTTTTGAATTTACTTTAGTCTCGCCTGTTTTAATATCATCTGAACCCTGGTAAGCCTCTGCCTCTCTTTTAGATGCATCCAATTTTTCCTGAAGCCTGCGAGCCTCGTCATATACCTGATTAGGATTTTTAAAACGGTCATCTTTAAGGTCTTGTCCTTTTTTTGAAGAGGCATCGACAACTACATTCCTTACGGCATTACTGCCATAAAGTTCTGCATCTAATTCTTTACTAATATCCTGTTTTAGTTGAAGTTGCTTTTCTATAGCTTCAGCTTCTTCTTGTTTTGAAAAATCAATTACAAAAGAAGTATCATCACTTACGATTGAATGAATTCTTGCAGCAAGAAGAATTATAAGAACCAGTAAGTGAACAGCTACGGTCATATAAAGACCCACCTTGTTCTCTCTCTTTAACATTATTTTGTTTGAAGAGCTTTCTCAATTGTAGCTATTAAAATGTCTATTGCTACCTGATTATGCCCTCCTTGAGGAACAATAATGTCGGCATAACGTTTTGTAGGTTCTATAAATTGCAGATGCATTGGTTTAACAGTTTTATCGTATCTGTCAAGAACTTTTTCAACTGTTCTGCCTCTCTCAAGATTATCTCTTTTTATAACCCTGCCAAGACGATCATCGGCATCGGCATCTACAAAAACCTTAATATCTATACAATCACGAAGCTCAGGATAAGTAAATATAAGGATTCCCTCTACAATGACTATATGAGCAGGTTTAGTATGAACTGTTTCTGTTTTAGACCTGGAACATGTCAAATATGAATAGATTGGCTGTTCAATAGCCATACCTTCCCGCAATTGATTGAGATGCTGTACAAGTAATTCAAAATCGACAGATTGAGGGTGGTCGAAATTTAATTCAAGCCTCTGTTCCAAAGGCAAGTGAGAGTTATCTTTATAATATGAGTCCTGTGGTATAACTATAACATCTGTTTCTACAATATGTTTTGTAATCTCTTTTACTACAGTTGTTTTGCCCGATCCGGTTCCTCCGGCTATTCCAATTATTAACATTAAAATTCTGCGTTTTTAGGGGTTCTTGGGAAAGGTATTACGTCTCTAATATTTGTCATACCGGTAACAAAGAGTAAAAGTCTTTCGAAACCCAACCCGAATCCGGAATGAGGAGCTGTTCCGAATCTTCTTGTGTCTAGGTACCACCAAAGTCCTTCCGACTCCATTCCAAGCTCTTTTATTCTTTCTTCAAGCTTTAACAGATTCTCCTCTCTCTGAGAACCGCCAATGATTTCGCCAATTTTTGGGAATAAAACATCCATCGCTCTTACGGTTTTACCATCATCATTTTGCTTCATATAAAAAGCCTTAATGTCCTTTGGATAATCCGTAAGTATTACAGGTTTTTTAAAATGTTGTTCAACAAGATATCTTTCGTGTTCGCTTTGCAGATCGGTTCCCCACGACACAGGATATTCAAATTTCTGACCAGATTTAACTAAAATTTCTACCCCTTCGGTATACGAAAGTCTTACAAATTTTGTAGAAATTACACTGTTAAGTCGTTCGATAAGCTCTTTATCGAACATATCATTAAGGAATTTCAAATCATCTTCACAATTATCTAGAGCATATGTGACCAAAAATTTAACAAAATCTTCGGCTAAATCCATATTGTCACCAATCTCATTAAATGCAACTTCCGGTTCAATCATCCAGAACTCAGCAAGGTGACGAGGAGTATTTGAGTTCTCAGCGCGGAATGTAGGTCCAAAAGTATATATTTGACCTAAAGCCATTGCTCCAAGTTCTCCTTCCAATTGTCCGCTCACGGTAAGATTTGCAGATTTACCAAAAAAATCATCTTGATAATTAACTTCTCCCTCTTTCGTAACTGGGACTTTTTTAAGATCCAGCGTTGTTACTTGGAACATTGCTCCGGCACCCTCTGCATCGGATGCAGTAATTACCGGAGTATGCATATAGAAAAAGCCTTTGTCATTAAAATATTTATGAATGGCAAAGGCCATTGCGTGCCTTATTCTGAATATTGCCCCAAAAGTATTTGTTCTTGGTCGCAGATGACCAATTTCGCGCAGAAACTCCATTGAGTGACCTTTCTTTTGAAGTGGATATAAATCGGGGTCAGATGTTCCATACACTTCGAGACTTTTAGCCTGAATTTCTACAGCCTGAGCACTACCCTGAGAGGCAGTCAGTTCTCCGGTTACTGCAATACAGGATCCGGTTGTAACAGGTTTAAGATTTTCTTCGCTAAAAACATTCATGTCAAATACAATCTGAATGTTATTTATGGTGGAACCGTCGTTAAGAGCCACAAAAGAGATATTTTTATTTCCTCTTTTTGTGCGAACCCATCCTTTTACCAGCACCTCTTTACCTGGCGCACTCTTAATCAGTTCAGATACTTTAATTCTCTCAGGAATTTCCATTTTTGTTGCAGATTTTTAATTTTAAAATTAAGCAAAGTTAGATATTAACAGCCATATTTCAATAAAATTGAAAAATTATTACTTACTCTTTTACAGAAATTGGAGAAGACGGAGCACTTTCGTTTCGGCATCTGTCAATTGCTGTTACTATATAAGTATATCGACTTTTCTTTCCCTTAACAGATTTTAACGGGAATGATTTTTCTTCTACAATTTTTAGCAGATAATCGCTGTTTTCAATATTTGGTTTTACATCGGCCGGGAAACGATATACTGCATAAAACTGTGCCTCCTGCATTTTGTCATTGCCCGAATTATGTGACCATACAAGCATTTTTCCCTTTTTTGAAAATTTTGTTACCGGCATAGGTGGAATCGAATCCAATTTTGTATAAGCCGGAATAATTGCAGGATGTTTCTGGTATTTCATGGCCAATGAATCGGCAAATCCGAAAGGATTGCGGATAATCGACCATCCCGGCCACCAAACATTGCCTTTAACGTTTTTGGAATTTCTCACCATTTCCATTTTTTCGGCAAACTGAATTTTGCCAGGATCTTTTAAACTTTTCTTGGTCAATGAACTAATATTTTGTCCAATATAAAGTTGTCCGGGAAGATCTTGTTTATTCCACCATTCGATGAGTGTTTTAAAATCGGCAGCTGAGTGACCAATTTCCCAATATAGTTGAGGAACATTATAGTCTACCCAACCTTTTTTTAGCCAAAGAGGAACATCTGCATAAAGTGCTTCATAATTTGAAAGTCCGTTTGTCTTACTGCCAGAGCCGTCGGGGGTATCTTTAAAATTCCTGTGAATTCCGAACGGGCTTACACCAAACCTTACCCAAGGTTTTATTTTTTTGATAGTATCATTTAACTCTCTTATGAGTGTAGATACGTTATTTCTTCGCCAATCTCCTTTTTGCCAGTATTCAAAGCCTTGTTTTGCTCCATATTTGACAAATGAAGCATCATCGTGAAATTCCTCGAAAGGTACCGGATAGGGGTAAAAATAGTCATCGAAGTGTACTGCGTCAATATCGTATCTTGTAACAATGTCTGCAATTACTTTTACAGTATGAGCAATGGCCTCAGGTTCTCCCGGATCGAAAAATAGCTGAGTACCATAACGTCTAAATAACTCAGGTTTCTTATAGAAGAGATGATCGGGACTAAGTTTTTCCTTATCATTTGATGTTACCCTGTATGGGTTGCACCAAGCGTGAATTTCCATACCTCTTTTATGACACTCTTTTACCATAAATTCAAGTGGATCCCATACGGTGCTTGGAGCAACACCTTGTTCTCCGGATAAAAATCTGCTCCAAGGTTCCAGTTTTGAAATATAAAACGCATCTGCCTGAGGTCTGACCTGGAAAATAACAGCATTAATTCCAACTCTTTCAAATTCATCCAGCGTTTTAATGAACAAAGCTTTAATCGAATCTGCAGGAACTGTTTTAAAATATTCGTTTCCTACAGTATGAATCCAGGCTCCTCTGAATTCTCTTTTTGGTAGTTCTTGAGACTTAAGACCAACACTTCCCGAAAACAAAATCAGGAATAGAACAAATACTTTATTTTTCATATATTTAAGTTTAAAAGGTAAGCTATTTTGACCGCCCAATGGGGAAAACAAATAATAATTGAGCAGAAAGTGTTGAAATGACTGGTGGTTTGAGTTTTTTAATGAGCATAAATGTACAATATTTTTATAAAAAAAAAGTGCTTTGATTAATATTCAAAGCACTTTTTTAAAATATAGGATAAACCTCAATTATTTAGTTGCAACTTCTCCGCCTCTTCTTGCTCCGTACATTATCTTAAGAGCAGAACATCTGCGAAGTTCTTGTTTAATATCTGTAATAATACCCATACGTACATTTTGGTCTGCTTTAATGGAAATAACCATAAGCTGACGATCTGCTTCACTCATTGCATCACGAGATGCTGCTACGAAGTCACGTATATCATCTACAGTTTTAAATGAATCGTTTAACTGAATACGGGCATCTGTACCGAATTTTGATTGCTCACTAATAATAGGTGTTCCTACATAAATATAAGAAGCTAAATCCTTTCTTTCTAGTTTTGCTGATTCTGATGCCTCGGGAAGTTTAACAGTAACCTTTTGTTCAGTTTCTCTCATACTGGTTGAAACCATAAAGAAAAACAACAACATGAAAATAATGTCTGGTAGTGAGGCTGTACTGATAGCCGGTGCCCCGCCTTTACCTTTTCTTTCAAATTTTGCCATGTTCAGTTTTTTTTAACGTTTTTTACCAACATTTTTAGGTTCGGCTTCCGATATGTTCTGAGGAACAGCTTCACGGCAGATTCTTTGTTGATCTTCCGTGAGACCGGCATATGGTTTACCGAAGTTTTGCATCGCAAATTCGTCGCGAACAACATTAACCGCTTTAACAAGTTCGTTTTGAACTTTGATATAGACGTTATAACTTGTTCCACGAGTATTTTGAAGCGATATTACACCTTTGGAAACTGCAAACGGACCAAAGCCCTCGATCTGTTTTACCTCTCTTTCAGGTAAATCGGCAGAATTTGAAGGGTTTGTAAGGAATTCAACAGCTTTGTCCTTTAACTGACTTACGTCAATCATTGAACCTCCCGCTAACAAACCGTCGTTCTCACTAATTCTGACGATCATCGTATTACGGCGGTTGATTTTTACATCTTCCACTTTTTGATTTTCGTCCGGAATAGGAGGCAAACGGCGTTGCAAACCTGCATCAACATCCATCGTGGTTGTAACCAGGAAGAATATCAATAGCAAAAAGGCAATGTCGGCTGTTGATCCTGCGTTTATTTCTTGAATAGGTCTTGCCATAATATTTATCTATTATTAGCGGTTTCTAACCATATTAATTATACCGCCACCTACTATTGCTATAATAGAAACGGCAGCAAGTATGTATGTTACAATAAGACCTGTGTCGGTGATCTTAAGAGTCATCACACTAGGAGCAGGGTCAACCACTGCATCTATAGGCTTTCCTGATGACATTAGGAATGCTAGCCCAAATACTACAACTACTACACCAATGCTTAAAAGGCCTTTTTTAAGTCCTTTTGGGTTGTCTAAAACATTCATCATAGGGAAAGCTATTGCTGCTATAAGAGCGGCAAGAAACAAGATGTATGCGAAGTACAACAATACATTGGTCATCAAGTCTTTTTTAACTTCTTCAGGAACAATATAGAAAATGATTCCGAGTAAAAAACTTGTAATAAGTAGGAAGTATGATAAAATTTTTAAAAATTTTGGCATAATTATTTATTTTTTTGCTTTTACAAGAATATCTATCAAAGAGATAGAAGCATCTTCCATTGAGACTACCAATGAGTCCACTTTTGAAACGATATAGTTATAGAAAAGTTGTAAGATAATTGCAACGATAAGACCGGCGATAGTAGTGATCAAAGCTACTTTAATACCACCAGCAACAACGTTTGGAGAAATATCACCTGCAGCTTGGATAGCGTCAAATGCTTGAACCATTCCAATAACTGTTCCGAGGAATCCCAACATCGGAGCTAAAGTGATGAAAAGTTGAATCCATGATAATCCATTTTCCATTTGGCTCATTTGAACTGAACCATAAGAAACAACCGATTTTTCAACTACTTCAATACCTTCGTCCATTCTGCTTAAACCTTGGAAGAAAATACTTGCTACTGGGCCTTTAGTTGTTCTGCAAACTTCTTTAGCTGCTTCAACTCCACCTTTTGCAAGAGACTCTTCGATTTTTTTCAATAATTTCTCTGTGTTTGTAGTTGCAAGGTTAAGATATATAATTCTCTCAATTGCAATTGCCAAACCTAAAATTAGAGATAGAATAATTGAAGCCATAAAGCCCGGACCACCTTCAATAAATTTGGTTTTCAATTGTTGGTGAATAGGAACTTCTTTTTGGGCAGTATTATCAAGGGCAGTTGCCTGAGGTGCTGCAACAGCAGCAGTTGTGTCTTCAGTAGCTGCAGCTGCTGCAGGAGCTTGAGCTGTGGCATACTGTGCAGTAAGTGTGAAAATTCCAGCTACTGCCAAAAACATGAAAAATTTTTTCATAAATTTTTGAATGATTAAAGTATTAAACAATTTATTTTAATTAGTTTTTTGTTTCCTATAGTTCGGAAAATGTCGTGCAATTTAGAAAGAATTTTTAAATAATGTTATAAAGTATTGATTTCTCCCCTCAGATTTTTTTGTAATAATTCCTTAATCTCTAATAAATCAAGCTTTTGACCCAATAAAAAAAATAGTTTAGCGAGTGCAGTTTCGGTTGTTATATCGTTTCCGGAAATGACACCTGCTTGCTTTAACAAAACCCCTGTTGAATAGGCATCCATATCGACCTGGCCTGCCTGACACTGAGTGACATTGAAGATAATAAGTCCATTTTTAATGGCATCATTTATGGCTTTAATGAACCAATCCTTTGTTGGAGCATTACCCGAGCCATAAGTTTCAAGAATCACAGCCTTTATACCATCTATTCCAAGTACAGATTCAACTGTTTTTTGTGATATACCCGGAAAGATTTTTAGTATAACTACACTCGTGTCAAGTTTGGTATTTAGCTTAACTCTCTTTCCCCATTCCGATGGTCTGGAAACCAGATGTAAATTGTATTTAACGTGAACTCCGGTCTCGGCAAGAACAGGGTAATTGGGCGAAATGAATGCGTGGAAGTTTTCGGCATTAAATTTTGTTGTTCTGTTTCCCCTGTACAGCTCATTCTGAAAATAAACACAAACCTCAGGAATAAGAGCTCGTCCATCTTTATCTGTTGCAGCAGCTATTTCAATTGCAGATATCATATTTTCTTTTCCGTCTGTCCTAAGCATACCAATTGGTAATTGACTACCGGTGAAAATTATCGGTTTTTCAAGATTCTCGAACATAAAGCTAAGCGCAGATGCAGTATATGACATAGTATCGGTACCGTGTAAAACAACAAATCCACTGAATTTATCATAATTTTCATAAATAATTTCGGCTAATGCTTTCCAAAATTCAGGGTCTATATCAGATGAATCTCTGGGTGGATTAAATGAGATTGATTCAATAGAATACCCGAACTTTTTAAGTTCCGGAACCTCCTCCAGTATCTGAGAAAAATCGAATGGAGACAAAGCGGCTGAGTCGGGATTTTGTTTCATCCCGATTGTCCCTCCAGTGTATATTATTAAAATATTCATATTATATCTTAAATAGATTTTGAGCGTTTTGTGTTGTGATTTTTGCAACTTCTTCGACTGAACAATCTTTTACCTGAGCAATTTTTTCTGCTATAATTTCAATGTATGACGGTTCGTTACGACCACCTCTGAAAGGAACCGGAGTAAGCCATGGTGCATCTGTCTCCAGAATAATGTCGTTTAGATCAATTTTTTTAACTACTTCGGGCAGATGGCTGTTTTTATATGTTACAACACCGCCAATACCAACTTTAAAATTGCCATAAGTTGATATTCTTTTAAAGGTCTCCCAGCTTCCGGAAAATGCGTGAAAAACACCACAAATATTAAGTTTTTTGCAACTTTCAAGAACCTTAAAAATCTCTTCGGTAGCTTCTCTTGAGTGAATAATTACCGGCAGATTGTTGGCCGAAGCAAGCTCGATTTGAACTCTAAATGCCTTTTTTTGGTCATCGATAAATTCTCTTGACCAATATCCATCCATTCCGGTTTCTCCTATTGCATAAAATTTATTGGAGGTAAGCTGTGATGAGATAAATTCAATCTCCTTTTCCCACTCTTTGTTAACGGATGTAGGGTGTAAACCCACAGCTGGAAAAGCAATTCCGGGAAATTCTTCGGAAAAAGCC
>MTLD01002270.1_pt2 | contig 13080 bp, 9 predicted proteins | sample 1982471 | NCBI WGS metagenome assembly MTLD01 (sample SAMN05712604, study PRJNA340218) | biofilm metagenome | isolation source: sample SPM anode biofilm adapted to -50 mV | place: USA | collected 2012-02-03
GGCGCCAACCCGGACACCATGGCGTCGGCGGTGGCCACCCCGCTGGAGAACCAGCTCTCCACCATCTCAGGCGTGGACTCGATGACCTCCACCAACGGCATCGGCTCCACCAGGATCACCATCCAGTTCACCCTGGACCGCGACATCGACGCCGCAGCGCAGGACGTGCAGGCCGCGCTCTCGCTCGCCATCCGCGACCTGCCGAAGAACATGCCGACCCCGCCATCGTTTCGCAAGGTGAACCCGGCCGACCAGCCGGTCCTCTACCTGGCGCTTTCCTCCCCCACCCTGCCGCTTTCCGCCGTCGACGAGTACGCCCAGACCATCATCGCGCGCAGGCTTTCCACCATCAGCGGCGTGGCCCAGGTGAACGTCTGGGGGGCGCAGAAATACGCGGTGCGCGCCCAGCTCGATCCGAGGATCATGGCGTCTCGGGGGATCGGCATCGACGAGGTCGCGGCCGCCATCGGTGCGGCAAACGTCAACATGCCTACGGGAGTGCTGGACGGCGCGAAACAGGCGCACACCATCGACACCAACGGCCAGCTCTACAAGGCCGAGGCCTACCGCCCCATCGCGGTCGCCTACCGGGACGGCTCACCGATCAGGCTTGAGGAGATCGGCAAAGTCATAGACAGCGTCGAGAACACGAGGACGGCCAGCTGGTACAACAACACTAGGGCCATCATCCTCTCTGTCCAGCGCCAGCCGGGGACAAACACCATCGAAGTCGTCGACAGCGTCAAGAAGCTGCTGCCGGCCTTCCGCGGACAGATGCCCGCCTCGGTGGAGCTGAACGTCCTCTACGACCGCTCAACCATGATCCGCGACTCGATGACCGATGTGAAGTACACCCTCTGCCTCACCATCTGCCTGGTGATCATGGTGGTATTTCTGTTCCTGCGCAACTTCTCCGCCACCGTCATCCCTTCCCTCGCCGTGCCGATGTCCATCGTCGGGACCTTCTCGGTGATGTACCTGTGCGGGTTCTCGGTCAACAACATCTCCATGATGGCGATTACCCTGGCCGTCGGCTTCGTGGTCGACGACGCCATCGTGATGCTGGAGAACATCGTCCGGCACATGGAAAAAGGAGAGGGCGCCATGGAGGCCGCCCTCAAGGGATCCAAGGAGATCGGTTTCACAATCGTTTCCATGACCATTTCGCTCGTCGCCGTCTTCATCCCCGTGCTCTTCATGAGGGGAATACTGGGACGGCTGCTGCACGAGTTCGCCGTCACCATCAGCGCGGCCATTCTCGTCTCCGGGTTCGTCTCCCTGACCCTGACCCCCATGCTTTGCAGCCGGTTTCTCAAGCCGCAGGCGTCGTTGCACCACGGCCGCTTCTACATGGTCATGGAGCGCTTCTTCGACAGGGTGCGCGACCTGTACGGGCGCACCCTGAGCCAGGTCCTTTTGCATCGCCGGGCTACGATGGTGGTTACACTCGTCATCACCGTTTTGACCGTTTGGCTCTTCGTCAGGATCCCGACAGGTTTTCTCCCCAGCGAGGACACTGGGAGGCTGAACGCCGATACCGAGGCCGCCCAGGGGACCTCGTTCGCTGAGATGAAGCAGCTCCAGGAGTCGGTGGCGCAGATCATCGCCAAAGATCCCAACATCGAGGGGTTCATGTCCTCTATCGGCAGTGGCGGCGGGGCGAGCAACACCGGCCGCCTCTTCATGCGGCTGAAACCCAGAAGCGAGCGGAAGCTTTCCGCCGACGAGATCATCCAGGAGCTGCGTCCCAAGCTCGCCAAGCTGCGGGGGATAAAGGTCTACCTGAGAAACGTCCCCTCCATCCAGATAGGGGGCACCGCGTCGAAGAGCCTGTACCAGTTCACCCTGCAGGGGCAGGACACGGACGAGCTCTACAAGGCCGCCGCCGACTTCGAGACCAGGCTGCGCTCGGTGCCCGAACTCTTGGATGTCGCGAGCGACCTGCAGATCAGCAACCCCCAGGTGCGCGTGGAGATAAACCGGGACAAGGCCGCCGCCCTGGGCTTATCTGTGCTGCAGGTGGAAGATGCACTTTCCTACGCCTACAGCACCAGGCAGGTCTCTTCCATACTCGCCCCGAGCAACCAGTACCAGGTCATCCTGGAGCTCGATCCGATCTACCAGGGGGACCCGGCGGCGCTCGGCATGCTCTACATCCACAGTAGCTCCGGCGGGCTGGTGCCGCTCGACACCATCGCCACCATCAGCAAGACCATAGGTCCGCTTACTGTTAACCATCTGCAGCAGCTCCCGGCGGTCAACATCTCCTTCAACCTCCGCCCGGATGTCTCCCTTGGGGACGCCATTGCCATAGTCGACCAACTGGCTCCGAGCATCCTCCCCGCCGGCGTGACCAAGCAGTTCCAGGGGACGGCCCAGGCTTTCCAGTCTTCCTTCAGCGGGTTGCTGATCCTCTTGGCGCTCGCCATATTCGTCATCTACCTCGTGCTCGGCATCCTTTACGAGAGCTACATACACCCGGTCACCATCCTGTCCGGGCTTCCCTCCGCCGGGTTTGGCGCGCTGGTCACGCTGATGCTCTTCGGCAGCGAGCTCAACATCTACGGGTTCGTGGGCATCATCATGCTGATCGGCATCGTGAAGAAGAACGCCATAATGATGATCGACTTCGCGCTGGAGGCGGAAAGGACAGAGGGGAAAAGTCCGGTCGACGCAATTTATGAAGGCGCTCTTGTGAGGTTCAGGCCGATCATGATGACCACCATGGCCGCCCTCATGGGGACCCTGCCGATAGCCTTGGGGTTAGGGGCGGGTGGAGAAGCGCGTCAACCGCTGGGGTTAGCCGTAGTCGGCGGATTGCTCACCTCCCAGTTGCTGACCCTCTACATCACCCCCGTCGTCTATTACTACATGGACCGGCTGCTCAGGACGGTGAGGAGTAGGAAAAGCGTCCCGGTGGCAGCCGCCGCGGATACTGCAGATTAACTGCGAGAGGCACGTAAGGTAAGTTTAGTATTGACTATTTTCGCACCAGAACGAGCGACAAAAGCAAGTTGATTTGATTTGACCTGGCGCTTAAACAAGTTGTATAGTGCAACCAATGAAAACCTCTCCTCAAAGTTACCGTCTACACAAATCTCTTGGGCACTTGTCAGCCCGCTTCACCCGGATCTTACAACGACGGATCAACTCAGTGCTTTCTCAGCGCGACCTGCCCATAACTGCCGAACAGTACACCTTTCTTATCCAGTTATGGGTTCGCGATGGCCTTTCGCAGGGTGTCCTCGCAGTCAATACCGCAAGGGATAAAACAACTATGGCTCGCCTTGCCTCAGGACTGGAATCCCGCGAGTTGATCATTCGTCTGCCCAGTACTGACGATGCTCGAGAACGGCTCGTGTTTCTCACGGATAAAGGTAAGGAACTCATGGTTGAGGCTACGGCATTGGTCAAGGATATTTTGGCTGAAGCTCAAAACGGCATAGATGAAGCACATTTAGAGGTGTGTCGGGATGTTCTCCGCCGCGCCTGCAATAACTTGCAGAAATAATTTTTTTGACTGTATAGTTGTATGCTGCAACTATAATCCAGGGGTTATTTATGGAGATGACTACTACCGTCCCGGAGACCAGGCCCGAGGACATGTCCGGCCGCCAACTGGCACTCATGGTGATGATCTTGGGAGCGTTGTCAGCCTTCAGTGCCATGTCTATCGACATGTACTTGCCGGCTTTCCCGCAAATCGCTAGAGATCTCGGCATACCACTTTCAACTGTGCAACTCTCAATCTCGGCTTTCCTTTTTGGATCGGCCGGAGGGCAGCTCTTTTATGGCCCTATGTCCGACCGGTGGGGGAGGCGTCCACCTCTCCTCATTGGCCTGACGCTGTATGTCGCCTCGGCAATCGGGTGTGCTTGCGTCCGTACGGGCGAGGGGTTGTTGTTCTGGCGTGTGGTTATGGCGGTCGGGGGCGGAGCCGGCATGGTGATCTCTCGTGCCGTGGTCCGCGATCTGTACGACACCGCTGAGGCTGCAAAGATGTTTTCGCTACTCATGCTGTTGATGGGGGTGGCACCTATTCTGGCACCGATAGCGGGGGGACAACTCCTGCTGGTGACGGGCTGGCGTGGTATCTTTGGCGTTCTGGGGGCCTTCGGGGTAGCAACACTCGTTTCTGCCGCGCTCTATCTTCCCGAGTCGCTGCCGCCGGAGCGGCGTATCCGACGTAACATCACCAAAATGGCAGCTATCTATGGTCACCTTCTTCTCAATCGCCATTATCTGCGTTATTCCATCGCATTGGGGTGTGTTGCTGGGGTCAATTTCTCTTATATTGCCGGGGTGCCTTTTTTCCTGATTGAACTGCACGGCATTTCACCCCAGCACTTCGGGCTGTTTTTCGGCGCCAATGCATGTGGCCTTATCGGCGGATCTCAACTTAACCGCAGGCTTCTGCGCCGCTACAGCCCCCAGCAGATACTGAATGTGGCATTCGCCACGAGTGCAACAGCCGGCTTGCTCTTCGCAGCAGCCTTGATAACCGGTGTCGGCGGCTTTTACCTTCAGGTTGCGCTCTTGTTCGTCAGTTTGTGCATGACGGGGTTACTCTATCCCAATGTAACCGCCCTCGCCCTGGCTCCATTTGACAAGTCTGCTGGCAGCGCTTCGGCGCTTCTAGGCACGATCCAGTACACGCTGGGTGCAACAGCAGGGGCGCTGGTGGGAGTGCTTCATAATGGCACGGCGGTGCCAATGGCCGCTATCATGGCAGGCTGCGGTGTTTTGGGCTGGTGTGCAGCAGTTGTTATGAACCGAATACGCCGAGTGGATATCGGTTTAGTGTAAATGGAGAGCCATTAAAAGAAGATGGAGTGCCGGTTTTACTGACACGGAGCGCCCCCTAACTTGCCTGGAGTACCATATGAGTTACATGGAGTGACGTTCCAGTAAATTGGAATGCCGTCTCAACTAATATGTATATCCACTTTGGTTTGGGGGGACCCCCGCTAGCTTTTTGATGGAGCTCCATTCAACATGACTGGCATGCCGAAGTTGCGAAATGGCGCTCCAATTTTACTATTCAGGATCACGTTCCTGGTTGGGTGCGCCACCGTGCAAGCTAACCGGACCACCACATCCACAATTCACTGCGCTAGCTCGTTTATCCTCCGCTACCAATGACGGAAAATGGCGCTTCACTTCTTCAAGGCGCCGCACCGGTTTGGCAAAACGGTCCATCATCTCAACAAAACTGCTATCCGCAGCAACGCAAGGGCTTGCCATTGTGCGAAAAACGTCGCAGCCTTAAAATCAACGCGAGCATCAACTCGTCCTAGACGGACCACGGTAGTTTTTAAACCGGGCCTTCGATTTCTTTAAACGGTATGCCATCAAACGTTATTGGAGCATCGACAGCTTTAAACGTCATGGCGCAGGCTTTGATCCGGAACGCCAGTTTTGTCAAACGGAGCTGCAGGTCCGTTGAACGTCTCACCGTTTTAGTTAAACGGAGCTCCGTTTAGGTTGAACGGCACTACGTTATTCCAAATCAGACCTCGAAGTGCAGGTTTCAAGGTTCAGCAAAGGCTGAATGGTTCCGTTCGAGCACCATGGGCCTTGATAACCTTCGCTGCCTTGGACAGTTGCAAAGAGGTTCAAATAAAAAGTGCCGGCTGCGGTAATCGCAGTTGGCACTTTTCTATTCGAGCACAGGCATTTCCTGGAAGTAGGTGCTGTTCGGCGCTGTGCACGCTATGGCCGCTGTGGAGCTGAGGTCATTCGTCTTTCGATCCGAGCAACCGGTAAATCGTTCCACCTGCCACTGCCCCGATGATCGGAGCCACCCAAAAAAGCCAGAGCTGTGAAAGAGCCCATCCTCCGGCAAAGACAGCCACTCCTGTGCTGCGGGCAGGATTTACAGAGGTGTTGGTCACCGGAATACTGATGAGGTGGATTAAGGTGAGCCCCAGGCCAATGGCGATTGGCGCGAATCCTTGCGGCGCACGTTTGTCGGTTGCGCCCATGATGATGAACAGAAACATCATGGTCATGACGATTTCAGTGACAAGTGCCGCGGCAAGGGAGTATCCCCCTGGAGAGTGATCACCATAGCCATTCGAGGCGAAGCCTGCGGCAACATCGAAGCCCGCCTTCCCGCTCGCTATCATGTAAAGCACGGCAGCACCAGTGAGCCCTCCAAGCACCTGTACCAAGATATACGGTGCGAGCTCTTTTGCGGGGAAACGTCCGCCAGCCACGAGTCCAATGGAAACAGCCGGGTTAAGATGGCATCCCGATATATGCCCGATAGCATAGGCCATAGTGAGAACGGTCAAGCCAAAAGCCAGAGCGACTCCGTGCAGCCCAATGCCAACATTCGGAAATGCTGCCGCGAGTACCGCACTCCCACAACCGCCGAGGACCAACCAGAAAGTACCGATGAACTCTGCACCAAGCCTCTTTGACATTTCCATTCTCCTTTCACGAGTGAAATTCCGACGTCATGGAACGCCCAAGCTTAGGCACAACGTCCTTCTGAAAAAATCCTAAAAGGGCGTCTGCCGTCTACTTACCAAGTACGGTTGCTGGTGGTTGTTACAGGTGAAGTTGCATATGACACGGCGATTGTTCACTCCGCCTCTTGTTGCTGTCGGGAATGAGTCTATCAACCGGCCCCTACTGTCCTTTTGATTACCTCCTTGAGCACGGAGAGCTTGTAGGGTTTCTGGATGAAGCCCGCAAGCCCCTTGCCCACAAATTTGGGGGTGACCTCGTTCTCGTTGTATCCGCTGGTCATAATAACTTTCAGGTCCGGCTTCAACTGGCGCAATTCCCGGAAGCACTGCTCGCCGTCCATGTGCGGCATGGTCAGATCCAGGATCACGAGACCGATGTCGGGCCTATCCTTGAAGATGTCGATAGCTGCACGCCCGTCGACTGCAGTAAGCGGGTCGAAACCAAGCTCTTTCAGCATGGCGGCCCCGATACCACGGACCGTCTCCTCGTCGTCCACCAGCAACACCGTTCCGCTCCCGTGCCAGTCAGCCGTGCTGTCGTTGCCATTGAAGAAGCTGGCAGGCCGATCACTGGAGGGGAGCAGAATCTTGAAAGTCGTCCCCTTCCCCAGCTCACTGTAGACCTTGATTGCGCCCTTGTGCCCCTTGACAATACCAAGTACTGCAGCCATACCCAGCCCGCGACCGGTAAACTTGGTAGTGAAAAACGGCTCGAATATTCTGGAACGGGTATCCTTGTCCATCCCGCAGCCAGTGTCGGCAATTTCCAGATAAACGTAGAGTCCCTCACTTATGTTCTCGATCAGCCAGACATCTTTCAAGTAACTCCTGTCGCAGTCCATGCAGCCGGTTGTTATTGCGATCACGCCACTTTTGTCCCCGATGGCTTCCGAAGCGTTAATAACCAGATTCATGATTATCTGACGGATCTGTGTGGCGTCGACCTCCACCGACGGGAGAGGGTTGGTCAGGTTGAGGCGTAACACCGCTTTTTTGGAAATGGAGACCTGAAGCATATGCATCATCTCTTCGAGTAAACCGTTGAGGTCTATAGTTTCAACCACAAACTTCCCTTTCCCGGAGTAGGCCAACATCTGCTTCGCCAAATCGGCGGCCCGCGCAGCCGCCTTTTCGATATTCTTCAGGTTCTCTACAGCGGGAGATTCGTTGCTGAGCCTCATAAGGGCAAGGTCGGCGTTGCCAAGGATGGCCATCAATATGTTGTTGAAATCGTGAGCGATGCCTCCAGCCAAAACCCCAAGACTCTCCAGCTTTTGTGTTTGCAGCAATTTCTGTTCAAGGCTGCGCCTTTCCGCCTCCAGGCGCAAGCGTTCCCTCAGGTCGCGAGCCACTGCCAGAAGGTATTCCACTCCTTCGAACTCAAACATCCTGATTCCGATTTCCACTGGGATCAACTCGCCGTCTTTGGTCCTGTGGCGGCTTTCTATACTGAACGTACCGTGCGCCTTAACTGTCTCCCAGTGCTTCCTCCACGCCTTACGGGGAAGATCGGGGTCGACATCGTACACGTGCATGCCAGACAATTCCTGCGGTGTATAACCGAGCGCTGCACAGGCCGCCAGATTAACAAAGCAAATACGGGCGTCTTTCTGTAACAAAAATATGGAGTCACGGGCGTTATCAAGCGAATAACGGTACAGCTCCAGGGTTCGGTTCGACTCCTTGAGTTCGGTGATGTCATGATGAATCGCCAAGATCATTTTTCGGCCTGCTTGTTCGAACAATCTAAGCGATACCGTCATGTTTAGGTGTTTGCCGTCTTTGGCGCGGTGCACGGCGGTAAAAGTGGAACTACCCTCCTTGGTCAAGGTTCCAAGATAACTGTCGATCTGCTTGGGATCTTCACTAAGATGGATATCGTTCACGGTGAGAAGGGCAAATTCATCGCGGCTGTAGCCCAGCAGGGTATGGGCAGTGGTATTGAACTGCATAGGCCTTAGAGAGGGCACGCTCCACAGGACGATGCCGTCCGGTGATTGCTCGAACAGGGCTCGATAGAGGTTCTCAGACTCCTGCAGCCGGCGGTGGGCTTCTGCCAAAAGCGAGGAGTTGGATATTTCATTGTCCAGCATCAGGCCGGCATAGACGAAGAAGGGTTGCAGCTCTTCGAAAATGCTCAAGTCGTTAAGTTGCATCCCCTCCATGCGCACAGCGCCGATTTTTCGGCCTTGCGACAGCAAGGGAAAGATCCAGTCCTGCGCTGCGACCGTTCCGGTTTCGCCCGGGTAGGGAACCTGCACTTCGGTATTGGTGATGCGAAGAGGCTTCCCGGTGGAAAGTGCGCTGATGACATGCGAGTCACCGGGATCTTTAGATTCGTGGGAAACGCCGTACACGTCCCGCATCTGCCAGATTTCGCCTAAGTTGTAGGTGACGGAAATGTTGGCAGCGCCTATGGTCTGCATCAGGATGTTGATGATGCGCTGCACCATGTTGTCCAAGCCGACAACGGAACTGAGACTGCTGAGCAGATTGTTGACCAGTTCAAGGCGCGACTTATGCCTTGCCAGTTCAGACAAGCGCCGCTCAGACTCTTCCAGCCGCGAAAGTGCCACCTGAAGCTCGTAGTTCATTGTTTCAAGGCCCTCACCCTATCAAGGGTCGTTGCAAGGTTCGCTTCCAGCTGCTCCAATCCCACATCCACCCAGCGCAGTTCCAGCGAAGTCATCAAGCTTATCGCCTCGGCCTCGGCGCGGAAATCGCCCGAACAGGGAGTGCGAACGGCAAGTAGATATTTGTGCGCGCTACGAAAGATGCTGCGCATGATTTCGGGGTCGCCCGGCATGACGCTGCCTACAATATTCTTCCAGTTGAGGGCCCAATCCTCGAACAGGAAGAAGGCCCCCTGCTCCAATTCCCGGCAGAACATCTCATGCCCCAGGTAGATGTCAACGCAGTTCTGCCCTGGGGTTCTGATAGTGTTGGTCTTGCCCAGGATCTCATCCATGCAGGGATGGCAAGCACCGTAAAAGACAACGGCCGGCTCATCTTTGTGCATTTGCAGTGCCTTGCTCAGGCTGCTTTCGAGTTTGTCGAAATCCACGTGGAGCCCGGAAGGGATAAAAGTCGTTGCCAGCTGCCATCCATTTTTCTCGATCAGGAAATTAATTTCTTTCTGCAAGATCCCGCAGCCGATGACTAGTTTTGGTTCGCACATGCATCCTCCGAACCGTAATTGCCGTACCTGACAGCGGCGGACATCATAGCGCGGATGTTTGATTCCGGAATGCTGAACGGCATCAACAGGGTGCCGAAAATAAACCCGCCGGCGTGCTTGCCGATCTGCATAAGCCTCTCTACCTCTCGATCGATTTCCGGAGGTGACCAGTCGATCAGCCTGATGTCATTGATAGCACCCGCTATCAAGGCATCGGGTCCCAACGTACTCCTGGCTTCCGCAATGTCGTCGAAAGGATTCAGGTAGAAGGCGCCTAAGCCCGTGTGCCGTTTAAGGTCGGCGAGGATAGGGTTTATCTTCCCCCCGCCGTTGAAGAAGATGACACCGGCCGGGCCGGGGTGCTCCAAATCCCTGATGACCCAGGGAAGGGCAAGTTCCCGGAATTTGGAGGTCGTGATGAACGTCGCCGAAGCTACCGGGTTGACGTAGACGATCAGATCGGCTCCGGCCTCGCGAAGTGCAATGATCTGTCGAGAACAAAACTGCGAGCACAATGTAAGCAGATGATCGAGAAGCTTGGTGTCGCCGTTTAGGAAGAGATCCATATAGGGGCCTATGCCCATCAGCATGGCGGGAAGTGAAAAGGATGCGGTCACCACACCGAGAACGGGCCAGCGGCCGGCAGACTCCCTTTTCAGTAGGCCGATACACGCGGTCATCTCGCGGAAACGCGGGTTGTCGCCGAGGTTCTCGGGAAGGCGAAGTTTTTTTATGTCACCAGTCGAACCTATGACCAGATGACCTACATTGGGAGGGCCATCATCGGCGTATATGATGTTCCGGCAGCCAAGCGCCTCGGCTTCAAGCGCTGAGTAAAACATCCCGAGCAAGGTATCGTAACCATATTTCTCGCGCATCCGAAGTTGGCCTTCAGCCACCAGATCGCCGCGGGAGTAGTACTCCTTCAGTGAGACTCCCATCTCCTTTGCCCCCTGGTCGAGGAGATTGCAGACGATCGGGACCCTGTCAGGTGTTTTGCCGGTCAGCAGGGCCGCAAAACGATCCATCCCAGTGGTCATTGCCGCACCTCCTTGACCAGAGCGGCAATTGCTGCAGGCGCGTTGGCCGCTGTGTCGGCCCAAGCGTCCGCCCCCACCTCCCGGTAAAGGTTTTCGTGGAACCGGTAGGGAGCGCCTCCTACGATAAGCCGAATCTTTTGTTCCAGCCCCTGATCCCTCAACAGTTGCCGGACCTTTTTAGGGCCCCTGTCACTGGTGGCTGTATGAACCATCATCGAGGAAACGCCGATGACCTCCGCCCCTGTTTCAAGAGCTGCTTCAACGAAGCGTTCGGGTGCAACGTTGATCCCCAGGTCGGTGATCCTAAACATCCTGGCGCGCAGGCAACCGGTCACGATTTTCTTGCCCAAGCCGTGAAAATCACCAAAACTGGTCCCGATGACGACGGTACCTTGAATTGCGGGGGCCGAGGAAAAAAGAGGGATAAGGCGGTCGGTCACCTCCTCGGCAATCTGGGAAGCCAGAAAATGCTGCGAGAGCGTGACCAGGTTATCGGAAATCATCCCTCCGATCATCTGTTCCATGCCGGGGACCACCACGTCGAAGATGACACTCTCCGGAGTCAGGCCATTATCCAAAGCCTCTTGGACGATCCGCAAGGCGGTGGCCTTGTCCGTGTCGAAAAGGGATTTCAGGTAGGCTTCCAAGGTGTACTGAACGAGTGATTCAGTCATGAAATGGCCCCCAGCAAGGTGTGTCATTTGGTGGTGACTAACAGTATCAGAGGTTGCAGCATTTGCCGTTACGCGTGAGCAACAAGTATTGAATTAAGGTGCTGGAATACTACCACATTTCAGTAATTTTTCAGGAAATGTGCTAATGCTGCTGGATCAAGTGAGGAATGAGGTGGAGTAGATGAGTAAGAGAGGGATATCGACGACCATGGTTTGTCAGCCATGTGCCAGTTGACGATCGATTGTCTCAGAGTGAATCAACCATACCTGCTAAACCATCTGCCGTGGAGACAGGGAGACAATTGGCGAGGGGGAAAAGAAGAAGTGCCAGTTGCGGCAATCGCAACTGGCACTTCTGTTTCACCTCAGCTTCTTTCGTTGAACCGTTTAGTGCTTGTCGGCGCCGTGCCCGGCATGGCCGCCGTGCTGCTTGCCCGGTTCCTTATGTTCGCCGTGAGCAGCTTTGCCGGTAGCATCCATGTGGAGCTTTTCGACGTAGTGCGTGAACTCAACGTACGCCTCAACGAACTCGCGCCCCTGGGCAACACTTTCGTCCTTGTGTTTATAGGCGGCAGCGGCACGCTCGTAACGGTGCTTAATTCCTGCTGTAACGTCATCGGTAACCAGTATCACCAGTGCATCAGCTGAACCGCTGGCGAGGGCTTTGTCTGCTTCGGCTACTGCAGGTTCCACCGCTCCTGCGGGTTTCAGCCCCGTGAAAGGAGCACCCTCGCCTGCACGATGGATCTTCACCAGGGTGGCGAAAAATTTGTGGTGGGCAGTTTCAGCATTTGCCCCCTTAGCTGCCAGTGCCTTGCTGAACGCCGCTTTGACAGCTTTTTCATCTTTTGCTTTGACCCACTTGAGAACGGGGGTGATGTCCTTCGCCTCCAGCGCTTTGTGTGCATCCTGGACGACGGGGCCATCGAGCGTGTCGCAATGGGCTGCAGCATTCTGAGCCATCCCGAAGGTTAGCACCATAACTGCGGCGATCCCTGCCAATGTGGTTCTCAACATATGTTTCGTTTTCATATCAATATCTCCTGTAGTTAAAGGTAAGCCTGTCTGTTTAGGAATTGACACTGCTAACAACCGGAGATGATTTTCTGGGAGGCTTGTATACCCTTCTGGCAAAGCCGTCAAGTTGCCTGCCGCTGAAAGTGCCGGTAAGCAGGCCGGTCACGGCAGGAGCCGAAAGGTACAGGGAAGATGGGATTACGTAAGGGGTATCGAGCTCGCAGCAGCGGACGTCGGAGTGATGATTGCCGGCCGGGCCGTGATCGGCTTCGCCATCCGTATCATGACAACCGCCACCGAGCTCATGCGTCGTTTCTGCTGCCAGCACTTCCAGGGTGTAGGCATGCACCGCGGCAGGCATAGTCAGAACAACCATCAGCATGATGATGGCAAGGTTCCGTATGGTCATACGAAGTACGCTCATGCTAATAGGAATAGCACGGGTGCATCACTTTACCTTGACCTGCATCAATAAATTGGACTCTGGTGATTTTGCGGAAAGAAAAAGTGCCAGCTGCGGCAAATGTTTGTGAAAAATAAAGTCCGCAAATGGTGCTCACGTAATTTCAACAAGATAGACGCCCTCAAAAGGTGTGACTAAAAATAAAGTCTGCAAATAAAAAACTCAAGCTGGTTGTATTAGTAAAAATAAAGTCGGCAAATTGTCAATCGGCATTGAAAATTGACCCACCATC
>MTLD01001658.1_pt4 | contig 13067 bp, 13 predicted proteins | sample 1982471 | NCBI WGS metagenome assembly MTLD01 (sample SAMN05712604, study PRJNA340218) | biofilm metagenome | isolation source: sample SPM anode biofilm adapted to -50 mV | place: USA | collected 2012-02-03
TATCCCTCCTGTTCCGAGTATTCCAGAGAATCCATAATTAAGCACGGCCTTATGAGGGGTTTGCTGCTCACCGTAATTCGAATTGGCAAATGTCATCCTTTTCATCCTGGTGGCTATGATCCGGTTCCATGAATACGATATGACCGCATTGCAATATATAACAGCAGAATTCTGATTTAAGCGCACAGTTCATCTCAGTTATCAAATCAAGTATATAATCAGGAGCTTTTATGGATAAGCGTGCATTTATCGCGGTTGGTCTTTCAATAGCAGTTTTCTACATATTCTCTATGATCTTCGCCCCAGAGAAGAAACCGCTCGAACAGACTGGCAAGCCGGTGTTGGCCTCCATTTCCGGTAATGGCAATGTAGCGACCCAGCAAACACCTCCAATGCAGAACCAGAAGCCGGCAAATGAACAAACTTTGCCAACCACAGTTTTTCAAAAGGATATAAAAGTTGAAACAGACCTTTATTCGGCTGTTTTTTCATCTAAAGGTGCCAGTTTAAAAAGCTTAACGTTGAAGAAGTATCGTGAAGAAAAGTCGCCCTCGGCCAAAAACGTTATTCTGGGAAGTGATGCTGACCCCAACGTTCTGACTTTTTCTACCCGTGCATCCGGTATTGCTCTTAATGAAGGCGCCGTTTTCGTCCCTGATGCCGAAAGCTTGAATGTGAATGATAAAGGATCCAAGGAGCTCACTTTCAGTTATGTGTCGGGGCAGGGGTTCACTGTCAAAAAGACATATACTTTTACAGCAGGGTCCTACGGAATAAATCTTTCTACCCAGGTTATTAACAATTCCGCCGCTCCCATAAGCGGTTCTATTCAGCAGGTATTGACATATCCAGCCGAACCCAAAGAAAAAAATAACCGCTATGACACCGCAGGCGCCTACCTTTTCTCAGATAACAGTATCCACTCCAACAAAATTAAAGATGTCGCCGCTTCCTCAAAACGTTATGAAAAAGATGTTATGTGGTCCGGTTTTGCAGACAAGTATTTTCTGCGTGCGATTATTGCCGAGAACAACAGTATCGCCTCTGTTGAGCTGAAGAAAAATGCCTCCGGATACTTTGAATCCATTGCGTCATCCCCCCAGTTTATCGTCAATCCAGGCTTGTCCACTACTGTAAAAGACACTCTTTTTGTTGGACCAAAGGATATCGACATCCTGAAGGCCCAGGGTCATTCATTGGTTCAATCTCTGGATTTGGGCTGGTTTACAGTCATTGCCAAGCCGCTCCTTTATTCCATAAAGTTCTTCTACAGTTACGTTGGTAACTACGGTGTAGCGATCATCATAATCACTGTCATTCTAAAAGCGCTGTTTTTCCCCCTGACCAACAAGAGTTACAAGTCAATGAAGGGGATGCAGAAAATACAGCCTGAGATGGCCAAACTGCGCGAAAAATACAAAGACGACCGTGACACCATGAACAAGGAAGTCATGGCTTTGTACCGCGATCACAAGGTTAATCCGATGGGCGGCTGTTTGCCGATGGTTGTCCAGATTCCGGTGTTTTTTGCCCTGTACAAGTCGCTCATGTTTTCTATAGAACTGCGTCACGCTCCGTTCTTTTTGTGGGTTACTGATCTCGCTGACAAAGATCCCTACTACGTGACTCCTGTTATTATGGGCATAACAATGTTCATCCAGCAGAAGATGACTCCGTCACAGATGGATCCGATGCAGCAGAAGATGATGCTTGCTTTGCCGGTTGTCTTTACTTTTATGTTTCTGAGCTTTCCGTCCGGCCTTGTTCTGTATTGGTTGGTAAACAACGTGTTGACGATAGCTCAGCAGATGTACATTAACAGGCCGGTCGAGGAATAATGATCGGCAGCTGCGGGGTCAAAATCCATGTATATCCGTGACACGATAGCGGCAGTTAGTACTCCGCCTGGCAATGGCGGCATCGGCATTGTTAGGGTGAGTGGCAATCAGGCTGCTGCTATAGGAAATACTGTCTTTAAACCGATTCATGACGGTGGCCTTGCAAGCCACCGTTTTTATTTTGGTTCCATAATCAATCCCGCCAGCGGTGAAGTAGTAGATGAAGCCATGGCGGTTCTGATGCTTGCCCCGCGCTCATTTACTCGCGAAGATGTACTCGAGCTTCATTGTCATGGTGGTTGGCTGGTTGTTGAAACCGTTCTGGCAATTGTCTTGAAGTCTGGCGCCAGGTTGGCAGATCCCGGAGAATTCACCAGGCGAGCATTTCTGAACGGGCGCATAGATCTTGTGCAAGCCGAATCAGTAATGGATATTATCGGATCCAATACGGAAGCCGCCCTGCAATTGGCGCAAAAACAGCGCGAAGGACTTTTGTCCAAACGTATCGATGATATTCGTCTGTTATTGATTAAAGTGCTGGCTTTGGTTGAAGCCTACATCGATTTTCCTGAAGATGATCTAGGTGACACTGATATCAACCTTATACGGGATTCAGCAGGGCAGGCTCTTGACATAGTGTGTCAGCTTCTGGGTACGTTTGAGGAGGGCAGGATTCTGCGTGACGGAGTCTCTGTCTTGATTATTGGCAAGCCGAATGTTGGTAAATCCAGTTTGCTGAATCTGCTGACAAATGAAAACAGAGCCATTGTTACCCATATTCCCGGCACGACGCGTGATATAATCGAGGAAACGGTTATTATTAACGGACTGGCTGTCAAACTTCTGGATACTGCCGGTATCCGGCACACTGATGATCTAGTTGAACAGGAGGGGATTAACCGGGCCATGGAGAAAATACCATTGGCTGATCTGGTTCTCTTTGTCCTGGACGCTTCGCGCCCTTTTAGTCTTGAAGACCAGCTGATTTATGATGCGCTGTCTGACAGCAGTGTCGTGACTGTGCTAAATAAGGTCGATAAACCTCGTCAGATGGTTGTGCCGGAACATATCATCATTAACAGCCAGGTAGAGATGGCTGCGTGTAGTGCTGTCGGTTTAGATGACCTGAGACAGGCTGTTTGTAATCATTTTAAATCTAAAACCACTATAGACAATCGTGAGATTGCAGCTATTTCCCGTTCACGCCATCGCGATGCGCTGGTGTCTGCCGAGTGTTCATTGCACAGGTTTGCTGTCGGCCTCGATCATTCAAATCTTGAGTTATTGGCAATTGACATTCGTGATGCACTCGAAGCTGTCGGGTCGGTGACCGGTCAGACTACCACTGATGAGGTTCTCGACAAAATCTTCTCCTCGTTCTGCATTGGCAAATAACCAAACGTTTCACGTGAAACATCAATCCAAGACAGGCATTAAACATGATTACATATGATATGCAATATGACGTAATAGTTATCGGCGCCGGGCATGCCGGATGTGAGGCTGCTTTGGCCGCTGCTCGTATGGGATGCCGCACCATGCTGTTGACAATCAATCTGGATGCTATAGCCCTGATGTCGTGCAACCCGGCCATCGGAGGATTAGCCAAGGGACATCTGGTTAAGGAGATTGACGCACTTGGTGGCGAGATGGCTAAAAATATCGATGCCACAGGCATTCAATTTCGGATTCTAAATACCCGGAAGGGGCCTGCTGTAAGAGCTTCGCGCGCACAGGCTGATAAGCAGCTTTACCGTCTCAGGATGAAGCGTGTCCTTGAACACCAAAATAACCTGGATCTCAAACAGGGCGAGGTTACTGCGCTGTTTCTGGAAGGTGGTCGGCTGCGCGGAGTTGATACGCGTTCAGGAATTCGGTTCATAAGTAAAACAGTTGTTGTCACTACCGGAACTTTCATGCGTGGATTGATTCATATCGGTCTGAATAATTATCCGGGTGGACGGGCAGGAGATCTTCCTTCTGTTGGACTCTCAGATCAGTTGCGCTCGCTTGGCTTTGCAGTTGGACGTCTCAAAACTGGAACTCCTGCCAGACTGGACAGTCGCACAATTGACTTTGCCAAGCTTGAGGCACAGTTTGGCGATGACCCCCCAATTCCATTTTCCTTTTCAACCGAGCGGATTACCATGCCGCAGGTGCCTTGCCATATTGCATACACCAATCCGCTTTCGCACGACATCATCCGTTCTGGTCTGGATCGATCTCCATTATATGCAGGGGTGATTGAGGGGGTCGGTCCTCGTTATTGTCCATCAATTGAAGACAAGGTAGTCCGTTTTCCTGAAAAGGAGCGGCATCAGACGTTTATCGAACCAGAAGGTCTGGAAACGGTGGAAGTCTATCCGAGCGGCATGTCAACTTCATTGCCGATCGACATTCAGATCCCGTTTTATCGTTCCATGGTCGGTTTGGAGCGTGTGGAAATAATGCGTCCGGCTTATGCAATCGAATACGATTATGTGGATCCGATTCAGCTGCACTCCTCGCTGGAGACCAAGGATATAGCTAATCTTTTTCATGCCGGCCAGGTCAATGGGACATCAGGATATGAAGAAGCTGCCGGACAGGGACTGCTGGCCGGTATCAATGCCGCACTGAGGGTGAAAGGCGAGACCCCGCTTGTTCTTGATCGCAGTCAGGCTTACATCGGTGTAATGATCGATGATCTGGTTACGCTTGGTACTAAGGAACCGTACCGCATGTTCACTTCTCGGGCTGAATATCGGCTGCTGTTGCGTGAGGATAATGCCGATCTGCGCCTGCGGGACATAGGCTATAAGCTCGGTCTGATCTCAGAAGCTGAATATGCCGCATTTAAAAATAAGCGGGAAATGATAGTCAGTGATCTGGATCGTATCTCTTCTACCAGAATCTCCCTATCAGACCAGGAAAATGCGGTGTTGTCCCGCTTGAACATAGAGGACATCCAGAAGGGGACAACGCTAGAGCACCTATTAAAACGTTCGGATATTGTTTATTCCGATCTGGCTGAAATGGATGATGTTTCACGTGAAACACCATTGTTGGTCAGGGAACAGGTTGAAATTCAGACAAAATACCGTGGCTATATTGATCGGCAACTGGATCAGGTGGAAAGAGCCAAGAAGTTGGAGTCTGCCATAATTCCGTCTGAATTGGATTATGCTTTCATTAAAGGTTTAACTACCGAGGTGCGTGAAAAACTGGAAAAGGGGCGACCTGATACACTTGGTCAGGCTTCAAGAATTCCCGGAATTACTCCGGCGGCAGTATCTATCCTTGCCATTGCAATCAAGGCAAATAGCTGGAAAAGTAGTCAAGAGTGTAAATAGGGTTTTGCAAATGATAAGTGATATTCTGAAAACAGAGACCGTCAAAATGGATTTGACACTTTCCGGCGAAAACCTGAAAGCGCTGGAAATATTTGCTGCTGAGCTGATCAAGTGGAACCGTAAGGTTAATCTCACTTCGATCACTTCAGAAAAAGAAGTCGCCGTAAAGCATCTTCTCGATTGTCTGTACCTTGCACAGTTTGTGTTTAAGGAGGACAGTCTGCTTGATATAGGTTCAGGAGGCGGACTTCCTTCAATACCGTTGAAAATTGTTAGACCGGAAACAACTATGTTGTCGGTTGATGCGGTAGGCAAAAAAATAAACTTTCAAAAACACGTAATTCGTCTGCTGGGATTGCAGAAAATTGAAGCCATGCACATGCGTGTTGAAGATCTCAGCAAAACCGAAGCCGGTAAATTCAGTTTGATAACGTCCAGAGCATTTACCAGGCTCGATAACTTTGTCACTTTGGCGGCTCCGTTGCTGACAAGGAACGGCAGAATCATCGCGATGAAAGGTCTGGGGGCTGAAGATGAAATTGCCGTCAGTGATGAAACCTTAAAGTCACTTGGATTCTCTATCGCGTCTCAATGCTCATATGAATTGCCATTTAATATGGGTTCCAGGGTTTTGGTGACCATAATACCGTGCCAACCCGCATAAAAGCTGGGTTTGTGCGTCTCTGTTCGTAAAATCGGCTCTAAGGCTGTTTCGGCCGCTATTGCATGTCTTGGGCTTTCTTTTTTGTGTTATGCGCTTCAGCACGATATTTGATCCTCCTGTGGTTAAAGGGCTGATTTTGACCTGATGATCCGGAGAATGAAGTTGCAGATGAGTGGAATCTGCTCTAAAGTGGTCAATTGTCAGTCACTAAAGGGGATGGAGGAACATATGAAAAAAATGATCTGTATTCTGATTATCGCAGCTCATGTTTCCGCCTGTGCAACATATGAAAACCGGTCTGTCTCCTTCAGGCCTCCACAAGAATATGCCAATTATCAGGACGTCGATGGTTTGATGGTTGGAGCGGAACCTTTTGTCGACAAGAAACAGGCAGAAGACGCCTTTGGTTTTGACATCCGGTCAGCCGGTCTGCTTCCGGTCCAAATTGTGATGGATAATCGCAGCGGGCAGGGGGTGGAAGTTGTCTCGGGTCAAACCTTCCTGGTTGACGGCTCCAACAGGTATTGGAAGATATTGGCAAATAGCGAGGCTGTCGAGCGGGTTGAAAAAGCAACCGAAACAGGAGCCATCGCAAGCGGTGCCGGCAAGGGCGCAGCCTGGGGAGCAGCCGCAGGTGCTGTTCTGGGATTAGCTTTGGGAATCGTTTCCGGTCGGAGCGTCGGTGAATCGGTTGTCAAGGGCGGAGTGCTCGGAGGTGCCGGTGGTGCCGTGATCGGCGGCGCCAACAAGGCTGGAGATGACCAGCGTCGCGAATATAAAATTGCTGACAATATCCGCGATAAGGGACTTGAGGGGAAGGTCATGGCTGCCGACAACCTCGCCAACGGATTTATATTTTTTCCAGGTGAAGCCGAAACTGTCAAAGATCTGCGACTACAGCTGAAATACCGCAACAGCGGAATTACCAAAACAATCAACTTGAGGCTGCGCTAGAGGGTGGACGTTCGAATTTATTACGAAGATACTGATGCAGCCGGTGTTGTCTATCACGCCAATTACATCAAATATCTGGAACGTGCCCGGACGGAGTTTTTTCGCAAGCATGGGTTTCTGGTAGCCAAACTTGCGGAAGATGGCTTTATATTTCCGGTTGTAAAAATGGAAGTAAATTTTAAATCCCCAGCGCATCACGATGACCTCCTCTCGGTTGAAACATTGCCAATGCGAACGGGTGGTTCATCGTTTACTCTGCTTCAGAGGATTGTCAGGCATGGCGATGGTCGATTGCTTGTGGAGGGAATTGTGACATTGGCCTGTATCAACCATGAGCACAAAGCCCGGCGGATTCCCCAGGCGATTCGGCAATTACTGACAACAGAGACGGCGGCGATGACTTGATTGCGACCGATTGAATCCGAGGTAAAGACATTGCTAATTTCGGTGATGACATGGAACTGAAATACATTGATATGCGGGGGCAGGTTTGTCCCGCTACCCTGATTTCTGCTTTGCGCGAGATTAACAGTCATAAAGACGCCATCAAAGCTGAAACGCTCAAACTGGTATTTATCACCAGCAACCGTGACTCAACCGTGACAATTCCAAAATCCGCAGAAAACATGGGGTATGCCACCAAGGTGTCTGAGGAAGATGCTTCTTACCGGATTGAAATATTCGCCGCCGGACTGTGAACAGGGTCTATAAGCCGATGAGATCAATTATACACAAGCTGTTTGGAGAGTCAGAGATAGAGCGTCTGACGGCGGAAAACAGGTCTCTGAGAGAGGCGAACTTTCGTCAGATCGAGTACATTCGCAAAAAAACTAACCAAATGCTTCTGTTGTTCGGGACATTGCCGATCCGTCCGGAAGAACCGGCCGTTGAATCTTTGATTGATTCTGACCCGATAGGAGTTATGACGGAATCATTCATTCAGATACTGGAGCATGAAAAGCATCTTAATGAACGAGTGCGTGCAGCCCACGACGAAACCCAGGCAATACTTGCATCTGTTGGTGTTGGAATAATGGTTCTGGACAGCAACATGAAAATCCAGATTTACAATCAACGTTTGCTTGAGATGTTCAGTGTTGCCGAAGAGGGGCTAACTGAAAAAACCTGTTGTCAGGCAATCTGCCAGACCGACAGTTACCCGGCCAATTGTGCCTTTGAGCGCGTTATGAACACACGCCGTCCAGTCCACCAGGTTGACTGGGTTATGAATAAAAGGCATTTCGAAGTATCTGCAGTTCCGGTCAAAAATCGCTTTGGAGATGTGACCCAGGTTGTGATGGCATACATGGACATCACTAACCGGGTAAAGACCGAATTGCATCTGCGCGAAAAAGAACAGATGTATCTGGACGTTTTTGAAAATGCCGGCGAGATGGTTCAATGCGTTGCTCCGGATGGCAGTTTCATCTTTGTTAATCGCCTTTGGCGCGAGAATCTGGGATATTCATCAGATGAAATCTCAGGTTTGAAAATTTGGAATATCATTGCCCCCGAAAGCCGAAGTGTATGTATGGAACACTTTGGTTCACTGATGAAGGGTGAGCGCTTGTCCGAGGTTGAAACAGTTTTTTTCAGCAAAGAGTGCAAGGAATTGCCGGTAAAGGGACATGTAACGATCAGTTATTCAGACGGTAAACCTCTGGCAACCTTCGGCATGTTTCACGTCACTAATACCTGAAAGAGGCGTCTCTCCAGCAGACAACCGGGAGAAAGGTTTATAAAAGATCGTGCCTGTCATTAACAGAAATGAAGCATTGCAGATGCTGCTTGACGGAGACCTGCTGGAAGTTGGAGCTGCTGCTGACAATATACGGAAAAGGATGCATCCCGAGGGTCGGGTAACCTTTGTTGTGGACCGGAATGTCAATTACACCAACATCTGTGAATCGAAATGTTCGTTCTGCGCTTTTTATCGCGACAAACAGGCGGAAGACGCTTATATCCTCTCTTTTGAGCAGATCTTCAACAAGATTGCCGAACTGACCGAACAGGGTGGCACCCAGCTGCTGATGCAGGGGGGGCTTAATCCGGAGCTGAAAATTGATTTCTTTGAAACATTATTCGGAGAGATAAAAGCCCGTTTCCCAACTATTCAAAATCATTCACTTTCTCCGGCGGAAGTAACCTGCATTGCCAGCAACTCCGGGCTGAGCCTGGAGCAGACCTTGGGGCGTCTGAAGGGAGCCGGGCTGGATTCGATCCCAGGTGGTGGCGCCGAGATACTGGTTGATGAAGTGCGTAAAAAGATCTCGCCCAACAAAATCGGATGGCAACAATGGGGTGAAGTAATGTTGTAGGCGGCCGCGATCGGCATGCCGACGACCGCCACTATGATGTTCGGAAGTGATGAAAAGCCGGAAGACATTGTTGAGCATCTTTTCCGGGTGCGCGAGTTGCAGGAGCGGGGTGGCTCTTTTACCGCTTTCATCCCCTGGACATATCAGCCGGGCAATACAGAACTGGGCGGAACCACCGCCACCGGGGTCGATTACCTTAAAGTTCTGGCGCTTTCACGGATCGTGCTGGATAACATTCCGAATATCCAGGCCAGCTGGGTCACACAAGGCGCCAAAATGGCCCAGGTAGCGCTATTTTTCGGAGCCAACGATCTGGGTGGGACCATGCTGGAAGAAAATGTCGTTGCAGCTGCAGGTTGCAGTTTTAGAATGTCGCAAGAAGAGATGATCAACCTTATCCATGGAGCCGGGTTCAGTTCAGCCCAGCGTACCACAACCTATTCTATTGTGCGGGAGTTTGCGGTTTGAGTACCTTATACAGGCAGGCAGGAACCTGCGAAATAATTACGAATGTTGTCAGGCTGGCCGAAGTTGCGCATGTTCTGTCGCAGCAGGTCGAAATCGCGGTTGATCTTGAAATGGATTCGCTGCACCACTACCAGGAAAAAGTATGTCTGATACAGGTCTCCACGCGCCATGAAAACTGGCTGATAGATCCGCTGGCGTGCAAGGATTTGAGTCCGCTGGCCGGCCCGCTTGGCGACCCTGCTATTCTGGTGGTCATGCATGGCGCTGATTACGATATCCGTTCATTGCACCGGGATTTCGGCATTGAGGTTACCAACCTCTTCGATACGATGATTGCGGCGCGTTTTTTGGGCATTTCCGAATTCGGCTTGGCGGCGCTCCTTCATACGCGTTTTGGGATAGTGCTGGACAAGAAATACCAGAAAGCGGATTGGAGCAAAAGGCCGCTTAGCCAGGAAATGTGCGCTTACGCAGTTGCTGATACGTCGGACCTGCTGCCATTGTATGACCAGTTGCGGGAAGAATTGCAGAAAAAAGGGCGGCTAGCGTGGCTGATGGAAGAGTGCCGGCTTGTTTGCCAGGCGCGGGTGAATGAAAAAGAGGGGCCGCTGTTTCTTTATTGCAAGGGTGCCGGCAAGCTGAAGGGTCGCAGCCTGGCGATTCTGGAAGAGTTGCTGCAACTGAGGGATAAACAGTCACAATTGCTTGACCGGCCGCCATTCAAGGTTATGTCAGTGGAAACGCTACAGGAAATTGCCGAGATAAGACCGCGCACAATTAGCGACCTGGCTACTGTCAAGGGTATGAGTCCGGTCCAGCTCAGCCGTCATGGAGAAGCAATCCTGGCCGCAGTTGCCAAGGGTATGAGTCTGCCCGAAGAAGATTTGCCGCGCTTTCCGTATACCCGTAAAAACGACGTGGTGGATGGCGCCAAAGAGCGACTCCGCTCACTTAAAGCATGGCGAGACCGGAAAAGCGCAGCCCTTGGGCTTGAACCGGGAGTTCTGGCGCCCAACTGGATGCTGGAATCGGTGGCGGACGTTGCCGATGCGACGACTGACACATTGAACGACATTGCTGGAATGAGGGATTGGCAAAAGCAGCTCTTCGGAAATGATTTGATCGAAACGGTTGCTTTAGGCAAATAACAAGGGGCATGGAATGGAACAACCCTATTTAAGCATAGTAGTGCCGGTTTACAATGAGGAAGACAACCTTGTACCGCTGATGGAGCGCCTGTATCCGGCCGTTCAGGGAACAGGGCGGCCGTTCGAGATCATTTTCACCAACGATGGGTCCCGTGACCGCTCGCTGGAAATCCTGCGCCGGATGGCGGATGAATTTCCAGGCGTCAAGGTAATCGAGTTCAACGGCAACTTTGGGCAGCATATGGCGATTCTGGCCGCCTTCGAGATGTCCAAGGGAGAGATTGTCATCACGTTGGATGCCGACCTTCAAAATCCGCCGGAAGAGATACCGCGTCTGGTGGCCGAGATCGAAAAAGGGCACGACGTGGTTGGCACGATCCGGCAGCAGCGCCAGGATTCAGTTTTCCGCAAGCTGGCCTCGCGCATTGTCAACATCACCACCAACAAGATTACCGGAATGCAGATGCAGGATTACGGCTGCATGCTGCGGGCTTACCACCGCTATGTGGTTGACAACATCAACCGCTGCCGGGAATCGACTACCTTTATTCCGGCCCTGGCGCAAACATTTGCCTCCAATCCGAGCGAGATCGAAGTCGGTCATGCCGAGCGGGCCATGGGCGAAAGCAAATATTCGTTTTACAACCTGATCCGGCTCAATTTTGACCTGATGACCGGCTTTTCAGTCGTGCCGCTGCAGCTGTTTGCACTGTTCGGCATCCTCACATCCCTGCTGTCAGTGGCTTTCGCGATATTTTTGCTGGTTCGTCGTTTTATCGTCGGCGCCGAGGTGGAAGGGGTTTTCACACTGTTTGCAATTCTGTTCTTCTTTGTCGGCATTATCATTTTAGGGATCGGCATTGTCGGAGAATATGTGGGAAGAATCTACCAGGAAGTCCGCAAGCGACCCAGGTTTGTGGTCAGGAGGACCTACGGATTTGGAGAATAACCGGCTGATTGTCTGTGCTTATCATAATGTCGGCTATCGTTGCATCGAGGAGCTATTGCGCCAGGGTGCCAGGATTGAGCTGATTTACACCCACGAAGATTCGCCCACTGAAGAAATCTGGTTCGCATCGGTGCGTGAACTTGCTGATTCTCATGGCATCCCGTACCTGACTACCGATATCTCTCTTCCTGAAAACGTCGCGTTGGTTCGAAAGATCGCTCCTGATTTTATCTTCTCCTTTTACTATCGCAACATGATCAAGGCGGAAGTGTTGGAAATCCCGCGTTCGGGAGCACTCAATCTGCACGGCTCCTATCTGCCGAAATACCGCGGTCGCGTCCCGGTCAACTGGGCCATCATCAACGGTGAAACCGAAACCGGCGCGACTCTGCATTATATGGTCGAAAAGCCGGATGCGGGCGACATTGTTTGTCAGGAGAAAGTTGCCATCTCATTCAGTGACACCTCCCATGATGTCTTTGGCAAGGTAACCGATGCTGCTGTAACGGTCATTCGCGCGGCCTGGCCGTTATTGCGTCAGGGCACTGCCCCCCGCATCGCGATGGATCTCAGGAGTGGCAACTACTGCGGCGGCCGCAAGCCGGCTGACGGAGAGATAAACTGGGGCAGGAGCGCGGTGCAGATTTACAACCTGATTCGCGGTGTGACCCACCCATATCCGGGGGCTTTCTCATCTCTGGATGGCCGGAAAGTCATTATCTGGGAGGCCCGGCCGATTCAGGGGCAGGGGGAACCGGGACAGATTGTATCAGCTAACCCAATACTGGTCGGAACCGGCGATGGACTGCTTGAAATTCGTTCACTTCAGCTTGAAGGGGAGCAGGAACAGACGCCGGAACAGTTTGCCAGGCACCATGTTGGCGCAGTAAAAACATTCGTATAGAAAACATTCAGAAAGAACAGGAGCTACAATGAAAGTACTGATTTTGGGCGTCAACGGTTTTATCGGCAATGCATTAACGCACCGTATCCTGACCACTACCGACTGGGAAGTTTACGGCCTCGACATGGCTTGCGATAAACTTGAGCGCTCGCTGGGCGATCCCCGCTTCCATTTTCTGGAAGGCGATATCACCATCAACAAGGAGTGGATCGAATACAACATCAAAAAATGTGATGTCGTGCTGCCGCTGGTGGCGATCGCCACGCCGGTAACCTATGTCAAGGCCCCACTCAGGGTTTTTGAGCTTGATTTTGAAGAAAATCTCAAGATCATCCGCCTTTGCCACAAATACAAGAAAAGAGTCATTTTCCCCTCCACCTCCGAGGTGTACGGCATGAGTCCCGATGCCCAGTTCGACGAGGAAAACTCACCGCTGATGCTGGGTCCGATAGCCAAGGAACGCTGGATCTACTCCTGCGCCAAGCAGATGCT
>MTLD01000002.1_pt1 | contig 13056 bp, 14 predicted proteins | sample 1982471 | NCBI WGS metagenome assembly MTLD01 (sample SAMN05712604, study PRJNA340218) | biofilm metagenome | isolation source: sample SPM anode biofilm adapted to -50 mV | place: USA | collected 2012-02-03
AGCGCTATCCCCGCGTAGGCTACATCAAACCCATTGGTCCCAAATGTCAGGATTTCAACGGCATCATCGTCGACAAGGATGCCGCGTTGATGGCCAGAGTCTTTGGCCAGGAGGAGCGCATCGCCCTGATGTCGCCCCTGGTGTTGGGCAAAGGCTCCACCCGGCGGTTCCTTGATGGCGTGCGCACCAGAGAATGGGCGGTCGATAAGATCTCCTCGGCGTGCCGGGAGCTTGAAGCCCAGTGCGACCTGCTTCTCATCGAAGGGGCCGGCCACGGCGGTGTCGGCTCTGTCATCGGGCTGAACAACGCCGATGTGGCCGCCATGCTCGGCGCCTCGGTAGTCATGGTCGCCGGCGGCGGCATCGGCAGCGTCATCGATTCGGTGCGCATGAACCTGGCACTGTACGAGCAGGCCGGGGTTCATGTCGGGCTGTTGCTGGTCAACAAGATCATCCCGGGCAAGCGGCAGTCATCGCTGGCATATCTGGAGAAGTACTTCACGCCGAAGGGGATCAAGGTCAGGGGTGCCTTTGACTATTCCTCGGTCCTGGCCGACCCCACCCTGCAAAACCTCTCGAAACTGCTGGACAACCCGTTGCAGGGGGATCAGGGCAAACGCCAGCGGATCATCCACCATATCCAGTTGGGAGCCGCGTCATCACAGAAGGTCATTGACGGCCTCGAAGAATCGACACTGCTGATCACCACCAGTTCCCGTGACGAACTGCTCGTCACCCTTTCCTCGCTCTACAACATCCCGGCCTACCAGCGCCAGATAGCAGGACTTGTCATCCCGGGGCGTGCCCCGGTTTCGGACATCACCCAGCGCATCATCACCGACAGCGGCATCCCGTATATCCGGATCAAGGCGACCACGGCAGAAGTATTTACCGCCCTGAACTCCCACGTTTCCAAGATTACCGCGGAAGATACGGAAAAGATCTCCCTGGTAACCAGTGAGGCTGAACAGGTCATCGACTTCGGCGCCATCGAAAGTATCCTGTAGCGCCGGCGTGGGTCAGGGAACCATCAATTTAGTGGATGAAGTTCATGTAGGTCTTGGCCTCGCGCTCCGGCGGGGTGATCGTGCCTTTGCCGTGCTCGACCAGTTTCATCAGCCAGGCCATGTTCTTACCCAGCACCCGCATAATCTGCACCCCTTCCGCATCCTGGCTTACCTCACCAGGGCTTCTGCCGTGGATCACGTTCCAGTAGTTGGAGGTGGGCAGCAACATCTCCGCGTAGTTTAAGAAGTTGTTCAGCTGATCGAAGGCCGGCAGGCCGCCGGAGCGCCGGACCGCCACCACTGCCGCGCCCACCTTGTGGCGGAGCATGCCGTCATTGACGCCGGTCACGTAAAAGGCGCGGTCCAGAAACGACTTCATGGTACCCGCGATGGCGGAGTAGTGCACCGGTGAACCGAGGATGATGCCGTCCGCGGCTTTCATCTTCTGAATCCACTCGTTGACCTCGTCACCCGGCAGGACGCATTTTTCATTCCTGTTTTTGAAGCACTGTCCGCAGGCGATACAGCCGCGGATCACCTTGTTGCCCACATGTACGATCTCGGTTTCGATCCCCTCCTGCTCCAGTTCCGTTGTTACCATCTTCAGCGCATGCCAGGTATTGCCTTCCTTGTTGGGACTGCCGTTAAACGCCACTACTTTCATATTTATTCCCTCCGACAAGCTCAGACTTTATTTTTTACATTATTTTGGCTATCATCGGCCATAGGATAATTATAGTCAATAATGTACTTATGGGATACGTAGTACCTAGTTTAAAACCTAGTACCTCAATAGGGAACCTTGTTTTGGGGAGCAGGCATGCAATCGCTTTCAACGTCGGACCTCATGGTCTATCGTGATAAAGAGTACAAGTGCGGCATTGACGTCACCCTGGCGGTGGTCGGAGGCAAATGGAAGGCCTCTATCCTCTGGCACCTGGCGCAGCAGACCATGCGTTTTTCCGACCTGCAGCGGCAGTTCGCCGGCACCACCCGCAAGATGCTGACCCAGCAGCTACGCGAGTTGGAGGCCGACGGCCTGGTGCACCGTGAGGTATATCCCCAGGTGCCTCCGAAGGTGGAATACTCCCTAACCGATAAAGGGAGAAGCATTTTTCCGATCCTGGACATGATGTGCAACTGGGCGCGGCAGTATTTGCGGGATTGAAAGCGGTGGTGCTGCCTACTGCGGACACGACAGCCCGGAAACAGCAAAAGGCAGCCCATAGGCCGCCTTTTGCTTGTTTCAACGCTGGTATCCGCCCAGGCGGCCGATGATCTTGTTTCGTTACACAGGGATTTCATCCAGGTGCGGCGGGCATTTGCGTATCATGTTGATCTTCCCTTTGAAGTCCGGTTGCCGCCATACGTCGCGGCTCTGGAATCATGGCTGCCCGGGCGGTGTTCCGGCGCGGGTTACGCAGGGGCAGTTCCTTGGATTCCGTGGGCCGATGCTGTCGAGTTCGAGGCCGATCCAGTTATGAACCTCGGTCACGTCAAAGCCGGCCAGCCGCTCTTCACCGACCTGCATCAGCGGCCGTACTATGAAGAGCGGTTCGGCCACCATCAGCTCCAGCGCGTCATCCCGCCCGAACGCCGAAGGGATCACCCCGCCCGACTTCACTCGCGGGTGGGCCGGGTTGAACCACTCCGCCACCGGGCGTCTGCCGTGGCCGCAGTGTTTAGGCCGGTTATGTAACTAAAAATAGTCGGCTAATCCGCACTCAATCCGCTCAAAATTAGCCAGCCTGTCCGGCGGATCGCCTGCCTGCAGGGCGGTCAGTTCTGCTATCGATAACTCCGGTTCAAGAGACAGCAGTCGTCGCTCCAGGTACAGGGGACGCCCACTTGCCAGTACGATCTTCTCAAAAGGGGCGCGATAGGTGGGGCTTTGCAGGAGAGCTGTTTCACAGTAGCTGACACTGGTTGCCGAAAGGGTCCGCAGGAAGCCTGGCTCGGTCACGGTCTCGCTGGAGCCGCAGATCGACAGGGCAGCACGACGCCGGGAGGCGGCAAGCTGAAAGCGTCGTTTGTAGGTGAAAGAGCAGTAGTTCACCGGTAAGGGAATGCCCTGTTCCAGGCCGAAGCGGACCATCCGCAAGGCACATAGTTCCGACTCCAATAGCGTCACCTTCTCGCCATGGAGAAAGACATAGCCTCGTGCCGTCAAGGGCCCGAGGTTATGCGGCGTTAGCCGCATCTGGTGCAGGTTGAGGTGCTTCACCCCGGCCTCGGCCATTTCAACCATCTTCAGCTTCAGCAGTTCCTCATCCTCCGGCACCGCCGGGATCTCCACCGTCACCGTTGGGATGCAGCCGATTGCCAGCCGCAGTTTTTTTAGATTGTAGCGGGTCGCCCCCAGGTCGAAGCGGATCTCGTCCAGACCGGCATCTTTCAGTTTGCTGCAGAGATCGGCTGTCAGCATGGTGCCGTTGGTGTAAAGCCAGAGATGAACCCTGTCACCGCACCGCTTGCGCACTGCTCGCAGGAAAGAGAGGGCAAGATCAGGCGTCAGGAGCGGTTCGCCGCCGCTGATGCTGACACCGCTGAACCCGAGGGTGGCCACATAATCGGCATACTCGTCCGGATCGGTAAAAACCAGGCCATTGGTAACCGGGGGGCCGTTGTCGTCCTGTGCCGTAGGGCAGTAAAAACATTGCCCATTACAGCGACCATTGACAAACAGGCAGGACCAGCCGCCATCGCCGCAATGCCGGCAACCTGGAGAAAGGCTGTTGCAATCCACCTTGGTCCCGGCGTAGCCGAAAGCGGCGTGCCGAGCCAGCCACCGCAGCAGTTCCCGGCGCTCTGCGTTGGCCGCCGCCAGCAGTCCGCTGTCGGCAAAGGTCAAAAGATTGTAGTGGTGGCCGTACTCACGACGATTGGCTTCGATCAGCCGCAGTTGATTGCTTTCAAGGCGGGATAACGGCAGACTGTGGAGCGTGGTAGATGGCACGTGGAATCTCCTCGGGATAAGGAGAGGTAGTGCCGGCTATAGGCGTCCTTAACGTGTTAATGGTTCAAATTGGCGACAAGTCGTCTCCATACTGTAGACCTTTACTGCAGATCCGTATAGTTTATAACGCTGCAGTATGGACTAATCGTGATCTTCAAAAGGGTACAAGTTACGTTTATAACAAGCCGCCTCCATCGTTAATCGTCCCATGAGGTATAATGTATTTACCGGCAGGCACGATTCGGTGCCGCCGGGGACACCACTTGCAAGGAGATACGATCATGAAGATACTGATGGTGCTGACATCGCACGACGAGCTCGGTAACAGCGGCAGGAAGACCGGTTTCTGGCTGGAGGAATTTGCCGCCCCCTACTATGTCTTTAAGGATGCAGGGGCCGAGATCACCCTGGCATCACCCAAAGGGGGACAACCACCGCTGGACCCTAAGAGTGCAGAGAAGGATTTCCAGACTGCTGCCACCGAGCGTTTTAACAACGACGCCGAGGCCCAAGCGGATCTGGCGCAGACCGTAGCGCTGAGTACGGTCTCAGCGGATGATTACGACGCGGTCTTTTACCCCGGCGGCCATGGACCGCTGTGGGACCTGGCCGAAGATTCGTATTCCATCGCCTTGATCGAGGCCATGCATGCCAAGGGGAAACCGGTCGCCGCGGTCTGCCATGCCCCAGGGGTGCTGCGCCATGTACTGGCAGCTAATGGTGCGCCGCTGGTGCAAGGAAAAGGTGTCACCGGTTTTTCCAATACCGAGGAAGCCGCGGTCGGCCTGACCGAGGTCGTGCCGTTCCTGGTAGAGGATGAACTGCGCAAGGCCGGTGGCATATATTGTAAAGGGGCTGACTGGCAAGCCCACGTCATCAGCGCCGGCAACCTGATCACCGGCCAGAACCCCGCCTCGTCGGAACCGGCGGCCCGGGCAGTGTTGAAGTTGCTCTGACAAGCACAGAAAAAAAGGGGGACACCATGAACAGCACACCCGTGGTAGAGGTCTTTTTCGATTACATCTGACCCTGGTGCTACCTCGGTACCGTGCGTACCGAACGCCTGCAACAGGAATACGGGGTCCAACTGCGCTGGAGCTGCTTCCCGCTCCACCCCGAAACCCCGGCCGAGGGAAAGGATCTTGCCGAGCTCTTTGCCGGGCGGGAGGCGATGATTCGCGACATGCAGGCCCGGCTACTGAAGGTTGCGGCGGCAGAGGGTTTGGCGTTGACTGAACGGAGCCGCACCTACAACAGCCGGCTCGCCCAGGAGTTGGGAAAATGGGCAGAGGAGCAAGGACGGGGAAATGAGTTTCGCCATGCCGTCTACCGGGCCTATTTCGTAGATGGGGTCAACATCGCCATGGTCGAGGAACTGACGCGGATTGCCGCCGCCGTGGAGCTGCCCCCGGATGGGGCGCGGAGCGTACTGGCGGAGCGGCGTTTTAGCGAAGCGGTGGATGCCGATTGGCGGCGGGCCATGGATTTGCGCATCACTGCCGTGCCGACTCACCTTTGCAAGGGGAAGCGTCTGGCCGGGTTTGCGGCTTATGAAGATTTTGTGCGACTGATCGATGAGAGTCAGTAAGCTCTACGGGAACCTTTCCCGGTTAAGCCGTGAATACAACTCCACCGTTACGGGGCATCACAAATTTGCGACAATTGGCTGCAAAATAGGGTAGTGTGGGACCCTTTAGCACGCTAATATTCCCCCAAAATGGAGATCCACATGGACAATAATGAGCTATTGCGCAGCATCCGGGACGCCCTGGAACTTGAAGAAGCGACCATGATACAGATATTCAGGGAGGCGGGGCGAACGGTCGGACAGTCGGCGATAGCCGCCTTTCTGAAAACGGAAGACGAGGACGACTATATCCCGTGCAGTAACCCGATCATGGGGTTTTTTCTCGATGGCCTCATCATCCACAAAAGAGGGAAACAGGAAGGGAGCCCGGCTCCTGCTCCGCTTGCGGAGCTGGGCAATAACGCCATGCTGAAGAAACTGCGGATAGCACTGGACCTGAAGGAGGACGATCTGGTCGGGATATTCCAGCTCGCCGGGATAGTCATCACGAAACACGAGCTGACTGCGTTGTTCAGAAAGCCGGGACACAAGCATTACAAGGAGTGCAGCGATCAGCTCCTCCGCGGTTTTATCAAGGGCATCGACCTGCGCCGGAAAGCGTGAGAGAAATGCCCAAACCCCTCCGAAATCTACCCTGAACCCCCACCGGCACAGCCTGCAACAGAAACGGCAACGAGCCTGGCCTTTTCCCCTGAGGATATTCGTGCCAGGCTCCTGAAAAGCAGGCGCAGACCGCGGCGTAAAGGTAAATCGTTATGAAATCCACCAGCTAAATGTCGGTCGGTGAAGTTGCCGCCTATGTGGTCGGGCAGTTGCGACAGAGCAGTGTAACCCCCACGAATAGGGCGAATCGGCAATTGCGATTGAACGCACCGATGATACCGAAAATACCAATTTGACCTTGCCGTTGTGACATGTCAATACTTCAAGCTTCAAGACAAATCATACCAATCCGGATTCCAGGGATAACAGGAGTTTCTATTAAACTGGCCGGCATAGATATTGGCTCGCGAAGCATTGAACTCGCGCTTCTCGATGGTGAAACCGGTCAGGTAATCGAGCGCTTTCAAGCCGAGACTTCCATCAATCTCTCCTCTCAACTGAGTCTGATCAAGCAGCAGTATACCTGGGATCACCTCATCTCAACCGGTTATGGCAGGCAACTGGCGCAGAAGGTCTTGGGCGGCGATGTCATCACCGAAATCAAGGCCTACACAACAGCGGCCCATCATTTCCACCCGGCCATCGACACGGTCATCGATCTTGGCGGCCAGGATACCAAGGCGCTGTCCATAAACCGCAGCAGCGGCCAGTTGCAAAAATTCGAGATGAACGACAAATGTTCGGCCGGTACCGGGAAGTTCTTCGAAATGATGGCCGGCTCATTGGGTCTCAGCCTCGACGAGTTGGTAACGGAGGCGCTTCGGGGGAGCAGGTCGGTAGAGATCAACAGCACATGTACCGTTTTTGCCGAATCAGAGGTTGTATCGCTTTTGACCTCCGGGGTTGCCCTGGCAGATATTGCCCGTGCCATCCACGAAGCGCTGCTGACCAAGCTGGTCTCCCTGCTGTCAAAAGTAATGCGCTCCGACAGCGGCGAGATCCTCTTTGTCGGCGGCGGCGCAAAGAACCGTGCCATGGTGCAGTTTCTGGCCGCAGCACTGGACAGACAGGTAATCGTCCCGGAACATCCGGATTTCTATGGCGCCTACGGAGCGGCCATTCACGCCATACAATCAACTCGACAGGAGAACACATGAACCCGTTATTCAATGATGATTTTCAGGAATTCCCCCTTAAACGCGCCTTGGCGCAGGTTGTCGGCAAAAGAGAAGCCGGTGCCAAGGTGATCGGGGCGTACTGCTCCTATGCACCGGTTGAAGTCGTCTGGGCCATGGGTGGTGTGCCGGCAGTCCTGTGCGCCTTCTCCAATGCACCGATTGCCAAGGCGGAAGAGACCCTGCCGGCCAACCTCTGCCCGCTGATCAAGTCCAGCTTCGGTTTTATCGAACTGAAAACCTGCCCCTTCTTTGAGCTGACCGATGCCATAGTCGGCGAAACCACCTGCGACGGCAAGAAGAAGATGTTCGAGCTGATTCAGGAACACCGGCCGCTCTATGTCATGGATCTCCCCCAGTGCCCGACCAACGAGGGGGCGGTTGCCTACTGGCGGCACTCTGTCAACGGCTTCAAGCAGTTCCTTGAGGGTACCTTTGCCACCACCATCAGCGATGCCGCCCTGGAAGAGAGCATCAGGGAGTGCAACCGCAAAAACCGCCTGGTAAAGCGGATCTTCGCCTTCGGTGCCTGCAAGCCTGCGGTCATCACCTGGCAGGAGCTGTACGCCGTCGCCACCTATGCCATGTCGGCCCAAGGCCCGGAGGCAATCGCGCAACTGGAGGAGATAATTGCCACCCTGACAGCGCGCCGGGAGCAGAAGTTGTTCACGTCAAAAGAGGGTGCCAAAAGAGTGCTGATTACCGGCTGCCCGGTGGGCGGCGACGTGCTCAAGGTTCTCAAGCTGGTGGATGAAGAAGGGGGGGCAATAGTCGGCCTGGATTCCTGCACCGGCCTCAAGCCCTATGCCGATGTTACCGAGGAGGGGAGCGGCGATCCGCTGCTGGCCATTGCCAAAAGGTATCTGCAGATCCCCTGCGCCTGTATGACACCGAACAGGGGACGCTTTGAAGCACTGAAGCAGCAGGTTGAATCACTCAAACCGGATCTGGTCATTGATCTCGTGCTGCAGTCCTGCCACACCTACAATGTCGAGGCGGTCCAGGTCGAGTCCTATGTGCGGGAGGATTTTGGCACCAACTATCTGAAGGTTGTCACCGACTTTTCCCAGCAGGACCTGGGGCAGCTCAAGACGAGAATTGCCGCGGCGCTTGAAATGAACTGAAAGCAGAAATAGCAAAGACGGCAGATTCAATACATTTCATGACCTGACCCCGCCGCTCCCTCCCGGAACACTTTATATAAACATCTTCGTCAAAGAGCAGTAGAATGAAGATGACTGAGTAAACGTTACTGGCCCGGTACACTGACCGCTCACTACCGGGACAATTTCCGAGCGGCGCATCACGAAGGAGAAGTGACATGGCAACGCATGCAAAGAACACAATTTGCCTTTGGTACGACCGCGACGCCGAGGAGGCGGCGCGCTTTTATGCCGCAACCTTTCCCGATTCGTCCGTTGACGCAGTACATCTCGCACCGGGTGACTATCCGTCCGGAAAGAAAGGGGATGTGCTAACGGTCGAGTTTACGGTGATGGGGATTCCCTGTCTCGGGCTGAACGGCGGCCCCGAGGTCAAGCACAACTGGGCATTCTCGTTTCAGGTCGCAACCGCAGACCAGGAGGAGACGGATCGTTACTGGAACGCCATTGTCGGCAACGGCGGCGAAGAAAATGCCTGCGGCTGGTGTCAGGACAAATGGGGCCTGTCGTGGCAGATTACGCCGATCGCCCTGACTGAAGCGATCACCGATCCCGACCCCGCCGCCGCCAAGCGGGCGTTCGATGCGATGATGCAGATGAAAAAGATCGACATCGCGGCCATAGAAGTGGCGCGCCGCGGGTGAAGGTGCGGAAACAAAGGTCAGCAACAAAGGTTAGCAACCGGGGGCAGGCCTTGAAATATCGTAAGCGTGACAGAGCCAGTTGAAGCGCTTAACCGTCTGGCCGAGGATTAAGAGGGAGAGCTGGCAGGACTTGGGGCAGCTCAAGACGAGAATAGCCGCTGCGCTTGAAAAGAAACAGCAAGAGCGGCCAAATCGGCCGCCTTATGAATGAAGTTATAATGTCCCCCGCAACTGCCAGGAAGGTCTACCGGTACACCTCATCATGACTGCCGATGTCGAGCAGGATGATCTCATGTTCGCTGATCAGCAGGGTCAGAGTAATACGATAGGAATAGGTCAATCTGACGGCATGGCATCCGGAAAGCTTGCCGGTGAGTTGATGAAGTCCGAGGCCCGGCTGAAACGGGTCCTGCTGCAGAGCGCTGACAGTCGCAGCGAAGCGGGATTTGAGATCAGGGTGCTTTCGGAAGAACCTGCTTGCCTGCCGTAGAAACTTTTCTGATGTGGTAACGCTGAACACGCTCACTCTCCGTCAAGGTCAAGCGCCTTCAACAGTTCATCAGCAGAGGCAAACCGTCGCACCCGTCCAGCCTTCACATCCTCAAGCGATGCCTTCACCCGGGCCACGTACGCCTCCTCGGCCTCGGCAACCAATTCCTGATAACGCGCCTCGGTCAGCACGACGTACTCGGGCCGGTTGTTACGGATGACATGCACGTCACCCTGTGCAATCAATCCGTCAACCGCTGCAATACCGCGCCGCTTGATCTCCTGCGCCGGGATGGTATTCATGTAGACACTCCTTTTAGTACTTAATCAAGTACCTTAATCATGACATAGACTATTCACCCATGCAACCATAATGTTCTTCAGAGACATCAAAGGCGGCCATTTGGCCGCCTTTTGAATTACGTGTGCTATCGCCGGAATAAAACTCCTGGCGAATTATTCAAGCGCAACTGCAGCGGACAACCGGCAGGGAACACCCTCCGCTGCCAGTGGGGACCGGTGTCCACTGTTGACCAGTCGATTAACAACGTATATTGTTGTTATAGATTTATTTCAAGATGTTGCCGGGGCAAACCCGTCTGCCGATGTCAGGGCAGACTTCACTGCTGTTTTCAACCGGGGATGACGTATGAATGACAAAACCAGCAACAACAGTGGGTTTCAGGGGCAGCAGATCCTGGAACACGCACCGGACGGCATCTTCATGATCGATACCGAGTTAAAGATCCGGTATGTCAATCCGGCGTTTTGCCGCCTTCTGGATTATGATGCCAACGAAGTGCTCGGCACCTCCATCACCGACTACCTGGGTGATCTCTCCATTCTGGCAAGCTGCATGGAATCTGTGAGTGAAGCAGGCTGCTGCATTGATCAGGAGACCATCTTCCGGCGCAAAGACGGCTCGATGGTTCATATTTCCAAGAATGTTCAGGCAATTCAGAACGAAGATGGCAGCCTGACCAGCATTGTCGTCTTTATCCGTGATATGACCAGGCTTCATTTCCTTAATCAGCAGCTGAGTGAATCCAAGGAACAGCTGCAATCCTATATCAACAATCTTGAAACCGTGGTAGATGAGCGCACCAAGGAGCTCTCGGAGCAACTCTACACGGACAGCCTGACAAGACTGCCGAACCGGATGAAGCTGCTTGTTGACCTGACCAGGGGGCTGAATGGCAACACCTTGATTCTGCTTAATATTGACGGTTTCAAGGAGATCAACTCCTATTTTGGCCAGGATGCCGGTGATACCATCTTGACGCAAATGGGCAACGAACTCGTCGCCCAGACCTCCCGGCTGAACATGTGCAAGGTCTACAAGCTCCCCTCCGACGAGTTTGCAATTGTCATCCAGCAAAACCTGACACAAGAGCAGGTGGAAGCCATTGTTGTCAGCATCGGCGAGACCATCAAGCACCGCTCCCTGTTTGCCCGCTCAGACGAAGATATCAGCCTGGATGTCACGATCGGCGTGGCCATGATCGATGAAACCGACAACAGCTCGCGGGAGCTGCTGTCGTTTGCGGACATGGCGCAAAAGCTTGCCAAAAAGGAACGCAAACCTTACCTTTTCTACACCCCCTCAATGCAGATCAAGGAAGAGTACGAGCAAAACCTGGGCTGGATCAAACGGCTGAAACGCGCCATTGAAGAGGATCGGGTCGTTCCCTTTTTCCAGCCCATCGTCGACTCCCGGACACTTTGCACCACCAAATACGAGGCACTGGTCCGCATCCAGGAGGAAGATGACTTTGTCAGCCCGAGTGAGTTCCTGCGAATAGCAAAGAAAGTCAAGCTGTATCACCATATTACGAAAGCCATGATCGACAAGGCACTTGCTGTTTTTGCCCCGCTGAAGGTTAGTGTCTCGATCAATCTTTCAATTGAAGATATCCTGAACGAATCCATTAACAGCTATGTGATACAGAAAGTCAGTGAATGCGGTTTTGCCGAGCGGATTATTTTTGAGATAACGGAATCGGAAGGGATCAGCAACTATGCTGCGGTCAACGAGTTCATCACCGAAGTGAAACGTCATGGCGCTAAAATTGCGCTGGACGATTTTGGTTCAGGTTACTCGAATTTCTTCTATGTTACCCAGCTCAATGTTGACTTTATCAAGATCGACGGCTCCATCATCAGTCAGATAACCGACAACCGTTCGGCACATATCATTACGGAAACGATCATCGATTTTGCATCCAAACTCGGGATACAGACAGTGGCCGAGTTTGTAGCGGATGAAGCTATTTATCGCTGTCTTGAGGGATTGTCGATTGATGCGTATCAAGGATACTATTTCGGAGAACCGGCTCAGCAGGTCATTGACCGCTGATCCAGATATAAAGAAACAACAGACCAGCACCCGGGCAGCTTCCCCCGCCATGAAACCGCAGCAATTCCCCCAGCAACTACCGCAACAGGCCGCAATCAGCGGAGCAATCCTTCTGAGCAGGTCACTCCGATTCCAGTTCAAAGGTGCCGGCAAGGCAACGAGGAGCCGGAGGCGAGCCAACGAAGCTTACGCCTTGCAATGCAAAGGGAATGCCATCACCGGGAAGGCAGCGATGATTCGTCCCCGCCGGTCAGGATGGCTGCCACCCACTGCGGCACGCCGTAACGTGTCATGATCTCCGGCTTGCTGTTCCTGATTATGTTGATGATTTCCTGTTTGCCCATAAGTGTCTCATAGCACAAAAGAAAAGGCGCCGCAATGGGCGCCTTTTCGACTTCAACCTATTTGAGGTTTTTCTTTATCCTCTCCACCGCCTCAATCACATTCTCGCGATGGCCGAAGGCCGACAAGCGGAAGTACCCTTCCCCGCTTGGTCCGAAGCCGGAGCCGGGGGTGCCGACCACGTTGCATTCGGTCAACAGCTTGTCGAAGAACTCCCAGCTGGTCATCCCGCCCGGGGTCTTGAGCCAGATGTACGGGGCATCCACGCCGCCAAAGCAGGTCACGCCGACTTCCCTCAAGCCTTCACGGATGATGCGGGCGTTCTCCATGTAGTAATCAATGATCTCTTTGGTCTGTTTCCACCCCTCTTCTGAGTAGACCGCGGCGGCAGCGCGCTGGACCGGGTAGGAGGCGCCGTTGAACTTGGTGGTGGTGCGGCGCAGCCAGAGCTTGTTGAAGCTGTAGCGCTCGCCCGTCGTCGTGGTGCCCATGACCTCTTCCGGCACGACCACCAGGCCGCAACGGACACCGGTGAAGCCGGCGGTCTTGGAGAAGGAGCGGAATTCGATGGCGCACTTTTTCGCCCCTTCGATTTCGTAGATGGAGTGGGGGATGTCAGGGTTGGTGATGAAGGCCTCGTAGGCGGCGTCGAAGAAGATCACGGCATCGTTGGCATTGGCGTAATCGACCCATTTCTTCAACTCGGCCTTGCTGGCCACGGTGCCGGTCGGGT
>MTLD01003804.1_pt1 | contig 13045 bp, 10 predicted proteins | sample 1982471 | NCBI WGS metagenome assembly MTLD01 (sample SAMN05712604, study PRJNA340218) | biofilm metagenome | isolation source: sample SPM anode biofilm adapted to -50 mV | place: USA | collected 2012-02-03
GGGGGCCGCTCTTCGGAGCGGCCCTTTTCTATTTCCGCCGATCCCGATATATACTTATGCCCGCCTCATATCCATGCAGAAATGCCCGGCTGGGCTTCCATCCTTTCCTTTATTGCGCGTTTCGGCCGGGGTCTGTATACTGATGAGGCTGCAAAGAAAGGCTCCACGGATAGGATGGGGCAACGTTTTTACTCGACTGGTGCGCGAAGCAGGCGTTTCATCCCGTTGCCGTAGGCGGCCTTCTCGAAAGGCTATCGCGGGGGCGGCTCGCGTTCCGGTCAGATTGCGGGGTTTCATGAAAGGGTATGTGCTAAAGAGGATTTTGCAATCCATACTATCCGTCTTTATCGTATCGACCCTGACTGTGTTTCTCGTGTACTCCTGCGTCCCGCGCCAGCTTGTCTTCAAGGGCGACCTCGTGCTGCCGAAGCTGGCCAACAAGCCCGACGAATACCACGACTATAAGTTCAGGACGTGGGAAAATCTCGGCTACCTGGACTATGTCACGCAGAAGGAATACGCGCAGTCGGTGTTCGGGAATGATTCGCCTCAGGTGAGCGACTCCCTCCTGGCCGGTTCCACCTTCTACGACAAGTTCCGCGCCGATTTTTCTTCGAAGGGATACGCGGTCGAGGTGCAGCCGGTAACTGGATATTTATACGCCACCAAGGATATCCCGCTGATGTCGCGCGTGCTCAGATGGTATCGCGACCTCATTCAAATAGACAACATCAACGCGATCCATGATCCGGGGAATCCCGGCCTGAAGCGGGGCTACTACTTCACCAAGGATTGGAGCGGGAGGACCGCGCTCGCGGCTTCCGGCACAAAGTACAAATACCAGCTCTGGGTCGACGGCAGTTTCCCCTTCCTCCATCAGAACGTCATCAAGCTCAACATGGGCCGATCCTACCCGACCTTCGACGGGCTCCCCGTGCTCGAGGTGATCGCGGGCGGCCAGGGGCGCTCGACGAGGCGCGAGATAACGACGACGGTCCGGGGAGAGCAGGTTACCTTCTACACGTCCTTGGACGAACATAGCCTCAAGTACAAACCCCTCCTCGATCGCCTCGACACCAACAAGTTCGAGGACAACTACGCCGATGGCGCCGTGATGACCGAGGATCCGTCGATGATGGGCATAAGCTTCAAGATCGGCATGTATTCCCTGATCATCTCCCTCGGAATTGGCCTCACGATCGGCGTCATCGCCGCCATGAAGAAGGACAAGCTCTTCGACAAAGTGACGATGGGCTACATCGTCTTCATCAGTTCGATCCCGACGCTGCTCTATATCGCGCTTTTCGCCCGCTTCGGCATGAAGGGGCTCGGCTTGCCCGACAAGTTCCCCTTCATGGGGTCGGGAAGCATTCTCTCATATATCCTACCGACAATTTCGCTCTCCCTGGGCGGGATCGCCGGCGAGGCGCTCTGGATCAGGCGGTACATGGTCGACCAGATCAATTCCGACTATGTCAAGTTCGCGCGATCCAAGGGCCTTTCGCAGAGCGAAGTTTTCTTCAGGCATATCATCCGAAACGCGCTCATCCCCATCGTGCATTCCATACCGATGGCGGTGATCGGCACCCTTTCCGGCGCCCTGATCACCGAGAGCTTCTACGCCGTGCCCGGCATGGGGAAGATGTTCCCCAGCGCCATTTCGGACTACAACAACGCCATGATCATCGCGCTCACCTTCATCTTTACCGTGATCTCGATCCTGGCGATATTCCTGGGCGACATCATGGTGACGATGGTCGATCCGCGCATCAGTCTGGCGGCCAAGAAGGAAGCGAGGTAAGCTATGGCACATTCCGCCGAAAGATTCGCCTTTGCGACCTTCGATGTCCTCAAGTCCGAGCGCATCGCGGGGCCGCGTTATTCATACTGGAAATCGGTTTTTCAGACGTTCTTCAAGAAGAAGACGGCAATATTCTGGCTGGCGCTCCTCCTCGCGCTGACCCTCATGGCCTTCGTGCAGCCCCTCGTGTCGGGCTACGATCCAGCCGTGGCGCCGAACATCAATACGCCCTCGACCTGGTACCAGAAGCCTTCCGCCGACCACTGGTTCGGCACGGACGACCGCGGCAACGACCTCTGGGACGTCGTGTGGTCGGGCACGCGGATGTCGCTCTCCATCGCCTTCATCGCCGCGGCGATCAACATCGGCGTCGGCATCCTGGTGGGCGCCGTCTGGGGCTATTCCAAGCGCATCGACCCTATCCTCCTGGCTATCTACAACGTGCTATCGAACGTGCCCTACATCCTCCGCTCGATGATGCTCATGTACATCTTCGGGCGAGGCTTCTGGCAGATGATCCTGGCCATGACCATAACCGGATGGCTCAGCATCGCCTTCTTCATCCGCACCCAGGTCATGATCATCCGCGACCGCGAGTACAACCTGGCGTCGCGCTGCCTCGGCACTCCGCTCAAGCGCATGGTGACCCGCAACCTGCTGCCTTACATGGTCTCGGTCATCGCCACGCTGATCTACCAGGAGATTCCCGGACTGATCAATACCGAAACGATACTCTCCTACCTGGGCATCGGACTGCCTTCGACCTATCCCTCGCTGGGCAGGATGATCGACGTCTACTGGTCATTCGTCGACACTTATCCGCACATGATCGTTTTCCCGGGCATCGTGATGGGACTCGTCACGATCTCATTCTACGTCGTCGGCCAGCTCTTCGCCGACGCGTCCGACCCCAGGACTCACCGATAGGAGGTGGAACATGAGCGAAACTAGCAATCCCATCCTCAAGGTGAGGGATCTCGAAGTCAAGTTCAGGGTGCGTAACAAGGAACTCACCGCCATACGAAAGGTATCGCTGGATCTCTACGAGAACGAGACGCTCGCCATCGTCGGCGAGTCGGGCTCCGGCAAGACGGTGCTCACCAAGACCTTCACGGGTATGCTGGAGTCGAACGGCAGGATAGCCGGCGGCTCGGTCGAATTCGAGGGTCGCAACCTCGTGGACATCAAGACGGACAAGGATTGGGAAGCCATCAGGGGCGCCAAGATCGCCACGGTCTTCCAGGACCCGATGACCAGCCTCAATCCGCTCAAGCGGATCGGAGTGCAGATCACCGAGGTGATCGAAAAGCACCAGAAACTCCCCGCCGACGAGGCGCGCAGGATCGCCCTCACGCTGATGGAAAAAGTCGGCATCAAGAATCCCGAGAAGCGTTTCAGCGATTATCCCTTCCAGTATTCGGGCGGCATGAGGCAGCGCATCGTCATCGCCATCGCGCTGGCGTGCAAGCCGCGCATCCTGATCTGCGACGAGCCGACCACCGCGCTCGACGTCACGATCCAGGCCCAGATACTCGACCTGATCCGCTATCTGCAGCGCGAGTACAACTTCACGACGATCTACATCACCCACGACCTGGGAGTCGTCGCCAACGTGGCGGACAGGGTCGCCGTCATGTACGCCGGCCAAATCGTCGAATACGGTTCCGTGCGCGAGATTTTCTACGACCCGCGCCATCCCTACACCTGGGCGCTGATCTCCAGCCTTCCCACCCTCGCCAGGAAGGGCCAGCCGCTGTTCGCCATCCCGGGCACGCCGCCGACGCTCTTCAACGAGATCGTCGGCGACGCCTTCGCGCCGCGCAACCACTACGCGCTGAACGTCGACTTCGAGGAGGAGCCGCCCTTCTACCAGGTGAGCCCGACCCACTTCGCCAAGACCTGGCTCCTCGATCCGCAGGCGCCCCACGCCGATCCGCCCGATGCCGTCAAAGTCATGCGGAAAAAGGGCAACATCTACGTGGAAAGCGGCGCGGAGGCCTCGAAATGAACAAGACGATACTGTCCGTCAAAAACCTTGACGTGACCTTCAAGAACGGCCACGACAGCTTCACCGCCGTGAAGAACGTAAGCTTCGACGTCTACGAGGGCGAATCTTTCGCCTTGGTCGGCGAATCGGGCTCCGGAAAGACCACGATCGGCAGGACGATCATCCGCATCAATCCCGCCAGCGCGGGCGAAGTCTTCTTCGATGGCAAGAAGATCTCGGGCGTCATCGACAAGGAACTGGATACCTACATCATCCGCAACATCCAGATGATCTTCCAGGATCCGATGGCCTCGCTGAACGAGCGCGCCACCATCGATTACATCGTCTCCGAGGGGCTGTACAACTTCAACCTTTTCAAGGACGAGGCGGAGCGCCGCGAGAAGGTGTTCAAGGCGCTGAACGACGTGGGACTTCTCGAGGAGCACGCGGAGCGCTATCCGCACGAATTCTCCGGCGGCCAGCGCCAGCGCATCTGCATCGCGCGCGTGCTCGCCATGCAGCCCAAGTTCATCATCGCCGACGAGCCGATTTCGGCTCTCGACGTGTCCATCAGGGCCCAGGTCCTCAATCTGCTGCGCGACCTCAAGCAGGAGCGCGGGCTCTCCTACCTCTTCATTGCCCACGACCTCACCGTCGTTCGCTATTTCGCCGACAGGATCGCCGTCATCCACCAGGGCCAGCTCAAGGAGCTCGCGGAGACGGATGAGCTCTTCGCAAGGCCCCTGCATCCCTACACCAAGTCCCTGCTCTCGGCGGTGCCTCTGCCCGACCCGGACGTGGAGAAGGACAAGAAACTCATCGTCTACGATCCCGCCATGCACGATTACTCAACCGACAAGCCGAGCTGGCGCGAGATATTCCCCGGACACTTCGTCCTCGCCAACGAAAAGGAAGCGGCGGAGTACAAGGCGGCATATCTCTGAGCCGCGGAGGTCATGGAGACCGATAGAGAAAGAGGGCCGCTCGCTGGAGCGGCCCTCTTTCTTTTCCCGGCGTTTCCCGTCCGATGCTTTTCGGACGCGGCCTCAGTAGTGGAAATCCGAGTCGCCGATGAACTCGCGCAGGATGGAATCCTTGGGCACCAGCTGGGATGGAATCGGCGTGAAGTTGTCGAGGAAGGCCTGTACGCGGCGGGCTTCCGCGTATTCCGGCATAGTCGGTTTGATCGTGCGCAGAAGCGGATCGGCGAAGACTTTCAGCACGCCCAGCTCGTAGTCGAGGGCCGAGTTGAAGGCGGCGTCTGCCGAATTCTGAAAGGGGAAGATGTATTCGCGCTCGCCTTGCTGGACGGAGGGCCACATGCCGAGCGTGGCGCCAGCGCTGTGCCCCCTGAAATTGTAGTCGCGGACCATACGCCTCAGGAGGCGGTAGTCGGTGGTGCTTATCCTGTTGTGGTCGTCCAGGTTCATCTGGGTGAGGGCGGATACGTAGATCTTGAACTTGCTCTCCCGCGGAATGCGCGGCGTCAGCGCGTCGTTGAGTCCGTGGATTCCCTCCAGAATGAGGATTTCCCTTCCCGAGAGCTTGAATCTCTCGCCGTTGCCGTCCCTCGCGCCCAGCTTGAAATTGTAGTTGGGCATCTCGACCTCCTCGCCGGCGAAGAGTCGCAGGAGCAGTTCGTTGAGATAGGCGACGTCGAGGGCCTCGATGCTTTCGAAATTGGGTTTGCCGTCCGCGTCCAGCGGCGTTTTGGCGCGGTCGATGAAAAAGTCGTCCAATTCGATGGGAATGGGTTCGAGGCCCAGGACTTTGAGCTGGACGGCGAGCTTTTTCGAAGTGGTCGTCTTGCCGGAACTCGAAGGGCCCGCGATGAGCACAACGCGCATGGTCGCGGAGGCGGCGGCGATCGATTCGGCGATTGCCGCGATTTTCTTGTTCTGGAGGGCCTCGGCCACCCTGATGTATTCCTTGATGCCGCCCGAGGCGTAGACGCGGTTCAGGGCGCCGACCGCGCCGACGCCGAGCACGCGGCCCCGCTCTTTGTATTCTTCCGCGATGCGGTAGAGGAGGGGGACGTCCTCGAAGGGATCGAGGCGCAAGGGGCTGTCCTTGTGGGGATAGCGCAGTAGCATGCCGCCGTGGTAGGGCAGGAGTTCCCAGGTGCTTAAAACGCCCGTCGAGCACACGAGGGGCGCGATGCGGAGGTCGCGGAAGCCCGCGCACTCGTTTACGGGAATTCTCGCCTGGTTCATGCCCTCCAGAAGGGCGAGAGTGTCGCGCTGGCCACTCTCGGCGAAGTACTCGCAGGCTTTTTTCCACTGCCAGGTCTCGAGGTTGATGGGTACGTCCATTTCCACCAGATTGCGCATTTTTCCGGCGAGGATTTCGACCTCTCGTTCGGAGAGGGGGCGCTCATCGGCATAGTAGTGGTAGAACCCTGTGCCTATCGCCATCCCGGCGATCAGCCTGCGCCCGGGGAACGCTTCCCGCGAGGCGATGGCCAGAAGGAAACAGAGCGAACGGCGATACACCAGGGCGCCCGCGGCCGAATTGGCCAGCACCGGGCTGATCCTGCAGTCGCATCGAAGAGCTCGGTCGAGCGACATCACCTCGTTGTCGACGAGGGCCGCCACCAGCGGGAATTCCGAGCGCCCGGCGCGCGAGAGGGCGTCGGCCGCCTCCACGCCTTCCGGAAATGTTTCCGATAGTCCCGAATCGAAGGTTACCGTGATCTGCGCCATGTGCGAGCCTTCCTTGAAAACATCATTCTCTCCGTACTATACGCGGCGGCCGGCCGGGCGCAAGGGGAGGGAAGTCCGATCGCCCCGCCGCCTCGAGGTTTACGCCCGTGGATAAATCGGTTTATATGCCTAGTTGGCGACGCCCGAGAAGGAGAGTACAATACAATCCCAATGCCGATACAAGCCACAATAAAAGACATCGCGGCGCGAGCCGGGGTCTCGAAGACGACCGTTTCCTTCGCGCTCAACAATCCCAAGCGCATCTCGAAGGAAACCTACGCTAAAATCATGGCGATCGTGGATGAGCTTGGCTACGTTCCGAGCCCCGTGGCGCGGACGCTCACCACGAAGCGGCTGGGCGCGCTGGGCCTCCTCCTGCCGCAGCCGATCTCCGAGGTGATGAACAATCCACATCTCTGCGAAGTCATAAGCGGCATCGGCGAAGAATGCGATCGTCACGAGATATCGCTCACGATGCTGCCCCCCGTGCGCGGGAAGATCATCGAGGCGGCCCGCCGCGCCTTCGTCGACGCCATCATCACGATTGGCGTGGGGCCGGAGCATGAAGTCATCGAGTACCTGAGCCAGCGGAACGTGCCCTTCATAACCATAGACGGCGCCGAGACCGAAACCTGCCTCAATATAGGCATCGACGACGAGAGCGCCGCCCGGGATCTCATGCGGTACATACTTTCGCTGAATCCCGCCAGGATAGCGGTGCTCTGCCTCAAGCCCGACGCCAAGAACCACACGGAGCTTTCCCGTTCCGTCGTCTTGGAAAAACGGCTTTCCGGCTTCGCCAAGGCGCTGGAGGAGCGGGGATTCTCGCTCGGCTCCGATCAGGTCAAGCTCGTCGAAGCCGAAGGCTCCATCGAGGGCGGCAGAGTGGCCGGAAGAGCCCTGCTCGCCTCCGAGGACAAGCCCAATGTGATCGTCGCCATGGCGGACATCGTCGCCATAGGCGTCTACACCGCGGCGAGCGAATACGGCATCGCCATACCCGACCAGCTCTCGGTGGCCGGCTTCGACGACATCGCCTTGAGCCGCTACATGAAGCCCGCCCTGACCACCGTCCACCAGCCGGCCAAGGAAAAAGGCAGGGCGGCGGCGGCCCTCGTCCTCGAACTCCTCAACGGCGGCGCGCCCGAGCGCCGCGATTTTTCATACGCCCTGCAAATCCGCGGCTCGACCAGGCCGCGCGCGTGAAAGGAGATACTCCATGAACCACACCATCCCCGCCCGGAGCGCGGTGAAGCCCGCCGACGCCTGGAACCTCTCCGCCCTGTATCCTTCGGCCGAAGCCTGGGAAGCGGGGCTCTCGGCGCTCTCGGCCATGCAGCCCGGCGTCGAGGCCCTGAAGGGCCGCCTCGCCGCCTCGCGCGAGGATTTCCTCGCGGTGCTGTCCGCCTATGCCGAGTACCTGCGTTTGGACGAACGCCTCGCCTATTACGCCGACCTGCGCCAGACCGAGGACGAGGGGAACAGCGAGTCGCGCGGCCGCTATGCCCGCTATGTCGGCGCAGCATCGGCGGGGCAGGCCGCCTGGGCTTGGCTGACGCCCGCCATCCAAGCCCTGCCGCAAGCCTTCCTGGAGGCTTGCGTCGCCGACAAGGCGTTCGCCGACTACGCGGTCTTCCTGAAAAAGCTGCTCCGCTTCAAGCCGCACATCCTCTCCGAGAAAGAGGAAAAGCTGCTGGCGCTGCAGTCGGAAACCAACCACATAGCCCAGGAGACCTTCGGCATACTCACGAACGTCGACCTCGATTTCGGCAAGGTCAGGACCGCGGAGGGGCTCATGCCCCTGAGCCAGTCGACGTATTCGTCGTTCATGCACCACCGCGACAGGGAAGTGCGGCGCAAGGCCTACATGAAGTTCTACGGCGAGTTCGAGGCGCACAAGACGACCCTCGCCAGCCTCTACGCCGGTTCCGTGAAGCTGGACAAGTACCAGGCGCAGGTGCGGGGCTACGGCAGCGCCCGCGAACAGGCCCTCTTCCCCGATGATGTCCCCGCCGCCGTCTACGACAACCTGGTCGGCACGATCAACGACAACCTGCCCGCGCTCCACGAATACTATGATCTCCGCGCGCGGGCGCTCGGCCTGGACGAGCTGCGCCACTACGACGTCTATGTTCCCATCGTCGATCAGAAGGAATCGAAACACTCCTACGAGGAGGCGGTCGAAATCGTCGCCGCCTCCCTGGCGCCCCTGGGCGAGGATTACGTCTCGACGCTCAAGGCGGGCCTCCTCGGCGGCTGGGTGGACAGGTACGAGAACAAAGGCAAGCGCTCCGGAGCCTTCTCGGCGGGGAGTTTCGCCGGCGAGCCCTACATCCTCCTCAACTACAAGGACGATGTCGTCAAGGACATCTTCACGATGGCGCACGAGGGCGGGCATTCGATGCATTCCTGGCACTCCGCCCGCAGCAACCCCTTCATGTGCTATTCCTACACGATCTTCGAGGCCGAGGTGGCGAGCACCTTCAACGAGCAGCTGGTCTTCAAATACCTCTACGACCACGCGGCTTCCGACGGGGAGCGCATTTCCCTCCTGGCGAACCGCGTGGACGACACGCTCGCGACGCTCTTCCGCCAGACGATGTTCGCGGAGTACGAGGCAGTGACGCACGCGATGGCCGAAGCCGGCGAGGCGCTCACGGTGGACTCGCTCAGGGCGGCCTACCGGAAGCTCCTCGAGAAGTATTTCGGCCCGCGCATGAGGCTCGAGGCGGTGTCCGACCTCGAGGGTCTGCGCATCCCGCACTTCTACAACGCTTTCTATGTCTACAAGTACTCGACCGGCATTTCGGCCAGCATCGCGCTCTCCGAGCGGGTGCTCCACGGCGGCGCCGCCGAGCGGGACGCGTACTTCGCCTTCCTCAAATCGGGCGGATCGCGTTTCCCCATCGAAGCGCTCAAGGTGGCAGGCGTGGACATGTCCTCGCCCGAGCCCGTGCGCCTGGCATGCGCGCGCTTCGCCGACGACGTGCGGACGCTCAGGAAGCTGCTGAAACTGTAGAAGGCGAGGTTTTCACGAGATGGCGAGGGCTCCCGGCGCAGCGCGCCGGGAGCCCTCGTTTTGCAGACTGCGGTCTGCCTACATGTACCCGAGCCTGGAGAGGACGAGGACAGCCGCCGCGAGTGCGGCTGTCTCGGTCTTGAGGATGCGGTCGCCGAGGTAGCAGGCGGCGAAACCCCGCTCCCGGAGAAAGTCGAGCTCGCCCGCCGACCAGCCGCGCTCGCTGCCGATGGCGATGGTAACGGGGGGGGCGATCGCCGGAAGATCGGCAATTTTCGGAAGGACCGCGTCGGGATGGAACATGAGGCGCGCGCCTTCGGCGCGGTCGAGTTCGTCGCAGGCCCGCCCGAGGCTCCAGAAGCTGCGAATCTCGGGCAGGCGCGGATTCCCCGCCTGTTCGGCGCCCTCGATCAGGTGGCCGCCGTACTCCCTGCCGCGGAAAAAGGTCGATTCGGCGTAGGATTTTTCGCCGAGTTCGGAGAGCGCGAACCATAGTTCCGAAACGCCAAGGCTCGTGAGGTCCTTGAGGATGCGCCCGGCCTGGATGGGCCTGGGGAATCCCATGAGGAGCCTGACGGGCCTGAGCGCGGGCGCTTCGGCCTTTCCTTCGTAGGAGAGGACGAGGCCGTCGGGGCCGAGCGATTCGATGCGAGCGTCGCCCAGGGTGCCGTCGGAACAGCCCGCGGCGAGCGTATCGCCCGGGCCCTTGCGGAGCACCTTGGTGATATGGGCGTAGCGGCGGTCGCCGCGCCCGAGCAAGGCGCCGATTTCGGTCTTCTCCAGATAGAGGATGTTCATGCGAGGGGGTCGACCTCGGCGCCGTAGTCGACGCCCGGGACGGCGAAGCCATGGGCGCGCAGGAAGTCCTCGCGGTAGCCGTCGAGGTCGGCGAGGCTCGCCAGGTTTTCCTCGGTGGCGGCGGCGAGCCGCTTCGACACCTCCTCCTGGACCGAGGTGCCCATCTCGAGCTCGTCGAGCCGTATGCGGCCCTCTTCGTCGAGGGGCACGAATCCCCCGTCGCGGCGATAGAGGCGCTCATCGAAGAGCCTCGCCATCTGGTCGAGGCAATCCTCGTGGATATGGCGCTCCTTCATCACCCTGAAGAGGGTCGAGACGTAGAGGGGAATGACGGGAATCACCGCCGACGCGCGGGTCACCACGGCCTTGTTGATCGAGACGTAGGCGCCGAGCCCGCGCGCCGCATAGCGCTTCGCGATTTCGCGCGCGCTCGCCTCGAGATGGTTCTTGGCGCGGCCGATGGTGCCGTCGCGATAGATGGGCCATGAGAGTCGCGGGCCGACATAGGAATACGCCACGGTGATGGCGCCCTCGGCGAGGACTCCCGCCGCTTCCAGTTCGTCGATCCAGCGCGCCCAATCCTCGCCGCCCATCACCTTGACGGTCTCGGCGATCTCTTTTTCGTCGGCCGGATGAATTCGCGCCTCGCTGATCGCGCCCGAGAAGACATCGGCGGTCTTGCCGGCGTATTCGCGGCCGATCGGCTTGATCGTCGAGCGGTACATCACGCCCGTCTCGGGGTCGACGCGCACCGGGCTTGCCAGCGAATAGATCACGAGATCATAGGCGAAGCCGCCTTCGCGCGCCGCGTTGACGGCAAGCGCGGTCGCTTCCTTGGAAAAAGCGTCGATGTTGAAGGTTTTCGCGCCGATCCCGCGCGCGTCGGCCTCGGCGTCGAAAGCCCGGTTCGCGTACCAGCCCGGGGATCCGAGCTTCGCCGCCGTGGGTTCGCGCTCGAGCGAGAACCCCACCGTGGAGGCGCCGTAGGAGAAGGCGGCGATTATTCGCGATGCCAGGCCATATCCGGTGGAGCAGCCCACGACAAGAACCCGCTTGGGCTGCCGCGGCGCGGCGGCCGAGGCCGCCAGCTTTGCCCCGAGAGCGTCGGCCCTGGCTATCTGGAGCAGGGTTTCCCGCGCGCATCCGACCGGATGGGCGTTGAGAAAAATATTGTTGCGCACCATCGGCTTGATTATCATTCCGGTACTCCCGAAGCCATGGCCATCCACTCGGCTTCCACGGCCACTTCGCCGCCCACCCGGCCTATGCCCTTCTGAAGGAGGACGAGGTTGCTCGAGCGCAGGTTTGCTATTTCCATTTCGAGCGTGTCGAGAGGGCGCACCTGCCGCTTGAAGACCGCGGTGCGGATCTTGGCGAAAACGAAGAGGCTTTGCGGCCTGATTCCCATGATCTTCGCCCCGACTCCGCCCGCCTGCGCCATCGATTCGACGAGGAGGACGCCTGGGACGATCGGGTACTCGGGGAAATGCCCCGCGAAGAACCATTCGTCGGCGCGGAAGGTCCTGGAGGCTATGATCGTCGTTCCTTCCACCCTTACGTCGTCGACGAAGAGGAAGGGCGGCCGCTGGGGCAGATAGCGTTCGATGTTTTCCATTGTAGTGCCTTTCCGGGAGGCGCGGCCGATAGGTTCGCGCTCTCCCTGAGTATGTATTTTATCGTCCATCGCCGTTCGAATCTATACGCGGCGGAAAACGAGGGCGCCGTTGTGGCCGCCGAAGCCGAGCGACGCCGACAGAGCGGCCTCCACCGGGAAATGGATCGCTTTGTGCGGGATATAGTCTAGGTCGCAGCCGCCCTCCAGGTCGGGATTGTCCAGGTTGATGGTCGGCGGCAGCCAGCCGGTCTCGAGCGCCTTGACGCAGGCGATGGCCTCGATGGCTCCCGTCGCGCCGAGGCAGTGCCCCGTCATGCTTTTCGTCGAGCTTATCCTGAGGCGTTTGGCGCCCTCCTCGCCGAATGCTTTCTTGACCATCGCGGTCTCGGTGGGGTCGTTTATGGGCGTGGAGGTTCCGTGCGCGTTGTAATAGCCGATCTGCGAGAGTTCCAGGCCGGCGTCCGCGACGGCTTGGCGGAGGGCGCGCGCGCCCTGGATGCCCTCGGGGTGGGGGGCGGTCAGGTGGTAGGCGTCGCAGGTGGCGCCGTAGCCCGAGGCGAGGGCGTAGATGCGCGCCCCCCTGGCTACGGCGCGGTCGTAGTCCTCGAGGATGAGGACGCCCGCGCCCTCGCCGATGAGGAAGCCGTCCCTGTCCTTGTCGAAGGGGCGCGAGGCTTTGGTCGGGTCGTCATTCCGGCAGGTGGTCAGGGCTTTCAGCCTGCAGAATCCGCCCATGGCGAAGACCGTGACCGCCGCCTCCGTGCCTCCCGCCACGGCGATGTCAGCGCGTCCCGCGCGCAGAATGTCCATGGCCTGGCCGATCGCGTCGGTGCCGGAGGCGCAGGCTGTCACCTGCGTGAAGGCCGGGCCGTAAACGCCCAGCCGCATGGCCACATTGGCCGCCGCCTCGTTCGAGATCATGAGGGGGACGGTCATGGGGGGCATGCGATCCGGGCCCGATTCCATGAGCTTGGTGAAGGAATCCTGGAAAACGTCGAGGCCGCCTATCCCGTTGCCGAGGCAGACGGCGGCGCGTTCGCGGTCGTAGCCGCCGGGGAGGAGGGCGAGCGGCTCGCCACTCTCCCCGGCTTCGGCGGGAGCCGCCGCGTCCAGGCCGGCGTCG
>MTLD01001627.1_pt2 | contig 13037 bp, 15 predicted proteins | sample 1982471 | NCBI WGS metagenome assembly MTLD01 (sample SAMN05712604, study PRJNA340218) | biofilm metagenome | isolation source: sample SPM anode biofilm adapted to -50 mV | place: USA | collected 2012-02-03
CGGGCCCGGACCCCCCGCCTCCCTGCTGGAGCGCTGCGATGCCTGGAGGTCCTGGGCGGCCTTGAGGGCCTCCCGCCAGCGGTTCAGAACACGAGGGTCTGGTCGGCCCACAGGGTCCAGTCGGTCAGCTCCTCCAGGGTGCTACGCCGGCAGCCTTCGGCCAGCTCAGTCTCGTCGATGCCGCGGGCATCCATGCAGGTGCCGCAGACGCCCACCAGCCCGCGGCGCCCGGAAACGCCCTTCAGCATCCGCTCCAGGTTGTAGTAGCCGTCGGGGGTCTTCTGGCCCTTCTTCGCGCAGGCCGCAGCATCGCCCATGAGGAAGACGCGGACCTCCTCGCCCTCGCGCTTGGCCGTGGCGCCAGCCAGGCGCAGCCCGTTGTAGCTGCGCTCGGTGCCGTAGGGCGGATCGTTGAGGATGAACAGGCGCCTGCCCATGGGACCTCCTGGAGCGGTCCAGGATACCGGCCAGGCGGGCGCTTCAGGGCAGGGTGATCCAGCCCGCCACCAGCTTGTAGGTGCTGGCGTCGTTGAAGAGGAGGCCCCGGGCGGCGACATCGGCACCGTTGGCCACGGCCTGGAGGCCCATCAGCCGGGTGGAGGCCTGCTGGTACACCTGGAGGGTGGTGGCCCCGGTGAGGGTGGTGAAGGCGGAATCCGCGGGCAGGGTCAGCGTGAAGGCCGCCTGGGTGCCGCTGGCGGTGTAGCCGGACACGGTCCCGTGCAGGGCCTGGGGCTCCAGGCGCACCGCGCTGGCGGTGACCGTCCCCAGGCTGCCCATCATGCCGCCGCCCATGCCGCCCCCGCCGCTCATCATCCCGGACGCGCTGAGCACGGCCACCCGCTGGCCCTTGGCCAGGCTGGCGGCGCTGAACTCAGGCATGAAGGGCAGGCCCGTGAGGTCCAGGCCGTCGTCGTCATAGCTGTAGGGCGTGCCGGAGGGGAGGCTCACGGTGACGGTGCCCCCGATGGCGGTGGGCATCATGCCACCACCCTGGCCCATGCCGGCGGCGAGGGTGAGCTGGGTGGGGGGATTGCCGGTGAGGGCCGTCACGAGGCCGCCGGCCATCATGCCGGTGGATCCGAAGCCCAGCGATTCCACGCGCCGGGCCAGGTAGGTGCCGTCCTGCTGGACGATGGCGTCCACGCTCACCATCAGCCCCGTGGCCATGCCGGCCATGCTGGTGAGGCCTGATCCCGTATACAGGGTGTTCCCATCCGTGGTGAAGGTGGCTGTCTGCATCCCCATCATGGAGCCGAGGGAGAACTGGCTGCCGGAGATGGCCGTGACGCTGCCCATCTGCTGCGGCATCGCGCCGTTCCAGGGCGTCTGGCCCGAGGTGGCGAGGGCGGCCATGGCGGCGGTCATGACCGGGGCGAGGGTGACGTTCCCCGAGCCGTCCACGGTGACGGAGGCGCCCATGTTCATGTCGAAGTTCAGGGCCACGGGGCTGGCGCCCACGGTCAAGGCGGGCGAGAAGGGCACGGTGGCCGTGAAGGGGCCCGGCATCGTCTTCTGGGTGTAGGTCCTGGTGACGGGGTCCATGTAGCCCATGGACACGGAGGTGAGAGTCACCGTGGCCTGGGTGTAGGCGCCCTGGGGAATGCTGAGGGTGGCCATCGGCTGCATGGTGGCCATGGTCTGCATCATCTCCACGGGCGTCGCCGTGGCCACCAGGCTCACGGGCGTCCCGGAGGCGGGCGTGAGCGTGACGTTGGTCACCGTCATGCCGAAGGCCATGATCCAGTCGGCGGGGGCGTCGCCCAGGTTCACCTGGACGGGGGTGGCGGAGGGGGTGGTGCCGGTGCCGGATCCCGGACCGGAGCCGGAGCCCGACGTGGCCCCGGAAGCGCTGCTGCTGCCTCCGCAGCCCAGGATGCCGAGGCCGCCCAGCACCAGGAGTCCCCCCACGACGGTTTTGCCGAACCTGTTGAAGACCATGTTTCCCCTCCCCGGGAGGATGGCGCATCTGAAATGGAATCCTGATCTCAGCAGACCACCTGTCCCAACATATGGGTCGGGTAGGGCGACAGCCACCGAATCCGTGAAGGATCCGGCCACTTGTGACCCCGGTTACGGGGGTGTCTCCATCGCGCTGGAGCCGCCTTGGGACATTGATCACTTGAGCCTCAGCTTCCGAGGGCGGATCATTGGGGCCGGTGTTCCGCGGAGGGTCCATGTCCGAGTGCGTCATCCCCACCCTCACCACGCTCGACGTGGTGCAATCCAAGTCGGTGCTGCCGCCCGGGTACAAGGCGGACCTGTCGAACCTGAAGGGGCTCGACCTGATGACGCCGATGCTGGAGCTGCTCCGCCGCGCCACCAGCCGCCTACCCCAGGACGTGATCGACGCCCTGGTGAAGGGCCGGGACGCCGAGGAGGAGGGCAGCCGCGCCTTCAACACCCTGAACGACATGGTGCGCAACATCATCCTCGCCGATGGCCACGTCACGCCGCTCTGCCAGGACACGGGCTCCATCATCGTGTGGGTGCGCCATCCCTACGGCCTGAGCCAGCGGGCGGCCAAGCAGCAGATCCGCGCCGCGGTGGTGGAGGCCACGAAGCGTTCGTGGCTGCGGCCCAACTGCGTGGAGTCCCTCAGCGGGAAGAACACGGGCACGAACATGGATCCCTTCCACGAGCACCACCCGGCCATCCACTTCGAGGAGTGGGACAGGCCCGAGGTGGCGATCTCCGTCATGCAGAAGGGCGGTGGCTGCGAGAACGTGGGCGCCCAGTACCGCCTGCCGGACGCCGCGCTCGGCGCGGGCCGCGACATCAAGGGCGTGCGCAAGTGCATCATCGACGCCGTGGTGAAGGCCCAGGGCCAGGGCTGCAGCCCGGGCATCCTCGGCGTGGCCATCGGCGGCGACCGCGTCACCGGCTACGAGAAGAGCAAGGAGCTCATCCTCCGCAAGCTCGGCACGCCGAACCCCGACCCGAAGATGGACGCCTTCGAGAAGGAGATCACCAACGATCTCAACACGCTGGGCATCGGGCCCATGGGCTACGGCGGCAACACCACGGTGCTGGGCGTCATGGCGGAGGAGATGTACCGCCACCCCGCCAGCTTCTACGTGTCCATCAGCTACATGTGCTGGAGCAGCCGGCGCGGCACGCTGACGCTCAAGACCAACGGCGAAGTGTCCTTCGACTGAGGCTCCCATGATCCGCCTGACCACCCCCATCACCGAAGACCAGATCCGCCAGCTCAAGGTCGGCGACGAGGTGCTGCTGAACGGCCGCGTCGTCCTCAGCCGCGACATGGGCCACAAGTACATGAAGGAACAGAAGCCCGAGTGGCTGAAGCCCATCCTCGAAAACATGGTCATCTACCACTGCGGCCCCGTGGTGAAGAAGCACGAGGACGGCCACTACAGCTTCGTGGCCGCCGGGCCCACCACCTCCATCCGGGAGGAGCCCTACCAGGCCGATGTCATCGAGACCTACAAGGTCCGCGGCGTCATCGGCAAGGGCGGCATGGGCAAGAAGACCAGCGAGGGCCTGCAGAAGACCGGCGCCGTCTACCTCCACGCCACCGGCGGCGCGGGCAGCCTCCTGGCCGAGCGCTGCAAGCGCGTGGTGGACGTGAAGATGCTCGAGGAGTTCGGCAGCCCTGAGGCCTTCTGGATCATCGAGGTGGAGGACTTCCCCCTCGTGGTGACCATGGACAGCCACGGCGGCAGCCTCCACGAGATCGTCCTCCAGCAGAGCCAGGAGCGCGCCAAGGCGCTGATGGGCTGACCCCGCAACCGGGCGTCCTGGATCCATCCCTCCCGGGATAACCTGGGGGGATGGTCCAGACCTATCTCCAGCTCCGCCTCGATCTGGCCTCGGCCCTGGCGGTCTTCCTCGATGCCGAGGAGGCCCATGCCGAGAGCATCCGCTGGTTCGAGGATGGGCTGGGCCGTTCCCGGAGCTGGATGGTCGCCCATGGGAGCGAACCCGTTCCGGAGGCTGTGCGGCGCCAGGTGGGCGCCTGGGTCCGCCGCCGGCGCACGGGGGAGCCCTGGGCCTACATCCTGGGCTGGACGCTCTTCCGGGACCGCCGCTTCAAGGTGACGCCGGCCACGCTGATCCCCCGGCCCGAGACCGAACTGCTGGTGGAGGCGGCCCTCGACGTGGGCCGGCGGCTGGGAGTGGACCGCTGCGTGGACGTGGGCACCGGCAGCGGCATCATCGCCGTCAGCCTGGCCCTGGAGACGGCGTGGGCGGTGTCGGCCACCGACGTCAGCGAGGGGGCCCTGGCCGTGGCCCGGGAGAACGCCGCCGACCTCGGCGCCCCGGTGGCCTTCCTGCCCGGCCACCTGCTGGATCCCCTCCTGGACCCCGTGGGCCTGGTGGTGGCGAACCTGCCCTACGTGGATCCGGCGGACCGGCCCGGCCTGCAACGGGAACTGGCCTTCGAGCCCGAATCCGCCCTCTTCGCCCCCGACCGCGGCCTGCAGCTGTCCACGGACCTCCTCGCCCAGGCCCTGGCGCGGAAGGCTCCGGCCTGCCTCCTGGAGATCGGGGCCGGGCAGGGGGGCGAACTGTGCCGGCGCGCCCTTGGATTCGGCTGGCGCAAGTCGCTTGTCCACCAGGATTTGGCTGGTCATGACCGGGTGCTGATCGCCCTGGCCTGAGCAGTTGGCATCCTCCTCGCCCCTTCCTGGCGTGGAGGTGCGTGATGCGGAAAATGCTGCCTATTGCCCTGGTCCTGCTCGGGGTCGGCTGCTCCCTTCCCAAGCGCCATGACGTGAACCTGGTGAAGAAGCCGGCCATCCCCTATGTGGAGGAGGCGCCGCCCATGCAGCCCCTGAACGAGGGTAGCCTCTGGCGCGACCGCACCCTGATCGGGGATCTGCGGGCGGCCCATGTGAACGATCTGGTGACCCTTCGCATCGCCGAGAGCACCAACGCCATCAGCAAGGCCGACGTGGCCACCAAGCGGGACGGCAGCAACAAGCTCAACAGCCCCACGCTCTTCGGCACCCTGGCCAACTTCGGCATCGGCGGCGGTGGCAGCGCCGACCGGACCACGGCCACCACCAACAAGTACGCCGGCACGGGCACCACGGGCCGGAGCGCCGTCTTCACCACGGTGGTGACGGCCCGGGTGGTGAAGGTGCTGAACAACGGCAACCTGATCTTCGAGGGCTTCCGCGACATCCAGCTGAACAACGAGACCCAGCGGCTGTATGTGGCCGGCATGGTGGATCCCCAGCGGCTCGACAGCGCCAATTCCATCGCCTCCGGCCAGGTGGCTGAGCTGCGCATCGGCTACGGCGGCGAGGGCGTGGTGGACGAGACCCTGAAGCCCGGCTACATCAGCCGCCTGCTCAACTACATCTGGCCCTTCTAGGAGTCTTCCATGCGCGTCGCAGCCCTGTTCCTGGCGACCCTGGCCCTGGTGGGCGCCGATTCGATCAAGACCGACAAGCGGGTGGAGGCCCGCCTGAAGGAGGTGGCCCAGCTCCAGGGGGTCCGGGGCAACCAGCTCCTGGGCTACGGGATGGTGGTGGGCCTCGACGGCACGGGTGACAAGGACCAGACCAAGTTCACGGTCCAGTCCCTCACCAACCTCATGGCCCGCCAGGGGCTCACCATCAATCCGGGTTCCGTGAAGGTGAAGAACGTGGCGGCCGTGATGGTCACCGCGGAACTCCCGCCCTTCGCCCGGTCCGGCGCTCGGATCGACGTGACTGTCTCCAGCACGGGCGACGCCAAGTCCCTGTCGGGCGGTGTGCTGCTGATGACGCCGCTGCAGGGGCCGGATGGCCAGATCTACGCCGTGGCCCAGGGCCCGCTGCTGGTGGGCGGCTTCGCCGCCGGGGCCGGCGGGGCCTCCGTGACGAAGAACAACCCCAACGTGGGCCGCGTGCCCGATGGCGCGCTCATCGAGCGCGAAGTGGGCGGCAACTTCAACGCCCGCACCACCCTCCGTTACAACCTGCAGGAGGAGGACTTCACCACGGCCATGCGGGTGGTCCACGCCATCAACCGGGAGCTGGGCGAGAACGTGGCCCAGCCCCTGGATGGGCGCACGGTGGATGTGCAGATCCCGAAGGCCCTCCAGGGCCATGCGGTGGAACTGGTGGCCCGCCTCGAGAACCTGCCCGTGGAACTGCAGCCCATCGCCCGGGTGGTGGTGAACGAGCGCACCGGCACCGTGATCCTGGGGGCGGACGTGAAGATCGGGGCCGTGAGCATCGTCCAGGGCGGACTGAGCATCGTGGTCAGCTCCACGCCCCTGGTGAGCCAGCCGGCGCCCTTCAGCCAGGGCAAGACCGTGACGGCCACCAAGACGGACGTGACCGTCAAGGAGGAGAAGCCCAAAACCGTGTCCGTGGAACCGGGCGTAAGCGTGGGCAAGCTGGCGGAGATGCTGAACGGCATGGGCGTGAGCACCCGGGACCTGGTGGCCATCCTCCAGGCGATCAAGGAAGCCGGCGCCCTGCAGGCCGAGCTGAGGATCCTGTGAGCGGCCCCCTCGCCCTCCCCGCCGTGGATGCCGCGACCCTGGGCCAGGGGGCGGGGAAGGTGCCCGCGGCCTCGGACAAGACCAGGGAGGCCGCCCAGCAGTTCGAGGGGCTGCTCATGGGCCTCCTCTTCCAGGCCATGCGGAAGACTATCCCGCCCTCCAGCCTCTTCGGGGATTCAGGGCACTCCCGGTCCACCTACGAGTACCTGATGGATCAGGCCGTGGCCAACAAGGCCGCCTCCTCCGGCAAGGGTTGGGGGCTGGCGGAACGTCTGGAGGAAGCCTGGTCCCGCCGGGACGAGGCCCCCAAGGCTCCAGCCAAGGGTTGAGGAATCCTGGAAACTGCCGATACGCTCCATGTCGAGGTGATCATGCGCATCGGTGGCAAGACCGGCAGTGTCGGCGGAACCCAGGGGACCAGTGCCCCCAAGGCTTCGCCCTCTCCGGCCGTGGGCTCTGTCTCCGGTCCGGCCTCCGTCTCGGACGCCCTCCAGGTCTCCTCCTCCGCCCGGCTGGTGGCCGTGGCCCAGGAGGTGCTGGCGGTGACCCCGGACATCCGGACCGAGAAGGTGGAAGCCATCAAGAACCAGATGGATGCCGACGCCTATCACCCCGACGGAGAGGCTGTGGCCGAGGGGCTCATCCGCGAGCACCTGGCGAGGGGCTCCAACCCCTAGCCTGAGGCCCCCGTCGTGAGGTGATGATCAGTCCCCTGACCCAACGCCAGATCCTCCAGACCGCCTCGGTGGAAGCGGCCCGTCTGGCGGTGGACGGCCACGCCCAGATCCAGCAGGAACAGGCCCGAAAGCAGGCCTTCGACGCCAAGCTGGCGGAGGCCATGGTGGATGTGGCCGATGTGGAAGAGACCGATGTCCTCCGGCTCACCGAGCGGGAGGGCCGTGGCCGTCAGCCCGGGCAGGACTCCCGCGAGGGGGAGGAGGAGACGGAGGGGAGAGACCCCTGGTCCTCCCAGGACTCGGCAGAGGGTGCCGGGCCCCATCTGGACCTGTTGGCTTGAGCCTTGCCGAAGGTTCCGGGAGGAGGCCCATCATGCTGCACGCCGTGCCCGACCTTCTGGACACCTTGGAAACCCGGCTGATCGCCGGTGAGAACCCCATGGACCTGCTCTCGTCCATCCGGTGGGCGGAACTGGTGGGGTGGCCCGAGGATCGCGAAGGGGCCCAGGCCCTCCAGCGGAAGGTGGCCTCCATCCAGGCCCTGGTGAACGGACTCCAGGCCCCCCTGCGCGCCACCCTCATGGGCCTGGCGGGGGACCGGGGCTATGGACGGGACGGGCAGGTGGCCGGCGGCCCTGTCCTGGCCCCCCGCATGCACGGAAGGATTTAGCCATGCCGGGACTCAACGCAGGCCTCTTTCTCGGACTGTCCGGGCTCCAGGCCCAGCAGTCGGCCCTCAACGTGGTGGGCAACAACATCGCCAACGTCAATACTCCCAGCTACTCCAGGCAGCGGGCCGATCTCTCTGCCTCCCAGGCCCTGGGCCAGGGGGGGGTCTACTTCGGGACAGGGGTCAGCCTCAACGATGTGCAGGGGATCCGGAACCAGTTCCTGGATCTCCAGATCTACCGGGAGACCGCCCGGGAATCCGGAGCCTCGGACCGCTACGCCGGGCTGAACGCCGTGGCGCCGACCCTCGGCGATTCCACCAGCACGGGCGTTGCGGCCCAGATCCAGGCCTTCTTCCAGGGGTTCCAGAACCTGGCGTCGCAGCCAGAGAACGCCTCCCTCCGGACCAACCTCGTCGGGCAGGCCCAGACCCTGATCACGGGCATGCAGGGCCAGTACCGCATGCTCGACGATCAGCGGAACACGGCCGACCTCTCCGTGAAGAATCTCGTGAACCAGGTGAACAACCTCACGAGCCAGATCGCCGAGCTCAACCAGACCATCGGCACTGAGATCACGCCGGGTTCCCGCAACGATGCGCGGGACCAGCGCACAGCCCTCACGAACCAGCTGGCCCAGCTGGTGGGGATCAACGTGAACGAGGGCTCCCACGGCGAGTACCAGATCACCCTGGATTCGGGCGCGGCGGCCCTGGTGAACGGGAACACCTCGTACCAGCTCAGCACCAGCCCCGATCCGGCCCTGGACGGCCACCTCCGGGTGGATTCCACCATGGGCGGCACGGTGATGGACGTCACCTCCAAGATCAGCGATGGATCGCTCGGCGCCCAGCTGGACCTCCGGGACAACATCTACCCCGGCTACCAGCGCCAGCTCGACCAGCTGGCCGCGGGCATCGCCAGCCAGGTGAACCTGATCCACCGCGCCGGCTATGCGGCCGATGGCGTCACCACGGGCATGGACTTCTTTCAGAGCGGCGTGGCCAACGGCGCCAATGGACTGCCCGTGGTCATCTCCGCGGCCGCCAACTACAAGGGCATGGTCAACGCGTTGTCCGTCAACGCCGCGGTGGCGGCCAATCCCGGCCTCATCGCCGCTGCCGGCGTGGCGGGCGCGGTGGGCGACAATGCCAACGCCAATAAGCTGGCCGCTCTCCAGTTCACCTCGGGCACAGTGGACACCAACGGGGACGGTGTGGGCGATTCGGGCCCCTACAGCAGCGTCGCGGCCAGCCTGGTGGGGGATGTGGGGACGAAGGTCCAGTCCCTCGAGGCCCAGTCCACCACCCAGCAGAATCTCGTGACGGCGTTGAAGTCCCAGCGGGACAGCATTTCTGGGGTGGATCTCAATGAAGAAGCCGCAACCATGATGACGCTCCAGCAGGGCTACCAGGCCTCCGGGCGGTTCCTGACCGTCATCAACCAGCTCATGGATCAGCTGGTGAACAACTTCGGCCGATAGGTCCAGGGAAGGGGTAAGCCATGTCCATCCGCATGCCCAGCAGCATCCAGACCCGCCAGATGCTCCTCGGCCTCCAGCGCACCCAGGACCGTCTGGCCCAGAACTCGCTGCGGGTCAGCTCGGGCCTGCGCATCACCAACCCAGGGGATGATCCAGCCGCCGCCGCGTCGGTGTTGGATCTCGGAACCTCGATCCAGGCCAACGACCAGTTCCAGAAGCAGGCGGATTCCGCCATCACCTTCCTGAATTCAGCCGAGAACGTGGTGAGCTCCACCGTGGATTCCATCACCAGCCTCATCGGGCTGGCCCAGCAGGGGCTCAGCGATGTCACGGGTGCCAACGGCCGCGCGGCCATGGCCTCCGAAGTCGACGGCATCCGCACCAACCTGATCGCCCTCGCGAACACCAAAGTCCAGGGAAGGTATCTCTTCTCAGGTACCATGACCCAGACCCAGCCCTTCACACCTCCCACCAGCGGGGCCACCACCTACAACGGCAACTCGGCGAGCATCAACCTCGACGTGTCGGTCGGGACCACGGTGTCGACTAACCTCACCGGCGACAAGCTGTACTACACTACCGATGGCGGCACGCCGCCCGCCACGATCGATCTCTTCCAGGTGACGGCGAGCCTCCGCGACGGGCTCTCGTCCAACAATACCGCGCAAATCCAGGCGGCCTACGACAACCTCCAGCGGTTCGTGGGCACCTTCACCCAGGCACAAACCGACCTGGGCGGACGGCAGGCGGGCCTGACCTCCCTCAAGTCCATGCTCTCCGGGTTCAACCTCAGCCTCCAGGAGCAGCAGAACAACCTCCAGGACACGAACTATCCGGAGGCGCTCACGCAGATCTCCAGCGACACGACGGTCCAGTCCGCCACGCTGAGCACCCTGGCGAAGACCAACCAGCAGAGCCTGTTCAACTACCTCGGCTGATCCAGGGGCACTTCGGCCAGCGGCAGCCACCACCGGTGTTCCTGGCCGCCCAGGAGGAACCCGCCCGATCCGGGTACCAGACCGCCGTCGCCGGTCGGCATGGGGATCACGGCAGGGGCGCCAAGGCGCGGCCAGGCCGCGGCCCATCTGACGCTCTCCATGGCGGGGCTGCCTGGTTTCCAGCGGTAGAGGCGGTCCAGCCCGGCCTTCAGGTAGGGTTCCCACGTCTCCTGCAGGGACGGGACCGGGGCGGCGGGCCCAGGAGGGACCACCGCTTGGGCGTCCGGGCCCGTGGGCGCGGGGACGGGTGCGCCCTCGGCCGGCTCCGGGGCGGGGATCCCCGGGATGGACCCGTTGGTGGGGGGTGGGGCGAAGTCCGGCGCGATCGGCGCGAACCAGAGGCTACCCTGGGGATCCGCGCCCAGCAGATGCAGGAGGGCCGCGTCCTGGGCCTGGGTGCCAGGAATGAGGGGCCCGAGCTCCTGGGGCGCCGCGTGGCTGCCATCGGCCGTCACCTGAATCAGCTGCCCCGGTTCGGGTTGCCACCAGAACGTGTCTCCCGTGCGGGCGAGACTGTCGCCGGAGGCCGCGAACCCGAGGGGGGACCGGGCTGGGGGCGGGATCCGGTTCCAGGCGCCGTTCTTCCAGATGGAGAGGCCGTCTCCACCGGTGGCCAGGAAGTCGGCAGGGCCGGTGGCCAGGAGATCGGTGAACCCAGGGGCGCCCATCGGGAGATCGACCGTGGCCGGAGAGGGCGCCGCCAGAGGGAGCCCATCCTTCCCGGTGAGCTGCAGGATCTGGACGGGGGCCTCCGGCCCGAACAGGAAGGCCGTTCTCCCTCTGGGGGACAGCGCCAGACGGTTCCCGGCCCCCCGGAAGGTCCACTGGATCGCCCCCTTCTGGAGGTTCCAGGCCACCAGCAGGTTGTCCCCTCCGGCTGGGACGGCCCGGTAGAGCAGCAGGAGCAGCCTGCCGGGGAGGAGGGCGGCGTCCTGGAGCTCGGCGAAGTGGAACACGTTCTCGGGAATGTCGGAGGGGCGCTCGAGAGTCACCGTGGCCTCCGCATGTCCGTCGACGAAGAGCAGGGCCTGCTGGCGGCCAGACTGGGTCAGCACCTGGGCGACCGCGGCGCCGCCCGGCATGGGCCTCGACCAGCGGAGGGTCCGGATCGGGATTTCGGAGGGCTGGAACTCGATGAGCTGGCCCTGGCCGGCGACCTGGACTGCGAAGAGCGGGCGGTCCTCACCCTGGGGCGGGGCACCGGCGGGCCCGCGCCTCATCAACCACCCCGTGCCGAGGGCGAGCGCCACCAGGAGGAGTCCGAGGGTGGGAACCAGGATGCGCTTCATGCGGGAACTCCGGAGGGGATCAGGAACTGTTCGAGCGTCCGGAGCGCGCGCTCGCGGTGGGCCACCCCTTTGGCCACCTTCACTGCGCGGGTGCCGCCGGAGCGCTTGAGGCCGCGGAGATCCAGGGCATGCTCCGGCAAGGGGGGGAGGAGGCCGATCATGGCGTTCGTCGGACCGAAATCCGCTGGAGCCGCGTGGGCCAAGTAGTGGAGCAGGCTTCCCACCACGGTTTCCCGGGGGAAGGGCGACGGAGGGAGCCGCTTGGCCGAGCGGTCCATGGCGAAGGCGGCGGCGAGCCCGGCGGCTGCGGATTCGAGGTAGCCCTCCACGCCGGAGAGCTGCCCCGCGATCCACAGATTAGGGCGATTCTTGACAGCCAATGTCGCATCAAGCGTGGTCGGCGCCTGGACATAGGTGTTGCGGTGGATGCTGCCGAAGCGGATGAACTCCGCAGCCGCCAGGCCCGGGATCAGTCGGAACACCTCCCGCTGCGCGCCCCACTTCAGCCGGGTCTGGAAACCCACCAGGTTGAAGTGGTCCCCGGCGAGCGTGTCCTGGCGCAGCTGGACCACCGCATGCGGCCACCGGCCCGTGCGCGGATCATCCAGTCCGACCGGTTTCATCGGCCCGTGGCGGAGGGTCTCGCGCCCGCGATCGGCCATGATCTCGATGGGGAGGCAGGCTTCGAAATACGGCGTGTCGAAGTCGTGGAGCGGGGCGCGTTCGGCGGCCAGCAGGGCATCGAGAAACCGCTCGTATTGGGCCTGGTCGAGGGGGCAGTTGATGAAGTCGGCTCCGCCCTTGTCGTAGCGGGAGGCCTTCCACGCGAGGCCCATGTCGATGGAGTCGCGGTCGACGATCGGCGCAATGGCGTCGTAGAAGTGGAGCTGTGAACAGCCGGTGAGGCTCGAGAGCCAAGCCGCGAGAGGCTCCGCAGTGAGGGGCCCCGTGGCGACGAGGGTGGGATCGGCGAGATCGGGTGCCTCCACGAGCGACTCGTCCCATTGGATGTTCGGATGGGACCTCAGGGCGCTGGTGACGGCCGTGGAGAAGGCCTCGCGATCTACGGCCAGGCTGTTGCCGGCAGGCACGCGCGTGACCTCTGCGCAGCGCAGGACCAGCGAACCCAGCCGCCGCATCTCGGCCTTCAGGATGCCTGTGGCCGAGTGCGCGTCGTCGCTCTTGAAGGAGTTCGAGCAGACCATCTCGGCCGCCCGACCGGTCAGGTGGGCCGGCGTCTGCCACCGCGGCCTCATCTCGGAGAGCCGCACGCGGTAGCCCCGCTCGGCCAGTTGCCAGGCCGCTTCCGAGCCCGCCAGGCCCGCGCCGATGACGTGGAACACGCTCCCTCCCGATGGGCGATTCTACCTGTCCGCGGCCCCGGGAATTTTTCCGCTTGCTTTGCGACTGGGGTGCGGTATTCTGGCTGTCCTGCGCAGTTGAGGCTGCGGGGAGCTGG
>MTLD01002366.1_pt2 | contig 13032 bp, 8 predicted proteins | sample 1982471 | NCBI WGS metagenome assembly MTLD01 (sample SAMN05712604, study PRJNA340218) | biofilm metagenome | isolation source: sample SPM anode biofilm adapted to -50 mV | place: USA | collected 2012-02-03
GACATCGCTTGCTGAAGGCGCCCGCGAGCCCGTTTGAGGTCGCCGCGCTCGATGGCCGTTCTTGCTTCACGAAGGGCGGTGTCAATAGGGGAAGCCTGCTTTCCCGCCATTACGCCGCGACCCCCGGCGCGAGCAGCTCCATCTGCTCGATGACCTGCTTGACGGCACCCTCGGCCTGGTCGGGCGGGTACTTGTACTTGCGGAGGAGTCGCCTGATCTTGGCGCGCAGGGATGCGCGGACGTCATCGCGGACGGTCCAGTCGGTCTTGACGTCGGCGCGCATCATCGCGACGAGTTGGCGGGCGATCTCGGCGAGGACGTCCTGGCCGAGGACGTCGAGGGCGGAGGCGTTGTCGGCGATCGCGTCGTAGGTGGCGAGTTCGTCCTGACCGAGCGGTGGGTGGAACTGTTCGCCGCGTTTGGCTTCGGCGGCGATGTCCTTGGCCATTTCGAACAGCTCGAGGAGCACGTCTGCTGCGGTGAGCTGGCTGTTGGTGTAGCGCAGCATGACGTCGGTGAGGCGTTCGCTGAACGCCCGCTGGCGCACGATGCTGGCCCCCGTGGCGCGGCTGGCTTCGGCGAGGATCGCGTCCCGCAGTGCCTCGATGGCCAGGTGCGGGTTGGCCGACTGCTGGGCTTCGGCGAGCACGGCCGGGGTGAGCTGGTTGAAGTCGGGCGGGGTGATCTCGGCGGCGGCGTAGATGTCGACGACCTCGTCCGACCCGGTCGCTTCGTAGGCCAGCTGTCGCAGCAGCCGGGTTATCTCTTCGGGGACGGGTTCGCCGCGGGCCTCGCGCTCGGCGGCGTCGTACTTGGCCATCCAGACGCGGACCTCTTCGTAGAAGCGTACCTCGTCGCGCACGTCGGAGAGCGTCTCGTAGCCGGCGGCGAGAGCCCAGGCCCGGCCGAGCTGGCCGGCGAGCTGCCGGTAGCGTGCAGCAACGCCGAGTTCGCCGTCGGCGACCTGGTTGCCGGGGTTCTGTGGGTCGCGCAGCCACGCGGTGAGCCCGACCGCGGCCTTCACCCAACCCTTGGGTCCCCCGAGCTTGGCTCGCCAGTCGTAGCCGGACACCAGGTTGCGGAGCTGGTCGAGCAGGGTGCGGGCGAGTTCGACGGCATCCGCGGCGGGGCGTCCGACCGGGCGGCGTTCCTGGTCGGTGACGGTGTATTCGGCGAGTGCGGCGGCGAGGTTCTCCACCAGCGGGGCGTAGGCGACCAGCAGGCCGGCGTCCTTGCCGCGGAAGGTGCGGTTCACCCGGGCCAGGGTCTGCATCAGCAGGGCGCCCTTCATCGGCCGGTCGAGGTAGAGGGTGTGCAGCGGCGGGGAGTCGTAGCCGGTGAGCATCATATCCTTGACGATCACCAGTTCCAGCTCGTCGTCGGGGTCCTTCAGGCGCTGCTTGATCACCTGGTTCTCCGACTCGCGCCGGACGTGCTTGCGGATCGTCCCGGTATCGGACGCGGTGCCGGAGTAGACCACCTTCAGCTTCCCGGCGTCGAGCGCGTCGGAGTGCCACTCAGGTCGCAGTTCGACCAGTTGGTCGTACAGGTCGGCGCAGATCTGCCGGGTGGCGCACACGATCATCGCCTTGCCGGGCCCGTCGATCAGCGGACGCATCCGCTCCCGCCGGGTCTCCCAGTGCCCGACGATGTCGGCGGCCAGGGTGGCCAGCCGGGCCGGGGCCCCGTAGACGGCGTTGATCACCGCGACCGACTTCTCCAGCCGTTCCCGCTCCACGTCGTCCAGCCCGGTGGTCGCCTCGTCCGCGGCCCGGTCCAGGTCCTCGGCCGCGACGTCGTCGGCGAACCCGACCTTCACCAGCCGGGGCTCGAAGAACACCGGCACAGTGGCGCCGTCGGTGACCGCGCGGGTGAGGTCGTAGATGTCGATGTAGTCGCCGAACACCTCGCGGGTGTTCCGCTCGACCTCGCTGATCGGGGTGCCGGTGAACGCGATCAGGGTGGCGTGCGGCAGCGCGTCGCGGAGGAAGCGGGCGTAGCCGTCCAGGTCGTCGTAGTGGGAACGGTGCGCCTCGTCCACCACCACGACGATGTTGCGCCGCTCGCTCAGCAGCGGATGGTCAGCGCCGGACTCGCGTTCCTCCAAGGTGCGGTTGAACTTCTGCAGGGTGGTGAACAGGATCCCACCGGACGAACGTTGGGTCAGTTCGGTGCGCAGCTGCGAGCGGGTGATGATCTGGACAGGCTTCTCCGGCAGCAGCGTCGACGCCGCGAACGCGCGGTACAGCTGCCCGTCCAACTCGCGCCGGTCGGTGATCACCACGATCGTCGGATTCCACAGGTGCGTGGAGCGCAGCACCAAGTTGGCGTACAGCTCCATCTCCATCGACTTGCCCGACCCCTGGGTGTGCCACACCACCCCGGCCTTGCCGTCGGACTTCACCGCGGTCACCGTACGGCCTAGAGCCTTGTTCACCGCGAAGTACTGGTGCGGCTTCGCGATCCGCTTCGCCAAGCCGAAGTCGCCGGCGTCGAACGCGGTGAAGTGCCGCATCAGATCGAGGAACCGCAGCTGGTTGCCCAGGCCGTTGAACGTCACCTCCAGCGCCGTGTCGTAGTCGGTGTCGACAATCGACTCCCCCAGCCCGAGCGGCTCCCCGTCGTCGTCGACGTTCCAGGACGCGAAGTGGTGCAGCGGCGTGAACGGCGTGCCGTAGCCGGCAGTCACCCCATCGGAGAGAACCGAGGTCACACAGGCCCGGAACGCCATCGGGAACTCCGCCAGATAGGTCCCCAACTGGCCGTGCGCCGCCGCCAGCGTGGCACCCTCCACCCCGGCCTGCTTCAGCTCGGCGATCAGCACCGGCAAACCGTTCAAGTAGCACACCACGTCGAAGCGGCGGTGGTGCTCGGCATCACTGATCGTGACCTGCTGTACCGCCAGCCAGTCGTTGTCGCCCGGTTCCCGACCCACCAACTGGATCGTCGGGTTCTGCTCCACGTTGTCGTTGTCCAGATAGGTGACCCCGCGGTAGCCGTGCACCAGGAACTCGTGCAGCCGCCGATTCTCCGTGATCGCGTCCTGGCTCGACGGGGTGAGGATCTCCGTCGCCGCCTGCCGCAGGTACAGGTCCGGCACCTGCGGGTTCAACCGCACCAGCGACTCCACGAACCGCCCGTGCAGGAAGATGTCGGAGGCCGAGAGCCGCTCGTGGTTGATGTCGGTGCCCGTGGCTGGCGCCCAACCCTGCTCGGCCAACACCTCCAAAGCCGTGGACTCCCACTCGGCCTCACTGATCAGCGCCATCACAGCACCTCTTCTACAGCCTTTTCGGCGTCCTTGACGGTGATTCGGCCAGACATCAGATGCGGGAGCAGCGTGTCGCGAAGCGCGCCAAGGTGACGGGACTCTGAGGCCAGTGTCACGCGCCGAAGCCGCAGAGGTTCCGCGACCCCAACGAAACGCGCCATTTCACCCGGATCCGGCATGGCCACAGACTCGCGAAGCAGATCGGACTTGTTGAGGTGGATCACGGTCGTAGCACTCTTCGATCCTTCGATGCGTGAGAGTGGGGCCTTCAATGCTTCGAGTGCGAAGGCCCTCCCACCGAACTTGGAGTCTGCCGTGAGACACCGCTGGTTGAGCACACCCTGATCGCCCAGCCAGAGCGATGGCCGGAACTCCGCGTCCATACCTGCCACCACGTCACCCGCCGAGATGACCGACTCATCTGGACGGCGCTCGGTGGTCCAGATCTGGCACGAGTGGGTCTTGAGATCCCGAATTCGAATGAGGGGCCGGCCCTCGCCGGGTTCAGCGAATTCGCCCCCAGAGAAGGGTGCGCCAAAGGTGACGGTGATCGCATGCCACAGAGGTCGTTCGACTGCACTTGCCCGACACGCGCGCGCATACAAAGTCTCGGCAAGTTCGGCCGCGAGCGCATCGGAGGTCGAGTTCGCAGCGATCTTGTCATCGAGGGCACCGAGGACTTCGGCGATGGCGCGCTGGGTGGAAAGTGGCGGTAGCTCGATTCGAGTCGATGCCAGATCTTTGAGGCTGATGTATGGCGCCATATCCGTTGCGCTCTTTAGGTATCCCGCCTGGTCAACGAACTCGGGGGAGCTGAGCCAGTGGTAGAGAAAGTGCGGGTCCACGATGTCGGTCCGGTTGCTCCGGAAGAAGCAAACCTGCGGGCTGTAGACCACGGCCGACTCAATCGTCGTCACGAGAGCAGTGCGGCCAACGGTTCCCTTGGTGGTCAGGACGACGTCTCCGTCGCGAACAGTCTTGGCACCGATCGCGAAGCCATAGGAGCTGTCGACGAAGTCTGGGCCGTCGGGGTGGATTCGGCCGTCCCGCACATCGCCGGCGCGCAGGATCCGAAAGCCCTCGAGCGCGTGTTCATCCCGCCTCGTCCGATAGCCGTCGCTGAACTCGAGGAGTCCCTCTCTAGCCAGATCGCCAAGAGTCGTCACGACAGCCTCGCCAACTGATCGCGTACTACAACATCCAGTTGAGCTGATTCGTCCAGTGCGGCCAGCAACTCGTTGGTCAAGACCTTGATCTTCTCATCGAGGTCGACTCCGTCGTCCTCTGCTTCGGCGGTGCCGACGTAGCGTCCGGGGGTGAGGGCGTAGTCGGCGTCCTTGATCTCGGCGAGGACGGCTGACTTGCAGAAGCCCGGCTCGTCCGCGTAGCCGCCTTCCCGCCAGGCGCGGTACGTGTCGGCGATCTTCGCGATGTCGTCGTCCGACAGTGCGCGTTCGGCACGGTCGACCATGTGGCCGAGGTTGCGGGCGTCGATGAACAACACCTGGCCGGAGCGGTCGGTGGTCCATTTCTTGTCCTTGGCGAAGATCCACAGGCAGACCGGGATGCCGGTGGAGCGGAAGAGTTGGGTGGGCAGAGCGACCATGGCGCTGACGAGGTCGGCTTCGACGATGCGGGCTCGGATCTGGCCCTCTCCCCCGCTGTTGGTGCTCATCGAGCCGTTGGCCATGACGACGCCGGCCTGGCCCTTGGGGGCGAGCTTGGACAGGATGTGCTGGATCCAGGCGTAGTTGGCGTTGCCGGCCGGGGGGACGCCGTAGCGCCAGCGGGCGTCTTCTTCGTTGCGGGCCCAATCCTTGATGTTGAACGGGGGGTTGGCGAGCACGTAGTCGGCTTCGAGGCCGGCGTGGAGGTCGCGGGCGAACGTGTCGCCCCAGGTGGGTCCGAGGTTCCCGATCAGGCCGTGGATGGCGAGGTTCATCTTCGCCATCCGCCAGGTGCGTTCCATGTTCTCCTGGCCGTAGACGCTCAGCTCTGCGGGGTTGCGGTGGTGGGCTTCGAGGAACTTCTCGGCCTGGACGAACATGCCTCCGGAGCCGCAGCACGGGTCGTAGATGCGTCCCTTCTGTGGTTCGAGCATCTCGACGAGGACGCGGACGACGCCGGGCGGGGTGTAGAACTCTCCACCGCGTTTGCCTTCGGCGGCAGCGAACTTGCCGAGAAAGTACTCGTAGACCTCGCCCAGCAGGTCGCGGGCCCTGGTGGCGCCCTGGCCGGTGAAGCGGGCTGAGTTGAACAGGTCGAGCAGTTCGCCGAGGCGGCGCTGGTCGACGGCTTCGCGGTTGTAGATGCGGGGCAGGGTGCCGGCCAGGGCCGGGTTGGCCTCCATCAGCCAGCCCATCGCGTCGTTGATCAGTTCGCCGATGGTCTTGGTGTCGGTGCCCTTGGCGCGGTCGGCGAGGAACTGCCATCGGGCGTTCGCGGGCACCCAGAAGACGCCGGCGCCGATGAACTCGTCCTTGTCCTCCAGGGTGTACTCGATGTCGTCGTCGGTGTAGCCGCCCTCGGCCTCGAGTTCGGCGCGGATCTGCCCGCTGCGTTCGTCGAAGGAGTCCGACACGTACTTCAGGAACACCAGGCCGAGGATGACGTCCTTGTAGTCGGAGGCTTCCAGCGAGCCGCGCAGCTTGTCCGCGGCCTTCCACAGGGTGTCCTTGAGTTCCTTCATCGTGGTGGGACCCTGCGGGGCTGGTTCAGTGCGTCGGCGCGCCATGGTTCTCCTTGGTGATGCTGAGCTGTCGGGACTCGACAGCGGTGGTGAGGTCTGCGGTGAGGGTGTCCAGTGCGACGAGTTCCGCCTCCAACCGTGCCCGGTGTTCGGCCAGGTCGGTGAGTGCCTCGCCGAGGACGGCCCGGTCCGGGTCGGGAATCGTCGCGACCGTCCAAGTGCGCCAGTTCGTTCCGGTGGCGCGGTTGATCCGCGCGACGACCGCTCGGGCCACCAGCGGGGCGCCCGGACGGATTCGCAGCACCCTCGCGGGTGCCACGACCAGCGAGCCGCCATCAAGATCAATCGAGGCGCTCGGTGCGGGGCGGACGGTGAAGACGATGTCTCCGGGCTCGGTGGGGTCGGCGTCGGTCCGGGTCGCGAGGCCGAGCCGGTCGACGGTTCGAAGGGGTGTTCCTGACCGGGTGCCGTCCAGGACGGGGACGGTGCCGACCGGCAGTCCGTCGAGGTCGACCCGGCGTCCGGGCAGCACCCTCACCCACCCACGCTCCACCGCCTGTGCGAGTGAGACCTCCTCCGCTGGACGGTCGATGACCTCGAGCCGGTAGCCGGCCAGCCGCCCGGCGTTGTCGGCGGCACGCAGTTCGACCGCCCAGTCTGCGCCCGACCGCGACGCTGAGCCCGCTCGGGCCGGACGGGGCGGCACCAGGGTCGAACTAGCCGAGACCAGGTCGCGGGTGAGCACCGGGTACAGGTGCGCCCACGCTCGGCGCCGCGCACCCTCAACGCCCTGCCAGGCAGCGACCAGGTCGTCGGCGAGTCCCTCGCAGGCCCGCGCGGTGGCGGAGCCGAGGTCGGCGACCATCGTGCGCCGCTCGGCTGTTGGCGTGGCGTCGGGCGAACCGAGCAGCCACAGCGCCGAGTGCTCGCGGGCCTGCGTGGGCCGGAAGCCGGCCGGAAGCCGCACGATCGCGCGCACGTAGCCGTCGCGGAGCAACTGGTCGCGCCGGCTCAGCGCCGGCCCGTCCAGCGGGTCGACCAGGGTGGACGCCGGCGCCAGGCACAGCACCAACTGCTGCGCGTCGAGCTGCAGGGCGATCTCATCCAGCAGGTCGAGCTGGTCCGCCGCGCTTGCCGTGGGGTCTGCCGGCGCGGGCAACACCACCAGGTGCGCCACCCGACCGGTGACCGACCAGTCGCCGCTCCCCCGCACCACCACCCGGTACGACCGGTCGGCCAGAAGCAGCTGGCGACAGGTGAGCCGGTGTTCCGGGGTGTCGCCGTCCATCAGGAGCACTGGCGACTCCACCTCCCCCGCGACCTCAGCCACCACGTCGACCGCGCATCCGGTCGGATCCATCACAGTCGGACGACCGAGTTCACGCGTCAGCGGGCCGAAAAGGCCCAGCAGGAACCGCCGCGTCGGCCCGGTCAGGGCGGTCAGCGCAAGGTTGCTTCCGGGTGCTCGCAGCTGCCCGTCCATGAGTCGGCGGTGCGCAGCCGCCTCAGCCCAGGCCGCCTCGACAAGCTCATCGGCCGCAGCAGCGAGCCCGGCGAGGTCACCGGCTCGCGCCAGCTCGCGGAGAAGGCAGCGGTCGTCAGGGTCGTGAGCGTCCACGAGATCAAGGAGGTCGTCCGTGGTTGTTGCGGCAAGCGGTGTGCCCAGGAGATGCCGGAGTACGAGCAGGGCGCTGAGTGCCTCGGCCTCCGTCGGTCCTCCGGTGAGAAGTGAGTGGGAGGCGGCGTCCGCGCGGACGTCCGGGTTGTTGCCGCGCTGGGTCTCCTCGAGCCAGGCCACCACGTCCTCCCGCAGGAACAACTCCTGGCCGTTGCGGCTCTGCCGGGCTATCGGGAACGGATGAGCGGACGCGCGGGAGCGACGCCGCCACGTCGACACCACCGGACGCTGCACGTGTGCAAGCCCCGCGATGTCCCGCATCGTCATCAACTCCGCCACGGCAGCCTCCTCTCGTCCAGATCTCACCACGCACATCCGACGGTCCATCATCGCATCGGGTGATAACCCCCATTATCGGGACCTATCACCGCGATTTTCGGCTGTTGGCAGCAACGTAGTTGGCACAGCAAGGCCTCACCCCGAGAGGAAGACCAACCATGACCAATCCCCAGCAGCCCGGGCCCACCGGCCCGGACAGCACTCCGCCGACACAGCCCTACATTCCGCCGGCCTACCAGCAGGCGCCCCAAGCCTTCGGCCAGCCCGCGGCACCGCAGCCGCCCAAGCCGCCCAAGCGCGGCAACATCTTCACCTCCAAGCCGGCCATCGGCATCGGCGCCCTGATCGTCGGCCTGATCCTCGGCACCGGGATGAGTGGCGGCAAGACCGAATCAGACACCGCTGCCCCGGCACCGACCGTCACCGTGATGGCGACCAAAACCGCCACCATCGAGGCCACCGCTGAGGACGACGCCACCGAGGAGCCCACCGCGGAGGCGACGGACGAGACGACGGAAACGCCGGCCGCTCCCTCGAAGAAGAGCTACAAGTCCTTGTCGAGCCGCGGGTTCAAGCTGATGGCGAAAGACCCCGATTCCTACATCGGCAAGACCTACGTCATCTACGGGGAGATCACCCAGTTCGACTCGGCCACCGGCACCGACGCGTTCCGTGCCGACACCGGCCCCAAGAAGCTGCGAATCTCCTACGGCTACGTCGACTACTCCCAGAACACGATGCTCAGCGGATCCGAGACCAAGCTCAAGAAGCTCGTCGAAGGCGACTGCTTCACCGCCAAGGTCACCGTCCTTGGCTCCTACTCCTACGACACCCAGATCGGCGGAAACACCACCGTTCCGCTGCTCCAGGTCGACTCGATCTCCGTCTACGGAAGCACCGACTGAGATACGCGAGCCGTCCTGATCCCGGATCGGGCACCAAGCCGGAGTGGGGCCGCGCGCAGAGGGGAACCGGCCCCACTCCCCCAACTTCAATCACAACATGCTGACGGAAGACCCGCCGATCGCCGTGAATCAGGCGCGAAGGCGCGATACCGCCGATAGCCTCCCTATGGCTGAACCTTCGGACCCGTTCAATCGATCAGCGACGGCGGCCGGCGATTCGCCAACGAAGTAGCACGAGAGAAAGCCCAGTACTGCCGTGAACACCTCCCCCCGAAGAAGAACTCCCAGCTGGCTGGTCGTTCTGCTCGCACTGTGCCTCATCGCCGTCGGGGCCGCAGCATCAATCGTGACGATGCGCGCACTTCCCGACCTGGCGCTCTTCGGCACGGAATCCGAGAGCAGCAACACCCAGATCGTGAACTCGGTCACCCGCGAGGAGCAGGTCGTCCTGCTCAGCCTGGGCATCCAGGGCATCTCCACCAAGAACGCAAACGCCACCTTCATGGGCGTTCAGGTACCAGGCACCGAGCGCGCCACCTTCCTGCAGTACTCCTTCAGCGCGAAGATCGGCATCGATGGCAAGAACGTCAAAATCGCGCAGAGTGGCGACAACGAGTACCTCATCTCGATCCCCCGGTTCACCTTCCTCGGACACTCCAACGAGGCCTTCCAGGTCGCCGCCGAGGGCAACGGCGCGCTCAGTTGGGCCACGCCCGAGATCGACACCGTCGAGATGATCAACAGCATCCTCAACGACGAGGCACAAGCCCAATACATCACCTCGAACCAGGAGATGCTGAAAGACCAGGCGACCACTTTCTATACCGGCATCATCGCCGCCGTCGACCCCACGGTGACCGTCAGGGTTGAATTCGCCGACTGATCGCCCGATGCACCTCGCCCAAGGGAGGAGTCCTGAATGCCTAGTCGACCGATCCTGCTGTTTCTGGATGGCGTCGGCACCAGGCAGAGCGACCACTGGAGGGGCGCCTTGGAGGAGGCGTTGACGGCTCTCGACTACCCAGGGCTGGATGCGGCACGGGTGATCGCGCCCAAGTACCCCAACACGCTCCGCGGTGCGGACGACGACGATCCTCTGCCCGAGTTGACCGTCAAGACCCCGTCCGGTGACGCCGCCAGGAAGAACCGCCGTGACTTCGAGCGCCGCATGGCTGCCGTTGAAGTCATGCTCGGGCGGAACGATCGGGGAGATGGCTGGTTCGGCGGCGACGCGGTCGTGGATGCCGTCGTCTCGGCTCCTCTCGTCTTCGATCGCGCCAAGCACTACATCTCGAACCGCCAGATCCGCGCTCAGGTACTCAACCGTGTGCTCAGGCGGCTTCCACAATCGGGACGGCTCGTCATTGTCGGCCACAGCCTCGGATCGGTCATCGCCGCAGACCTCGTCCGGCGCCTGCCTCAAGACCTCAAGGTCGTCGGCATGGTCACGATCGGAAGCCCTCTGGCCCATTCACGCTTCAACGTCGACAAACTCCGAGCAACTCTCAAGGAACCGCCAACCAACTTGGGCTGGTGGGTGAATTTCTGGAACGTCACGGACCCCGTGACCACCCACCGCGGCGTCTCCTCGGTCTTCCCCTGGATGATTGACCACAGGATCCAGACAGACCTTGGCCCCCATGTTCACGACGCTGAGACGTACCTGGCGAACGAAGATGTGGCAGAGGCCATCGGCTTCGCGCTGTTCGGCTCCAGGTCGAAGGAACTCGCGGTCCAGGACCGAGGGGTCGACATTCGCCTGGACTATGTCGAAACGCTCGCGCTCATGGCACTCCGGTACGGATACCTCACCAAGTCCCGGCTGGAAGCCGACCAGCAAGACCGCTACGCCGAAGCACTCCGGCAGGTACAAGCGTCCACGGTCGATCTGATCCGAAAACGAAACGACCTGGAAGATCGTCGGATGCCGCTCGCGATCGCCAGACTTGCAGTCGACGTGTCCGATCCGAACTCCGAGGCTCCCGAGCCGACCTCGATCAGCCACCTGTCGAGGGAGGAAGCGGTCACTCCGTTGGTGACGCTTGCGACTTCGAACATCATCCGGCCATTCGAAATCGCTGTCTCGAAGGAGACACAGCGGGACGCAATGGCACACCTCACCTTGGACATGGGACTGGGGAGCCAGGTGGGAGTCGACGTGATCAGGGCCAGCGAGCGCGCCCAGAAGGTCCTCTCCGGCGGTGGCATGAACTGGCTCAAGTGGGCCGCCATCGGTCTCGGCGCGGCAGCTCTCATCGCGGCCACCGGGGGATTGGTCCTCGCAGCCGCGCCCGGGCTGGTCGGCGCAGCCGCGATCACGAGCGCGCTGGCCGCGTTCGGTCCTGGCGGAATGATCGGTGGCCTGCTCACCGCTGGAACACTGCTCAGCGCAGGTGGCGGCGGCATTGCCGTCGGTTTGGCCAGCCCCGGAACCTCCGCAGAGACCGTCGAAGCAGTTGTCGCATCCCAGCTCACCGCGGCCATACTGCGCGAGCTTCAAGGCGTCGAACAGGACCCGACGACCTGGAACAACCTGGTGCAGACTCGGATCGAGGTGCAGCGCCAACAGACTCGTCTGCAGCCGCTCTGCGATGAATCAGCGCCCGTCCTCAAGGAATTCGAACGAAAGCTCGACGCGATCGACCGCGCACTCGACTACCTCAGCGACCACCACCTCGTACACGGCGACGCCGGCAAGAATGAGGACGAGGAGTAACGCAGACGTCTGGCGAAGGCAGGGAGGTCGCTTCCACCCTTCTTCCCCGGCTGACCGCCATAACCACAGGTATCACACCGATCATCGCCAGCAGCGACCGATGACCGCGCTCCCCTGCAGATTCGACTCACAATGCAGCCGCTGCGTTGCGGGACGTTTCGACAATGGCGAGGTGCCGAGCCTTGGCTCGGTTGTCCCGAGGCTCAGGACGATCAGGAACTACGGCGGAGCCTGACCGTGCAGGTCGTCTGCGAGTGGTCGATGCCAACAACCACACGTCGGCCGGCTCGACAGGGTCCCTCGGGACTGGCGGTCAGTCAGGAACGACTTCGCCGGTGACGACGTCGATCTCGTTCCCATCGTTGTCGATGACGCGGAGCTTCGGCCGCCCGGGGGTCGGAGGGTCCTTGAGTTCTGCGACGTCCGCAGCGAAGGCGGCCTGCCTATCGTGCGTCGCCGGCGCGCTGATGTGACGGTTGTGGCGGGATCGTGCGGGCCAGGGTTTGTGTTCTTCGTCGCAGAGGGTCCGGGTTCGCTGTTTGAGCCGTTCGGTGAAGTCGGGGACGGTGTAGCGGTGCCATTCTTCGAGGCTGTTGCTGGTGAGGTCGACGCCGGCGCGGCGGCGTTGGTCGGCCAGGGAAGCGATTTCGTGAACGAGGTGGGGGTGGAGGGGCCAGCAGGCGGGGATGATGGCTCCGCCGGTGTGGTCCCAGACGTATTCGGTGTTGAACCAGTCGACGACTTTGTCGAGCCAGTCCCAGAGTTCTTCGCGGAGTGTGGGGTCGGTGCAGGTGGGTGGGTCCCAGGGTCGGGGCAGGACGGCCGGGTCGCGGCCGATCCTGGTGGCAACGCCGCTGGCAGCGGCGTAGAGGTCGTCGTAGGCGGCTTTCAGCTTCGGCGTGTCCGGTAGCGGGAATGGCCGGGCCAGTGGCCGGCTCACGGTCGGTCTCCATCCGGGTTGGTCTGTTCGGCGTGCGCGCGGACTGCAAGTTCACGGGCCCGTGCCGAGATCTGGGTGCCCCGCTGGCCGGCGAGGGCTTCCCGGGCGATCTGTTGCTGTTCGAGGAGTTGTCGTCCGGCCTTGCCGTCGATGCAGCGGTGGAGTCGGGCGAGGATGGGTCGGGTGTTTTCGGCGACGATGAGGGCGTGGCGTTCGGGGAGTTGCCGGACCTCTTCGGGTCTGAGGATGGCGATGTCTTCTCCGCTGCTGGTGCGTCCGCCGCGTCCGCCGGTTTGCCAGGTGGTGCGGGCTATGCGGACGGTGCCGACGAGGTCGGAGATTTCGCGGTTGAAGTGGACGTCTTTGCTGCCGCCGAACATGACGAGGACGTTGGTGAGGCCGATGAGGGCGCGGGCTTCGGTTTCGCCGAAGATCGCGACGAGTTGGGCGCGGGTTTGTGCGGCGTAGATGAACCCGATGCCCAGGGCTCTTTCGTTGGCCATCCTGGTGCGCAGGGTGGGCAGGGGTGCGGTGGAGGGTAGTTCGTCGAGGCA
>MTLD01004631.1_pt2 | contig 13027 bp, 10 predicted proteins | sample 1982471 | NCBI WGS metagenome assembly MTLD01 (sample SAMN05712604, study PRJNA340218) | biofilm metagenome | isolation source: sample SPM anode biofilm adapted to -50 mV | place: USA | collected 2012-02-03
CGGCTCCGGCCTCCGCGCCCGCCGTGCCGCTCACCCCCCTGGCCGCCCTGCCCGCGGGCCCCGACATCGCCCCCGCCTCCATGCCCCACCTGGAGGGCCTCCAGCCCTACCGGATGCGGATCCCCCTCCCCTCCGCCGCGACGGCCTCGGCCAGCCTGGACACGCACCAGACCCCGGCCTCCACCGAGGACCTGCTGGCCCGGATGCGGCCCGTGGTCCCGCCCGTCAGCGAGGCGGAACTGAACGCCCTCCTGCCCACCTTCACCCCGGCGGACCCGGACCACCTGGATCTCCTCTGGCCCGTGGAGACGCGCACCATCAGCTCCGCCTGGGGCCCCCGGATGCGGACGAAGATGGTCCGCGTCAAGAACCAGCGGAAGAAGCGGATCCGCTACCGGGGCCGGCACAAGGGCGTGGACCTGACCGCTCCCATGGGCACCGCCATCTACGCGGCCATGGACGGCAAGGTGATCATGGCCGCCCGGCACCGCCAGTACGGGAACTACGTCATCATCGACCACGGCAACGGGGTCATGACGCTCTACGCCCACGCCAAGCTGAACCTGGTGCATGAGGGCGACATCGTCCGGCGGGGCCAGAAGATCGCGGAGGTGGGGCGCACCGGGAACGCCACGGGCCCGCATCTCCACTTCGAGCTCCGGGTGGACGGCGTGCAGCAGAATCCCCTCCCGGCCCTGGATGACGAAGAGGAGATCCCGGCCGAGATGGCCGCGCAGAACGCCGCCCTGGACGACGCCCGCCGCTGAGTCCGGTCGCGTTCCGCCCCTGAACCTCCCGGCCCTCCGCGGCATAGGATGAAGGCGTGCCCCCCCGTTCCCGCGAGGGATGGAGGGCCTTCGCGTGCTAGACTTGACCTTTTCGCCGCATCGAGGTGGCCATGCTGCTGTACCGAGCTTTCCTCCGGGCCCTGGGGGTCACGGCCATCCTCGGCCTGGGCCTGGGCCTCGCCTGCAAGGGCAGCAGCGGCGGCTCCACGGCGGACACGACCTTCAACCTCGCCGGAACCATCAAGTACACCCGCATCCCCCTCGCCAAGGATGCCAACGGGGTGCCCACGGGCCTGGCGGACAGCACGGTCGCGAGCAACCTCCAGACCCTGCCCGCCCGGGGCGTCCTCGTCCGGGCCTACCAGCGCAACGACCAGACCCTGGCCGACGGCAGCACCGCCACGGTCTGGGTGATCGTCAAGGCCACCTACACGGATTCCAATGGCCTGTACGCCATGACCCTCCCCAACAGCAAGCCCCTGATGATCGAGGTCATGAGCTCCTTCGACGGCGGGAACGGCCACCAGGTCAATGTGGTGGGGGATCCCGCCGGCATCACCAGCACCGTGCCCGCCGCGGACCGGTACCGCTATGCGATCCGCAAGGCCGTGGACGGCACCGCCCCCGCCGGCAACCCGGTGCCCGCCTCCCTTCCCACCGGGGACACGATCCTGAACTTCAACGTGGGGCTGACGGACAAGTGGTGGCTGGTGAACCCCAGCTACGACTCCAGCAGCCAGGTGGCGACCCTCGCCGCCAGTCCCGTGGACGAGACCACCCTGCCCGGCCGGACCACCGGCACCGGCAGCCGGGTCCTGGCCATCGGGGACACCGTGGCCTCCTTCCTCGCCGTCTACGGCAACGCAACCCCGGGCCTGAGCGTCGATCTGCACTATGCCCCGGGAATCAGCGAGCCGCGCGGTTCCTTCATCGAATACGACCCCACCGTCTACCCGCTGTCCGCCATCCTGAACCCCAACACCTACACCTTCACCCAGCGCTACTTCGGCTCGCTCCAGGGCGGCGCCAACGACGACGCCTGGGACGAGGGGGTGATCCTGCCCCTGCTGGCGCGGAACGTCCTCTACCAGATCGTCGAGAGCCGGACCTTCGGGATGACCGGCAGGCCCCTCTTCCCCCAGGCCGCCTCCCTCCCCGACCTCAGCCCCGACCAGGCCCTGATCGAGGGGCTCGCGGACGCCATGGCGGCCAACGTGCTCAAGTCCCCCTACCTGGCGGACACCCAGGGCACCACCCTGGCCGCGCCGGTCACGGACCTCCGGGATCTGTCGGCCTACACCACGGCCCAGCTCACCCCGGATTCCGCCCCGGCGATCCGGGCCATGGCCTGGGAGCTGATCCTCAAGGCGAACAGCCTCGCCACGCCCGGCACGGCCGCCACCTGGGCCACCATCAATCCCGCCGCCCTGGCCCGGTTCTTCTCGGCCGGCCCCGCCTACCCGACCACGACCTCGGCCTACGAGACGGAACCCCTGAACATCTTCAAGCAGCTCGGACGCCTCCAGGAGGTCAAGGCGGCGACGGAGCCGGTGGACCTGGCGACCGTCTTCACGGACGCCACCCTCACGCCCCTCCTCGCCCCCTTCGGGATCACCTGGCCCCGCCCCACCACGGGGGCCTACGCGTCCTTCGCTGCCGCCTGGGGCGCCGATCCCAACTCCAGCACTTCGGCCCTTCCGCCCGTCACCCTCAGCATGACCAAGGCGGTCCAGGTGCGGGGCGTCTACCCGAACAACTCCGAAGGCGAGGTCGCCTACGCGGGCTTCACCATGAGCGCGGACCGGGCCTACACCCTGAGCGTGACCGCCAGTCCCGCCCTGGCGAACACGGCCGCGCTGGAGCTGATGTTCCCCTCCTTCCAGTCCGCCCCCCTGACGTTCACAGGGAGCGGTGGCAGCCAGCGCATCGTGCTCGCCGGCAACAGCACCACCCCCGTGTTCCAGGCGGTGCGGATGCGCCTGCTCAGTCCGACCACCGTCCAGCCGGACACCACGGTGACGATCAGCCTCGTCCCGGTTCCCTGATCCAGGCCGCCCCCATGCCCGTCACCGCCGCCCTTCAGGCCCTCCAGCCCCGGCTGCCCTTCGTGCCGGACCTGGCCATCGTGCTGGGCTCGGGCCTGGGCGCCCTGGCCGACAGCCCCGAGGCGAAGGCCGGGGTCTCCGTGCCCTTCACCGACCTGCCGGGCTTCCCCGCCCCCACGGTGGCGGGCCATGGCGGCCGGCTGGTCTTCTGCGAGTTCGAGGGCCGGAAGGTGGTCCTCCAGGCCGGCCGCTTCCACTTCTACGAGGGGCACCCCATGTCCCTCGTGACGGCGCCCATGCGCCTCTACGGACGCCTGGGCGTGAAGGCCGTCCTTCTCACCAACGCCGCCGGGGCCCTGAATCCGGCCTTCGGCGTGGGCGAGCTCATGGCCCTCACCGACCACCTCAACTTCTTCGGCACCAACCCCCTGATCGGCCCCAACGTGGGCCCGGGCCCCCGGTTCCCGGACATGACCGCGGTCTACGATCCGGCCTTCCGGGCCCGCCTCCAGGCCTGCGCCCGGGACCTGGGCCAGACCCTGCGGGAGGGCGTCTACCTGGGGCTCACCGGCCCCAGCTACGAGACCCCCGCCGAGATCCGCGCCTTCCGGACGCTGGGCGCCGATGCCGTGGGCATGAGCACGGTCCCCGAGGCCATCGTGGCCCGGCACGAGGGCCTGCGGGTCGCCGGCATCTCCTGCCTCTGCAACATGGCTGCGGGCCTCCTGCCCCAGCCCCTCACCCATCAGGAGGTCCTGGAGGCAGGGGCCGCCGCGGCGGATCGCTTCGAGGCCCTGGTGCGGGCCTTCGTCCGGGGGCTGGAGCGGTAGGCGGGCGCCGGTGGACCCGGCGCCCGTCCCGGCCTACTTCGAGACCACCTGGTGTTCCTCGATCAGGCGGTTCACCACATCCGGTTCCGCCAGGGTGGAGATGTCGCCCATGCCCTCGTACTCGGCCGAGGCGATCTTCCGTAGGATGCGGCGCATGATCTTGCCGCTGCGGGTCTTGGGCAGGCCCGAGGCGATGTGGATGACATCGGGGGCGGCGAAGGCCCCGATGGTCTGCCGCACCTGCTCCTTCAGGGCGCCGATGAGCTGCTCCTTCCCGCTGCCGGACCCGTAGCCCTGGTTGAGGATCACGTAGCAGTAGATGCCCTGGCCCTTGATGGGGTGGGGGTAGCCGACCACCGCGGCCTCGGCCACGGATTCGTGGGCCACCAGCGCGCTCTCCACCTCCGCGGTCCCCAGGCGGTGCCCGGAGACGTTGATGACATCGTCGATGCGGCCGGTGATCCAGTAGTAGCCGTCCTCGTCCCGGCGCGCCCCGTCCCCGGTGAAGTAGTAGCCCGGGTATTGGGTGAAATAGGTCTCCCGGAACCGCTTGTGGTCCCCGTGGACCGTGCGGGCCGTGCCGGGCCACGGGGTGGCGAGGCAGAGGGCGCCGGATACCTCGTTGCCCTCCAGCACCGCGCCCGTCGCCGGGTCCACGATCACCGGCTTCACGCCGAAGAAGGGCAGCGTGGCGGAACCGGGCTTGGTCGGGGTCACGCCGGGCAGCGGCGTGATGAGAATGCCGCCGGTCTCCGTCTGCCACCAGGTGTCCACCACGGTGCAGCGGCCCTCGCCGACGACGTCGTGGTACCAGCGCCAGACCTCGGGGTTGATGGGCTCGCCCACGGTGCCCAGGATGCGCAGGGACTTGCGGCTGTACTTCTTGATCCACTCATCGCCGGCCTGGGCCAGGGCGCGCAGCGCCGTCGGCGCCGTGTAGAGGATGTTCACGCCGAGATCGTCCACGATCTGCCAGTAGCGGCCCGCGTCCGGGTAGAGCGGGGTGGACTCGAAGATGACGGAGGTGGCCCCGTTGGCCAGCGGCCCGTACACGATGTAGCTGTGGCCCGTCACCCAGCCGATGTCGGCCGCGCAGAAGTAGATGTCGCCCGGGTGGTAGTCGAACACCATCTTGTGGGTGAAGGCGGCGTAGGTGAGGTAGCCGCCGGTGGTGTGCAGCAGGCCCTTCGGCTTCCCGGTGCTCCCGGAGGTGTAGAGGATGAACAGGGGGTCCTCCGAACCCATCCACTCGTTCGTGCAGGTGGACCGCTGGCGGGCCGTCTCCTCGTCCAGCCACAGGTCCCGGCCCGCCTCCATGGGCACGTCGCCGTCGGTGCGCCGCGCCACCAGGACCGTCTCCACCATGGACATGCCCTCGATGGCCCGATCGACGGTCTTCTTGAGGGGGACCCGCTTCCCGCCGCGGAGGCCCTCGTTGGCGGTGACGACCACCTTGCAGCGGGCATCCACGATGCGATCGCGCAGCGCCTCCGCGGAGAAGCCGCCGAACACCACGGAGTGGACGGCCCCGATGCGGGCGCAGGCCAGCATGGTGTAGACCAGCTCCGGCATCATCGTCATGTACAGGCAGACCCGGTCGCCCTTCTTCACCCCGTGGTGGAGGAGTACGTTGGCCACGCGGCAGACATGGTGCTTCAGCTCCCGGTAGGTGATGTGGGTGTAGACGCCCGGCTCGTCCTGGGCCCAGATGACGGCGGTCTTGTCCCCGTGGGTCGGCAGGTGGCGGTCGATGCAGTTGAAGGACGCATTGATGCGGCCCCCCAGGAACCAGGAGAAGTCCACCTCCTTGTAGTCCGCGTCGAACACGGACTGCCAGGGGTGGAACCAGGTCAGGGCCTTGGCCTGCTCACCCCAGAACCACTCGGGGTTGTCCAGGGAGAGGCGGTACAGGCGCTGGTACTCCTCCATGCTGCGGATGTGGGCCCGCTCGGCGAACTCCGGTTTGACGGGATAGAGGTCCTGGGTCATGGTTCGGCTCCTTGTCGGAAGAAGGTCGGCCCCGGGGGCACCTCAGGAAAGGGCATTCCCAGGAAATCCGGGATCTGGACATGGCTTGGGGGAGATCAGGCAGGAAGGATAGCCGCATCGGAGCGTCTTCGCACCAGGGGCCCCCGGGGGGACGGTTGCTACGGACGTAGTCTCAAAATCATGCAGATTCATCCATATGGGCATAAGGGAAAGACCTGGGAAGGTGAGGAGACCCTAGCACTCCCGGGACGGCAAGGGAACCGGTCGCCCCGACATTTCCAGACGAATGGGCTTCCCTTGGAAAAGGAGGTGGCCTATGCTTGCGCCACCAAGCCCGCACCTTTGAACCATGCCGCCCCGCCCAGGAGAGTTCTCTTCTGGCTCCGGGCGTCGGCGCAGTCGCAACTCCCCTCCAGGCCCGCTCAGTTCGGGTCTGCCCTTATCCAGGAGAATGGCCATGCCTCCGAAAACGGCGCACGAACTCCTCGAGGATCCGGAGTTCCAGAAACTTGCCCGGCAGAAGAACACCATCTCGCTGATCCTCACGATCCTCCAGCTGGTGCTCTACTTCGGCTTCATCGCCCTGATCGCCTACAACAAGGCGTTCCTTGGCCAGAAGGTGGGGGCTGGATCCGCCATCACCATCGGCATCCCCATCGCCGTCGGCGTCATCGTCCTCTCCTGGGTGTTGACGGGAATCTACATCTTCTGGGCCAACAACAAATACGATGCCATGGTCAAAAACGTCAAAGCGCGGATGGGGAGGTAAGGACCATGCAGACGCAGCCTCAGCAGACGATCATCGGGACCCTGAGTCCCGTGGCCATCTTCTTCTTCCTCGTCTTCATCGCCGTGACCCTCGGGATCACCTACTGGGCCGCGCGCCGCACCAAGAACGCCGCCCAGTTCTATGCCGCCGGCGGCGGCATCACGGGTCTCCAGAACGGCCTGGCCCTGGCAGGCGACTACATGAGCGCCGCCTCCTTCCTCGGCATCGCCGGCCTGGTGTCCACCAAGGGCTATGACGGCCTCATCTACTCCGTGGGCTGGCTGGTGGGCTGGCCCATCGTCATGTTCCTCATCTCCGAGCCCCTCCGGAACCTCGGCAAGTACACCTTCTCGGACGTGGTGGCCTTCCGCCTCCGGCAGAAACCCATCAAGACGGCCGCCGCCATCGGCTCCCTGGTCACGGTGCTCTTCTACCTCACGGCCCAGATGGTGGGCGCCGGCACCCTCATCAAGCTGATGTTCAACCTGCCCTACGAGTCGGCCCTCTTCATCGTGGGCGCCCTCATGATCGCCTACGTGCTGTTCGGCGGCATGCTGGCCACCACCTGGGTGCAGATCATCAAGGCCGTCCTTCTCCTGGGCGGCGCCACTCTCCTCGTGATCCTGGCCATGAGCCAGTTCGGATTCAGCTATGGCCGCCTCTTCTCCGAGGCCTCGACAAAGTACACCCCGGCCTTCCTTGAGCCGGGCGGTCTCATCACCAAGCCCCTCGACGCCTTCTCCCTGGGCCTGGCCCTCATGTTCGGCACCGCCGGCCTCCCCCATATCCTCATGCGGTTCTACACCGTCCCGGATGCCCGCGAGGCCCGCAAGTCCGTCTTCTACGCCACGGGCTTCATCGGCTACTTCTACATCCTGACGGTGACCATCGGCTTCGGCGCTGCGGTGCTCGTCGGCCGCGACTTCATCACCAAGATCGACGCCGGCGGCAACATGGCGGCCCTGGCCCTGGCCGAGCACATCGGCGGCGGCATGTTCCTTGGCTTCCTGGCCGCCGTGGCCTTCGCCACCATCCTCGCGGTCGTGGCCGGTCTCACCCTGGCTGGCGCCTCCGCCCTCTCCCACGACCTCTACGTAGGCGTCTTCCGCCATGGGGAGGCCAACGAGAAGGAGGAGATGAAGGTGGCCAAGGCCGCCACGGTCACCCTGGGCATCGTCGCCGTCCTCCTGGGCCTCCTCTTCCAGCGCCAGAACGTGGCCTTCATGGTGGGCCTCGCCTTCGCGGTGGCCTCCAGCGCCAACTTCCCGGCCCTCCTGATGTCCATCACCTGGAAGAAGTTCACCACCACCGGGGCCGTGGCCAGCATCTACACCGGGCTCATCATCGCCGTGGTCCTGATCGTACTCTCCCCCACCGTCTACGAGGACGTCTTCCAGGCCGCCCAGGTCAAGGCCCGCACCGCGGCCGCCACCACTCTGGCCAAGCTGAGCACGTATTCGAAGGACCCGTCGAGCACCCTCGCCACTCTGAAGCCGAAGGCGGAGGCCCTCGCCGCGGCCGTCGGCGCTCCCGGCGCCACGGGACGCATCCACGAAGCCAATGTGAAGGAGCTGGCCGGGCTCCAGGCGGACATCGCCCTGATCGAAGGCAACCACCTGGCCGACGCCCTCCTCACGGCCAAGGCCGCCAAAACCAAGGCCGATGGCGAGGTCACGAAGGCCCCCTTCCCCATGAAGAACCCCGGCGTCTTCTCCATGGGCGGCGCCTTCCTGGTGGGCATCCTCCTGTCGCTCTTCAAGCGGGAGCGGGACGCCGAGGAGAAATTCGAGGCCGAAAAGGTCCGGACCTACGTGGGCATCGGCGCCGAGGGCGCCTCCAGCCACTGAACCCAGACGAACCCCGGAGCCGGGAGGGCGACCTCCCGGCTTCGCGCGTACGGCTACCTAGAAGGGCGAAGGCACCCCTGGTGGAGCCAGGTGCTCGGCCTGCCGGGCCGGGTCCCCCACCCGCAGGAGGCTGGCCAGGTCCGTGACGCCCGCCTGGGCCGCCAGGGGCAGCAGGCGCTGGAGGAGCTGGGCGGTGAGGTAGGCGTCCCCCAGGGCCGTGTGCCCTTCCACCACAGGGATCTCGAAGGCCCGGGCCAGCTCGAAGAGGCTCAGACCCTGGGGCGAGCCCGCGAAGGCCGGATGATCGGTGTGCCGGTGCCGGAGCCAGGCACTCAGGGAAAGGGTGTCCACCCTCCGGTTCCGGAAGGGGGCGCCGGTCAGCCGGCGGGCCTCCCGGTTCAGGAAGGCCAGGTCCACCGGCAGGCAGTGGCCGACCAGGACCGCGTCCCCCACGTAGGCCATGAAGGCGGCGAGGACCCCGTCGATGGGCGGCAGGGCCTCCACCTGGGAGGGCGTGATCCCGTGGATGACCACGCTCCGGGCGTCCAGGGCCGCCTTCGGATTCACCAGCTCGTGGAAGCTCCCCCCGACCTCGAGGCGCCCGCCCCGCATCCGGACGGCCCCGATGGAGACGATGTCGTCCCTCCGCTCGTCGAGCCCCGTGAGTTCGGTATCGAGCACCACGAAGGGGGTGTCGGCGATGGCTCCGCCGGGGCTTCGCCGCCCCAGGTTCCCCGCCAGCCACGCCCAGAATCCCATGCGCCTCCCTACAGGATGAAGGCCTTGAAGCGTTCCATGACCAGATCCTGGACCTTCATGGCGAGCCGGAAGGCGTTCTTGAGGGACTGCCGCTCCAGGCTGCTCAGGGTGTCCAGGTGGATGAAGTTGTCGATGCTGCGCCCCGCCTCCATCTGCCGGTACTGGTGGTGGATCCGGAGCAGGGTGAGGAACTCGAAGGCATCTTCCAGCTCATCCACCAGGTCGGAAATCATCGTGGATCCGCCCCGCAGGGCCTCCAGGCGCTCCAGGGTGGAGGCCGCCCGGACGCCCTTCTCCAGGGCGAAGAGGCGGGCGATGTCCACGAAGGGCGTGACGCCCTTGATCTTCAGGTTCAGCCCGTCCTTGTGCTCGCCGCCCCGCTCCACCGCCACGGAGCCGAAGAAGCCGAGGGGCGGCCGGTTCTTCACGAGCATGTTGGCCAGGAAGCCCAGGAATACCGGGTAGTCCGGGATGAGCCGACCCAGGTGCTCCCGAAGTTCCCAGGCCATGGACTCGTCCCCGTGCAGGGGCCGGAAGTCGAAGAAGATCTGTGAATTCAGTACAGCTTTCGGGGTCGGCTCCGAGATCCAGCCCGTGAAGTACCCCTTCCAGACCGAGAGGGGCTGGCACCAGTCGGGATTGCTGGCCATGCAGTTGGCCGGGCAGGGCTCGAACCCGCAGCGGATGAGGCCGTTGCGCACCCGCACGGTGAAGCGTCGGAAGTACTCCACCACTTTCTCGCGCTGGGTCTCCCGCGGGTCGGCGTACACCAGGGCGTTGTCCTGGTCCGTCCGGAAGGTCTGCTCTTTCCGGCCTTCACTCCCCAGGGCCAGCCAGCAGTAGGGCACCGGCGGAGGGCCCAGCTCCTGCTCGGCCAGCTCCAGCACCTTCCGCACGACACGGTCGTTCAACTCCGAGATGATGCGGATGATGTTGACAGCCCGAGTGCCTTCCCGCAGCAGGGCCCCGATGACGGTCAGGGCCTTCTGGGAGACCGGGGCCAGCCCCTCGATCGTCGTCTGCCGCTCGATGTCTTCGGAGAAGGCGAGGGGGCTGCGGCCCTGCAGCACCATGAAATCGTGGTTCGTGATTACGCCGTGCAGCACGCCGTCCCGGGTGACGGCCACGTGGTGGATGTTGCGCTGCAGCATGCGGAGCACCACCTCGAAGCAGGGATCCTTCTCCTCCACGGTGACCACGGGCCGGCTCATGATCCGGGACACGGGATCATCGATGGCATGGCCCCGGGCCACCACCTTGGACCGCAGGTCCGAATCCGTGACGATGCCGTCCGGGCTCCCGCCGGGCCCCAGCACCAGGATGGCGCTCTGCCGGGCCTCCGACATGCGCTGGGCCGCCTCGCGGATGGTGGCGTCCGGCTCCACCGTCACCGCGGCCCGGCGGCAGATCTCCCCCACCTGGGCCGTGAAGAGCAGGTGGTCGCTGGTCCCCAGGAAGAGGCTCTTCCCCTGGATCTCCCGGGACGTCATGTCCACGTACTTGGTGAGGTGGAACTGGAGCAGATACTCGGTGATGGCGGGGTGGCTGCCGAGTAGCTCGTTGAGCCGCTCCTTGGGCAGCAGGTAGCAGAGGGTGTCCTGGATCGCGACGATGGTCGTCTTCTGCTGCCCACCCATGAGGGACACCAGGCCGAAGGTCTCCCCCCGCTCCCGGTAGTCCACCACCACGTCCTCCCCGCCGCCCTTGGGACGGAGGGTGATCTTCACCACGCCCTTCTGAATGATCCGCAGGGACTCGCTCACGGTGCCGTCCTGCTGCAGGATCGCCGTCCCCTTCGGGTAGAACTCCATGGAGAGGCTCTGGGCCACCTCCCGGAGGAGGTCAGGCTCGAGGAACTGGAAGGGGGGAACCTGGGACAGGAACCGGACGGCGTCGTCGATCAGCATCCCCCACCTCGATCCCCAGATCCGCCTCCGGCTGCGCCAACCATACCACCGGCAAGAAAAAGGAAGGCACCCCGAAGGGTGCCTTCCAGGAGGGGCCGGTGGCCGGAGGCCTATTCGGCCTCGGCCTTGGGCTCGGGCAGGGTGTAGTCCACGAATTCGATGAGGGCCATGTCCGCGGCATCGCCGAGGCGATGGGACATCTTCAGGATGCGGGTGTATCCACCCGGGCGGCTCTCGAAGCGCTTCCGGAAATCGGCGCCGAACAGCTTGGCGACGGCATCCTTGTTCCCGAGACGGGCCATCGCCAGGCGGCGGTTGGCCACGGTGTCGTTCTTCGCGAGGGTGATGAAGGGCTCCACGAACATGCGGAGTTCCTTGGCCTTCACGAGGGTGGTCTCGATGCGTTCGCTCTGGATGAGCGCCGTGGCGAGGTTCTTCATGAGGGCTTTGCGCTGGTTGGTGGTGCGGCCCAGGCGCTTGCCGGCTACGTTGTGACGCATGGGGGCTCCTTACACTTCCTGCTCGAGGCGCATCCCCAGGGAGAGTCCGATGCGAGCGAGCTCGTCCTTGATCTCCTGGAGGGATTTCTTGCCGAAGTTCTTGGTCTTCATCAGCTCGGCCTCGGTCCGCTGAACCAGCTCGCCGATGGTGGTGATGTTCGCGTTGCGCAGGCAGTTGTTCGCCCGCACGGAGAGCTCAAGTTCCTCCACCGACTTGACCAGCCAGTGGTTTGCCTCGCCGGGGGTGATGGTGCCCGGCTCGTCTTCCGTGAAGTCCTCGTCCTGGCGGGCGAAGACGAGGAAGTGGTCGCGGAGGATGAGGGCCGCGTCGGACACCGCTTCCTTGGGGTTGACGGCGCCATTGGTCCACACCTGCAGGGTGAGCTTCTCGTAGTCGGTGCTCTGGCCCACGCGGGCCGGCTCGACGATGTAGTTCACGCGGGTGATGGAGCTGTGGTTCGCATCCATGGGGATGAAGCCCAGGCCCAGGGACTCGTCGTGGTTGCGGTCCGCCGTGACGAAGCCGCGGCCCATGCGGACCACCAGCTCCATCTCCAGCTCGCCCTCCTCGCCCAGGGTGGCGATGTGGATGTTGGGATCCACGACCTCCACGTTCTGGTTGCACCGGATGGCCGCGGAAGTGACCACGCCCTCGCCCTTGGCGGAGATGGTCACGGTCTGGGGCTCATGGCTGTGCAGCTTGAAGGGGACCTCCTTGAGGTTCAGGAGGATGTGGGTGATGTCCTCCCAGACGCCGGGCAGGGTCGTGAACTCGTGCATCACGCCCTTGATCCGGACGTTGGTGACGGCCGCGCCCTGGATGCTGCTCAGCAGCACCCGCCGGAGGCTGTGCCCCACGGTCGTGGCGAAACCCCGTTCGAAGGGGTACGCCACGAACTCGCCGTAGGAATCGGTCAGGGAGCCGGGGGTGACTTCCGCGAAGCGCGGCCTCTGGAAATCATTGATGTTCAGCATCATGCCCCCTTACTTGGAATAGAGCTCAACGATCAGCTGCTCGTTGATGTCGAGGGTGACGTCCTCGCGGGTGGGAGCGGCGAGCACCTGGCCCTTGAAGGCCGCGGCGTCGAGGATGAGCCACTTGGGGATCCCGCGACCGGCGGAGGTCTCGACGGAGGTCTTGACCCCGTCGTTCTCCTTGGCGCGATGGCCCAGCTCGATGGCGTGGCCCGGCTTCACCTGGTAGGACGGGATGTCCACCCGCTTGCCGTTGACCAGCACGTGGCCGTGCATGACCATCTGGCGGGCGGCGGAGCGGCTGGACGCGAAGCCCAGGCGGTAGACAACGTTGTCCAGGCGCTGCTCGAGGAAGGCGAGCAGGTTGTGGCCGGTGACGCCCTTCTTGGCGTCGGCGCGCTCGAAGTAGTGCCGGAACTGCTTCTCCAGCACCCCGTAGATGCGCTTCACCTTCTGCTTCTCGCGGAGCTGCAGAGCGTAGCCAGTGGGCTTCTTGATCTTCCCCGCGCCGTGCTGGCCGGGGATCTTGCCCTTGCGGGTCTCGAAGGAGCACTTCTCCTTGAAGCAGCGCTCGCCCTTCAAGTAGAGCTTCATGCCCTCGCGGCGGCAGAGGCGGCA
>MTLD01003634.1_pt4 | contig 12984 bp, 12 predicted proteins | sample 1982471 | NCBI WGS metagenome assembly MTLD01 (sample SAMN05712604, study PRJNA340218) | biofilm metagenome | isolation source: sample SPM anode biofilm adapted to -50 mV | place: USA | collected 2012-02-03
CCCGCCACTGCACCGGCCAAGCTCGGCGGGGCAGCCGAAAAGCCGATCAAAGCCCCCAGCTACATAGCGATCGATTACACTAAATGCACCGGCTGCCGCAATTGCGAGGTGGAATGCGCGCTCTACCATGACAAGAAGCTCGACCTGACGCGGTCGCGGATTAAGACGTATTACTTCAATCCCCCGGTGGACGTACCGTCCCTGTGCGCCAAATGCGGCGACACGCCGTGCGTCAAGGCCTGCCCCGAGAAGGTGGGCGCACTGAGCAAGGACAAGACGACGGGCGCGGTCCTCGTAGACGAAAAGAAATGCATCGCTTGCTGGGCATGCATCGAACCGTGCGCCAAAGACCGGACCGGCGTCATCCGCAAGAGCAAGGACGAAAAGGTCATCGTCGGCATCTGCGACCTGTGCGGCGGCGACCCCAGCTGCGTCAAGGCGTGCCCGGAAGGGGCGCTGTCGATCGTGCCCGTCTACCAGGACGGCAAGTACTTCGCCGCCAAGCCGGCCGAAGTCGCCCGGGCAGTAGCCAAGAACCTGTATAAGGCGTAAAGGGGGGAGCGAAAATGGCGAACGGCTACATGGGGAAAATCCTCGAGATCGACCTGACGACCAAGAAGATTGGCACGATAGACACCGACATGAAGATCGCCGAGAAGTTCGTCGGCGGCCGCGGTCTGGGCGCGAAGTATCTGTGGGACAGGGTTAAAACCCCGGGCCTCGATCCGCTCAGCCCGGAGAACCCCCTGATGATATTCACCGGGCCGCTGACCGGCACCATCCTGCCCGGGCCTTCGCGCCTGGTGGTCTGCACCAAGTCGCCCAACACTTCGCCGGCCTCCTCGAAATACCCCAAAGCGTCGACAGTGGCCTATTCCTGCATGGGCGGCCAGATTGGCCCGGAGATCAAATTCGCCGGCTACGACGGCATCATCATCACCGGCAAGAGCGAAAAACCGGCGTACATCGTGATCGACGACGGCAAGGTCGAGATCAGGGACGCCGCCAAGCTGTGGGGCAAGTCCACCAACCAGACCGACCTGCTGCTCGGACAGGAGCTGGGGCCGACCTTCCGCACGCTGTACATCGGCCCGGCCGGTGAGAATCTGGTCAAATACGCGGCCATCATCACCGAATCGTCGCGGGCCGCCGGACGTTCCGGCGTCGGCTGCGTCATGGGCTCGAAGAACCTCAAAGCCATAGCCGTCCGCGGCACCAACACCGTGCCGGTGGCCGATATGGAAGGCCTGATCGCGCTCCGCAAAGATATGTTCCACTCCTTGAAGACGTGGAACGCCTACGACCAGTGGCGGCGTTGGGGCACGGCATCGATGCTGCTGGCCTCCAGCCAGGCCGGCACGCAGTCGACGAAGAATTTCCGCGAGGGCACCGACCTGCAGGGCGACAAAATCGGCGCCCCCATCGCCGAAAAGGAATTCTGGGTGAAACACCGTTCCTGCTTCCAGTGCCCGCTGCACTGCATGAAGATCGGCCAGGTTTCGAGTGGCCCGTACAAAGGCACTATCGCCGAGGGGCCGGAATACGAGACCGGCACTATGCACGGGGGCAACTGCCAGGTCACCGACCTCGGCGGCATGATGAAATCGATCGAGCTGGCCGACGACCTGGGTTTCGACAGTATTTCGGTTTCCAACGTCCTGGGCTTCGTCATGGACCTGTACGACAAGGGCGTGGTCACGAGCGCCGACCTTGACGGCATTGAGGCGAAGTGGGGCAACGTCGAGGCGATGATCGCCCTGCAGAAAAAGATCGCCTACCGCGAAGGCGTCGGCGCCGTCCTGGCCGAGGGCGTCAAAGCCGCCGCCGCCAAGTTCGGCAAAGATGCCGATAAGTTCGCCATGCATATTAAAGGCCAGGAGATCGCCGCCTGGAACGTCCCGGCCAATCACGGCTTCGCCATCGTTTACGGCACATCCAACCGCGGCGCCTGCCACCAGGTGGGGCCGACGGTCGAAGAGCAGCAGCGCCGCACGATGTGCGACACCGTCGTCATCTGCCGCTTCCTGTATTACGGCATCGGCACCGCCCTGTTCCAGAAGGCGCTCAACCTCGTCACCGGCTGGAAGCTGGACGACGCCGCTTTCTTCCGGGTGGCCGACCGCATCTGGAACCAGGAGAAGGTCTTCAACGCCCGCGAAGGCTTCCGCCGCGTCGACGACTACGTGCCCAAGCGGATGACCACCGATGCCTTCACCGCCGGGTCCAAGAAGGGGGCCATCCTGCCGCCGGCAAAACAGGAGCAGATCCTCGACGAATACTACACGAAACGTGGCTGGGACACGAAGACCAGCCTGCCCACCGAGGCGAAACTCAAGGAGCTCGACCTGGGCGACCTCACATCGGTGGTGCAGGGACTCAGTTAGTAAAAAGGTCGTGCAGTGCCAGTTGGTTTCGCCAACTGGCACTGCATTGTTGGGAGTGTGCGAAGATGGAGCGGGTGACACCGGTGATGATGGGCGCGGTCGCGGCCGCCCTGGCCGTTGTGGCCCAGGCCTTTCTCTGGGTCGTGCCGCCCCCCGCCTACGGCCTTTGCATCGTCTGCCACGGTCGCGACCTCGCGGTCTGGCTTACCGGTACGCTTACGGGCCTGCCTGTCCAGGTGGCCCAGGCCAGCTCCGCCTGGCCGCTGCTGACGGTGGCGGGCGTTTTTCTCGGCGCCCGTTACGCGGCCGTGGAGCACGGCGAGCATCGTAGCCAGTGGGTCGAGCCTCGAATCACTGCCTTTTTCTGCGGCATGGGGGTCATGATCCTCGGCCTGCTCATCATGGGCTGCCCGACCCGGCTGCTGCTGCGCGCCGCCTACGGCGACCCGATCGGCGCGGCCGGCGCCGTATCCGTCCTCCTTGGCGTGGCCGCGGCCACCTTCGTAATGCGCCGGAGGGCCAGATGATGCTGCCCGCCTTTATCAGTCTGCTGTTCGGCTTCATCATCGGCTATATGGCCCAACGCTCGCGGATGTGCTTCATCGGCGGCCTGCGCGACTATATCCTCGTGCGCGACACCGCCCTGCTCAAAGGCCTGGTCGCCTTCCTCGCCACGGCGGCCGTGCTGTTCCCCCTTGCCAAGGCCATCGGCGGCGCGACCCCCGACTACCCATGGTATGCCCGCGTCGCCAAAACGGCCGCCTCGGTGGACGCGGCCCGCGATTTTTACCTGTTCGCCGCCTGCGTCATCCCCGACGAGGTGCTGCTGGCGATCAAGCAGGCCACCGAGGTGCCCTTCCGCGGCGTATCCCTGCCCGGCGGCCTGCTGGTGAGCTACGCCGCCCTAGCGGCCGTCGCCTGCGGCCTGGGGATCGGCTATCTGTCCACCCTGGCCAACGGCTGCCCCGTGCGCCAGCACGTGATGGCCGCATCCGGCAACAAGAGCGCCGGTGTCTATCTCCTCGGCTTTTACGCCGGTGCGCTTATCTACAACTATCTCCTCTTCCCGCTGATCAGCAAATTCCTGCAATAGGCGGTGACTTGCATGCCCTATTCCCGTCGTGCCTTCCTGAAGATGACCGGCGCGGCCGTCGTGACGGCAGCCGCCTTCGGCGCCGCCGGCCTCATACCCGCCGGGGCCGAGGCCGTCAGGCCGCCCGGCGCCGTGGCGGAACCCGACTTCCGCCATATTTGCCTGCGTTGCCATCAGTGCCTCGACGCCTGCCCGGAAAAGGCAATCTCGTCGGCCCATCTCGGAGCAGGCTGGAACGTCGTGGCGACGCCGCTGCTGACCGGCGCCTGCAACCTGTGCATGAAGTGCACCCGGCAATGCCCGTCGGGGGCGCTGGCCAAAATACCGGCCGATCAGGCCAAGATGGGCACCGCCGTAGTTATCGAGAAAGAATGCGTCGGCTGCGACAAGTGCATAAAACCCTGCCCGGCCAGCGCGATCAACAAGGTACCCGGCAAGCGCCTCGTGGCCGTCGATCCGGCAAAATGCACCGGCTGCGGCACCTGCGTCAAAGCCTGCCCCGTCAAGCCGGTGGCCATCGCGGTCACGGCGGCCGGGGCCCGGCGGCCGGCCTTCTCGCCGGCCAAGGCATAGGGGCGATACCATGGCCATATACTTGGACAACGCGGCAACCTCGTGGCCCAAGCACCCGTCAGTCCTTGCCGCCATGCAGGGATATCTGGCCACGGCCGGCGGCAATCCCGGCCGCTCGGGCCACAGCATGTCGGTGGAAGCCGCCCGCGTCGTGTTCGCCACCCGCGAAGGACTTAGCCGGCTGTTCAACGCCGCCTCGCCCGACCGGGTGATCTTCGCCAAGAATGCCACCGAAGCTATAAATATAATCCTTTTCGGCCTGCTCGCCGCCGGCGGCCATGTCGTTACCTCCGGCATGGAGCACAACGCCGTCATGCGGCCCTTGCGCAGGCTGGAGTCCATGGGAGTAGCCCTGACGGTAGTGCCGTGCGACCGTACAGGCATGCTCGACCCGACCGATGTGAAAAAAGCCGTAACCCGGCATACCAAGCTTATCATCGTCACCCACGCCTCGAACGTCACCGGCACCATCCTGCCGGTCGCGGCCATCGGCCGCATCGCGCGGGAATGCGGCGTGCCCTTCGCGGTCGACGCCGCCCAGACCGCCGGCTGCGTACCGATCGACATGCAGGCGGCCGGCATCGACCTGGTGGCGTTCACCGGGCATAAAAGCCTGGGCGGGCCACAGGGCACAGGCGGGTTGGCGCTCTCCGCGGCGCTCGAGCCGCCGCCGCTCCTGTACGGCGGCACGGGCAGCGTGTCCGAGTCCGAATACCAGCCCGACTTTTTGCCCGACCGCCTGGAAAGCGGCACCCTCAACGCCATCGGCATCGCCGGCCTGGGGGCGGCGGTATCCGAGCTGGCCAAAACGGGCGTCGCCAGGATCGCCGCCCGCAAGCAGGCCCTCATCGCCATGCTCACCGCGGGAGCGGCCGCCATCCCCGGAGTATCGGTGTACGGGCCCGCCGACCCGGCGGCCAACGCCGGCGTCGTGTCCCTCAATATCGCCGGGCTGATCTGCTCAGAAGTGGGGCTGGCCCTCGACCGCGCCTTCGGGATCATGGCGCGGACGGGGCTGCACTGCGCGCCGGCCGCCCACCGTACGGTGGGTACCTTCCCCCACGGCACGGTTCGCCTCAGCGTCAGCCGGTTCACGACCGAGGAAGAAATCCGCCAGGTGGTAAGCGCCCTGGCCAAGATTGCCGAAATGGCGAGGTGAGCGCCTTGAGCGAGCCGTGCGGCATTATCACCTTCTTTTCCTCCCAGCACGCCATCCAGGCGGAAACGGTGCTCAAACGCGCCGGCCTTGCCGTGGAGCTTATCCCCGGGCCGAAAGATATCAGCCCCAACTGCGGCGTGGCCCTGAAATGCGGCCGCGGCGACCTCGCGACCGCCGAGGCGCTGCTGCGCGAGGGCGGCGTCCGCTATGAGGCCGGACACAGCTATGTGCTCGTGGCCTCGAAATCGCTGCTCGACAAACTCCTGGGGCGGTGACGACATGGACGATATCCGCCTAAGCCTCGTCGAGCATCTGATCGATCTGCGCCGCGCCATCGTCGTCACGCTCGCCGCCCTGACCGCGGCGACAATCGCCGGCTACTTCCTGGCGCCGCCCGTTTTCGCCGCCCTGAAGCAGGTGCTGCCCGGCGCCCGGCTGGTTTTCTTCGGGCCGCTCGACGGCTTCTACCTGCAGATCCGCCTGGCGGTGACCATAGGCATTATCCTCTCTTTTCCGGTAACGGTGGGCAGCGCTGCCTGGTTCGTCGGCCCCGGCCTGCGCGAGAAGGAAAAGCGGACCGCCTGGGCGGCCAGCGTCGCGGCTACCGTCCTGTTCGCCGCCGGCGTCTGCTACGCGTTGTTCGTCGCCCTGCCCTACGTGTTGTCTTTCCTGCTGGATTTTGCCACTGCCGATATGACGCCCTTCATCGCCGCCGAGGAATACCTCTCCTTCGTCCTCTCCTTCGTCCTCTACGGCGGCCTCGTATTTCAGCTGCCCCTCGTGATCTTCCTCCTCATAAGGTTCGATATCCTCTCGCCCGCCCTCGTCGCCAGCCAGCGCAAACTGCTGGCCGCCGTTCTCACGGGCCTGACGCTGTTTTTCTCCCCGAGCGGCGATCTTGTAGTCCAAATATTGCTGGCCGTGCCGCTCTTTATCCTCTTCGAGGGCGCGGTACTGCTGGCGAGAGTGGCCAGAGGCAAGCGTAACAGCCAAAGGAGTGATGCCGATTATGCCGCATGATGGTATGCAAATCACGGTCAAGGGACAGGTGCTCAAACCAGGGACATATACGGTGCAGGCCGGGGAAAACATGCTCGATGCCATCTTCGCCCACGCCGGCGGTATGGCCGACAGCCGGTTTTTGCTGCGGGCCGTCCTGGTCGGCGGTTCCCTGGGCAGCTTCTCGGCCCAGGACGAACTGGCCGCCCCCCTAGCCGCGCCGCGGGAACTGACGGTCGTCGACGCCGGCAGCTGCCTGGTCAACCTTGTCCGCCTGCTGTTGACCTATAACAGTTCGCCGTCGTCCGGCTACAAAGGCTGCCCCACCTGCCGGGGCGCCCTGGCCGCCGGCACCGCCGCCCTGGCCAGACTGTGCACTCCGCAGGGCACCGTCGGTGACCTGGCCGAGCTCGACCGGCTGGCTGCGGTCGCCGACCCGGCTTGCCCCGACCACTGTTCCGGCCTCAGGCCGCTGGCCAGCGCTCTCACCCTCTGGCGGGAGGAATTCGCCGAGCACGCCGCCGGCCGCTGCCGGGCCAGCATCTGCTCCGAACTCATGCTCAGCCCCTGCAACAACGCCTGCCCCGCCGACGTCGACCTGCCGGGCACCATCGCCCTGACGCAGTTGGGCAAGTATTCCGACGCCGTGGCCCTCGGCCGCCACGACAACCCGTTCTTCCTCACCTGCGGCCACGTTTGCGAGCAGCCGCCCTGCCAGAAGAACTGCAAACGGCTGAACTTCGACGACGCGGTGTATTCGCAGGGCCTGCACCGCTATGCCGGCGAAAAGGCCGCCGCGGCCGCGGGCAGCCTCGGCAAGGCCCTTGCCCACGCCACCATCGGGCCGGGCGCCCCGTCGGGGAAGAGCGTGGCCGTGGTCGGCGCCGGCCCGGCCGGCCTGGCTGCCGCCCATTTCCTGGCCAGGCTCGGCCACAAGGTCGTCATCTTCGACCGCAACCTCCAGCCCGGGGGGATGCTGACCTACGGTATCCCGGCCTACCGGCTGCCGCGGGCGACCGTCCAGGCCGAGATCGCCGCCGTCGTCGCCCTGGGGGCCGAGCTCCGCACCGGCTGCACGCTCGGCAAAGACATAACCCTCGCCGGGCTGCAGGACGAATACGACGCCGTGCTGCTCGCCCTCGGCAACGGCAAAAGCCGCGGTCTCGGGATACCGGGCGAGGCTTTGCCCGGCGTGCTCTCCGCCCTCGACTTCCTCCGCCGCGCAGCCGAAAGCGGCGAAGCGGAAATCGGCCGGCGGGTGCTCGTCGTGGGCGGCGGCAACGTCGCCGTCGACGTGGCCCGCACAGCCAGACGACTCGGCGCCGAGCACGTTGTTATGATGTGTGTCGAAGACAAGTTCGAGATACCGGCCTCGCCGGCGGAAATAAAAGCGGCCGAGGACGAAGGGATAAAAATCACCGTGCTCGCTGTGCCCCTCGCATTCCGGGGCGATGGCCGCGTGACCGGCGCCGCCTTTACGCGCATCAAGCCCGGACCCTACGACGCCCTGGGGCGGCGCTGGCCGCCGTCGCCGCTGCGGGAAGAGACCCGGGAGGAAGAATACGACACGGTCATCATCGCCATCGGCCAGCTGACCGAGCTCGACGGCCTGGAGGGCAGCGGCCTCGAATGCGCCAGGGCCGCCATCGCCTGCCGCGACGGCCAGGCCACCAGCCTGCCGGGCGTATTCGCCGCCGGCGACTGCGCCGGCCCCCTCAACTCCGTCGTCAAGGCGGTGGGCAGCGGCAAGGCTGCGGCCTTCGCCATCGACCGCCTTCTCACCGGCGCGGGCCATGCGCTCCGCTCCCCCCTGCGCGGCCAACTGGCCTGCAGCGAGGGCGAATATACCTGGGCCGCCGCCAGGCGCGTCGACATGCCCGAGCAGCAACCCGCCGCCCGGGTAAGCAACTTCGCGCCCGTCGAACTCGGCCTGGACGACAGCCGGGCCGCCGCCGAGATGCTGCGCTGCATCTGCGCCGCCAAGGGCGGCAAGCGGTAACCTGGTCGGGAAAGGATGATACGGATGAAACCTCGGCAACTCAAAATCGCCCGGACCGCCAGCCAAATCGTCTTTTTCCTGCTGCTGGCCGTCTTTCTCGTCGGCAGCTTCTGCTCGGTCGGTCTTGGCCGGGACTTTTACCTCTCCTGCCCGCTGGGCGTACTGCAGCTCACCCTGGGGGCGAGGGAGCTGCTGATAGGCACCGTCGCCTCCGGCCTGCTGCTCATTGGCCTCACCCTGGTCCTCGGGCGGGTGTTCTGCGGCTGGATCTGCCCGTTCGGCGCCCTGACCGACTGGTTCAGCAAGCCGCTGGCCCGCTGCCGCGCCGCCCGCGCCAACGCAGCGCCCCTGAGCCCCGACAACAAGGCCCTCAAGTACGGCATCCTCGGCGGTGTGCTGCTGGCCGCGGGCATCTTCCGCTCCCCGGCCTTCTGCGCCGTCTGCCCTGTAGGCACCACCTGCCGCACCGCCGGCCTGCAGGGGGTCAACCTCGGGCTGGAAACGGCGGCCGTGCCCGTCATCCTCAGCCTGGAGACGGTAAACAGACGGTTCTGGTGCAAGGTCCTTTGCCCCATCGGCGCTTTGCTGGCCCTGTTCGCCCGCTTCAGGCTGGCCAAAATCCGGCTGCCGTTCGCCACCTGCGCCGGCTGCAACCGCTGCGAGCAGGCCTGCGCCATGGATAACTCGCCCCGCCAGGGACACGAGCGCCTGAAAACCGACCCGGCGGTCCTCAAAGCCCTGATCGAATACGGCGTACCCGACCTCCTCGACCGTCCCGGGCAATACGACCGGGCGCCCCAACAGATCAAAGAACTATTGGCCGCCAAGGCCAGGACGCTGTCCGTGCCGGGCACCGAATGCACCAGCTGCTGCTCCTGTGTGGCCGCCTGCCCGGTCCTCAACAGACAGGCGGACAAGAGCGGCGCCGTCGGCCAGCCCGCCAAGATAAGCGCCTGAAAGGGACGTTACCATGGAAACAAGCGACTTCTACACGCTGCTCGCTCAGGTCGCGGCCAGGCTGCGCCGGCGTCTTCTCATCCTCGCCGGCCTGCTCGGTATCGCCACCTGCGTCGGCTACTATCTGGCCGACGACGTCATGCGCTGCCTGTTCAGGATGGTACGCCAGGTAATTTTCATCAGCCCGACCGAGGCCTTCGTCACCAAGCTCAAGGTTTCGTTCGCCATCGGCCTGGCTATGAGCCTGCCCGCCTTCTTATACCTGGCCATCGGCGTGCTCCAGGGCCGGGTCAGGGACTTTTCGCGCCGCAGCCATAGTTTGCTCACCCTCGCCGGCTTCGCCCTCTTTCTTACCGGCGCCGCTTTCTGCTACCTCGCCGTCCTGCCGGTCGGCATCGACTTCCTGCTCGGCTTCGCCACGCTGGAAATGCAGCCCCTGCTTTCGGCCGGCCGCTTCGTATCCTTCGTGTTGACCTGCATGCTGGCTTTCGGGCTGATGTTCGAGCTGCCGCTCATCATCATGCTGCTTGCATCCCTCGGCCTCCTTACCGCCGACACGCTGCGGGCCAAAAGGCGTTACGCCATCGTGCTGATATTCATCGTCGCCGGCGCCCTTACGCCGTCGCCCGACGTCGTCTCCCAGATACTGCTCGCCGTCCCCATGCTGGGCCTTTACGAAGCAGGCATCTTTCTTTCCCGGCTCTGCCGGCGACCGGAGGAAAAACTGCCCGAAATGCCTCCCGACCAGCAGCAGATCTTCAATTAAGCAGGCACGCACAGCCTAGACCGCGTTATTTTCGCACCCAGACACATTGAAGGTCCTCGATGCTCTGGCCCCGAGGACCTTCTCGTATTCCACGGCGGTATGAGTGTGGTATGTCGCGATCGCCGGTACCCCGTCCTTCGTCTCGAACCACCGCCCACGGTCGCGGGTGATCCGCCCGTCCGCCCCCCAGCAAATACTTCAGCGCCACGCTCCCCAGGGCCACGATCACCTGCGGCCTCACCAGCGCCAGCTCCTCGTCCAGCCAATGCTGCGCGCACACCCGGAAGCTGTATCTTCTTCCAAACAAAATTTGCCGCCAACGAGCAGGTAAACGAGAAGCGCAAACACGGGCGTAAACAATTTATTGAAGGCGGAAAGGGTGCAAATTTCTCCGTGCGGTATTGACCTGCAGAAAACGGCATGGTATTATTTGCCTGGAATAAAGTATGTGGCATCCTGACAAGTTAATATCTGGGATAGGTGCCCTACGGGGCTTAATAGGGAAGTCCGGTTGAACGCCGGCGCGGTCCCGCCACTGTATTGGGGAGCAAACCCGAGTGTGTACGCCACTGGGACGAAAGTCTTGGGAAGGTTCGGGGGAGCGATGATCCAGAGCCAGGAGAACTGCCTATCTGACAATCACCGTTATCACCCACGAGCGATGGGGAGGAGATTCTCGACGCACCTTGCGCTGAATCCTTCCCGGCATTTTTGCCGGGATTTTTGTTGGATGACCGTTGGCGTTGCCGTCATGAGAGCCTTCTACCGTTTGGGGAGGCTCTCTTTTTTTTCGGGTACACGGATTCGAAGGGGTGGTTGAATGTTCAAGAGGAAAAAACTGCGGCAGGCGGTCTGTTTGGCCTTGGCCATTGGCCTTGGCATGTCGCTCGCCGGCCCGGCCCTGGCCCAGGAGAAGACCGAGTACAATCTCGACCCGGTAATCGTCACGGCCATGCGGGAACAGTCCACCGACCTGAAAACGCCGGCGTATGTCAACGTTTACGACCGGGAAAAACTCAAAGCCACCGGGGCGACCAATCTGCTCGATGCCCTGAAATACACCGAGGGCATCACTTACGACGGCTATGGCGCCCAGGGGCATCTCTACAGTTCGATGACCGCCAAGGCAGTCATCCGAGGCATGGACCGGGGGACGGTGGTGCTTGTCGACGGCGTTCCCACCAACCTGGCGGGGTATTATGCCCTTGAGCACATCCCCCTGAGCAACATCGAACGGGTCGAGATCGTGAAGGGAGCGTCGTCGGTTCTGTACGGCACGGCGGCGATGGGCGGGGTGATAAACATCATCACCAAGAAAAAGGTGGAAAACAGTATCGAGCTGGAGCAGGGGAGCTTCGGCATCAACCGTCAGACACTGTCTCTCCAGTCCGGCAAGCTGGCGATGACGTTCGGCCATAGCGAAACGGGCGATATCGGTCAAATCAGCGACCCCTATCCGGCCACCGGCGCCAATCGCAGGTATACCGCCTACCGCGGCGATACCCGCGACTTCGTGCGCTGGTCGTGGGCGGTCAGCGATAAGATCACGTTCACTCACCAGCACGATACCGACAGCTTTAACGTCGACCGGAACAACGCCGCCGGGGACACCCTGCACGAGCGGATCGCCCAGGAGGACACCAAGGACACGATGATTCTGAAAATGAAGCACGGGTCGTGGGTCAGCAATCTGTACAACAACATGATGTCCCGCGACTATGTCAAGCACAGCGCCGCCGGCGTCAAAAACACCGACAACACTACCAAGTTCGGCACCTACGGCCTGGACAGCCAGACGAACTGGACGACGCCTTTCGGTCAGTACGTCGCCGGGATGGCCTGGCAGAAGGACTGGTTCAAGTGCGACGACAGCATGGCGCCGCCGGCCACCTCGACCGCCTACGTTGCTCTGAAGCAGCGGGATTTTTACTCGCTCTTCGCCCAGCTCAACCATCCCCTGTCAGGCAAGACCAGCCTGATTGTCGGGGCCAGGCAGGAGTTCGTCCGGCAAAAGGAAGCGAGGGATTACAGCGAGTTCTGCCCGCAGCTGCAGCTCATCACGGCCATCGACCCCGAGCAGTCTTGGTATATCAATGTCGGCCGGGCTTTCCGCATGCCCAACCTGTCCGACATGTACGGCTCTACCTGGCGAAAAACGGCTAACCACGACCTGGAACCCGAGTATGGCTACAACTACGAAATCGGCTGGAAACAGGTCAAAGGGCAAAGCTCCCTGAAGGTGGCCGTTTACTATATGGACTTCACCAATTACATTCAGTGGAAGGAGGTCGCCTCCAACAGTTACCTGCCGTACAACACCAAGTTCCGCAATACGGGTGTCGAGGCCGGCTACGAGCGCAAGATAAACGACCATTGGACATATACCTTGGGGGTGAGCGTCAGCAACCCCCAGGAAAAAGCTGGCGGCGAGAACTGGAAGCTTTCGCTGGCCAGGCTGCAGTTTACCGGCGGCGTCCGCTACCGGTGCGACAAGTGGGCGGTCAACGTCAGCGCTTCTTATCTCGGCGACCGCAAGGACGACCTGCGGCCGACCCTGCCGGTGAACGCCGAGATTAAGTACCTGGCGTCGAAGGTTACCGAGCTTAAGCTGCGGATGGAAAACGTTCTCGACCGCGACGACATCGTGTCCAACGGCTCGTCCTTCTACCGGGCGCTGCCGCGGACCTATTACCTCGGCGTGGCCCAAAAGTTTTAAACGTGTTTGCCGCGGCAACCGGCAAAAGAAAGGATCGGCCATGAAAAACTGCATAACCGCCCTTGCCCTCGGGCTGGTCCTTTTCTGCCACGGTCCGGCAGTGGCCTATCAGGAAGACAGCTCCTTTACCGTTGATTTTCCCTACAAGTTCACCGCCGGAGCGGGCGAAAGCCGCGGCGGCCCGCTGCTGAAGGGCCTTGTTTCCGTGGAGAATACCCGGCCGGTCGAAAAGGACGTGCATATTGCGATCGGCCTGCCGGCAGGACTTGTGCCGGTAAAGATCCCGGACGGCTGGCGGGCGGAGACCGGCGGTATCGGCGGCGATGTCCGCCTGCCGG
>MTLD01001591.1_pt1 | contig 12972 bp, 15 predicted proteins | sample 1982471 | NCBI WGS metagenome assembly MTLD01 (sample SAMN05712604, study PRJNA340218) | biofilm metagenome | isolation source: sample SPM anode biofilm adapted to -50 mV | place: USA | collected 2012-02-03
CTACGGCTCGCCCTGCAATTCCTGCCACACCCGCCACAAGTTCAGCAAGGCCGAGGCCAAGAAGCCCGAAGCCTGCCGTACCTGCCACATGGGCTTCGATCATCCGCAATGGGAGATGTGGTCCAATTCCAAGCACGGCTCCATCTACGAGATGGAAGGCGACACCGGCCGTGCCCCCACCTGCCAGACCTGCCACATGGGTGACGGCGACCACAACGTAATGACCTCCTGGGGCTTCCTCGCCCTCCGTCTGCCGGAAGACGACGCCGAGTGGATGGGCTACCGGGTGACGATCCTGAAAGGGCTGGGAGTTCTCGATGCAGCCGGCAAGCCGACCCCGCGCCTGGACCTGGTGAAGGCAGGCAAGGTCGCGCGTCTCACCAAGGAAGAATGGCAGGCATCCCGCGACAAGATGGTGGGCGTATGCACCAAGTGCCACAGCGCCAACTACGCGAAGACCAGCCTTGGCAACGCCGACAAGATGATCAAGGAAGCCGACAAGCTGATGGCGGAGGCAATCACCATAGTCGCCGACCTGTACGAGAAGGGGATCATCAAGCCGCAGGAAGGTCAGCCGGCCTACCCGGACCTGCTCACCTTCTACGACACCAGGACCCCGATCGAGCAGACCCTGTACGTGATGTTCCTGGAGCACCGCATGCGTGCCTTCCAGGGGGCGTTCCACATGAACCCCGACTACGTCACCTGGTACGGCCTGGCCGAGATGCAGAAGGACCTGGTGGAGATCAAGGCCGATGCAGCAGCGATGATCCGCGAGTCCGGCCACAAGAAGTAACCAGCTGATTCTTGATCCGTCAAAAAAAGCGGGGCGCCCCCAGGGCGTCCCGCTTTTTTACTGGTTCCATCAGCTCAACTCCCGCTCCGCCTGGCTTGTATCCGTTCGACCAGTCCCTCCCACTCCCCCTTGGGAGCGCCTTCCTTTTTCAAATGCCAGCTTTGGTGGGCCGATTGCCCGCCGTTGCCGTGACATGCCTTGCCACACAAAGGACAAGTCCAGGCGTAAGGGGAATGCCTGCGTTCCCGTTTCTTCTTAGCGTCGTCTTTGGAGAGCATGGTGGAACCTCCTGTCGTGCCGTATGAAATTACGAATCCCTAAATGCAACCCGTGATGACCTCATATGCAGTAGCGAGCTCGAAGGCGGAGCGTTGGTCGCACAAGCAGAAGTCTGCGACGCTCTGGATTTTTCCCTCGAAGGAGGAGTGCCAGGGACTGTCCGCGGAGACGATTACCCCGGCATTCTGGTCCTCGAACTGGTCCGCCGTTATGTCTATGGTGAAATCGGCAAGTTGCAGCCATGCATGGGTCCGATCTTTCCTCTTCCCAGCCATGTAATGGGACCGTCCGCACCCGTTGACTTGAAGGTATTTCGCCAGCAGCAGCGATGCGTCACCGCAAGCACCTGCGGGGAACTCCCGGAGAGTTGCCAGACGGCTCGTCCGCGGGTTGCTCCGCAAGATTGCCTCTCTGAACCGGCACGCCAGCTGGAACAGTAGTTCCTGGTGCAGGTCATCCCCTGGCCTCGCCAGCATCACCTCGCCCCTCATCCCGTTTTCCGGTCCAGGCTTCTGTATTGGATCGCCTCGGAGATGTGGTGTTCCTTGATGGATTCGCTGCCGTCCAAGTCGGCGATGCTGCGGGCGACCTTTAGTATCCTGGTGTAGCTTCGGGCTGAGAGGCCAAGACGGTCGGTGACCACCTCGAGCATCCGGCTCCCAGCCGCGTCGGTTTCGCAGAACTTGCGAATCATCCTCGCCGTCATCTGGGCGTTGCAGCGCACCTTCGTCCCCTTGAAGCGCTCCTTCTGTACTTCGTGGGAGCGGGCGACGCGCGCGGCGATCTCGACCGAACCCTCGCTCTCCCCCCGGTCCGACAGCTCGCGGTATTTCACTGCTGGAACCTCGATGTGGATATCGATGCGATCGAGGAGTGGACCCGATATGCGTGAGCGGTAGCGCTGGATCATTAGGGGGGTGCAGGAACAGAGGTGCACCGGATCGGCAAGATAGCCACAGGGACAGGGGTGTGTGCACCTTTCTCTACTATTCTGATTCAAGACGGCACTCGTTCTCAATTCAAATTCCCCTTGAAAAACAGCATCTTCCCGGTTATCCCGAATTCCCCATCACAGTCGGTGAACACATCCGCAAGAAACGAATGGATCTTGGACTCCTCCAGAGAGAAGTCGCGAAGATCATCGGCGTCACCGAATCCTCTATTTGGAACTGGGAACATGGCACCGAACCGGAACTGCAATATAATCCAAGTATTATCAAATTTCTAGGTTATATTCCGTTCGACTGCCCGGATGACACTTTGGGGCGGCTTGCGTGGTACAAGAGAGCGATGGGGATGAACCTGGATCATCTGGGTGAAGCGATGGGGCGTGATCCTGAACAGTTGTCAGATTGGTTGAGTGGCCGGCATAATCCGTTCAAGAAGAACCGGGAGAAGATCGATATTTTTCTGGAGCGTCAGGAAATGTTCTCCTCTTGATCAATGAGTTTTCACTGGCCATCACCAATGGTCTTGGGATATCAGCTATCGGTAAAACTATTCATACGTATCCGACCCAGGCCGAGGTCATAAAGCGGCTGGAGACGCCTATAATCGGACACGCCTTACGCCTTTTGTAAAGAACCTACTTTCCGGTTGGCTGAAGTGGCAGAGGGGATGATTCTATGAATATCAAAAAATCGCACTGGCTTTGGTCGGTATCGCTGTCATCATACTATTCTTCTATTTGTGAAGCTCAACAGAATCGTCCCTTTGGACTTCATTCAGACGCCCATAACCTCACGATTGACACCTTTTGTTGCTATTCGAGCGATAAATTTGTCATTATTAACGGTAAAACGCTCATGGGTTCCTTTGCCGATAATCTCCACTTCATCACGTGCCTCAATCTCCCAAAGGGTACGTTTACCCTCTACTTCCAGGCACTTCACATGGGCGGTGACCGTCATCCCAGCAGGAGTGGCAGCCTGATGGGTAACATTGATCATCGTTCCCAGTGTTCGCTCACCCTCCTCCAGATAAGGTTGCAAAGCCTCCATGCAAGCCCATTCCATAAATCCGACCATAAATGCTGTGGCAAATACCTCCGGCATCTTGCGAAACAAATCCGATTCAGGGTAAACATGAGGAACAGTCTTTTCTTTTGACACGAGGAAGCTGAAGGTATGCTCCAACCCGGGTTTTAGAGCTTCTTTCATTTGAAACCTTTCAATTCATAAGGGACTTCTACTGTTTCCCAACGAATTTGTCTGATTGGTTATTAGGCGGTCAGCATGATAGTATAAACAGCCCACTTATTTCAAATCAGCAAGTGGGTCTTCGCCTGTCTGCCAACTCGCAAGGTATTTCTCAAAAAGGTGAAAGTCTTCACCCTTATGTTCCGTGAGCGTGACATACAAATTTGTGACCGGGATGTTAAACGATTTGTTGATAAGTTTCATGAATCCCAAAGTAAGGGCTCTACGTTTCTCCATAGTTCGCCCTTCCCGGATATCTGCATTTACAACAGCAACTCCATTTTCAGGGTCCTTAACCCGTCCGATGGACAGATTGTAGGTACCGAATTCGCGGATAGAAATACTGATATGGTCAGTCCCAGTATCCATTACTTCTGAGAAAAGAGAGCGTACTTGTTCGGCAAAAGTACTTTTTTGAGCGTCCGTAAAATTCCGGTTAAATTCAAATTGTAAATGCGGCATACGACCTCCAATAATAAGATTTGTTAAAGAAATAGTGATACGGCACAGTAGAGAAGCAACAGCGACATAACGATATTGTTATTTGCCAAAATTTTCTGGAAACCTCCCAACGCCGGTGATCACTACCCCGACTTCAAAAAATACGTGTATATACACAAGCATGAGCAAAAAAACCTACGTCGCCATTTCAGCGCCGCCTGCAGCAAGCCGCTCGAGGACGGTAAGGGCATTGTTGAGTGCATTCAGACTTTCTGGATCGACATGCTTCTTGATCAACCGCTGTACGCTTTTCCAGTGCGGCAGAGTCTGGCCGATGGTCCAGCGCCCGTGTTCGGTAATGCCTATCTGCCGTTCACGAGGGTTGTCCGTTGGGGTATTCTCAATGAAACCTTCAGCTTCCATTAGCTTGAGGTTTCTCACCAGTGTTGTCCTGTCCAACGTTGTCAACCTGGCCAGAGCGCTGATATTGAGTGGCCCATGAGCGTCAATTTGCATGAGCAAAGAAAACTGTGTTAGCTTCAGACCGCTTGCTTCAAGAGCCTGATCGTAAATCTTCGTTATCGCCCGTGATGTCCTGCGAACGTTAATACAGATACATGAGCTTGGCTTCTGTGGCTGGATTTTTGACAACTTACACTCCCCCATATAGAAGTGTATATACACGTATCATGATCAAGTTTTATTTGCAACAAAAACCACGTAAGCCGGCAATAGGGCTGGAGAGAAACTCCCTTGGTTGTTTGATCTGGAACGCAGGAAGGATTCACTGAAATACTCAGCCCGATTAAATATCGCGATAAAATATTCTTAAAAAACGAGTATTGAGCTACTACATTTATTGATTCCAATATCAATTATTAAATTTGACACTTGGTTGCACGAAGTGTTGGTGTTCCCCCAATAGAGTGCGTACATCTTCGGCAAAAGCCTGTTTTTGGCTGTCCGCCAAATTTCGGTTAATTTCAAATTGTAAATGTGGCATATACGCATCTCGGAGCCATCACTACTCCCGTACCCAGTGACAGGTGTATCCCCCCGGGTTCTTCTCCAGGTAGTCCTGATGATTTTCCTCGGCCCGCCACCAGGGGCCTGCCGGGGTGATCTCTGTGACGACTGGGCGTTTCCATTTTCTGCCGGCATCCACTTCGGCCTTGACCTTCATGGCGATCAACTGCTGCTCTGCGTCATGGTAGAAGATGGCGCTCCGGTAGCTGGAGCCGGTATCGTTGCCCTGGCGGTTTAGCGTGGTCGGATCGTGCATCCGGAAGAAGAAGCGGAGCAGGGCTTCATAGCTGGTTTTAGAAGGATCGAATTCGATCCGTACTGCTTCGGCATGTCCCTCATGGTTGCGATAGGTGGCGTTCGGAACGTTCCCGCCGGTATAGCCCACCTCCGTGGCGATCACTCCCGGCTGTTTGCGCAGCAGGTCCTGCATCCCCCAGAAACAGCCGCCGGCCAGGGTTGCAAACTGCTTCGCCGGAGCGGTCGCTGCCTTCCGGCCGAAGAGGGGGAGCCAGGTGCCGTAGCCGGCCTTTTCCAGCTCATCCACCGGGATGAAGCGGAGCGATGCGGAGTTGATGCAGTAGCGCAAGCCGCCTTTATCCCGCGGGCCGTCGTTGAAGACATGCCCCAAGTGGGAGTCGGCCTTCTGCGATCGGACCTCGGTCCGGGTCATGCCGAAGGTGCTGTCCTTATGCTCTTTCACGTGGTCCGGGGCGACCGGCCTGGTAAAGCTCGGCCAGCCGGTGCCGGAATCGAACTTGTCCCGTGAGGTGAAGAGCGGCTCACCGCTGACGATGTCGACATAGAGCCCTTCGCGGTGCTCATTCCAGTAAGCGTTGTCGAATGGCGGCTCGGTCCCTTCCTGCCGGGTGACGCGGTACTGCAGCGGCGTCAGGCGCTGTTTCAATTCTTCGTTCGAATATTTGTTCCCTGTCATGGTCGTCTCCTTTCCAGCAGCCTGAACCGCGAAATGCGGTCGGGCGGCCATTGCCAGCACCAATAATCCAACCAGAATTCCTGTTATCGCCAAGGCTCTCTTTTTCATCTTTGTCCTCCGGTGCAAACATGATAGGTATGTTTGACTTCATCCTACAGGCGCAGCACCATGATTTCTGTAAGCCGCATTACAAAATTGTACCGCAGCGGCACAAGTGTTGGCGAGCCATATCATGTGAAGGGGAGCAGGAACATGGAGCATGAAAAACTCTGGTATCTGCGACGGTTGGACATCTTTAGCGGTTTGAGCGACGAAGAGTACGGGGTGATCGACCGGGATTCCCAGTCACTCAACCTGCGCAAACGTCAGCTGCTTCCGTTCCGGGGGACGGCGCAGCAGGCGGTATATTTCGTCAAGAAGGGGAGCATCAAGCTGGTGCGGACCTCGGCGGAAGGGCATGAGTTCATCATCGATATCCTCGGACCGTCCACGCTCTTCGGCGAACTTGAGGGGGGACTCGATGCCGACGGCAGCGAAGTGATTGCCGAAGCGCTGGAGGAGACTCTCCTCTGCATGATGCGCCGCGAAAATTTTGACCGGCTCATGGCGCTGGTTCCGGCCTTGGGGACACGGATCACCAAGCTGAGCGGCCTGCGCCTTCGGAAGATCCAGAACCGCCTGGTGGATATGTTGTATTCCTCCGTCGAGGCGCGGCTGGCCAAGACGTTTCTCGCCCTGGCGAACGAATTCGGCGTCACCGGTCGGGACGGTCTGCTCATCGATCTGCGGCTTACCCATAACGATTATGCCGGTCTGATCGCCTCGACCCGGGAGACCGTCTCCACCGGGCTGAACGCGCTCTGCCGGAAAGGAGTCATCGACATTCGGGACCACCGCGTGCTGCTGAAGGACCCGCAGCAACTCACACGTCTTGCTGGGCGCGAGATTCCCGGCGAAATCCGGGGGCAATTTGAAAGGGGTAAGGGATAGGTATTTGTTTTTTTGACTGGTTGGAAAATACTTCCAGTGCCGGGTTGACTCGACCCTGAGCAACTGCCAGACAGGTTGAGCGGAAGGTACTTTCACTTCAGGAAGAACCGGGAGAGGGTAGAGCTGTTCCCGGAAAACCATAAAATTTTCCTTCAGCCAGAGAAAGAATAGCGGATATTTTCTTCTATTGAGGGAAAATTCCGAACCAACCAGCCGTCAGAAATCATCATTGATCTTTAACTGCCTACGAACCCGCTTGGGCAACAGGGCCAGCCTATCGTCAATGTGCCTTCCATAGGTGTAGCGAGTGGTGTCCTCTTCATCACTGAAAAGTTTCACCCCGACTATGTGGGCGACCTCGAACACCAGGCCGATCTCGCACTTAGGGTCTCCGCGCTCAATCTTCTGCAAGGTCCTTCTGGAAATCCCCGCCCGTCCGGACAGCTCTTCCTCGGTCATCTTGCGTTCTTTCCTGCCGAGCCGGATGAGCTTTCCCAACAGCTCAACGGCATCCCGGGTCTGACGGAGATATGTGCGGTTAACAGGAGAGGCCATAAACCACTTTTGGATATTATCGTAGTCACTGGATAGCTATACGGATATGATAGTATCCTTTATGTTAAGATCCAATGAAATTCATGAGGGCACAAATTTTAATCAACACAGCACGAACGGACGAAAGCGGCAAATGGTCGTATATCCCCACCGTATGAAGCGGCGTCCAGGGCCTCCATATATTCTCTGCGCCGTTCCACCGGAATAATGGTCCAACTGAAACCGCCCGAAGCAAGCATGGCATTCATCAAGAAGCGACCGATCCTGCCGTTGCCATCCATGTAGGGGTGAATATAGACAAAGATGAAGTGCCCCAGCACCCCCCTGACAACCGAAGAGGACTCCGTTTCAAGCAGATCACATAACTCTGGCATCATCTCGCGCACGGCCTCCTTCGAGGGGGGCACATGAGCGGCGTTGCGGATATAAACCTGTGCGTTGCGGTATCCCGCCAGGTCGGCAACCGACAGAATGCCGGCATCCACACTGGGTGAAAACAGACTGCGGTACCAGGCGGCATGATCTGAACTGAATGCCTTACCCGGGTTAGTGCCTGAAAATATTCTACGGATCGTGGCCATCACTTCATTGTGGGCCAGCCAGTAACCGCGGGCGGCCATGGCATTGCGGGTCTCGGAATCCTCACGACTCTTTTCCGGGTTCCAGTCACCACGGGATACCCTCCTGATCAGTTCATCGGTTACCCGATATCCTTCTATGGAGAGAGAGTGGTAGGCATCCAGTTGATACTGTTCCTCTATGCGGGACATGAAGAGATCGATATCATTTGGTGTCCCCGGTTCCTGTGGAAACAGTTCAAGAACCGACTGGCGCATCTCATGCCACATCAGACGTATCCGCAGGGCATGGCGGGAGTCGCTACGCGTCAGCAGATTCATTGGCAGAAGTTCTTCGAATGGATTGGATTCCGTAACTATGTAGCCGGCAGAACGCATGGTTGCCAGGATCTGATCGGCATGTTCTAGCCGCCCCACAGCCCGCAGCGCTCCAGCAAGCCTGCCGGCGATGGTGCTATGCCCCCCCTCCAGAAGTTCCCGTAACAGAGTGGATACATCCCTGACCCCGGACAGCACGATCTGAGCATCACGGGAATGGTTCCGGTAAAAGGCGGGCGCGGCCTTGATCAGGGCGGTTTCAGGCATGATAACGCGAAGAGATCCGATCATCGTCACTTTGTCAGCACTAATGGGTTCCGAAACTTTATAGTCAAAGAGGCTGCAGCCGTTTGGCAGAGAGAGAGTTCCGTTCTTTGCCAGGGGGGAGTGAACCGTGACCTGTTTTGGCAACAGCGTGCTGCCGGTATGAAGGGACAGGGACAGGTCGGGTGATACATGCCAGTTCTCGCCGAACCGTTCCGTGCAGTACCCGGCGATAAACTCACGCATGGCAGCAAACCAGGGGGTGCTGTCACCCTCCTGCTCATCCGGTCGGGAAGGCATATACCAACCCTTGAGGATCTGTTTCAGGAAGCCGTTTTTCACAAGTGAGGACAACTGGATTCGCTTAAGTTCAGTTGATTTGATGACAATCTTGCCGTTGTCCTGCAGTTTTTTCAGGACAGTCAGGGCATCTGCCAGGTGTTGTTGGGCCGGACTGGTCTTCATGGTTACCTTGCCGTTACACGATTATTGTTATCGAGCATTACAAGATTATTGTTGCAGTGGCAAGGGAATTGTTTGAGTTGATGGGCTTAAGAAAGGGTCTTTTGCGGTTTAGGCAACTTAAACCAACAGATAAGTACGAGAGGCAGGATGCCGGATTATACCAGAAAAGCATTTCGATGAGTCACGACGTCTTCCGATCCAGACTCCGATACTGAATTGCCTCGGCGATATGCTGTTCATGTATGTTTGCGCTGCCGTCAAGATCAGCAATAGTGCGGGCAACCTTGAGAATTCGGGTATAGGTTCGGGCTGAAAAGCCAAGACGGTCAGTTACCAGTTCCAGCATGCGGTTGCCGGAAGCGTCCAGTTCACAGTATTTCTTGATGAAGCGGGGAGTCATCTGGGCGTTGCAGTGGATTTTGGTTCCCTTGTAGCGCTCCAACTGCAGTTCCCTCGAACGTGCCACTCGCTTGGCGATTTCCGCTGAACTTTCTGACTCGTTCCGGTCCACAAGGTCACGATATTTGACTGCCGGAACCTCGATATGAATGTCGATTCTGTCGAGCAAAGGCCCGGAAATACGCGATCTATAACGGTGAATTGCTACCGGAGTGCAGGAACATTGATGATTAATATCTCCTAAGAATCCACAAGCGCAGGGGTTCATGGCGGCGACCAGCATGATGCGGCTCGGGTAGGTGACCGAGGAGAGGGCGCGGGAGATGGTTACCCTGCCGTCCTCCATCGGCTGCCGCAGCACCTCCAGCACGTGCTTCTTGAACTCGGGCAGCTCGTCGAGAAAAAGGACGCCGTTGTGGGAGAGCGACACCTCGCCGGGCTTTGGGGTGTTGCTGCCGCCGATCAGCCCCACGTCGGAGATGGTGTGGTGCGGGGATCGAAAGGGCCTGCTGGAGATGAGCGCATGGTCCCGCTCCAAAAGCCCCATGACGCTGTAGACCTTGGTGGTCTCGATCGCCTCCTCGAAAAGCATGGGTGGGAGGATAGAGGGGATGCGCCGCGCAAGCATGGTCTTTCCCGATCCAGGAGGGCCTATCATGAGCAGGTTGTATTTTACAAGACCAATTTCTGTTTAAGAACATCATACGGCCCACCTCTCATCTCACCTAATTCATCATAATTACGTCACTTTATCGCTAGTAAACAAAATTATTGGTAACTTTTGGGGCCGTTCAAGCTGGATTTCCCCCGAATCCCCAAAAACGACCTTTTTAGAAAGGGGGTAGGTGGAGGTGGAGTCGCGGGACTCAAGGCCATCCGTAGACAAGAACCCCCTTTCAGACAGACCCGTAAAGCTTTAAAAGTCTATATAAACAGTATCTTGCGTGACCACTGGAACAAACTTCGCAATTTGGCACACGTATTGCATATTTTACTTGACAAATCTGCTTTTTTGTGGTATAATGTTTCCCATAATGAATGAAACTTTTTGCTCTTCGGACACGCCCGAATGACAATGAAAGGAGGTGCAAGACCATTATACAATATTAATACTTAAGAAGCTGGCCACTTGCCGTGCTGAAACCTTGCTCTTGCACCCTGAATGGATGCGTCTCTCAGCAGGGTTTTTTTGCGCCCACATTTCACATCCAACATCGGCCATCGAGCCACCATTAACAGGAGGAACCAAGCAACATGAAGCAAGAACCATGTAATTTAACCGACTTATCAAAAGGAACCATTACTACCTGTATTACCCATGCTGGAAACCCCACGACCATCGACTACCTTTCATTTACCATCCCAGAGAATATCGATCTAGAAGCCTTTCTTGAGTGCTCCCTAGACCTCTCCTATCAGGAACTCATCAAGGCCGATAGTGGCCGCAATGGATATCTTGAAAGGTATCATTCCGATAATGTCACCGTGCTGACTAGAGGTGGGGCTCAAGGCATGGGGCACAACATCACTTTGTCAGGGAAAGCCTGCATAGACAGGCAGGAAGACCTTAAAAGCCTAGTTAGCGATGTTTTCGCCTGCAAAGGCAGGTTCACCAGGTGTGACCTTGCAATAGATGACTTTGACGGAGTTCTGAGCATCGGAACCATTCAACGATCAATTGCCGATGGTTTGGTTGTCTCTCGCTTAGGGAAGCTTAGGGAGTTCAACGACCGGGACAAAAACGGGAACTTCACTGGAAGAGCCGCCTACTTCGGCAGCCGTAAAAGCGGCACATTTATTCGGATTTACGACAAGGCCCTTCAACAGAGAGAAGCCCGTCATTGGGTTAGAGTGGAGCTTGAGCTTAAGAAGGCAGCGGCAAATTACGCCCTAAGTCAGGTACTGGAGGGGGATCTTGGTAAAGTCACAAAAGGCATCTTAAGGGACCGACTTTCTTTCAGGTTGAAAGGAGAACAAAAGGCCCGCTCCCGTTGGCCTGTGGCTCCTTGGTGGGATGTATTTCTTGGAGGGGTTGAGCGGCTTAAATTGGGAGCGAACAGAACAGACGATACCGAGGCGCAACAGAAAAGGATTGAGTGGTTTGTAAGTCAGTCAAAGACATTTGCAGAGGTCGTCGACCTTTATGGACCGACCATCATCCCCGCCATGTATCATCATGGAAAAACCATGCAAGCCCCCCTACCATTGCATTAATCGCAAAATTAAGCCTGAGGAAACTGCGACGGCTTCCACTACACCCAACCCCAGCCCTGTGTCGCTCTACGAATCCATCTTTTCTTGTATAGTTCCTAATTTGCTCTTTAGAGTTCTGATTTCTGCATGCGCCACGGCATCAAAAAGCCTTTCAAAATATTTGCCTTGTACTTTAAATAAGTTCCCCTCTTTTTCTATGCCATAATGCGCGGCCAATTGCTCGGGGTTTTTCCTCAACTCTGCCAACTTTTCCGGGCTCAGTTCCGTTATTTTCTTCACGATTTCAGGCGATGGCACATCCTCCAATGGCACATCCCTATTACAGAAACGACAGACTACAGCTTCAGCCTTTATTTCTTCAGCACAGAACGGGCATTTGCGAGTGCTATGTTCAACACTTATGGAAGTCGTCGGGTCTATGTCAGCTGTACGAATTGGTGCCCCGGAGTTGTTCGTCTCTTGCATAGTGCCAGCGACGAACAGGATTACTCCAATTAAAATGGCGATGCCAGACATGGTCATCCCATTCCGTCTCTCTTCCATAAGCCCTAGATTATTGACTGTTACCGATGGGACTGTGATGCCATATCCGAAGTCTTTTGCCTCGGTAGTGACTGTAGTATCCATATGGTAGTAGCGGAACAAAAAAAACGCCCCTAAGGCGATGAGTACAATCCCTATATTCTTCATTTGTCCCTCCTCCGGCAAGGATGCCCAGACTGCCATGGGCACCACAGCTGTCTATATATCCAGGTCAAATATTGCCTAAATCTGAGTCTGGGTGCTTAACCTTGTAAATTCTCATTGACTCTCTGCAACCGTCTACTGCACCTTTGCTATTATACACATCATCACCAATTCGAACACCACCGGCTAAGTATTTCAAGCAATTACCTACAGCGTCTATATCAGACATATCCATTTTCATTTGTTCAGGGGCACGGTCCCAGTTTCCAAACACATTCCAATAATTTACCTTCCAAGATGTACCATCTTTGATATATGTCACTTTCATAGTTGCATTTTGTCCACCATCAACATTAGTGAGTGACACAAGATCAAATTTGTATTCAGAGTCTGTATAACCATAGTGCTTTTTAACCACCTCGGCAACCTTTTTACCTGTATTCATCTTTTGAAATACCATAAACCCTACGACTGTTACAGCAATGATAAGAACAAGAGCACCTAGAGACTTCATTTCATCCCCCAATTAACCTCACCAAAGTCTAGCAATTAGCTTCCGGAAACACGACCTTTAGCGGCCCTTGCTTTCCTTCCCTGAGTATTTAGCTTAAATATCATCTAGTTTGGCCAGAACAGCACCCATGTACCACATGGTAACTGTGGTAGACAGGCCGGATACGATAAAGATAAAGCCGAAACGGCCATCAAGCTGCTGGTAGGCGGTCGCATAATCTAAGACGACTGCAATGGCAGGGGGATAAACAAGAAATGAAAACAGATCACGCAAAAGCCTCTTTTTTGTGAACCGGCGTGCAAAAATGACCCACC
>MTLD01002222.1_pt1 | contig 12967 bp, 8 predicted proteins | sample 1982471 | NCBI WGS metagenome assembly MTLD01 (sample SAMN05712604, study PRJNA340218) | biofilm metagenome | isolation source: sample SPM anode biofilm adapted to -50 mV | place: USA | collected 2012-02-03
ATGCGCCGCAGGCCGGTCGCCGACAGGGCAGCGTCGTCCCGCGCGAGCACCGACTCGAGCACCTCGGTCGGGGTGGGCGGCCTGGAGGTCTCCCACCGCGGGATGCTGTCCGGTGCGCCGTCACCGACGACCTGGACGTAGGCGTGGTTCGCCAGCCGTCCGCGAGTCATCATCGTGTACAGCTGTTGGCGGCTCTCCGATCCGGTGAGCACGCCGTGCATGGTGTCGACCGTCGTGCCCTGCGCGCCGTGGATCGTGGTCGCGTACCCCAGCTCGACGTTGTCGCGGACGTAGTCGGCCGGCAGGGTGATCTGGAATCCGCGGTCATTCGCCACGATCAGGCTCTGGTCGCGGCCGACCCCGGTCACCGTCCACCGGTCGCCGTTGCGCACCCAGCCGGTGCGCGAGAACTGCAGGCGTCGCTCGTTGCGCCGGGTCACCACGGTGTCACCGACCGATGCCCGGTTCCCGTCGGACAGGACCGCCTCGATGACGGGCGCCGCTCCGCCGAGCCGGTGATCCCGAGCGCGCCGGTTCAGCTCAGCCATCAGCTCTCGCGTGGGTGCGAGCATCAGGCTGTCCAGCCCGGACGCCCGGTCGGCCGCCCACGCGATGAACGCCTGGTCCAACGTCGAGCCCTCGTCCCCGATATGGACGCGGCCCTGGTCGAGGTAGAAGCCGAGCGCGTCCGGTCGTCCCTCCCGCAGAGCCAGCGATGCCGAGGCTTCGGCCGGGTCGGCGAACCGCACCACCTCGGTGAGTCGGACCGCGCCGTACTCGGCGGCGAGATCCTTCAGCACCCCGCCGCCTTCGACTGCGGCGAGCTGGTGGTCGTCCCCGACCAGGCGGACGCTGCCGCCCCGGCTGACGACGAACGACACCGCCGACTCGAGGGTGAGCGTGTCAGCCATCCCAGCCTCGTCGATCACCACCAGCGTGTGCGGCCCGATCTGCTTCGCCCAGGCCGGCAGCCGACCGGTCGAGAGTCCGTGGGTGAGGATGTGCAGCGTGTCGGCATGCCCGCCGAGCTGTTCGGCGAGCGCTGCGGCCGCGGCCGCGGATGGCGCCATCCCGATGACCTCGCCGCCGGCCTCGCGCCACGCCGCCGCCAGCATGCTCATCGCCGTCGTCTTGCCGGTACCGGCCGGTGCGAGCGCCAACTGCACCCGATCGCCGGAGCTCGCCATCGACCGCACCAGGTTCACCTGGCCGGTGTTGAGTTCGACGCCGTTGGCCGTCGCTGCCAGCAGCGCCAGGCTGATCGACCGCTCGCCGACCACCATGCCGTCGCGGCGTCCGGCGAAGGCGAGCAGCCGGGTCTCGGCGTCGAGGATCTGCTGGGAGGTGTAGATCGCAGAGTCGGCCACCGTGTACATCGAGCTGCCGTCCGGACGCCGCAGCTCGGCCGGCTCGCTGATCTCGTCTCCGGCCGGGGTGAGCCGCACCGAGAAGCGCTCCAGCGACAGGTCGACGAGCCGCTCCAGCACCGACGCGAGCTCGGGGACGTCAGCCCTGCGCACCTGACGCAGCGCCTCGGCCCGGATGTGCCAGGGCTGCCACCACGACCGGTGCCGTTGCACCACCGACACCACGTTGGTTGCCAACGCCTGTAGCCGTGCCTCGTCGACCACCCGGACCGGGCGCGACCTCGGACGAAGCGCGCTGGCCAGCATGCGTGCCGTCCCGCCACGTCCCAGCACCTCCTCGGCCTGCGCCGCCCAGACCTGACGTTGCTCGGCCAGGGAGCGGGGCTCGTGCTTGGCCTCCCGCGTCTCGAGAGTGGCCCGCTGCGCGAGGTCATGGAGTTCGGTCGGGGTCGGAGTGCGTCCGTGCCGCCGCTGGAAGTCGGCGACCAGATCGCCCTGTGCCCGAGTGATCATCTTGTCGCGCTGCGACCACCGCTCCAGCAGGGCCGGGTCGACGCCGAGGATCTCGCGTACCGGGCGTTCGGGATCGCTGCCCGGACGGTTCACGAATCGGAGGCCCAGTTCGTGGGTGAGGTGCTTCTCCAGGGCGGTGTTGTAGAACTCCGAGACGGTCACGTTGGCCTTGAACATGGTCCGGCCGTCGATCGTCAGCCAGGCGCCGTCGTCCGCGGCCTGCACCTTGTTCGCGATCGCGACGTGGGTGTGCAGGTCGGGATCGCCGGCCCGGGAGTCGCGGTGGGTGAATGACGCGGCGACGATCCCGCGGGTCTTGACCTGCCGGACGCCGTTGCGTCCGCGCCGGGTGTAGATCGCCCTCTCCTCGAGGTACCGCAGGCTGTCGGCGACGGCCCGGTCGTGGCAGCGTCGGATCAGCGCTGAGGTCCTGGGGTCGGCCAGTGCCCACAGCGCCGAGACTGACTTCACCGGCGAGAAGGTCGCGTCGTAGCCGGACACTCCGCTGCGCACCGGCCGCTGCGCCCGCACGATGAACCCGGACAGCTCGCGGGCGTCGAGCGGTTCGCGTCCGAACCGCTTGCGGAACGCCTCACGTCCGACGTCGGTGCGGAGCTCGGCCCGGACCTCCGTCGGTACCGGGTCGGACGAGGCGCGTCCGTGGGCGAGGTTCCAGTCGCCGATGCGCTGGGCGAGCCCGACGCTGAAGTCGGTCTTCCCGGGATAGATGCCGTAACGCTGACCGAGCTGCATCGCGCTCCGGATGTCGCGGTCGGTGGCGCGGGTGAGGGCGGCGAGTCGTTCGGTGGCCAGCGGGTGATCGCCCAGCCCGAACAGCGACAGCATCTGGTCGGCGGTCACGACGTCGCCGGCGTCCAGGCCCTCGATGGCGACCAGACCGGAGCCGATCCAGTGTCCCGGGCTCTCGCCCTTCAGGTCGTAGTAGTCGGCCAGGCTGAGGTGGCCCTTCTCGGTGGAGTCCATCGCCGCCACCTGTTGGGTCAGGTAGTCGTAGCCGGTGCCGGCCGTCAGCTTGTGCACGGTCATCACCATGGCTACCTCCCTCATCCATAACAGGCAGTTGACCGCGGCCTCGGTGGCCAACGCCGGCACTTCACGTCAAGCCCTGACAACGTCCCTGATATGGGGTGTTCGGCTGTCAAGAGGGCATGGCGAGGCGCCGCCGGGCTGGGTGCCTGGCGGCGCCTCTTCCTTGCTGTGGCTGCCGTGCTCGGGGCTGGTGAGCGGGTCGTTTTCGACGCGGTGTCAGTCTGATATGCGCGGGTTGGTTACCGCATTACGTTGTTCCGGCTGGAGCGTTCTGCGCTGCCTAAGCTCGAGCGTCACCCCGGGTGGGGTTGCTCATAGGGAGGTCGCGGGTCCGCTCCGGTGCCGCTGGCACCAGCCCTGTTTCGGTGGCCAGGCAAGCTTTCAGGGTTGCTGGTCGATGGTGGCTACCGACCAGCACCAGCCGGCGAGTTCGCGGGCGATCGCGACGGTGGCGACGTGGTGAAGCTTCTTACGGGCCTGGAACCCGACCCAACGGTTATGCAACCGGCGGTTGCCGGCGTCGGCGCGTGCCCGGGCAGCTGGAGGTGCCAGCTCCCACCTGGCACGCAGCGCGGTGCCGCGGCGGTAGGGCTGCAGGTGGTGCAGGGCGGCTTCGATCAGCAGCCGGCGGACGTGGCTGTTGCCGGTGCGGGTGATCCGGCCCCGCTGCTTGCTGGTGCCGGAGGAGTGTTCGGAGGGGATCAGCCCGAGGTAGGCGCCGATGCTGTTGCCGTCGAACCGGGTCCAGTCACCGATCTCGACCGCGAGCGCGAACCCGGTCAATGTGGAGATCCCGCGCAGGCAACCGAGCTTGTGCACCATCGGGGTCCACGGCGAGTCCGCAGCCAGTTGCTCGATCCGGGTATCGAGCCGGGCCCGGCGGGCGGTGGTGGCCAACACCTGGTCCAGGTACTCATCGAAGGTGGCTTGCAGGTTGGCGTCGTCGAAGCGTTGCCGAGCCAGCCACGCCAGGTGCTTCCCCGTCCAGGCAGTCCCCTCTGAGTACACGACCTGGCGGCGCAGCAACAGCTTCGCCAGCCGGTGCCGGGACCGCATCAGATCGGTACGACAATCCTCCCGGCACCGCACCAGATCGCGGGCCGCCTCCGCCGCGGCATCCGGCACGGTGACCGGGGTGAACGCACCCAACCGCAACAGCTGGCACAGCAACTCAGCATCCTTGGCGTCGGTCTTGACCCTCTCCCCGGCCGGGCGTTGCAGCTTCGATGGTGCGGCGATCTCACACCGCACCCCCGCGGCACGCAGCTCACGGGCAAGGCCGAACCCGGTCGGGCCCGCCTCGTACAACACCGCCACCGGACCAGGCAGCCGACCAATCCAGTCATGGACCTCCGCGCCGGGGCTGAGTCGGGCGGTGAACACCTCACCGGTCCTCTCATCCATGCCGTGCGCAGTCAGCGAACGGGCGTGCACATCCAGCCCGACACTCGTACGCTCTGTAAACACCGGGGCCTCCCCACACATGTCGGATAGGCCGGGCAGGCGGCCCCTGCCCAGCAACCCACGCAGGGTGTGCCGGTGAGGCCCCGGCCCGCAACCCCCAGGCGGGGATCACCCATAGCGTCTAGGCCAAAGAACGCGGCGATCGGGACGCTCGAGCGCCGACATCTTCGACATCTCTCAGCCCTCCTCCCTGCGCTCGGGGTCGGCGACGCGGCGACGACGGCCGCAGACCCGCTCACTTCCATAAGCCTTCGAAAGGGGCGATTCCGGACAGGCCCAGCCAGGATTTCTCCGCCGGGTTGCGGCAGGCATGCCCGCTCGTCGGTTGCGGGACGAGCTGTGGCGACCGAGACTCGTGGTCGAGGAGGCGAACATGGCGCCGGACCTGGACATCGAATCCGCACTGCTCGATCGCGCACTGGCGTTGAGCGGAACGCGAACACGCGAGGAGGCGGTGACGCTCGCGCTCCAGGAGTTCATCGGGCGGCGCCAGCGCGCCACGATCGTCGAGTCCTTCGGCACCCTCGAATGGGACGAGGGCTACGACCACCGGGCCGACCGGCACAGTCGTGACGTCGGTGCCACTGAGTGACCTCTCGCTGGCGCCGCCTACCAGAACCCGGGTTGCGCAGCCTCTGCGGTGATCTCGGAGATGAGCCCGGGGTAGGGGTCTTTGAGGGCGACGCGCTGGTCGCGGAGCTTCTGCATCTGTTCGCGAAGGAGCGCGCCGGCGGTGTAGTAGCGGGCGCGGGTCTGTCCGTGCGGCTCGAGAAGGCCGAGCTCCACCAGGCGAGCGAGATCACGCGTAGCGGTTCGATCCTCGACCTCTGAGCGTTTGATGTAGGACGGCCGAGTGACGCGCAGTCCGAGCAGACCGTCGAAGATGGCGTCTCCGGCCCGGTCGGGCAGCCCATGTCTTGAGATCAGTGAGTCGATGAGCGTCCACTGGCGCTCGGCCTCGGCGACGCGCCGGCGGAGCGTCTGGGCCTGCATGTGGTGGGCCCGCAGGTTGAACTTCACCCACAGTCGAGTGCTGCGGTCAGGGTGCCAGGCGCCGCCGCCGGTTGCGGCGAGGACGTTGTAGTAGTGCGGGGTGTTGTGTCCCAGCCACTCCTCGATGCTGCTGAAGGTGGGCTCGAGAACCTGGTCCTGAGCCAGCACCATGGTTTGCAGGGCCCTCGCCATTCGGCCATTCCCGTCGCGGAACGGGTGGATCATGACCAGGTTCAGGTGGGCCATCGCGGCGCGCACCATCGCCTCCCCATCCCGGCTCGACAGCGACGCGGCCAGCGCTCGCATCAGGCCAGGGACGGCGGCCGGCTCGGGCCCTTCGTACACGGTGCGCCCGCTGGCTTCGTCCTGAACGTAGATCGGGCCCGTTCGGTAGCGACCGGGCGACTTGGACAGTTCATGCTCCAGGAGCATGAAGTGCATCGAGCGAATCGAGCTCTCATCGATCTCGAAACCGGGTTCCGCGCCGAAGCTCACCACGTAGGTGAGCACACGGCGGTAGGCCACGATCTCGGCCCAGGTGCGCTCGTCGGCGGATAGTGGAGGTTCGTCCTCGACCGCCGCGGCGGCGTCCTGCTCGGTGATCGTGTAGCCCTCGATGCTGTTCGAACCCTGGATCGCGCGAGCCTGGCTCGTTCGACGAAGGCCGCCGGTCCATCGCTTCGGAGGACGCAGGATGGAGGCCAGCTGGTCGCGGATCGAGTGGATCTCGTCGATCACGACCCGGTCGTCTGTAGCGAGCGTGGGTGCTTCAAAGAGCTGGCTCATGAGTGTCCCTATGTCTCAATCATTCGGACATCAGCCAGCATACGGCGTTGAGGATGCTGTCGCAATGAATCGGACATAGAGACATTCGTCGCTCACCGCCACTCACACGACCGCAGCCGCCCAAGCCCCGCTCCGATTCCTCCATCGTCCTACCCACCGGATGTCCCCCTGATGTAGCCAACCCCAGTGATACGGACCCCTCAAGTGCCACAGACCTCATGCATCCGAGGCCAGTCACGCTCGCCTCCGACCAGATCCGAGGCCACCCCTGAGCATCTTTGGCTGTCACCCCGCAAGGATCTCGCTCGGTCGCCGATGGGTGATAGCGAGCGGGTACTCATGAAGCGCTGAGCTGAGGAGCGCGGGGACATCGCCTGAGAACGACTCCTCGGCAAGCCGGTGAACGGTCTCCGCAAGCACTTTCCCAGGAACGAGGACGACGGGGTACTCGTCGTCCACAACCTCGACCTGCGCCTGACGACTAAAGTGCCCAGTCGTAATGAACACTCCGATCCATCCCCGTCTCAGGCGCGCCACCAAGCGCGCAACCTGGTCAGGGCTGACTGACGAGTCGGGCTCCACACACTTCGCCTGGCCGAGCACTACCAGTGGGGTCTTGGCCTGGGAGGTCCCGACGTCCAGCCTCCCGACAAAGTCCATACCGCCGTCGCCTCCGGCTCGTGTTAGCCAGCCGTCGCGGTACTCCGCGCCAGATGCTCCCAGGACCCGCTCGGCCACCCTGGACGCCAGCCATTCGAAGGCGTGCTTGTCTGCATCGAATGCGTGGTAGATCGCCTGCAGTATCGCTTCATCCCGACTCCCGCGCGGGGGGAGTTGATCGGCCTTCCCCAAGACTCGACTGCTCAAGACCCTCCGACGAATGCGCGGAAGACACACCCGGCCTTCTCGGACCCATCTCCTCCACGGGGTAGGCGCAAAACGCAGCGCATCGATCGCCTGGAGCGAAGAGTCTCGACGATCATCGATCCACCTGAAGTCCATCCTGTCGGACGAGTCCAGCTGCACCATGTCAAGGTCGACCACGAGATTAGGAAAGCTGACGCCTGACCGCGCGTCGCGCTGCAGCACATGCTCCAATCGCTCGATTACCCCCACGCCGCAGAACTCCACGTGACCTTTGTCGATGCGGCGCCCTCCCGTGTAGACCGGTACGGCTCGGTAAACCAGGATCGGTGGAGCAATCGCCCGATCAGCGCTGCTCCCGGACGAGTGCAGGCGCCAAGCTCGCAGCAACTCTTGATTCCCGCGCGTGCTCCCAACGGGTCCGAGAGTAGAGGGCTTGTGGTCACCGTAGTACCGGACGTGTCCATGATCGAGGTCGAACTCATCGTGCCAGGGTGTCGACTGCGCGCCCGCCTTCCATGGGCTCGAGCGGAGGGCAATGACTGGTCTTCTCGCACCCGAGGGACTTGAGACCTCGGCGGGGACGTTGATCCCAGCCTCCAGCAGGAGACGACTGCTCTGGTGATCAGGGTCTCGTTGCAGGTGCCAATAGCTCGCAAGACCATCCACGACAGGATCGTCGGGGGAAGTCCCACGGGCGTAGCGGAGTACGTCGCCAACCGCTACAACCCTCGGCATGCTCACGTTCGTAGCTTGCCAGGTTCGAGTCATCTCCGCGCTCAGAAGCCGCCGCGCCTCACCCTGATTCTGCCCACAATGTCGCGACCTCAGACCCCGTTGCAAGCGGCCTTGGTGACCGGGCCCTGCCGCGGGATTCGCCCGAGTGGGAGCCCTCAATCCTCGAGCCAGCCGTCGCGACCAACGGCCGGCCGCTCGCCACCGAAGCTATAGGGCGAGTTGAGCGAAGGCAGGGTAGCGCGTGTAATGAGTCGTAAAGGCATCCAGCTGATCGTCATCAAGGTCGAAGCCGACCCGCTGGATGTCCGCCCGCGAAAGCGACGAAGCGGATGGAAGTAGAGCGCGCATAGCGTTCACCTCGCGAGCCGTGAGTGGGGGCGTTGTGATGGGTCGCTCGACGATCCCGCACCAGGATGGGTCATCCATCGCGCGCTTCGTTCGGTTGAGCTGGGTGGAGCTGGGTAAGTAAACACCGACCGTGACCATCGGTGTGCCATCCTTATACACAAGACGGAACGCTGGAATCGCCCCGGGCCGACCCGTGCCAAGCGCCAGGCTAACCATTCGGTTCTCCAACGAGCGCGCGAGAATGTCTGACAGACCCATCTCGTCGGCGACGACGTCGGCTGTGGCGGCGCCCGAAAGCGACGAGCCGAGAAGGCCCTGCAGCATGGCGACCCGTTGCGCCGGTTTCCCATACTGACCGCGAGTTGCGCTGAAGGTGGCCAGAATCGTCGAATCCTCGGGCGCGAACCGGACTAGGTCGTCAATCTGGATGAGGCGGTCCTCGTCAAGTGCCTGGTCGAAGTCCAGCCACACAATCCAGGGACGCACGGAGAAAGCGTCCTCGGCGAGTAGATCTGCGATCACCTCTAGCGAGTCGCGTGGGATGACTTTGACTGTACGGTACGGTCTATTGAACTCCGCGCGCGCGGCCGTTATGGGATCCGACTCGATCGAGATCATATCGACAACGCCCAGAAGTCGATGCGCTAGGTGGAAATCAGTGAACCAAACAGAGCCCAGGCCAATATAAACCGGGAGCCCAGTCAGTTCGGGCACCGAGTAGATCACACGAAGGCCATCAAACACGATACTGCGCTCAATCGACTTATTCTGGCGAACCGAATAGTCGATTCGTCCCGTCGAACTCATGCGTCCTCGTCCACATGCGCATCGTAGGTGTAGTCGAACGACATCAGTCCAACATCCCTGTAGCTGAGATTGACGTTCCCGAGCCCGTCCGCCAGAGCTTTCATCTTCGAGAGTGGCACGGAGTAGTTGACGTTCGCGACCTTGGCCCGACTCGCCGAGATCTTCGGCAGCACTACCTCGGGACTGAGTGCGACGCTGGAGGCTTCGACCGCGACGGCACGGCTCTCGAGTTCCTTCGCCTTTTCGAGGACGGCCTTTCGAGCATTCGTATAGTCCAGCCATGCGCGAGCGGGCTTGGTCATCAAATTCAAGGCTCGCTGGTATAGCGCAGACGACGTATTGACGTTCCGCTTCGTCGTGGTCATCGGGAGTAGAGATGCGTCAGCGGAAGAGAAGAAGACAATGCCGATGAAGCCGCCGTACTGGCCGTGCCAGCGTGGGAAGTCGAGATATCCCCAGCCGGTCGCCTCGCTGCGATCAGCAGCAAGAATAACGCGTCCGTTGCAGACCACATACCATCCGGAAGTGCGGTCCTGGCGGGATGATTCGGGGTCATTGTCATCAGGTGGAAGTCGGTATGTTCCAGAGATTATCTCTACGACGACATCGCCGTCTTCGTACGTTGACCTCTGTGGCGCAAAACCCTCGCCTGAGAGTAGTGTTATGGGTTTGTAGGTTACCGGCGTTGTGTTAACCGTAATCGTGAGGCTCTGCATGAGCGCGATCATGTAGTCACGACGGAGGATCTCTTCCAAGGACTGCTGAAACAGCGGATCGCCGAGCCTCCTGCTTGCATCTTCGTTAAGGTCACGAATCTCGATCTGAACCCCTGGTTCCGGTAGCGGTTGCGCATCCTCAATGCTGAAATCCCAGGGGGTGCGTTCGTCTGCAAGCCACGTGCGGACATCAATGGGAACCTGGAACGACGTTTCGGCAACGCCTTCTCCGTGCGTGCTTCTGATGGACACATCATTGCCGACTTTGAACACGGCCCGCTTCATCCCGATGCCGTAGACGCCAACGGAGTAATCGGTTGCCGCGCGCTTCGTCCGTTCGTCTTGTTCTGCCAGGTCGGCCTCGGGTGGTGGCGGCACGGCCTTTCGGCCAAACGTGAAAGCGTACTCCTCGGCGTCAAGGAGCGAGATGCCACCGCAATTGTCAGTGATTCGGAAGTAGTCTGGGCCGAACTCGATGGCAACGAAATAAGGGGCGAGGATGTCGCCGCGAGTGAATGCTGTGGGCCTTGCGCCGGTCTGCTTCCACGCGCTGTCGATACTGTTATCGATCAGGTCAAGGATGCAATCTTCCAAAGAGATGTCGCGAGTGAGCATTCGCACGAAGAAGGCCTTGGTGGCGCTGGCGTCCGCTGTGCGACGGATTGGCGGTGAAGAGGCGGTCAACGAGGCTCCACAGTCGGCTCGGGTGGGTCAGGCTCGACTATGCCACCACGGAGCTCCGCTCGTGTCGTTTCTCACGCGGTTCTGCGTCGCGTTCGCCAAGTCAGTTCGCTGTTCCGTCCTGCGTGACTTGGCCTGTTGGTCCGTAGACTCGTTTGCGTGGGGAATCAAGTCGCACCGAGCTCCCCCGGGCCACACCCCGGATCTTCGTCTGAGGTTCACTCGAGGCGACTCTCTGGCGTGGGTCATCGCCCGACCTCACCCGAACTGGCGTTGCGGAGATCGCTGCATTCACGCGCGTATCGTTTCAGAGTCGGGTACCCCGTTCCTGGGCTGCCGCGGCGGAGTATTGACATCGCGTTCGTCCGATGGCGAGTGGCCGTCTTCGTGGACGGGTGCTTCTGGCATCGGTGCCCCGTGCACGGCACGGCGTCTCGAGCAAACTCCGAGTGGTGGAACTTGAAGCTGGATGGAAACGTGCGCCGTGACGGGGAGACATCGGCATACCTCTCCAGCAAGGGTTGGATTGTGGTGCGCCTCTGGGAACACGAGCCGGTAGCACAGGCAGTCGAAGCCGTGGAAGCCGCCCTTCGCGCGGCGCGGCATCCACGGGCGCTCGCACCGTTCCACGGAGACCCAGTTGACGAGCCCCCGGACAAGTCCGGACGAACCGCCGTTGCGACGTGCATGTTGGGCGCAGGTGTGTGAGGGTCTATGCATGGATCATGATGCCGTTCGCCCGACGGTCATCGATCTGTACGCCGGTGCCGGCGGGATGAGCCTGGGAATGGAGCAAGCTGGATTCGACGTGCTCTCCGGGGTCGAGTTCGACGCTGTCCATGCTGCGGTTCACAAGTACAACTTCCCGCTCTCGGACATCCTTTGCGCGGACTTGTCGGCGACGTCGGCTAGTGATCTCCTCGCGAGCGCGGCCCGAGGTTGGAGTCTTCATCATCCGTCGGTTCCGTTCCCGGGCCACGTCGACGTTGTGGTTGGCGGCCCCCCTTGCCAAGGGTTCAGTGTCGGCGGAGTCCGCGAAGCCGACGACGCCCGGAACAACCAACTGCTGCGGTTCGTTCGCCTGGTCGCTCAGCTCAGGCCACGAGCGTTCTGTCTGGAGAACGTAGCCGGGCTGTTGGAGAGAACCTTCGACCGAGTTCGAGAACTGGCACTGGCCGAGCTCCTTGCTGCTGGATACGCAGTCACAGGGTTTGACGCTCCGGTGAACGCCAAGGACTTCGGAGTGCCTCAGTCTCGCCGGCGTGTTCTTGTCATGGGCGTGCTCGGCTCTGAGCCAGCGCAACCCCTTGCGGGCCTCGGGTCGATGGTGACCGTGGGTGACGCCCTTCGTGGACTACCCGATCTCGTGCGGTATCGCAGGTTGCTGCACGACGACGAGGCGCAGTGGAAGCCGGGCCACCGAGTGGTTGACCTGGCCGTGCTCGGGACGTATTCGGCGACTCTCTCGGGGTTGGTGCGTGACCCGGAGGACCACAGCTACCGCAGGGTGTTTGACGACTCCCTCATCACGTCATCGCGGCGGACTGTTCATACGGCCAAGACCGTTCTCAGGTTCGCCAGGACAGCGCCAGGCACCAGTGAGAAGGTCAGCCGGCTCTTCAGGCTCGACGAGGGGCAAGTGGCTCGCACAATTCGAGCGGGAACCGGCAGTGATCGGGGGTCTCATACGTCGCCCCGGCCGATCCATCCGACCAAGAACCGGGTCATCACTGTCCGCGAAGCGGCGCGTCTCCACGGCTACCCCGACTGGTTTAGGTTCCATACCACTAACTGGCATGGGCATCGTGAGGTGGGCAACAGCGTGCCTCCCCCCCTGGCTCGCGCTGCGGGGCGTGCATTGCTTGACGCTCTGGGGATGGCGGTGTGCACTCCGTCGAAGCCGGTTGCCCTTGAGGATGCTTGGCTCCTGCGGCTGAACGCCACAACCGCGGCGCGTCATTTCGCCTCAATACGGATCGACTGCCCTGCGTAGTGTGGCGTGTGGAGTGCGCGACGATTGAGGCTGGCCTGAGACCGGTGGTGTCCCGCAAGGAGCTTCGACGCGAAGATCTTTCAGCACGTGCATCGCACGGGGTTGGTTACGCAACCGTAGGATACCTAATCAGAGGCCAGTTAGGGACGGTCTCTTAATCCGCAACCACGTGGCCCGTCCTGTCGTTCCGCATTGCGCGGGAGCGATTGCTACGACGTCAGCTACGCATCACGACCACTTTCGTAACGGAATGGTTCAGTCGATTGTTGGGGCATGGCGGACGCTGCGGAGGAGAGCGGTGGGAAGGCGCTGGAGCTCATCGCATCGCCCCTTGGCGGCCTCGTGATTGCCCTTGTTGGTGCCTCGATCTGGTCCTGTGACGACGGGACCAGCCAGTTCGGACTTGAGCTGCCCTACGGATACGTGCCTCGGTTCGGCCCGGTTGAGCTCGGTAGCGGCATCGGGTGCACGCGTCCGCTGTTCTTCGCCCTCCAGAGCCAAGCCGCCCCATGGGTGGTGGGGCTGATCGCGGCGCTGATCATCTACGTGGCCGTTCGGCTCTGGGGCAGGTTCGTCCGCGGGGGCCGAGCAGCCACGCCGTAGACCAGATGCTCTTCCGCCCCGCGCGGCGCAGCCAGCGCGAGGTC
>MTLD01004265.1_pt1 | contig 12954 bp, 13 predicted proteins | sample 1982471 | NCBI WGS metagenome assembly MTLD01 (sample SAMN05712604, study PRJNA340218) | biofilm metagenome | isolation source: sample SPM anode biofilm adapted to -50 mV | place: USA | collected 2012-02-03
CTGAGGATCTCAGTGGCGGCCGCTTCGTACGCAGGTGCGGACAAGCCGAGGGAAAACCGGCTTCTAGCCGCATCCGGCAAGGTGCCGCTGCAGCCGTCCGACCTGGTGCTGCTTTTGTACTACCTATGCCATGATCCGGACCAGGAGGTTAAACGCCTGGCGGTCGGGACGCTGCGCTCCCTGGATGCGCCGTTTCTCGCCGGGATACTGGCTGATCCGGCGCTGCCGCCGGTTGTCCTGGACGCGCTGGTGCAACTGCACGGCAAGCGCCCGGAGCTCGGAGCGGTTTTCGCCGGGCACCCGAACCTCTCTGAGAAGGCGGCGGCGTGGCTTGCCGCGCAGGGAATCGTTCCCGCAGTCCCCTCGTCCGCCGCTGCTGACGGTCAGGAGCCTCAACGGAGGCACGATCCTGCCGCCGAGGAATCTTGCGCCGATGACGAGGAAATCGACGAAGAGCGCTTCCAGTCGAAATTCCAGATAGCGCAGGAACTGGGGGTTAGCGAAAAGATCAAGATGGCCATGACCGGTGACAAGGAGTGGCGCACCATCCTGATCAAGGACAACAACAAGCTCGTCTCGGGCGCTGCCATCAAGAACCCGCGCATGACCGAGGCGGAGGTGCTCGCCATCGCGAAGTCGACGGTGCAAAACGACGAGATCCTGCGGGTTATCTGCGCCAACAAGGAGTGGGTGAAGAACGCGCAGATCAGGAAGGCGCTTGTGGAAAATCACAAGACGCCGCTTCCCAACGCCCTGCGCTTTCTCGGGAGCCTGGGCGAAAAGGACCTCGCATCCCTTGCCAAAAGCAAGAACATCAACACGGTGATAGCGACGCAGGCCCGCAAGATTTTGATCAGCAAGAAAGAAAAAAGGTAGTTCAGGGGGGACTCGAATGGCTCTGGTGAACCAGGCAAAACGCGAGATAAACGCGAAGATAGTCTTTTTCGGTCCCGGCCAGGCTGGGAAGGGAACCAGCCTGAGGCACATCTTCAACAAGTTGAAGCCGGAATTCCGCGGCGCCATGAAGGTGATGAGCGTGCAAGGCGCGCGCATGCTGTTCTTCGATTTCACCCCGCCCGGCGATGGCAACGTGGATGGCTTCCGCGTCCGTTTTCATCTTTACACCGTTTCCGGACCGGTTGTGGATCCCGCCGCCTGGAAGATGGTGCTTAAGGGGGCGGACGGCATCGTCGTCGTGGCCGATTCCTCGCCGCAGCGTCTCGACGAGAACCGCGCCGCCATGGACGAGCTCGCCTCCTACCTGAAGGGGTACGGACAGGGGTTGAGCACTGTCCCGGCCGTTTTGCATCTCAACAAGAACGATCTTGCCGATGCTCTCCCTGTTGCCGAGCTGGAGCGCCAGTTGAACCCTTCCCGGCTGCTCACCTTCAGCACCTCCGGCCATAGCGGGCAGGGTGTGCTGCAGGGGGTGATGGCCCTGGTGAAGAGCATCCTGACCGGTCTGCGTGCCAAGGGCGCCGACGGGATCGCAAGCGGCGAAACCCTGCAGCACATGGTGGAAGGGGCGGCTACTCCCGCCGCGGCTACCGATCAGGCGTCGGTGGAGCCTTTCGGCGAGGTGACCCCTCCCGCCGCCGCCCCGGCCGAAGCGTCCAAGGCTGCCACGGAGCGTGCGGAAGCGGCGGACGAAGCGCCGCTTTCTCTGGAAATCGCGGCTACACCGGTCGTTGCCGAAGGGGACCAGATCCGCGTGCCGCTCACCATCCGCAGCGGGTCTCGCGAGAAAACCGTCGTGCTGACCCTTTCGCTTGGGGTCTCCGAGGAGTAGCGTTTGGGACCTGAACTGAGCATCCATCTGCTGAGCCGCCTGCTGCTCGCCTCTTTCCTCGGCGGGCTGATCGGGCTGGAGCGCGAGATCCACGGCCGTCCGGCCGGTTTCCGCACCCACCTGCTCGTATCGCTTGGCGCATGCCTTTTCACCATCACCTCGCTCGAGATCTACCGCATCTTCGGTAATTTCAGCGGCAACGGGCCGGTCGGCGTCGATCCCGGGCGCATCGCGGCGCAGGTGGTAACCGGCATCGGCTTTCTTGGCGCGGGGGCGATCATCCGCGAGCGCGCCTCGATCCGCGGGCTTACCACCGCAGCCTGCCTTTGGGTCGCGGCGGCACTCGGTATCGCCTGCGGCATCGGTCTTTTCTGGCTTGCCATCTCGGTCACCCTCGTGGCGCTCGTCAATCTCCTGCTCCTGAAGGAGGTCGAGAGAAGACTTGCCCGCGACACCTACGTGCTGGTGAAGGTCTGGGGGGAGGACAAGGGGGACTTTCTCGCCCGGGTCTACGACATACTGAACGAGACCGGCCTGGACAACGTGGACGCTAAGTTGCAAAAAGACCTCGAAAAGGGGGTCATATCCATAGAACTGCAGGTCAAGCAGGCGAAAAAGGGTTCGTCCGTCGAACTGCTTACCCGCTTAAGTGCTGTCGACGGGGTCAAGAGGGTCAGCGTCGACTGACCAGTCTGACAACGTTTTTCAAGCAACAACGAAAGGAGAACAGAGCATGGCGGAACTGAAAGGAAGCAAAACCGAGAAGAACCTGATGGAAGCGTTCGCCGGCGAGTCGATGGCGCGCAACAAGTACACCTACTACGCGGCGGTGGCCAAAAAGGAAGGGTACGAGCAGATCGCGGCACTGTTCCTCGAAACGGCCGAGAACGAGAAGGAGCACGCGAAGCTCCACTTCAAGGCGCTGAGCGGGCTGGGCGACACCGTAACTAACCTGAAGGCTGCGGCGGCGGGCGAGTACGCGGAGTGGGTGGACATGTACCCCCGTATGGCCAAGGAGGCGCGCGAGGAGGGCTTTACCTCGCTGGCAACCATGTTCGAGGGGATCGCCGCCATCGAAAAGGCCCACCAGGAGCGTTACAAGGCGCTGCTTGCCGCGGTGGAGGAGGGGACCGTCTTCAAGGAAGAGGCTCCGACCAGCTGGAAATGCCGTAACTGCGGCCACATCCACGAGGGGACCGACGCCCCGGACATCTGCCAGGTCTGCCACCACCCGAAGGCGCACTTCGAGCGTCTCGCGGAAAACTACTAGCCAAGGGAGGCGGGGGAGACTCTCCCCCGCCTTTTTCGTGCCTCAACTCCTGCGTTTGCCCCCGCCACACCTGAGTCCAGTTCCCAGAAAGCAGCAAAATTCCTTGTATACGGACGACTTTACATGCTATGATTCGTGCGTTTTTCATTAGCAAAGGAGGCATGCATGGCAATCATCACAATATCCAGGGAGATGGGTACCGGCGCCTACGCCATCGCGAAGGAACTTGCGAAAAAGCTCAAGTATACCCTCGTTGACCGGGTGAAAATCGAAGAGCTCGCTCCTTCCTATGGGCTGACCCCGGAAATCCTGGAACGGGTGGACGAGAAACCCCCGTCATACCGCACCGCGGAAGACCGCCTGCAGGCAGCTCATCTTGCCACCATGGAGCTCATCCTCCTTGACTGCGCCAAGAAGGGGAACGTCATCCTTTACGGTAGGGGCGCTCAGGACCTCATCAAGGGACTTACCAACGTGCTCAAGGTACGTTTCATCGCGCCGTTCGAAGACCGGGTGGAAAAATTCGCGGAGAGGGAGTGGATCGATCCCGACCTGGCCCGTGAGTTGATCCGCAGAAGCGACCATCAGCTTGGCGGTTTCATTCACTTCTATTTCGACCGCGACTGGAACGACCCGCTGGCTTACGACCTTCTTTTCAACACCAAGGTATGCAGCCCGCACGCCATGATCGAGGCGGTCATCGCCGCTTCCAAGGACGCGCGTCTGAAGGAAGGGGAGGAGGAGTCGATGGCGCTCCTCGAAGATCTCATCCTGGCGAAGAAGGTGGAGGCCGAACTGCTCAAATCTTCCCTCTCGCGCGCCCTGAAGTTCTGCATCAGCTGCGAGGATGGCGTGGTCACCATCGCGGGCCACGTGCAGTCTGAGGAGGAGATCGAGGAGGCCGTTGAACTGGCTAAGTCGGTGAAGGGTGTGGTTGACGTGGAGAGCGAGCTCGACGTTTTGAGCTACAAGCCTGCGAAGGACTAGAGGCAGGGACCTGCCGGCTGGACATACACGAAGGGCCGCGCGGCGCGGGGTGGGGCGAAGAACCGACAGGTTCTCACCCCGCCCCTGGCCACCCGGCCCTTTTTTTCTAACCCTTTTCTTCTTTCTTGCGCCTTAGTTCGATGACGCAGTTGTACGGTATCGCCATCGTGCCGCGGCCGGTACCCATGCAGATCCCTTCCTCGATGCCGTGGTAGTCGGACCCGCCGGTCCAGATCAGCCCGCGCTTCTCGGCATATCCACGCAGAAAAGCACTCTCCTGTTCGCTGCAGACGTTGTTGAATGCTTCCACGCCGGAAAGCCCCATAGCGCTCAGTTCATCGATGATGCGGGCCAGGGTGTCGCGATCGTTGGTAATCGTGGTGGGATGCGCCAGGACGGCGACGCCCCCCAGACGCTGTACCGTGGCGAGCGCCTCCTCCATCGGGAAGTAGCGCTTCGGGACGTCGCAGGGAAGCAGATAGCGCACGAAGGCGTCCTGCATGTCGCGCACGTACCCCTTGTGCATCAGCACCTGGGCGATGTGCGGGCGTCCCAGCGCGCCACCGGCGAGGGCGGCGGCTTCGGCGCTCGAGATCGGCTTTCTCCCCTCGGTGGCGAGTTTTTCGTTGATCCTGTTGATGATGGCGTCGCCGCGTGCTTCCCTGCGGTCCCTGAATTCCTTCAGGATGTCCTGGAGTTGCCGGTCGCGGTGGTCGAGCAGGTAACCCAGAAGGTGGACGTCCTTGAAGGAGCCGTAGGCGACGGAGAATTCCAGCGCGGGGAGCACTTCGACGCCGACCTCCGCGCCGGCGGCAAGTGCCTCGTCGATGCCCGCCACGGTGTCGTGGTCGGCGAGGGCGATCGCCTTGAGGCCCAGCCCCTTGGCCATGGCCACCAGTTCGGTCGGGGTGCGCACCCCGTCGGAAAATGTCGAGTGAAGATGAAGGTCTACCAGATCGTTCATTAGGGTCTCCCGGATTTGATCAGTAGGTCATTATAGGGTTTTCTGTCTTTTGTGCAACCAGTAAGGGACACTTAGCAGTTGCCTTGGACCGGCCCATCTTGTATAACGAAGCATTGCGTTTTGACAATAAAAGCAGAGGTGTTCGTGGCAAAGACAAAAGGTATGGCGGGTGCGGTTTTCGCCCTGTCGACGTTCATCATCGGCGGGCTCATGACCTTCACAGGGCTCGGGCTCATTGCCTTTATGAAGTACAAGGACCTCATGGGTATTGGAGAGGGGCGCAGCATCGGTATTCTGCTGGTTTGCATAGGTCTAATCGCCTCCATTCTCGGAGTGCTTGTGATGCGCATCGTGAACAACAGGCTCTGATATGCGTGACGAGCAGATCCACGATGCCATAGCGATCCTGAACGAGGCGGTCAAGGCCTGGGTCAGTCCTGCCGTGACCATCGTGGCTACCCAGGGGCGCGATCCCTTCAAGGTGCTCGTCTCCTGTATCCTATCCCTGAGGACCCGCGACCAGACCACGGCCGAGGCCTCGTCGCGACTCTTCGCACTGGCGGACACGCCGCAAAAGATGGCGCATCTGACCGTCGCAGAGATCGAGCACGCGATCTACCCGGTCGGTTTCTACCGGGTGAAAGCGGAGCAGATCCTCGCCATCTCTCAAACCCTGTGCGATCTGTACCAGGGTGCGGTCCCCGGTGACCTGGAAACGCTGCTCACCTTCAAGGGGGTGGGGCGCAAGACGGCGAACCTCGTAATCACTTTGGGCTTCGGCAAACCCGGCATCTGTGTCGACATCCACGTGCACCGCATCTGTAACCGCTGGGGATACGTGAAGACGGGCACGCCGGAACAGACCGAATTTGCCCTGAGAAAGAAACTGCCTGACCAATACTGGATCATAATCAATGATCTTCTGGTCACTTTCGGGCAGAACCAGTGCACCCCGGTCTCACCACGCTGCTCCACCTGTCCGCTGTACCGGTTGTGCGACAGGGTCGGCGTCACTAAATCAAGATAAAACAGTGTTGCACAAATTCGCTCGATGAGTATAATGGGGCCTTGAGTTTTGCCGCTACACGAGAAATGCTATCCGCTGGTTTAGCACACCAGCCACTCTGGGGGGATTATGCTTAAGAAGATAGGTTTTGTGGGACTGGGCACCGTCGGTGTTCACATGGCAGCCAATCTTGCCAAGTCGGACTACCAGTTAACGGTGTTTGACCAGGACGCCAGTGCCATGGCCGAACTGGCGAAACTCGGGGTTAAAGTCGGTGACTCCCCTGCTGCCACCGCCAAGGGGCAGGACCTGGTCATCGTCATCGTTCCTGAGAGCAAGTTCCTGGTCTTTGGCGAGAACGGGGTGCTGGACGGCATCGATCCCGGCACTATCCTCGTCGACATGGGCACCCACTGCCTGGAGACCATAGAGCGCATGGCCGAGGAGGCCAAGAAGCGCCGCGTCATGTTCCTCGAGGCACCGGTTTGGGGGAGCAAGGAGCACGCCGCCAACGGGCTGCTCACCATCCTTGCCGGCGGAGACGAGGCGCTCCTCGGGCGCTGCCGTGAGCCGTTCTCTTACTTCGGGCTCAATATCATTCACATCGGGAAGATCGGCGACGCCACCCGCATGAAGCTGATCGTAAACCTGCTGCAGGCCGAGATGATGCAGTCGCTCTCCGAGGGACTTGTCTTCGGCGAGAAGATGGGGTTCAAGCCGGACAAGATCCTCGAGGTGCTCGACTCCGGCGGGGTCGCTTCGCCGCTGTTCCACTCCAAGGGGCGTTCCATCGCGCGCGGCGACTTCAGCCGCAACCTCGCGCTCAAGTACGTGCACTCCCAGATGCTGCGCGTGCTCGAGATGGCCGACAAGCTCGAGCTCGACCTCCCGGCGGCGAAGACCGTCGCGGGGATCTACGAGCAGGCCGTCAACGACGGCAGGGGCGAGGAGGATTTCTCCGCCATCGTGAAACTGCTGCGCAGGTAGTTTCTCGGAAAATAAAGGTTTCAGCCAAAGAGGCATCCCTTACGGGGATGCCTCTTTTTTTGTGCCCGTTTCGCTTTGCAAGGGCTCTTGTGGAGTACCGCGGCCTGAAGATGGCCTAGAGCATTCATCGCGGTGAGAGCCCAAGTGTCCCCCCTTTGCGAAGGGGTAGCCTGCCCCCCGTAGCGTTCCGCGAAGGGGGGACAGGGGGGATTTGCTTCGGTCAGCCAGCACTCCCTGATGCATGAAAAGAAATGAAAAATAATTGAGTGTACAAAAAAGTTCCGACTACGGTAAAAATACATATTCACATGTTTTGCGAAGTTAGAAAGTTTGTTTAGCGCATACTTATCGATAAGTATTAGCGACCATGCGCCGGACTATTTCAGAATAGTAGTCGTGATACCGCACTGAATACCTTTGCCATGCTTAACTAGTTCAGTGCCAACAGGAGAAATATGGGAAGCACTAGAAACAAGAAGCTCATATTGGTGATGTTGTCGCTGGGCCTTCTAACCTTAGCCGGCTATGGCATATATGCCTGGCAGTCACATGGAGACAGAAGTAAACAGATCAGCTACACCGCCTTCATGCAGAAGGTGAACGCAGGCAGCATCGCAAGAGCCAGCATCGCGGGCGAAGAGATTACCGCCGACGCTAAAAACGGTGAGAAGTACCGGCTCTTCATCCCGGCTGGGGCCAACTTGCCGGACCTGCTCATCGCGAAGAAGGTAGATCTCACCTCGACCCCCGCCTCAGGCGGACCGAAATGGTTCGAAATCGGCTTCTTCGTCGCCATCGCCGTTTTCCTTGTCGTGGTGGTGAGACGCTTCACCGGCATGGGGAGAAGCCGCGCCAGGATGATCGACTATGCCGAGTCGCCGACGCGGTTTTCCGACGTGGCGGGTGCCGAGGAGGCCAAGGTCGAACTCCTGGACACGGTTGAATTCCTCAAGGACCCGAAGAAGTTCTCCCTGCTGGGCGGCAAGATGCCGACCGGCGTACTGCTTGTCGGCCCTCCGGGCACCGGCAAGACTCTCATCGCCCGCGCCGTTGCAGGGGAGGCTGACGTACCCTTTTTCTCCATTTCCGGCTCCGAGTTCGTCGAGATGTACGTCGGCGTGGGGGCCTCCCGCGTGAGGGACCTCTTTGCCCAGGCCAAGAAGGCGGCGCCCTGCATCGTCTTCATCGACGAGATCGACGCCGTCGGCCGCAAGCGTGATGCTGCGGTTGGTGGTGGGGCAAGCGACGAGCGTGACCAGACCCTGAACCAGCTCCTCGTGGAGATGGACGGCTTCGAGGTCAACTCCGGGATCGTGGTGCTGGCCGCTACGAACCGGCCTGAAATCCTCGATGCCGCACTGCTGCGCTCCGGACGTTTCGACCGTCAGGTGACCGTAGGGTCCCCGGATATCAGGGGGCGCGAGGCGATCCTCAAGGTGCACGCGAAGAACGTCCCGCTGCACGACGAGGTCGACCTGATGGTGATCGCAAGGGGAACCCCCGGCTTCTCCGGGGCGGATCTCGCCAACGTGGTGAACGAGGCGGCAATCATGGCGGCGCGCTCCAACAAGGAGCGGGTCGAGATGATCGACTTCGACCTTGCCAAGGACAAGGTCCTCATGGGGGCCGAGAAGAAGTCGATGGTTCTGTCGGACAAGTCTAAGCTGTCCACGGCGTACCACGAGGCGGGCCATGTGCTGGTGGCGAAGCTCACCCCCGGCTGCGACCCGGTGCACAAGGTAACCATCATCCCGCGCGGGCGCGCCATGGGGGTCACGGTTCAGATCCCGGAGGACGACATCTACTGCTACACGAAGGAGATGCTGGTGGCCCATTTAAAGGTGCTTATGGGTGGGCGCGCCGCGGAGGAATTGATTTACCGGACGACCACCACCGGTGCTGGGAACGACCTGGCCAGGGCAACCGACACGGCGAGGAAGATGGTTTGTGAGTGGGGGATGTCGCGAGCCTTCGGTCCCGTGGCCTTCGGCCATAACGAAAGCGCGGAGCCGGGAGCTAAGAAGGGTTTCAGCGACGTTACCGCGCTTGAGATCGATAACGAGATCCGTTCCATCGTCACCGGTTGCTACTCAGACGTGATGGCGCTCTTGAGGGAGAACATGGATGCCCTTGAGCGGCTGTCCAGGGAACTGTTCGCGAAGGAAACGCTCGACTCCGCAGAGATCGACGAAATCCTCGGGTTGCCGGAGCAGGTGGAGTACGATCCGGGCATGGCTGCCGTTGCATGACTGATCCGCTGAGCGCCGAGGCTGCCGGTAGGTTATAGAGGGGGGCGAATGATTATTCGCCCCTACCTTTTTTCGCACATGCCCTTCGGGAGAGGGGTGGGGGGGAGAGAGATGCAACGACGCGTCGTTTTCTGCCGTCCATCAAAATCTTGCAGACTGCAACGGTAAATGCTATGTAGTAGCGGGGTTCCGACCCCCGCCAATACATAGGAGCAACCGATGACCAACAACGATGTCTTTCGCAGACTGCGCTATGCGCTGAACCTCAACACCCAGGCCGTGATCGAGGCTTTCCGGCTTTCGGATATGAAGATGGGACAGGCAGACATCACCAGTTTGGTCAAAAAGGAAGAGGAGGAAGGCTTCCGCGAGTGCAGCGACGAGGTGCTCGAGGCCTTCCTGGATGGTCTGATTGCGATTAAACGAGGCAAGCGGGAAGGTGAGGCAGCGACGCCGCTCCCGGCACAACTTACCAACAACGACATCCTGAAGAAGATCCGCATCGCACTGACCCTCAAGGAGGAGGAAATGCTCGCGATCTTCAAGCTTGCCAAGTTCCCCGTTTCCAAGCCCGAGCTGAGCGCGGTGTTTCGCGCCAAGGGACATGAGAACTACAAGCCGTGCGGCGACCAGATGCTCCGGAATTTTCTGAAGGGGCTTACCATGAAGTACCGGGAAGGTGTGCAGCAGTAAAAGGTGAAGGGAGGTGCGCTTGGAGCATCACGAAAGCCAACCGGCCGCCGATCGGGCCGATGCTGCGGAAGTCGTAGATCCCGTTCAACTAGCTTCGGGGCTCGCCGCGGTGCGCAAGCGCCGCGTGTGTCTTTGGGGCGTACTCATCATCTACCTTCCGGCCATGTGGGCCACCCAAAAGATCACCCACTCCTTCAGCGGCTCAATGCCGGTCTTCTTCCTATGGTTCGCCCTGCTGCTCTGGGCCATGGCCTATTCCGCCACGGCCCGCTGCCCCCGCTGCAAAAACTACTTTCACATGCACGGCATGATGCTTATGTATCTGCGTAAGTGCCTGCACTGCCAGCTGCCGCTCAACGCCGATAAAGCTCCTCGCTGATCCCGCTACTGTTTCCCCTGCGGTGCAGGCTGTCCCTGCAGCCGAGCCGCCTCCCGTTCCTGCGCCGTCAACTCGTACGCCGCCTTCGCCTTGGTCACGGCGGTCATCGCCTGATCCAGCGCGTACGAGAGACTATCTCCGTCCGTTTCACCCTTTCGAATGAACATAGCCATGTCCCGCACGCCCTGTTCGGTGAGGCGCCGGGAGAGATGCATCTTAACTGCAGAGAGATCCGACTCGAATGCCCGGTACGCACGCTGCACATGAGCGCTTTGCTCAGCTATCGGGTCGAAGGCGTCGCCCAGGATGAGCGTGGGCATGCCGGCGCTTCTTGAGAGCCTCGGATAGCGGCACTGCCCGGCCGACACCTCGGCCTCCACGAGATAGGAATTCCCACGGTAAATGAGACCGTTTGCGTTTTGTGTCAGCCGGCTCCCCGCACCTTCCATCAGGTTCAGCTTTGTAGTGAAGGATTTGTACGCAGCGGGAAGATCAGCCTGATCCGCGAAAAGCAACTCTTCGAGCGCTTGGCGGGTGTCCCTGGCCTTCAGCTGCGCGTAGGTCAGGTCATCCTGGACGTTTTGCAGCGTAGCCGTCTTCGGTGCGGTCCAGTTCGTCCAGGTTGCGCACCCTGCGAGCAATAGAAGCGCGGCGGCTGATGCGATGCGAACCGTTAAACTGCAGAGGTTTTGTTGTCTCATGGCAGGCTCCTGTTATGATCTCCGACTGGTAAATGGTACTGAAAGGGATGGGACTGTCAACGGCCAGGCGGTGTGTCAGGAAGTGAGGCCGGGGGATGATGGTCTGAATGAACCTGTTTTTGGTACAATACGACATGACTCGTTCACGTAATCAGCGAAGGTGTAGATGTCTCGAGTGACAATGAAAGCCGACGTTGCATGGCAACGGACGGTTGGAGGAGACAATGAAAAGATACCTGTTTGCATTGATGATGACGCTGGTAGCACAAAACGCCGCAGCCGGAGTGGTCGGCAAGACCGTTGAATACCGCCAGGGGGATACCGTGCTGGAGGGGTACCTGGCCTATGACGATTCCATCAAGGAGAAGCGTCCGGGAGTGCTGGTGATTCACGAATGGATGGGGGTAGGGCCATACGAAAAGATGCGGGCCGAGCAGCTCGCGAAGCTCGGCTACGTAGCCTTTGCCGCAGACATCTACGGCAAGGGGGTGCGTCCGGCCACTCCTGACGCTGCCGCCAAGGAGGCTGGTAAATACCGCGGCAATGACCGGAGCTTGATCCGGGCAAGGGGGACAGCTGGCCTTGAGAAATTGTCTGGTTTCCCTCAGGTTGATCACAAGCGCCTGGCCGTGATCGGCTATTGCTTCGGCGGCACTGCGGCTCTTGAGCTTGCGCGCAGCGGGGCCGACCTGTTAGGGACGGTGAGCTTTCACGGCGGGCTCAGTACGCCAAACCCGGCGGATGCCCGCAACATAAAAGGAAAAGTGCTGGCGTTGCACGGGGCGGACGACCCCTACGTGAAGCCCGACGAGGTGGCGGCTTTCCAGAAGGAGATGCGTGACGCCAAGGTCGACTGGCAGATGAACTACTACGGCAACGCCGTGCACAGCTTCAGCAATCCCAAGTCAGGCAATGACAACAGCAAAGGTGCCGCCTACAACGAGAAGGCGGACCATCGTTCATGGGAGGCGATGAAGCTATTCTTTAACGAGATCTTCGCGAGGTAAATAGGTTCTTCATGGAATTTCGGGGGAGCGAAGTGTCGCTGCCTACGAAGAACAACAGGGTGCCCAACGTTCCCCCCTTTGCGAAGGGGGGAGCGCGAGGTCACCTGCGACGCTTCGTGGGCAACGTTTTCCGCCCTACCCGGAATCTGATGAACATTCGTGAAGGGGGGGACGTTCGGCACCGGCTACGCTGCGGGGGCACGCTTATCACTTGTTCACCCATCCCCACACAAACCACCTTGTGAATGGTGGCGACATGGCGGATGGTTCCCCCTTTGAACCTTCGGAACCTCCCGGCCCGCCTCGAAGAACTCAGGGATGAACCGTGGCAGGGGTACTTCGAACTGCAGCAGAAGTTGCCTGGTTAGAGAGCTTGACTTGTCCCCGCGGGCGGCGGTATACCTGTGCAATTCCTTTTCGCCGGAGCCCGCATGACCGTTCGCTTCATCCACACCTCCGACATCCACCTCGGCAAGACCTATCGCGGCTCCGGCTGCGATGCCCAGCGCTACCAGGACTTCTTCGCTACTTTCGCCGGGATCGTGACGGATGCGGTCCGCGAGCGGGTCGATTTCATCCTGATCGGCGGCGACCTGTTCCACACCGGCCAGATCCTCCCGAAGACCTTCGCCAAGACCATCGAAATATTGCAGCCCCTGAAAGATGCCGGCATCCCCTGCATCGCCGTCGAAGGAAACCACGACTGGATCCACCGTCGCGACAGCGTCTCATGGATGGAAGCGCTCTCGCAACTGGGTTACATAAGGCTCTTGCGCCCTGCGCGGACCGCTGACGGCGGCTACCTTTTCGACCCCTTCGATTCCGAGGAGGGATGCGGCGGGCACATCGAGGCGGGCGGGGTCAATATCTACGGCCTTGGCTACATCGGCTCGCAGGCAGGAAACCATATCTCCCGCATCTG
>MTLD01004937.1_pt1 | contig 12935 bp, 15 predicted proteins | sample 1982471 | NCBI WGS metagenome assembly MTLD01 (sample SAMN05712604, study PRJNA340218) | biofilm metagenome | isolation source: sample SPM anode biofilm adapted to -50 mV | place: USA | collected 2012-02-03
GCCCGGCAGGCGCGGGTACCCGGGTTACATGTACTCCGATCTCGCCTCGCTCTACGAGAGGGCCGGGCGCATCAAGGGTGTCGCAGGTTCGGTCACCATGCTCCCGGTGGTGACCATGCCCGAAGACGACATCACTCACCCGATCCCAGACCTCACCGGCTACATCACCGAGGGGCAGATCGTCCTGTCAAGGGAGCTGCACCGCAGGGGCATCTTCCCGCCGGTGGACGTGCTCCCCTGCCTCTCCAGGCTGATGCAGCGCGGCATCGGCGCCGGGCGGACCAGGGAGGATCACCGGGCCATAGCCGACACACTTTACAAGCTCTACGCCAAGGGGCGCGACCTGCGCAGGCTGGAGGCGATAGTCGGTCGCGAGGGGATGGCCGAGGGGGATCGCGCCCTTCTGGACTTCGCGGAACAGATGGAGCGCGAACTGGTGCACCAGGGCGACGAGCGCCGCGACATCATGGAAAGCCTCGACAAGGGAGCCGCCCTGGCGGCGAGGTTCGCCGGGAGGGGACCGTGATTCCCCCGACCCGTACCAACCTGCTCCTGTCCCGGGAGAAGATCCGCTCGGTCTCCGGGAGCATCGCTATCCTGAAGGCGCGCAGGCTCGCCCTGATCCGGGAATTCCTTGCGATCTCTGCCCCGTTTCTCCGCTCGCGCGAGGAGGTGAAGGGGGCATACGGCCTGGCCCTGGGACGGCTGCATCTGGCCCTGGGGCATGAGGGGGATGCATTCGTCGCCTCGCTGGCGTCCCCCACGGCAAGGCCCCTCGACGTGGAGGTAGTAGAGCGAAGCGTGATGGGACTTTCCTACCGCGAGATCAGGGTGGCCGGGGAAACCGTGCGCCCTCCCGACCGGCGCGGTTACGACCACCTTTCGACAAACCCGCACCTGGAGGAGGCTATAGCCGGTTTCGAGGAGATTCTCGCGGAGATGCTGCAGGTCGCCATATTCGAAAGCAGGATGAAAAGGATCGGCGAAGAGATCCTGCGCGGTTCCCGCCGCATCCGGGTATTGGAAGAGCGGCACCTCCCGTCGCTGCGAAGCGATGTCAAGAAGATCGCCGAATACATCGGCGAACGGGAGAGGGAGTCGTACTGCCGTCTCAAGCAGTTCAAGCAAATCATGATCGAGCGCCGCCCCCAGGGTACCGGCTCTGAAGGCGTCTGTCCCCCTTCCGGGTGAAGGTGGAGGAGGCGGAACCGATATGACCACGAACCTTTACCAGATAGGCATGGGGCTGAGAAGCATACGGCGCCGCCGCAAGATGCTCTGGATCGTTATCGGAATCTACTTCCCACAGATCTGGCTGACCATCGAGTTCAGTGGTTCCAACACTGCCGTCACCATCGTCTTTATCGTATGGTTCATCATGCTCTGGAACTGCGTCATGCTGGTTGCATTTGCCAAGTGCCCAAGCTGCGACAACTACTTCCACATCAAGTCCTTCTTCCCCACCTACCACAAGCGTCACTGCCTGCACTGCGGACTCTCACTGCGCGCCGATCTCGATTCCAAGTCTTCCTGAAACCCCGCCGAAGCCCCCCTTCGCCAAAGCTACGGGGGGCAGGCTCCACCTACGCGGAAGCTACGTGGGGCAGGCTCCCCCTTCGCAAAGGGGGGAACTCTGGGGCTCATGCAACGCTTCGTGAGCAGCTGCATTCTGCCTTCCCCGAAATCCCCTGAAGAATCACGACAGGCAAAAGCTAATCCATTTTTTGTCGGTCAGGTTGACATCTTTTTGAGTCACGTTATTTTTAACTAATCCTAATTATTTTATTCAAATTTCACTACTCATTACCGCGTCGGCAGCTTCGCCCGTACCTCTTGCGATGCGCGCCGTCTGGCCGTACGGAACCAAAAGAACCAGTATTTATACCGTTTTTTTACTCCGGTAGCGCGAAGCGCAGCGAGAGAAGCCATGATATCCCACGCCCTCACAATCATAATGAACGAACTGAACAAACATCTTCATGATGTGTACAACATGACCGACGGCGTGAACCTTGGCAACGTTTCCGACATCTTTGCCTCAGGCGGTGGCAGCGGCAGCGTCTCGCGCGACAAGCTCTACATCTCCGCGGTGAACGTGAAAGAGGAGAAGACGCTCAAGAACATCCCGAACTACGTGCGCAACGAGGCGACGCTAAAGGCAACCTACGAAAACCCGCCCGTATTCCTGAACTTCCTGATCCTGATGACGGCGACGCATAGCGACTACGTGAACGCCCTCTCGATACTCTCACGCGTGATCCGGTACTTTCAGTTCAGAAACGTTTTCACCGAAACGAGCGTCGATCCGTCGTCCATTACCACCTCCAGCGTACCGATCAACCCGCTCGACCAGTTGCAGAGCTTCAAGCTGATCCTCGACATATACTCACCGACACTCGAAGAAGTGAACCATCTATGGGGAACGCTCGGCGGCAAACAGTACCCGTTCGTCCTCTACGTCCTGCGCATGCTCGACTTGAAATTCGCCTTCGTGGAACGGGAAGAGAGCCTGATCCTGGAGATCATGCGGAACATCCATCACAAACCGGCGGTAACGGTATAAGGACTGTCGCTTCAAGCACAAAGCCTCTCACGCAAAAAGGAGGAAGCACCCATGGCCACACTGTACAAGACACCGGGAGTTTACATCGAAGAGATACCCAAGTTTCCTCCTTCCGTGGCCCCGGTAGAAACCGCGATTCCCGCCTTCATCGGCTACACGGAAAAGGCGGAGGACGTCACTCCTGGTGACCTCACCCTGAAGCCGACGCGCATTTCCTCGCTGGTCGAGTACGAGAAGTACTTCGGCGGACCGCAAAAGGAACAGGATATCAACGTCGACGTGCAGGAAACGCAGGTAAACGGCGTCACCGTGGACCTGAAGTCGACCGCTACCATGGCGGAAAACGCGCGTTCCAAGCACATCATGTACTACGCGATGCAGATGTTCTTTGCCAACGGCGGAGGCCCCTGCTACATCGTCTCGGCTGGAGCCTACAAGGCGACCTTCGGCGGTGCGCTGGTCGAGACCGAATTGAAGGCAGGGCTGGACGCCTTGGCGAAAAAGGACGAACCGACCCTCATCATCTTTCCCGAGGCCCAGAGCCTTTCCATCGCCGATTTCAAGGCGCTGCACGACGCGGCCCTGGCGCAATGCGCCGACCTCAAGGACCGCTTCGTGATCATGGACCTGCACGGCGATGCGATCTCGCTCTCCGATCCGGGAGCGAACCTTTTGAACGCGGTGAACAACTTCCGCTCCAGCGGCATCGGCGTGAACAACCTGAAGTACGGAGCGGTGTACGCGCCGAACATCGACACCATTCTGGACTTCGCCTACGACGACACCGCGGTCGACGTCACCATCACGACGAACGGTACCGCGGCCGCGCCGGTGAAACTCGACACCCTCAAGGCAGCGAACAACAGGGTCTACGAGCAGGCGAAGGCGGCGATCACAGACATGGCCTGCAGGCTCCCACCTTCAACCACCATGGCCGGGATCTACGCGGCGGTGGACAACAGCCGCGGCGTATGGAAGGCACCCGCCAACGTGAGCGTGAACTCGGTGATCCAGCCCTCCATCGAGTTCTCTAACGTAGAACAGGACCAGATGAACGTCGACCCGGTGGCGGGAAAATCGGTCAACGCGATCCGCGCCTTTACCGGCAAGGGGACGCTGGTCTGGGGTGCTCGCACCCTTGCCGGAAACGACAACGAATGGCGCTACGTGAACGTGCGCCGGCTCTTCAATTTCGTGGAGGAGTCGGTCAAGCGCGCCACCGAGCCCTTCGTTTTCGAGGCCAACGACGCCAACACCTGGGTCCGTGTTCAGGGGATGGTGGAGAACTTCCTAACCGTGATCTGGCGCCAGGGTGCGCTCCAGGGGATTAAACCGGAGCATGCCTTCTTCGTGGCGGTGGGCCTTGGCAAGACCATGACCGCGATCGACATCCTGGAGGGACGCATGATCGTCGAGGTGGGACTTGCCGCCGTGCGCCCCGCAGAATTCATCATCTTCCGGTTCTCGCACAAGATGGCGGAATCCTAGCGACGGGAATTTGAGATCCAACATAGAAAGGAGAAAGACATGGCGCAAGAGTACCCACTACCGCGGTTTCACTTCCAGGTCGACTGGGGCGGGGCGAAGATCAGCTTCACCGAGGTGACCGGGCTCGTCATGGAGCGGGAAAAGATCGAATACCGCCACAGCGACAGCCGGGACTTCAACAAGATCGCCATGCCCGGCCTCGTCAAGAACAACAACCTGACCCTGAAGCGCGGCAAGTTCGAGAAGGACTTCGACTACAACACCTGGCTCGAGGAAGTGGCCAACGAACGGGTCGAGGGGCGGCGCGACATCATCATCAGGCTTTTGAACGAGAAGCACGAACCGGTGGCGGCCTGGACCGCGACCCGTTGCTTCCCGGTCAAGGTCACCGCGCCGGACCTCAAATCGGACGCGAACGAGGCGGCCATAGAGACCCTCGAGGTCGCCCACGAGGGGCTGAAGTTGATGAAGGTTTAGGGGCGTCGCCATGGTCGACTACTATCCCCCCTGGGCCTTCTACTTCCGGGTCGAATTCGGCATCAGCAAGAAGAAGGACGACGTCCGTTTCCAGATGGTCTCGGGACTCTCGGTCGAGTACGACACGGAGGAGTACAAGGAGGGGGGCGAGAATCGCTTCACCCACAAACTCCCGGTGCGCACGAAGTACGCGGACCTGGTGTTGAAGCGCGGCATGCTGACCGATTCCGATGTGATCAAGTGGTTCCTGCGGGCGTTCCGTGACCGGCAGTTCGAGCCCACCGACCTGAACGTCATCCTGATGAACGAAAAGGGCGAGCCGCTCAAGACCTGGCAGGTATCGCACGCCATACCGAAGAAGTGGCAGGTGAGCGACCTGAACTCCGGAGAGAACGCGCTGGTGATCGAGACGCTGGAGCTTACCTACCGGTATTTCACGGTGGCGTAGCACGCTACCCTCTCGCCCTCCGGGAGAGGGTTGCCTGAGGCCGAGTGAGGGAGGTGCCCCTCGCGGGGACGCCTGAAGCAATATGCTACTAGCAGAAGCGCCCTCACCCCGCCCCTCTCCCGAGGGAGAGGGAGGCTAGAAAAGGACGCTATAAAATGCCCATCGAGATCAAGGAATTGCACATACGGGTCGCGGTGACCACCTCCCCTGCTCCGCCCCCTTCAGCCGGAGGCGGCGCGGAGCGGGACGCCATCGTGAGCGAGTGCATCGAACAGGTGCTTCACATCCTGCAAAACAAGGCGGAACGCTGATGGCTGACAACGGCAAGCTTGAAAAGGTCCTGATACTCGCCTTCGACACCTCGGAGGACGCCGAGCGCGGCAGCAAGGCCGAGGCAAAGGAGAGCTTCGAAGCGCTCATCAACCCGGAGAGCTACACGCTCGACTACAAGGTGAAGACATCGGAAGGCCAAGGACAGGGAACCAGTGGTGCCCAGGCCAAATACGAGTTCACCCTCCCCGAGGAGCTCACCTTCGAGTTCCTTTTCGACAACTCCGGCATCATCGACGGAAAGCCCAAGAAGGAAGGGGTGCAGAAGGACGTCGACCGATTGCGCAAGATGCTGACCGGCTACCAGGGGAAATCACACGAGCCGTATCATCTGAAGCTGGTATGGGGGAGCCTCGTTTTCACCGGCCGCACCACTGAACTTTCCTTGACGCACAAGATGTTCAACACCGACGGACAGCCGATACGCTCCATCGCCAAGGTTAAATTCAAGAAGAGCATCGAGGAGAAGAAACGCGCCAGGAAGGAGGACAAATCCTCTCCAGACCTGACCCATAAGCGCACCGTGAAGGCGGGCGACACCCTGCCGCTTCTCTGCTACCGGGCCTACGGCGACATGAGGTACTACCTGCAGGTGGCACAAGTGAACGGGCTCGACAACTTCAGGAAGCTTACGCCTAACACGAGCATCCTCTTCCCCCCCATCAGCAAAAAAGGCGCCGACGCGTGAGCACCGATTCGACCATCCCCACTCCAGCCACGCCGGACGTCTGCACGGTCGAGCTGCTCATGGACGGGGCGGCGGTACCGGGTGAATACCATGTGATGTCGGTGGCAGTCCGCAAAGAAGTGAATCGCATCCCGACCGCGACGATCCGGATCCGCGACGGCGAGGCAGCCAAGGCGACCTTCACCGCCAGCAACGCGGACCTCTTCCTCCCAGGGAAGAAGATCGAGATCAAGCTGGGTTACCGCTCGCAGAATGACACCGTCTTCAAGGGGGTGGTGATCAAGCACGGCATCAGCGTCCGCAAAAGCGGCAGCCTCCTCACCGTCGAATGCCGGGACGAGGCGGTGAAGATGAGCGCGGGGCATAAGAGCCGCTACTTCGTGGACATGAAGGATAGCGACGTCATCGAGCAGATCATCGCCTCCTACAAACTCGGGAAAGAGGTCGATGCCACCAAGCCGGATCTCAAGGAGGTCACGCAGTACAACTCGACTGACTGGGATTTCCTGCTGCTGAGGGCCGAGGCGAACGGGCTCGTGGTCATCGCAAGCGACGGCAAGGTGATCGTAACGGCTCCCGGCACCAGTGCAGATCCGGTCCTCACAGTCGGTTTCGGTTCGACATTACTGGAACTCGACGCGGACATCGACGCGCGCAGGCAGAGCAAGGGGATCGTGGCGAAAAGCTGGGACGCATCGGAGCAGAAAGTCCAGGAGGCGGAGGCCCGGGAACCGGCGCCTTCCTCCAGCGGAAACCTGAAGCCCACGGATCTCGCCGCCATCTTGGGGAGCGACCCGCACGAGCTGCGCCATGGCGGAAGACTGGGACAGCCCGAGTTGCAGGTTTGGGCGGACGGGAGGCTGCGGACCGAGCGTCTTGCGCAGGTGCGGGGCCGGGCGAAGTTTCAAGGTTTTGCCGCCGTTGCCCCCGGCAAGGTCATCGAGATTACCGGCGTGGGGGAGCGTTTCCAGGGGAAGGTGTACGTCTCCGGCGTGCGCCACCAGGTGGACAACGGCAACTGGGAAACCGACGTGCAGTTTGGTCTGAGCACCGAGACTTTCGCCGAGATTTTCGAGGTGAGGCCCGTACCCGCCGCCGGCCTCATCCCCGGGGTGACCGGGTTGCAGATGGGGGTGGTCACCGTTTTGGAGAAAGACCCGCAAGGGGAGGATCGCATCAAGGTGCGGCTGCCGCTCGTCAGCAAGGCCGAGGAAGGGCTCTGGGCCCGGCTCGCCACGCTAGACGCGGGTAAAGAGCGCGGCACCTTTTTCAGGCCCGAGATCGGCGACGAGGTCGTGGTCGGCTTTCTCTGGGACGACCCGCGCCACCCGGTAGTCCTCGGGATGTGCCACAGCTCGGCGAAGCCCGCACCCGAGGCGGCCAAGGACAAGAACCACCGCAAGGGGTACGTGAGCCGCTCCAAGATGAAGTTCACCTTCGATGACGAGAAGAAGTCCGTGCAGATGGAGACCCCCAAGGGGAACCGTCTGACGCTCTCCGAGGACAAAAAAGGCGTGGTGATACAGGACCAGAACGGTAACAAGATCACCATGGACGACCAGGGGGTGCGGATCGAAAGTGCCAAGGATCTCACCCTGAAGGCAGCGAAGAACCTGAAGATCGAGTGCGGCTCCAATCTTGATTTAAGTGCCCAAGCCGCGCTGAAGGCAGCAGGTGCCTCGAGCGCCGAGGTGTCCGGCGCGAGCACGACGATCAAGGGAAGCGCGAAGACCGTGATCCAGGGTGGAATTGTGCAGATCAATTAAGGGGTAACGGTTCAACGAAGCGAGTAAAGAGCAAATCCCCCCTGTCCCCCCTTCGCAAAGGGGGGGACGTAAGGCCTCATCTTTCGGCCTTCGAGGGAGCACATCCCTAGGTCCAGGGAATCATTCTTGGATCCTCCGGCCAGTGGGGAAACGCCGCTCACAAAGCGCTGCACAAGCCCTAGCGTTCCCCCCTTTGCGAAGGGGGGACAGGGGGGATTTGCCTTGTTCAGACTCTAAGGAGTTTTGGCTCGATGAGGCCTCAGCCCCCACTTAAGGAGCCCCAACATGCTTCCTGCCGCACGCATCACCGATCTCATCGTCAGCACGGCCACGCAGGGGGTGCCGACGCCGATCATACCGCCGGGGGCTACGACCGTGCTGATCGGCGGACTTCCGGCGGCGCGCATGGGTGACTCCTGCGGCGCGGACGCGATCATCAAGGGCTCGGCCACAGTACTCATCGGTGGACTGCCTGCGGCACGCATGTCGGACTCGACCGCGGGCGGAGGTCTCGTCCTCCCCCCCTGCGCCCTCACCGTACTGATCGGAGGCTAACCATGAACCTCGATTTTTTGGGCCGCGGCTGGTCCTTTCCTCCCGAATTCGACATGTCACTCCCCGGTGTCGCCATGCTGGAAGAGGAGGCGGACATCGTCGCAAGCCTGCAGACCTTACTCAGCACCTCGCAGGGCGAGCGGGCCATGCTCCCGCAGTACGGCTGCAACCTGGACGACCTGATCTTCGAAAACCTCGACACCGGCACCAAAGCGCTCATGGCGGACAAGATCGAGACGGCGATCCTCTACCACGAGCCGCGCATCGAGCTCGAGAGCATCAACCTTGACGATACCCGCGAGCTCGAAGGGGTCGTCCTCATCGAGGTGGTCTACCGGGTCAAGACGACCAACTCGCGCTTCAATTTCGTCTTCCCTTACTACCGGTTGGAAGGGACCGACCTCGACCTCGGGGTGACGGTGAACCTACTGCCGGACAACGACTAGGTCGATATGCCTAAATTCTCCGACTGCAAACAGAACAGGGATGCACTGAAGCTGCTCCGGGAAGGAACGAGCCAGGACCAGCGCCTCGCCCTCCCCCTCGACCCGAACTTCGCACCGGTGGACCAGCGCGACGTAGCGGACGGCATGGTCTTCGCGCAGGCTTACGCCTACTTCCTGAACTACTTCAACGCCAACAATGTGAAAGACGGCGACTGGACCCCTTTCTACGGCACTGACGTCTCGGTGCAACTGGCGCTCGCAGCGGTGCAGGACGTGGAATTCTATCGCGCCAGGATCAAGGAGTTCCTCGACTTCCTGAAGGATCTCGGTTTCGGCTCGGACGAGACCAAGGCGAAGGATTATCTCGGCTACCTTTTCAGCAGCGTGGCGAGCCTCGCGCGCCAGTTCGACCGCATGAAGGACGCGCTCCCGCAGGATCTCGCACTGAAGGGGATGCTGCGTGGCCTCATCGTGAACCAGCTCGCCCCGGCGCGCGGCGGCGTGCACAACAGCCTCTCCCGCATCCGGCTGAAACCGACCCTGATGCTCGGTGGCTACGCGCAGTTCAGCTACTACTTCAACTACTGGGGCCCAACCGGCGTTAACCGCGACAGTTACGTAGTGGTCAGGAAACTGAAATAGGATCAAGGAGCCATAAATGGATGTTAGAGCCCAAATAGTCATGGTGTTCAACCTGGACAAGTGCATCGGCTGCCACACCTGTTCCATTTCCTGCAAGAACATCTGGACCGACAGGAAGGGCGCCGAATACATGTGGTGGAACAACGTCGAGACCAAGCCCGGCGTCGGTTACCCCCGGCAGTGGGAGGACCAGGAGCGCTTCAAGGGGGGCTGGGTGGTCGACGGGAAAAAGCTCAAGCTGAAGGCCATGGGCAAGGGCCCCACCCTCGCCAACATGTTCTTCCAGCCCAACATGCCGAAGATCGAAGATTACTACGAGCCCTTCGACTTCGATTACGGCAACTTGGCCGGCGCCAAGGAGTCGAAGGACCAGCCCGTGGCCGAGGCATTCTCCCAGATCTCCGGGAAGAAGATCGAGGAGATCCAGGGAGGCCCCAACTGGGACGACGACCTCTCCGGCTCCCAGGTTTACGCGGCCAAGGACCTGAACCTCAAAGACAAGAAGGTGATCGAGTCCTACGACTCGATGTTCATGCAGTATCTGCCGCGCATCTGCAACCACTGCCTGAACCCGGCCTGCGTCGCCTCCTGCCCGTCGCGCGCCCTCTACAAGCGCGGCGAGGACGGCATCGTCCTGGTCGACCAGGAGGTCTGCAAGGGGTGGCGCTTCTGCACCAGCGCCTGCCCGTACAAGAAGGTCTACTTCAACTGGAATACCGGCAAGGCGGAGAAGTGCATCTTCTGCTACCCACGCGTCGAGGGTGGGCAGTGCAACGCCTGCGCCCACAGCTGCGTCGGGCGCATCCGCTACGTCGGCGTTCTCCTTTACGATGCGAAGGCCGTCGAGGCCGCAGCAATGAAGGGGGATACCGAACTGGTCGAGGCGCACCGCGACGTAATCCTCGATCCGCGCGACCCGGAGGTATGTAGAAAGGCCAAGGAGAACGGCATCTCCGATCAGTGGCTTGACGCCGCTGCCGCCTCCCCGGTCTACGCTCTGGTGAAGGAGTTCCGCGTCGCTCTCCCGCTGCACCCGGAATTCAGGACGCTCCCGATGGCGTACTACATCCCTTCCCTCTCCCCGGTCCTCTCCACCTGGGGCGATACCCACAAGCTACTCGAGCACGGCATGATCCCGGCGCTTGAGACGCTGCGGGTCCCCATCGGTTACCTGGCGAGCCTTCTTTCCGGGGGGAACCACGCGGTGATCGAGGAGACGCTTAAAAAGCTGATCGCGATCAGGGTACAGATGCGGGCGGAAAACCTCGGGCTCCCGGCCGACCCGGAGCTGCTCGCGGACGCGGGACTCGACGAAGCGGCGGCAAAGAGGCTGTACCGGCTTTTCACCATCGCGGGCTACAACGAGCGCAACGTGATCCCGCCGCAGCAGCGCGAGGAAAACGATCCCGAGAAACGTAAGCAGGAAGGAGGCTTCGGCATCCTTAAAAAGACCAGGGGAGGCAGCAAATGAGCATCCAGCAGAGCTATGACGCCCTGGCGAGGCTGTTCGAGTATCCAAGGCAAAGAGAGGAGCTGCAGGCTTCCTTCGCCAGTGTCGCAGGATACCTGCGGCAAAACGAGATCAAGTCACGGCTGAACCTCTTCGGCGAACTGGTGAGCGTGTCGACGTTGGAAGAACTGCAGGAAGAGTACGTCGCCCGTTTTGACTTCAACCCGGCCGCGGCGCCGTACCTTGGGCACCACCTGTACGGCGACAACCAGAAAAAGGGGGGCTACATGATCCAGGTAAAACAGGAGTACGTAAGGCACGGCTTCGACGCGCCCGACGAGGAACTCCCCGACCACCTGGCAGTGCTCCTCTCCTTCCTCGCGCACCTCGCGCGGCACGGCGAGGACGAGGTGCGCCGCGACTTCATCGGAAAACTGGTGCTGCCCGGCATCAACAGGCTGCTCGGGGCTCAGGCCCCGCGCGACACGTCCCCATGGTTCACCCTGGTCGAGGCGGCCGAGCTACTTTGCAGCGCGGACTGCCGGGAGGTTCCCTCATGCTGAACGATCTGATCTTCATAGCGCTCCCTTACGCCGCGCTCGCGCTGGTGCTCCTGGTCACGCCGTACCGCTTTTTGAGCAACCGGCTCACCTGGTCGGCCTACTCGACGCAGTTTCTGGAACGAAAGATCCTCTACTGGGGGATCAACCCGTGGCACTACGGCATCCTCCCTATCCTGCTGGCCCATATCGTAGGCTTCGCCTTCCCCGGATTCTTCAAGGGGTTCCTCGGCAACCAGCAGACCCTTTTCGCGACGGAAAGCGTCCTCTTCGGGCTCGGTGCATTCGCCTTTTTCGGCGTGCTGCTCCTTTTGCTGCGGCGGGTGAACTCGGGGATGCTGAAGCGTGTCACCTTCAGCTCGGACTGGCTCGTGCTCTATCTCCTTGCCTTCCAAGCGGGGACCGGGATCTACATCGGCTACTTCATGCGCTGGGGTTCCCAGTGGTACCTGCACACCGCGGTCCCCTACCTCTGGTCCATCGTCTCGTTCCACCCGCAGATCGATTACGTCGCCGACCTGCCGCTCGTTTTCAAGCTGCACGCCGCCTGCGCCTTCCTGATCGTCGCGGTGCTGCCGTTCACGAAACTCGTGCACATGCTCTACCTCCCGGTGGATTTCCTGAAGGACCCGCCGCTTCTGTACCGCTGGCGATCGAAATAGTTATTTAATCAATTACAGGAGGGACGATGTCGTCACGAGTTTTGGCAGTATGGAGTCCGGAGGATGCAACATTTTGGGAGGAGCAGGGAAAGGAGGTCGCCTATCGAAACCTCTGGATCTCGATCCCCGCCCTCTTCATCTCGTTCGCGGTATGGATGGTCTGGAGCGTGGTGGTGGTTAACCTGCAGTCGATCGGCTTCGCCTTCGACGCGGACAAACTTTTCTGGCTGGCGGCGCTTCCCGGACTTTCCGGCGCCACCCTGAGGATCTTCTACTCATTCATGGTCCCCATCTTCGGCGGAAGGACCTGGACCACGATCAGCACCGCTTCGCTTCTCATTCCCGCGGTCGGCATCGGCTTCGCGGTGCGCGACCCTAGCACGAGCTACACGACCATGCTGCTGCTCGCCTTTCTCTGCGGTCTTGGAGGAGGAAACTTCGCGTCGAGCATGTCCAACATCAGCTTCTTCTTCCCGAAATCGCTGAAGGGAACCGCTCTCGGCCTGAACGCGGGGCTCGGCAACCTGGGCGTCAGCGCAATGCAGTTCCTGGTGCCGGTCGTCATCACCACCGGTACCTTCCGCGCGCTCTGCGGCAACCCCCAGCTCTGCGTCATCAAGGGGACGGCGGAATCGGTATGGATGCAGAACGCCGGCTTCATCTGGGTCCCCTTCATCGTGCTCGCCACCCTCGCCGCCTGGTTCGGCATGAACGACATCGCCGATGCGAAGGCGTCCTTCAAGGAGCAGTCGGTCATCTTCAAGCGCAAGCACAACTGGATCATGTGCTGGCTCTACCTGGGCACCTTCGGCTCCTTCATCGGCTACTCGGCCGGCCTGCCGCTGCTGATCAAATCACAG
>MTLD01000454.1_pt1 | contig 12923 bp, 5 predicted proteins | sample 1982471 | NCBI WGS metagenome assembly MTLD01 (sample SAMN05712604, study PRJNA340218) | biofilm metagenome | isolation source: sample SPM anode biofilm adapted to -50 mV | place: USA | collected 2012-02-03
CTGCTTTGTGTTACAAAGTGAGCCTGCCAGCCATTTTATGCTGTAAGGAGACAGCTCCCATGCCCGATGCCCGCATACCCCGCACCCATTCAGCCCACGATTATCAGCTTTTGATCAAAAATATACTCTTTTGCCCGGTGATGGATGCACCGGACCAGGAGATCGTTTACCGGGGAACCTTCCGCTACACCTACCGCGAGCTGCGCAAGCGGGTGCAACGGCTGGCCAATGTCCTGACAGACCTGGGGGTCAAGCCAGGGGATACGGTGGCGGTCATGGACTGGGATTCACATCGCTACCTGGAATGTTTTTTCGCCGTGCCCATGATCGGGGCGGTACTGCATACCATCAATGTGCGCCTGTCGCCGGAGCAGATCCTCTACACCATCGACCATGCCGAAGACGACATTCTGCTGGTCAACAGCGAGTTCCTGCCGATTCTGGAGCAGATCCGCGGACGTATCGATATGGTCAAAAGTTATGTGCTGCTCAACGATGAACCGTCTGTCCCGGTCAGCACCATCCCCTTTGCCGGCGAGTACGAGGCGCTGCTGGCGGCGGCCTCTCCCGATTTTGCCTTTGCCGACTTCGACGAAAACAGTCGCGCCACCACCTTTTACTCCACCGGCACCACCGGCATGCCCAAGGGGGTCTACTTCAGCCACCGCCAGCTGGTGCTGCACACCATGGGGGTGCTGGGCGTGCTCGGCTCGGCCCTTGGGCATGGCCGCATTCACCGCCAGGACGTCTACATGCCGATCACACCCATGTTCCACGTCCATGCCTGGGGATTGCCCTACGTGGCCACCATGCTGGGGATCAAGCAGGTCTACCCGGGCCGGTACATACCGGACCTGCTGCTGGAGCTGGTGGAAAAAGAAGGGGTGACCTTCTCCCACTGCGTCCCGACCATCCTGCACATGCTGCTCAAGCATACCCATGCCAAGCGGATCGATCTGTCGGGCTGGAAGCTGATCATCGGGGGGGCGGCCATGTCCCGGGCTCTCTGTATCGAGGCCATGGGCCGCGGCATTGACGTCTTTACCGGCTATGGCATGTCCGAGACCTGCCCGATCCTGACCATAGCCCACCTGACCCCGGATATGCTGGAGCTGGCTCCCGAGGAACAGTCGGTTGTCCGCTGCAAAACCGGCCGTGCGCTGCCGCTGGTTGATCTGAAGGTTGCTGACGCCGCTTTGCGGGAACAGCCGCGCGATAATGCCAGCGCCGGAGAGATCGTGGTGCGGGCCCCCTGGTTGACCCAGGGCTATCTGAAAGACCACAAGGCTTCGGAGCGGCTGTGGGAAGGTGGCTGGCTGCATACCGGCGACGTGGCGGTGCGTGATGAGTTGGGCTATGTGCGTATCACCGACCGCTCCAAGGATATCATCAAAGTGGCTGGCGAGTGGGTTTCATCGCTGGAGTTGGAAGATATCATCGCCCACCACCACGGCGTGGCCGAGGTGGCGGTGATCGGCATTCCGGACGAGAAGTGGGGCGAGCGGCCCCTAGCTTTGGTAATGCCGCGCGCCGATAGCGGGCTGACCGAGAAGGATGTGACCCATCTCGTCAAGGAGTACGCCGACAAGGGGTTGGTCAACAAGCAGGTGGTGCTGCTGAAGGTGCGCTTTGTGGCTGAGATCGACAAGACCAGCATCGGGAAAGTCAGCAAGGTGACACTGAGGGAAAAGTACGCATAGCCACTTGCCCAAAAATAAATCATAGTCATTGGAACGCGGAGCGCGCTGACTAAACGGATCTGCCCGGATTTTCACCAATTCCGGCAGCAACTCCGTAAGGTCCGTTGCTATCCGCGTTCTGCTTTTATTTGTGCCAAAATTCTTGCCTTCCAAGCCATGATCATGCTATATCAAGAAAAGTTGATTTATAATAATCAGGAAATGTGATAAATGTTGCTGGATACCCTCAAAGCCCTGGCCGACCCCTGTCGCCTGCGCCTGACCGCGGTGCTGCTGGCCGGCGAATTCACCGTGCAGGAGCTGACCGGCATCTTCGGCATGGGGCAATCCCGGATATCGCGGCACCTGAAGATCCTGGCCGAGGCCGGAGTGCTTTCCGTCAAGCACCAAGGGACCTGGAGCTATTACCGCGTTGGCGGGGACAATGTTTTTTTCAGCGCTATCCGGCCGGTTTTTGAGCAGGAGTTGGAGGCGCTGCCGGAGCGCTCCCAGGACCTGGCTGCAGTGGCAACGGTGCTGGAGAAGCGGCGGCGGCGCAGCCAGGAATTCTTCGACCGCCACGCCCGCCAGTGGGACGACCTGGCCCGCACGCTGCTGCCGGTGCCAGATTACCGGGAGCAACTCCTTTCCCTTGTGCCCGTGGGCAAGATAGTGGTGGAGATCGGCCTGGGCACCGGCGGCTTGCTGCCGGCCCTGGCAGCCAAGGCGGAGCGGGTGATCGGGGTGGACCACTCGCCGGCCATGCTGGAGGAGGCCCGCGTCAGGCTGGAAGCGGCGGGGTTGGCCGGGACCGATCTGCGCCTGGGTGAGATGACCCACCTCCCCTTGCCGGACAACTCCGTTGACTGCGTTCTGCTGAACATGGTGCTGCACCATGCCGCCGACCCTGCCGCGGTGCTGGTCGAGATCCGGCGGGTGCTGATGCCCGGCGGCGGGCTGGCCTTGGCCGACCTGTGCCGCCATGAGCGGGAGACCGCCAGGGAGCAACTGGCCGACCAATGGCTGGGGTTCGAGGAGGAAGAGTTGACCGGATGGCTCAGGGATGCCGGCTTTACGGCAGTCGCAATCGAACGGATCGAAGGGCAAAACGGACAGGAAACGGTGTTGCTGGTGAAGACTACCACGCCTGCTTCCTCCTGATTTAGAATCAATTTTAGCTTCTCGTTTACTTCAAGATTACTAGATTCATAATCTTCCTAATCTTGAGGTAATCTTGAAGCCCAACATGCTTTTCCTTTTTGATTTCGGCCTTGGAGGAAAAGAATACAAATATGAGTGCAGATCACAACAAAAAGGAGAACGAACCATGTCACAAGACTTCATAGTAGCCGACCTTTCCCTGGCCGCCTGGGGCCGCAAGGAGATGATCATTGCCGAGACCGAGATGCCGGGCCTGATGGCCATCCGCGAGGAATACGCCGCTGCTCAGCCGCTCAAGGGGGCCCGCATTGCCGGCTCGCTGCACATGACCATCCAGACCGCCATGCTGATCGAGACCCTGACCGCCCTGGGGGCCGAGGTACGCTGGGCATCGTGCAACATCTTCTCCACCCAGGATCACGCCGCAGCAGCCATCGCCGCCGCCGGCATCCCGGTTTTCGCCCGCAAGGGGGAGAGCCTGGCGGAATATTGGGATTACACCCACAAGATTTTCGACTGGCACGACGGCGGCAGCCCCAACATGATCCTGGATGACGGCGGCGACGCCACCCTGCTGCTGCACCTGGGGAGTGACGCCGAGAAGGATGCCTCCGTCATTGCCAACCCCACCTGTGAAGAAGAACAGTTCCTGTTCGCAGCCATCAAAAAGCGCCTGGCCGAGCAGCCCGGCTGGTACTCCAAAACCGCTGCCTGTATCAAGGGCGTGACCGAAGAGACCACCACCGGCGTGCACCGCCTCTACCAGATGCACGAAAAGGGCAAGCTCAAGTTCCCGGCCATCAATGTCAACGATTCGGTCACCAAGTCCAAGTTCGACAACATCTACGGCTGCCGCGAGTCCCTCATGGACGGCATCAAGCGCGCCACCGACGTGATGGTGGCCGGCAAGGTTGCCGTGATCTGCGGCTACGGCGACGTGGGTAAAGGGTGTTCCCAGGCCATGCGCGGCCTCCAGGCCCAGGTCTGGGTGACCGAGGTGGACCCGATCTGTGCCCTCCAGGCCGCCATGGAAGGGTACAAGGTCGTGACCATGGAATACGCCTGCGACAAGGCCGACATCTTTGTCACCACCACCGGCAACATCGATGTCATTACCCATGACCACATGAAGGCCATGAAGCACAACGCCATTGTCTGCAACATCGGCCACTTCGACAACGAAATCGAGGTTGCCAAGCTGAAGCAGTACCAGTGGGAAAACATCAAACCCCAGGTGGATCATATCATCTTCCCCCCTACCGAGGGCAAGCCGGACGGCAAGCGCATCATCCTCCTGGCCGAAGGGCGCCTGGTCAACCTGGGCTGCGCCACCGGCCACCCCTCCTATGTCATGTCCTCATCCTTCGCCAACCAGACCCTGGCCCAGATGGAGATCTTCTGCAACCCCGGCAAATATCCGGTGGGCGTTTACACCCTGCCCAAGGAGCTGGACGAAAAGGTGGCGCGCCTGCAGCTGAGGACCATGGGCGCCATGCTGACCGAACTGACCGATGCCCAGGCTGCCTACATCGGCGTGAAAAAGGAAGGGCCGTACAAGTCGGAGCATTACCGGTACTGATCCGATCGATGCAATGATGGGATTAATGGGGCAGGATTTCGATCCTGCCCTTTTTTGTGTTTACATGGGACTTTATTACTAATATATATTCTTAAAGTTTGTCCGAAAGAATACGACTTGGGCCATATAGTTAGGTACAAAGGCACTTATTTTGCTTGTATGGCAACTGGATATGAGCTGATTTCTGACAGACCATCTACGGCTGATTGCAAAGAGTAACAACTGCAAAAAGCGTTATACGAATTAGTTTTTGCAAATTAACAAACATTATTAGCAATATTTTCTGATATCTTGAGAACCCGGATACGCTACTCAATTGATATCAAGGGAATTCATACCGACAATAGGGCGTTTGTTGTCCAGCCCGATTCGGGGACTTTCCATGAAACGAAGAAATATTGTCTGTCTGATGGTCTGCGTGGCCATGACGATTTTCCCGACACTACCTGCCGTGGCATCGATAGCTTGTTATCAATGCCACGGCACATCGGGCCCGGCCGACTACCGTCCCCGGGATGGGGCCGAGCGTGATCCGTCCAGTGGCGGCTTCCTGGGCAACCACCGTACCCATCTGAGCGCCCCTGCCTCTGCCGGAGCCTGCGATATCTGCCATCCCGGCAGTGGCGCCTACGGCTCCACGCACTCCACGGACCGCAGCCGCATGATCAAGGTCTCATCCCACATCAACGGTTCACCGTTGATTACGCCATATAACAACCGCACCTCCGCCTTTCCCCAAACATCAACCCCCACTCCCGGGACATGCGAAAACGTCAACTGCCACTTCGAACGTGAAACTCCGACCTGGGGTACCTCTGACTTTGCCTCAACCGGCAATTGCGGTAAATGCCACGGCGCGGCCCCGGCCGACGGCAGCCATCCGAAACACGCCACTGTCTACGGCACCCCCGGAGTTACCGAATCCTGCCCGAAATGCCATGCCGACCACAGGGTCGAAGCAAATCCCTTTGCCCATGCTACCAGCGCCGGCAACCGGGGTCTGGCGATCTCGTTCGCGGCCGCGCCCAACAATGGTGCGGGCGGCTATTCCGGCGACACTAGCTACCCCAACTACCTGCCCAGCAGCACTCCGGCCCGCAACGGCACCTGTACCAACCTCTACTGCCACAGTAACGGCACCTCGAACACTCCTGTGGTTCCCAACATCACCGCCACCTGGGGAGGCACCCTCAACACTACCTGCTCCGGCTGCCACGGTGGCGACATCGACGCCGATTGCAAGATGGGCAATGTGGGCAGCGTCAGCCATACCAAGCATGTACTGGCCTATACCTACGGCTGTGTCAAATGCCACGCCGCAACGGTCTCGGCCAACCGGACCATCTCCAACAACGCCAACCATGCCAACCGGCAGGTGAACATTGCCTTCAACAACAGCACCACGGCAATAAACGGTACCTATGCCGGCTCCGCCTCCCCCATGGGCAAGCTGCCCGGTAGTGCTTACGGCACCTGCACCAATACCTACTGCCATTCCACGGTCCAGGCCGACGGCGGCACCGGCGCACCGGTCTACGGCACGCCAACATGGGGCAATAATCCGGGTGCGTGCAGCCTGTCCTGCCACAGGGTCGGTGGCCATGACTCCGTGGCAGCCGATGGCTCCCCGGACCCGATTGCCACCGGCAGCCATACCAAACACCTTTCCTATACCTTCAACCTGGGCAGCGACGCGAAATGTCCGGCTTGCCACATGTGGGACCCCGCTCCGGTCACGACCTCCTGCAGGCCGTGCCATGAAGACATCTGGGGGCAATATACGGAGAACCGCTATACAAAGCATGTCAACGGCAAGATCGACATCGCCTTTGACCCCAATTTTACGACCGGCAAATATGCCAACATTGCCGCCCCCATGTCCAAGGCGCCCCGCACCGGCTACAGCAGCTGTTCCAATACCTATTGCCACAGTAACGGCAGCTCGGTTGCCAGTGGGACCATCCCTGCCAACACCTCGCCGGTCTGGGGTTCCGGCGCCATGGCGTGCAACGGCTGCCATGGCAACCAGACCTACACCGGCGACTGGCGCAAGGCCTTCCCTCTTTACACAACAGGCAAGCCCAAGGCCAACAGCCACTGGATCCACGCCCAGCATGGCGCCACCTGTAAACAGTGCCATGTGCAGGTAACTATAGACAACACCAGTATTGCCGACACTTCCAAACATGTCAGCAAGTCCTATGACGTAAGCCCGGACACGGCCGGCGGCATCACCTTTACCTACACCTACAACAGCAGCGGCGGCACCTGCACCAATATTTCGTGCCATGGCAACACCACCGCCCAGTGGGGCTCCGGCGCCTGTCTCGGCTGCCATTCCATTACCCAGGGGAAACGGGCCGCCATTACCTCGCAATTCGGAGCCAATTCCCACCACATCCAGGGCACACTCAGCAATGCAGCTTGTTATCAATGCCACTGGGAAGCCGACAGCAACGGCTACATCAACACCCCCTACCATGGTGGTGCAGCGGCACCGGGAGCAGCGGTGGACCTGGTGATCTACGGGGCTGTTGCCCGACCCACCAGCTATACCCAGGGCGTCACCTATGTGGCCTACACGGCCAACAGCAAGCGGGCTCAGATCCAGAAGATCAGCACCCACTGCCAGGGATGCCACAGCGACCAGAATAATGGCGCAACACCTTTCGGCGACGGCAAGACCCCCAAGCAGTACGCCTGGGACGGCACCAGCGTAGCGGCAAGATATGCCCAGTCCGGCGTTGTTTCCTGGGGCAAGTACACCTCCGCCACATTTACCAACGTGGCCAAGAAGCGGATCACCAAGGCCTACTCGGCCCATGGCAAGGCAGGTGCGAACAAGCGCTACTGGGATGCCGCCAACGGTGTGGACGGCGACATGACTGCCAAGGATACGAGCGGCGCCATCAACGTCCAATGCTATGACTGCCACAACTCCCACGGCTCCACGGTTTCCGGCATCACCAGCCGCTATTCCAGCGCCACCGGGCGTTACAAGGGCGCCATCCTCAAGGACACCATCCGGGGCTTTGGCGGTTACTCCACGACCTACAAGCCACGGGCAGGCGGCTCGGTGGCCAAGAAAAACCTCCGCAACCCCGGCGCCAGCATCTGTCTCGACTGCCACCAAAGTGCCACGCCGAAACAGGCCCTGGCCTTCCGTGGCTACACGACCCCCTGGGGCTATAGCTCCACCTACGGGGCAACCCAGGCCATCATCGGCTACTGGGATTCACCATTCATGGGCTACAGCAGCGCTTCTGCCGGTCCCAAGCAGCGGTATCCCTACAAGACTGTTAATTTGACCATGGGCGGGCATTTCGGCGCTTCATCGACGTTGAACAATCCTCCCGACGCCAGCCACCAGATCAACGGCCTCTGCACCCCCTGTCACGATCCCCACGGCGTTAGCACCACCTTGAACCAGCCCTACGCGGTGCCGCTTTTGAAAGGGACCTGGCTGACCTCGCCCTACAAGGAAGACGTCACTCCGGCCAACAACGTCGGTGGCACCATACGTACGGATAAAAGCCAGGAAGGTGTGCACTACCACATCGATCAGAACACCTTTGGCAACTCCCCCAACAACAGCGTGGTGACCGGCATCACCCAGACCGATGCCCAGTCGGCCGGGTTGTGCCTGGGGTGCCATGCCAAGGCCAATCTCACCAATGGGACGACCCATACCTGGAAGAGCAAGGACCGGGTCCACGAGGCGGTAAAGGGGTGGAAGACCGCCAATACCACCTATCAGCACAACTATACCTGTTCCAAGTGCCACAGCCCCCACACCAGTTCGGTCCTGCCGCGCCTGATGGTCACCGACTGCCTGGATGGAGTGCATAAAGGGCGTTTCGGCAAAAACCCCGGGGCGGTGCTCACCGATACCGGCACCGGTTCCTATACTAATGACGGCACTTGCACCGGGCAGGCCAGCTATTTGGGTGATTGCGCCTGGGGGAACAATCCCGGAACGGTCACCGGATATATCCCCGGATACTATTCAGGCACCAATGGTGTCAATAACCTGATCAACTGCCACGAGGGCAATACCGGGAGCAGAATTAACCAGCAATGGAATTCTGTTACACCTTGGGCAAAATAACCAATGCCGATATGGGGGTAGCCGTGAGATTTGCGCGGATCGCCATAGCTTTCATAGTCACCACGGCAGCATTGCTATTGCCTGTCAGAGTCTGCCTTGCCGCATCCGCACAGGACAATCTGCAAAATAGGACAACGAGGAAGCCCTATTCTCCGTCAAGGATCGAAAAAGGCCTGGAATCTCCGCAGCGGGAACAATGGCAGCAACCGGACCGTGTCGTCGCAGCACTCGGCCTGCAGCCGGGGGATGTTGTTGCCGATGTGGGGGCCGGTTCCGGCTATTTTTCCTTTCGCCTGGCCAAGATGGTCGGCAGCGGGGGCAAGGTTTATGCCGTCGATATCCAGGATGAAATGCTGGCGTACATCCGCGCCAAGATGCAGAAAACCGGGATAACGAACATTGTCCCGGTAAAATCCACTCCAATCGATCCCATGCTGCCACCTGGGTGCTGCAACAGCATCCTGCTGGTGAACACCTACCACGAACTGGGCGATCCGGTGGCACTCATGAAGAATCTGCGCAAGGCACTCAAGCCGGGAGGGACCATCGCCATTGTAAACTGGAATGAATCGGTCACCCGCAAAAAATTATATGTCCCCATGGGCCTGTTAGTTGAGCAGATGAAACTTGCCGGCTTCAGGCCGAGCAAGTCCCATGATTTCCTTGAGCGCCAGTATTTTCTGGTATTCTCCCAGCTGAATTGACACACCGAGATTCTCAATATTTCCCACCCCGACCAGCCTGCCGTACCATGAAATTCAATTTTGCGATCAAGTTGAATGGTAAAGGCATGGTTGTCATAACCACGCGCAAACAATTAACAAAATAAAATAAAGAATAAATAATATTAACGATTTTACATGTATGGGACTTTTGTAAGCTCATGGTGCTTTTATTGCTATTTTAAAAAAAGCTAAGGGTGTGGAGATGTATATTGACTCAAAAAAATAACCCGATTCCGCCATTTGGGAAAGAGGTTGTGGTCCGCCACCGAGCCCTTGCTGTGTTCGATCCAATTCGGGAACCTTTCATGAGACTTAGGCATTTGTTCCGACTGATATTCAGTATGGCCATACTGGCTTTTTCGGCCCTGTCGGCCGGGGCCGCGATCGAGTGCAATCAATGCCACGGCACATCGAGCCCGTCCGACTACCGGCCACTGGATTCCGACGAACGCAATCCGATAAACGGCGGCTTCCAGGGCAACCACCGCACCCACCTGGGCCAGACGACGAGTTCGGCTGCTTGCGTCAAATGCCATCCAGGCAGCGCCGCTTATGTATCCTCCCACCGGGACGGCCTGATCAAGGTGTCATCCCGCATCAACAACTCGGCGGCAATTACGCCATATCGCAACAGCACCTCCGCCTTTCCCCAGATTTCGATGCCGGTTCCCGGAACATGCGCCAATGTAAACTGCCACTTTGAAACAATTTCTCCGGCCTGGGGAATCGCAAGTTTCAATTCAGCAACAGATTGTCAAGCCTGCCACACGTCGCCGGGTTCCTCGTCAAGCCATGTCAAACACGAAAACTATTACCCGTTTTCAGCAAATGGTTGCATCAGGTGCCATCCCGATTACAAGACCGGGCTCATCTTCTCGCATGCCACAAGCGTGGCTAAGAGAGGGATCATTGTACATCTGTCCGAAGGCGCCTATTCCGGTGATGGTGCCGATTTTCTGCCCAGCCAGAGCCTGTCGCGGACGTTCGGCACCTGCTCCAATCTGTATTGCCACAGCCCCGGAGATAAGAAGGTCCCCGCATACAACACTCCCTTGAACACACCTCAATGGGGAACGTCTCTGCCAAGCGACTGCACCGGCTGCCATGGTGGCGCGGCCGGCAGCGCAAGCACCCTGGCAAGCGGCAAGCATAGTGCCCATATCAACAATGCCGCGGTTTTGGGAACAAACTTCGGCTGTGCCGAATGCCATGCCAAGAGCGTGTCCGGCAACACCACAATCGGCACGTACTCCAACCACGTCAACGGTTTCGTGGACTTCTCCGGGGTAAGAGCCGGCAGAAGCAGCACCTACGACAGCGCGACCGGGGTATGCAGCGCCACCTACTGCCACAGCGACGGCAAGGGCACCGCCAAGAGCATGGCCACGGACAACTGGAAGGTCGCCACTACCCTGAACTGCCAGGGGTGCCACGGGAGCGCCGCTGTCCCGGCTTTTACGCCAAGCAGCGCTGGCGAGCCCAACTATGTGAATGGCAGTACGGCCACCCCCAGGGCCAACAGCCACCAGCGGCACACCAGAGGCGATCCTGCCAGCTGCGATGCCTGCCATACCGATACCACCATCAGCGGCGCCCAGATCAAGGCCGGGTCCACCCTCCATATCAACGGCACCCGTGACGTAACATTTAACCCGGCCAAGGCCGGGGCAAGCGTCGCCTGGACCGCTGGCACCAAAACCTGCGCCAATATCGCCTGTCACGGCAGCGGCTCTTCAGCGGCCCAGTGGGGTTCCACCTCCTGCCTGGGCTGCCACTCGGTGCCCCAGGGGAGCCGCGTGGCCATAACCCCGCAGTTCGGCGCCCAGTCCCACCATATCCAGGGCGCGGTTACCGATGCCAAGTGCTACCAGTGCCACTGGGAGGCCAACAGTGACGGTAGCATCAACCCGGCGTACCACAATGCCGCCGTATCCGGGGCCGCGGTGCGGCTGGTGATTTACAGCTCCCTGCAGCGGCCCGGCAATGCTGGCCGGTATTTCATCGCCTACTCTGCCAACGGCACCCGAGCCCAGATCCAGAAGATCAGCAACCACTGCCTGGGCTGCCACAGCGACCGGAACAATACGGCCCAGCCCTTTGGCGACGGCAAGACCCCCAGAAAATACGCCTGGGACAATACCAGCGTGGATGCCCGCTACTCCCAGAGCGGGACAACCAGCTGGGGCAAATACACCTCGGCCAGCTATCCCAATGCCGCCAAAAAGAAGATCACCAAGGCCCTGTCGGCCCATGGCAATGGCAACGCCAACCAGCGGGGCTGGGATACTGCCAGCGGCGTTGACGGCACCATTGCCAACACCAGCGGTGCCATAGCCGTGCAATGCTATGACTGCCATAACTCCCACGGTTCCGCCGTGGCAGGGATAACCAGCCGTTATTCCAGCGCCACCGGACGTAACAAGGGGGGGCTGCTCAAAAACACCGTCAAAGGCTACGGCGGCTACTCTTCAACCTACAGCCCCCAGTTCGCCGGTTCCGCAGCCGACAAGGACCTGCGCAACCCAGGCGCCAGCCTCTGCCTGGACTGCCATTTCAGCGCCACCCCTAAACAGGCCCCCTTTGCCGCCTTCAAGGGATACACCACCCCCTGGGGCTACAATTCCACCTTCAATGCCACCCAGAGTATCCTGGGCTACTGGGATTCCCCCTACATGTCCTACGGCCCCAATGTCGGCGCCAAGCAACGCTATCCGTTCAAGGGCCAGAACCTCATCAAGGGTGGGCACTTCGGCGCGTCGTCCCCCTTGGGCAGCACCCTCGACGCCAGCCACCAGATCAACGGCCTCTGCACCCCCTGCCACGATCCCCATGGCGTCAGCCCCACCATGGGGGCCAATCAGCAGTATGGGGTACCTCTTTTGAAAGGCACCTGGCTTACCTCCCCCTACCAGGAGGACACCTCGCCGGCCAACAACGGCGACATGCTCATCACCGGGGGCACCGGGCTGCCGTACCACATCGACCAGAACACCTTTGGGGCCGGGATAAACAATGTTGCGATGCCGACGCTGGTCCGCAACGACCCGAACCTGGCATCGGGCCTCTGCCTGGGTTGTCACAGCAAGGCCAGCCTGACCAACGGCACGACCCACACCTGGAAGAGCAAGGACAGGATCCATGAGGCGGTCAAGGGGTGGAAGAGCACCAACGGGACGAATCAGCACAGCTACACCTGCTCCAAATGCCACTCGGCCCATACCAGCTCGGTGCTGCCGCGCCTGATGGTTACCAACTGCCTGGACGGGGTACACAAGGGGCGCACGTCCCTGAACATGAGCCCCATGACCTCGGATTGGGGGAGCGGGGACTACGGTTCGGGAAGCGGCAGGATACCAGGGGTCTACGGCGGTTCAGGCGACGACTGTGGCAGTTATCGCGCCTGCGGCACCTCCTTCTCGGTCAATTGCCACGAAGGCAATACCGGCAGCGGCACCAACCAGAGCTGGAACGGGGTGACGCCATGGGCGGTTGCGGCCCCGCCGTCAGCGCCAACGCCCACACACCAGGCCAGCTCCACCAGTTCGGGCGGCAACAGGAACATTACCCTGCAATGGGGTGCGGTAACATGTCCCAGCGGCGCCGCAAGCCAGTACTATGCCGAGCTGAGCAGCAGCGCCGACTTTGGGGTCATCAGCTACAATACCGGCTGG
>MTLD01000174.1_pt10 | contig 12917 bp, 12 predicted proteins | sample 1982471 | NCBI WGS metagenome assembly MTLD01 (sample SAMN05712604, study PRJNA340218) | biofilm metagenome | isolation source: sample SPM anode biofilm adapted to -50 mV | place: USA | collected 2012-02-03
TGGTGCACCTTCACCCACCCCCCAGCCCCCTCCCGTCAAGGGAGGGGGAGCGGATTGCCAGGACTTTTGTAAGAAGGCTCATATTATAAGGAATTCCGTCATGCTTCTGGAAATGCATTGCCATACGGCCGAGCATTCGGCCTGCAGCTCGGTCCCGGCTGTCAAACTGGTGCAAAGCGTGTTGTCGCGCGGCCTGCAAGGGGTCGTGCTGACTGATCATCATTACCTCTGGACGAAAGAGGAACTTAAGGATCTTCGCCGCAATGCCGGGGTGCCCGACCATTTTCTGATCTTCTCCGGCCAGGAGGTGAGTACCTGCGACCGGGGGGATGTGCTGGTCTATGGAGCAGACGCCCTCATTCCGCGCGGAACACCGCTTGCCGCCATACGCGCCGAATGGCCGCAGGCAGCCCTGGTGTGGGCTCATCCCTATCGCAAAGGGCATGTGCCCAGTGATGAACGGTTGCTTAACCCGGATCTGGACGGTGTAGAGGTCTTTTCCTCAAACCACAGCGTGGCCGAAAACAGCCGTGCACTCTTTGACTGGCATCGTCTCCGCTTTATCGCCATCGCCGGCACCGATACCCACGGCGCTCAATACGCCGGAACCTATCCCACCATTTTCGATCACCCGCTGCGCTCCATACATGAACTGGCCGAGGAACTCCGCTTTGGCCGCTGTCGTCCTTTTTTCAAGGAGATCCCCCGTTCCGGCGCCAATTCTCAGGTCACCGAGGTCACTATCGGCACCAAGGGAGAAAACGAAATTCGCGAGCGGATCATTATCCGCAGCATCACCAGTTCCCGAAAGTGGAAGAGTGCCGAACGGGCCGCCTCGATCATGTCGGCGCTGGCTGAAAGCGGGTTTTGCGATAAACGTTTCCGCGTACCGCTGCCGATCGGAATCGATGCGGAACACATGACCCTGATCGAGCAGGGGGTGCGAGGCAAGTCGCTTTTTGACAAGATTCTGGCTGCCAGCCCCGACGATGGACGCGCCTATCTGGAACTGGCTGCACATTGGCTGGGACGGCTGCACACTGCTCGATTGGCCGTGACACCGGCAGGCGAGTTCGTGAAGCGGGAACCTGAGCGCCTGGAACATTACCTGTCACGTTTCACAGCCATTGACCACCGGCATACCAAGCGCGCCCAGGGTATTCTGGATGTCGTAATCGAGGCTGAGCACCGGCTTTTTACGGCTGATTCGGGGCTGGTGCAGGGACATGGCGACTTCCATCCCAAGAATGTCATCATTGGCCAGGATAACCAGGACAATCGCGAAACGCTCTTTGCCGCTGCCATTGACTTCGAGAGTTCGCTGATGCTGCCTCCCGCCTTTGACGTGGGGACGTTTCTGGCACAGTTCCGCAACCAGTTTTTCACTTATCCCGATGTGCTTGCCCGGCTTCCCGAAGATGTCTTTCTGAACGCCTATGCTGACGTAGCTGGGCCACTTTCCGCTGCGTTTACCGCTCAGGTGGAACTTTTCCGCGCCCGCACCAACCTGAGTATTGCATCCTACCTAATCAAAGTGGGCATGGGTGAGAGCGAGGATCTTTGGCGGGTAGTGGTGGAGGCGGAACAGGCGTTGTTGCAGTTTCAGCAGTTGGTTTGAAAACATCCGGGGATAAAATAATCCAATTAGCATTGATCTTTAGCCTGTTCCTTCTCCCTGAGGGAGAAGGTGGCCGAAGGCCGGATGAGGGGGCAACAACAGCGGTCCAAAGTTGCGTTTTCCCCCTCACCCTAGTCCTCTCCCTCAGGGAGAGGGGATGTTTTAGAGCTTTGGCTGAAGATTGGCGCTTATTGGATAAATAATGTCTTCGTACAGACGCATTGCAATGCGTCTCTACCGACCCAATTCGCATTGAAACCGGGAGGCTTCATCATGCAAAGTTACGACAAACTGTACATCAACGGTCAATGGACAGTACCAAGCGATCCCGGTTTCATTGAAGTGATCGGCGCGGCCAGCGAAGAAGTTATCGGCCGCGTCCCCTGCGGGATGAGGGAGGATGTGGACAGGGCGGTCGCCGCTGCTCAGGCTGCCTTCGGATCTTGGGCCGCAACCGGAGTTGCCGGGCGGGCGGCGTTTCTGACAAAGCTGCATCAGGGGCTGGTGGAGCGTAGCGACGATATCGCGGCAATCGTGACCGCTGAAGTGGGTATGCCGTTAAAACTCTCCCAGCGGATTCAGGCCGGTTTGCCAGCAGCAGTTATGCAGAGCTATGCCGACATGATCGCCGAGTATCCTCTGGAGGAGCGCATCGGCACGTCACTGGTACTGCATGAACCGGTCGGCGTGGTGGCCTGCATCACTCCCTGGAATTACCCCTTGCATCAGATAGTTGCCAAGGTGGCGCCTGCGCTGGCCGCAGGATGCTGCATGATCGTCAAGCCCAGTTCCGATGCCCCGCTTTCCGCCTTTATTCTGGCCGAGATCGTGGATAAGGCCGGTCTGCCTCCCGGCGTCTTCAACCTGGTAAGCGGACGGGGAGCTACGGTTGGTGAGGCTTTGGCTGTCCATGACGGCGTGGATATGATCTCCTTTACCGGCTCGACGGCGGTGGGAAAACGATTGTCAATCCTGGCGGCAGAGACCGTCAAGCGGGTCTCCCTTGAGTTGGGCGGCAAATCAGCCTCGGTTATTCTGGACGACGCTGATTTGGCAACGGCGGTCAAGGGTACTGTTGGAGCCTGTCTGCTCAATTCCGGCCAGACCTGCAGCGCCCATACCCGCATGCTGGTGCCGGAAAGTCTCTATGAGCAGGTTGCTTCACTGGCAATCGAGGTGGCTAAAGCCTATGTTCCGGCAGATCCCTTTGGTGAAAAGACCCGGCTGGGACCCTTGGTGTCGGCGTCACAGCGGGAGAGGGTACGCCGCTCTATCAGCCGCGGAGTGGAAGAGGGGGCCGAACTGCTGCTGGGCGGCATTGATGCGCCAGAGGGACTGGAGAAAGGATTCTATGTCTCGCCCACGATTTTCGGTCGTGTTGATCCGGGGATGACCATTGCCAGGGAGGAAATCTTCGGCCCGGTACTGTCCATCATTACCTATCGCGATGAGGACGATGCCGCGCGTATTGCTAACGATACCATATATGGCTTGGCTGGCGGAGTCTGGTCGGGCGACGAACAGCGTGCGGTAAAGTTCGCACGGCGCATGCGGACCGGCCAGGTGGACATAAACGGCGCTCCGTTCAATATCTATGCTCCCTTTGGCGGGTACAAGCAGTCGGGAACCGGTCGGGAGTTGGGCACATACGGGCTGGAGGAGTTTTTAGAGGTCAAGTCGATTCAGCTCAAGGGGTAGTTGCTTATGTACTTACAGTTTGAATTCTTTGCTTGGATAGAGGAGCGGCGCGGCACAAAGCTTGGCGTGCCGCTTCCTGGTAACTTGCTATAACTTCATGTATTTTAGTTCAAGGCATGGTCGAATCCGATGTGTTGCTGCTCAATATGCCGGATCAAACCTGCTTCCCCCTGGCGCATCACCTGGTCGTGATTCCAACGAAAGAGCGGTCTGGCAAGCGGGGCGAGAAGATTCATCCACTTCTTGCGTGTTGCGACCTGCCATTTGTATTGAACCATGACTTCATCGCCGTATTCGCGCAAACGCCAGACTCCCGTGCCGGACAAATCGCCGCTGGCAGTGCCGGCCAACAGGAACGGTTGGACGATGTGCGTGGTGCGGATGTCGAACACCAGCCGATAGGGTAGCCACCCCTTCCAACAATAGCGACGCAGATTGCCGATACCACAGTCATCCCCCTTTTCCAGCTCAACCACACTTAAAAGCCCGGGCCACCATTCCGGCCAGTTTTCGGAATGGTAGATTGTCTCCCAGACCAAGTGCAGGGGCGCGGCAAGGTGCCAGGTAGTGAGAAAATCATAGTGGGTCATAGTGGTAAGAGTAACAACAAATGCGGGAATGCAAAGTATATCGACAGTTTTTTACGCGAAATAGGCAGGGGCGGCAGAGGGGATAAGGCGTGGTCTTAGTGTTTTTGCGATTACCTAACCGGACAAGGCCGAAAAAGGTGGTTATTAGACACTCTTTATCTAAGGATCGTCAGATGTGTCAAAAGTTCTTACATGTTGTAACTTGAGTGGAGATACCCTGCTTGCAACATACTAAAATCATTCAAGCTAAAACACAAAATTAAAATGGTCTGGATATTGCTAGATAACTGGAAACAGGACTTGCATCACAAGTTGTTTCAATGTTTCATGGAAAGGAGAAAGTCCAATGAGGGTTCCAGTTATCTTTGCAAACGGTGAACGTGGAATTGTCAGCTCTTTTGATCTGGACGATTTGTTGGAGGAGAATTTTTTGCTGGCCTTCTATCGTCCCGAGGGGTGGGTCAGGGTCGATTGCAGTGAAGCTCCAAGAACAGGTGGTCCGGCTTCCAGGGAGCGGGGCAGGTAATGAGTTGTGCCGGCTTTTATAGCCGGGTAGTTTCGGGGCGGCCAAAGGAGACAGGTTGCATTTTCATGGCTCATCGAAATGCAGCCTCTCTCCTTGGGTCTGCCCCTTTTACTTTCCTCTTATCAAACTTAGGGTCTGTCTGGAAATAACTTTATTTCCAGACAGACCCTGACTCAAGAAACTCCTGCAACGTAACGCACTCCACCCCGATATTCCTCAAATCCGTGATATTGGCCTCCGCGATCTGCGGTGTCTGTGCCGATGTTGCATCGGTAATGTTGATAACGGGGTAGCCATAGGCAAGGGCGTCGAAGATGGTGGTCCGGATGCAGTTGGGATACTGAGTTCCGCAGATCACCAGATGGGTAGCGCCGATTCTCCTCAGCATGAAATCCAGTTCCGTATTCATAAAGCCGCTGAACCTGTTCTTGATGATCCGGTATTCTCCCTCGACCGGCGTCAGTTCGGCCACGATATTACATCCTTCGGTGCCGGGGACCGCATAGGGTTTTTGGTTGAGAAAACCATCAAGCCGGGTAAGTTCGATATCGCTCCCATCCGCCCTGTATTCCCGGATAACATGGAATACGGGCCACCTCTGCGTTCTGAAGAAATCGAGCAGCCGCTTTATGCAGGGGACCGTGGCATATGCGCCCGCAACACACACCGGCGCGCCGGGCAAAACGAAATCGTTTTGCATGTCGATAATTATCAAGGCGTATTTTGGGTCTTTCATGTTTGGCTCCTGCATGCGTGGAACATTGCTGGTTTAAGTATATTTCAACAATAAATGATACCGCCGGTTTTATGTGTATTCAATTTTTATCATTTCGCTGTTCGTCCAACTGCATCGGAATTGCCCCATACGGCAGGTTTTTTGTGCCGAGACATGACCCAAGGTCGTTTTCCCCATCATTCACCATCTTCACCTTCACTTGGAAACAGCTCGCTCATCAATTGCGGAATTTCCTCTTTCATGGTTGCTACGCTTACTTCAATTAACAACTTATTTGTAGATTCACCTACTGCCTTCATAGAATCCGCTGACATTTGAGGCATAACCGATAAAGCCTTTATCCCAGTTGATGATCGATAAAAATCCACTATTCCTTGAAGCTCTTTTTCTGTAAAATATTTATTGTAAAGCTTAAAAGATACGTCCTCAGTGATCTGCGCTATGTCAATTTTTTCTTTAATTGATTTCTGGATTTTGTCACAAATTCTCACTGATGCAGCATTGATCAATTCGTTCCATTTTTCAGGTTCAACTTTTGCTATAGCCTCTGCTCCCATTTGTTCTTTTAGTGCAGTATCAAGCCACTGTGGCAGAGTGCTGGTCTTCAACTGTTCAAATGATGCCTCCATAGTTTTTTCCGTCAGTTTCTTCGCATCGGTTACAATCAGCAATTCCTTAATCAATTCCCTCTTCTGGGGCAGCATGTCATCCTCTGCATGAACACTCGGTGCGACAAACAAAACCAATACGAACAAAGCAAACATTAATCTTCTAAACATGTTTTTCCTCCTGGATATTGGGATTTCTCTGTAGACATTCTAGTTGTCGATTGTCTCAATTTTGTTAAACAAATAAACTACTCTTCTGTAGCCCCCAACTATTTGACGAATTCTCCACACAAGGGAATTTTGAGGTGATCTCCCTTATGGGCTCTGAGGGCCGCAAGTGTGATCGTGATGACGAAATAGGCGAAGAAAATGCTTCCCATCGGCCAGACGCAATATATGGGCAGACGGATGAGGCGGGCTATTGAAATGACGGAGAAGGCGAGAAGGGTGAGGCTGATCTGGCTGTTCAGGACGGTTTTTCCGTGTTGATAGATGAACTCCGACTGGTCGCGTTTCCAGAGCCAGATGGCCGTCGGGCCAAAGATATTGCCGAAGGGGATCAGAAAACCGCTCAGGACGATGAGATGACAGCACACTGCCCACCGCCGCTCTACGGTTTTTGACATGGCCGGATGAGCCGCTCCGCCCGGCAGATGCTCGCGGAATAGATTAAACTCCCTTTCGGCAACGCCGACAGCCTTGGCGAAATAGACGCCGCACTTGCTGCACAATTCTCCCTTTTCCTGCGGATGACCGCATTTGGGACAGACAAAAGCCGGTGGCGTTAACGTTTCTTCAACAACTTTTGGGGACGCCTGTTCCTGAGGGGAAAATGCAGGCCCTGCCTTTTCCCGCGCCTTCTCGGCGAGCAGCGACGATGGGTATTCGGCAGCAAACCTGGCGTAACAACGGTGCGCGGCTTCGAAGCTGTTGTTGAATTCCAGAAGTGTGGCTAACTGGAACAGGCCCTTTTCCCTGACCTGAGGAGATAATCCCGGAATTTCCACGAGGTGTTCCAGGGAATGGATCGCAAGTCCAGTTTCTCCTGTTTTTAGAAGCAACTCGACTAACCTGGTGGTGACGGACGGGTTGGGATGTATTGTTTGATACTTTGCAATGTACTCGCGGTAAACTTCCTCGACTTCGTCCGGATGCTCCACCAGCAGCAGCCCGATCGCCTTTTCATAGAGTTTCTTGCCTACAGCTGTCGCCTCAACCCTGGTCTTCATCCTTGCCATGCCGACAAGCGCATCAACGTTTTCGGGATTTTGAGCAAGGGCAAACTGCAGCGAACGTTCTCCTTCTTCGTCTCCGGTTGGCGATACCGATGCCTTGATGCCGATCTCCAGGTGCCGCTCCTCAACAGCATCCCTGTTGAGCTTCAGCCAGCTTGCCAGGATCATCCCGGAAATCATCCCCCCAAGGTGTATCCAGTGGCCGATTTCCGAGCCGCTATTGACGATGATCTGGCCAAGGCCGCCTACCAGGTCGGAGAGAAAGAAAAGCGCCACGATGACCAGCGAGTTGAGCCTGATTTTCAGGCTGAGCGGGAGGATCAGCGAAAAGAAGCCCAGAATCGGCAGGGGAAAAATCATGGTCTTGAAGTAGCAACGGACAGCAAAGATTCCCATGATACCGGCAATTGCGCCGGACGCGCCGAGGGAATGTCCCAAACTGCCGTGGAACAGATACTCTACGAGGATGAAGACAATGCCGCCAATAAGCCCGGTCAGGTGGTACAGGCATAAAAACTTCAGTTGTCCCACCCTTCGCTCAACCGCCGAACCGACCACCCAGAGAAAGGTCATGTTCCCCCACAGGTGGCCGCTGCCGGCATGGAGATACATTGCGGTGAAGGCGCTTAAGGGCACATTCCAGTAAGTTGGGTGGCGCGGCAGGAAGATCAGGTAGTCGGAGATCAGCTCCTGAGAGACATTCTTTTCAAAACAGTAGAAGACAAGGACGTTGACGAGGATGAGCGCATAGGTAGCCCAAGGCTTGATCTCGGCTCGCCTCTCCGATTCTGAGCGCATCACGGGAAGAAAGGTCAGGTGTTCCCGGAGCAAATCCATGGCGTCGGCTCCGGTGACAGATGCGCGCCACCGGATGCCGATGAGAAAGATAAGTGGAAAGGCGGGAATGATATAGGAAATAAAGCCCGAGAGAAAGCTTTTGACAAAAATGATACCAAAGGCGGTAGCCAGCGCTTTTGCCACAAATGCCAGTTCTTCATGCTGTTTGAAAAAATCGGAAAGGGGCGCTGGTGTCGTATCCTTGTACTCCCCTTGAAGCCTAAATGTTGCCTCCACGGCCCGGATGGAGGTGATGACTATGATGGCAGCCAGCAAGATGTTTCTTCCGCCCAGGGAGATTACTCCGGCCAGGTTGAGGATCGTGATGATCAGGGAGGCGCAACTGAGTAGCAGGAGGAGGATGGCGGCAATACGGCTGGCGAATTTGTGAAGGAAGAAAGCCAGTATCGCTAGGATGATCCCGTCGAAAATCGCCTCCCTCATGACGAATATCCCTAACAGTATCTGGATGCCTCCGATGAGGTAGAACCCCTTGGCGGCATCCCGGACTACCTTCAATGCCCCCTCCTGGTTCTCTATCCGGTCGAAAAGTCCGAATCCCTTCTTTTTTTGGACATTCTTACCCGCGGTGGGCTTCGGATTCACCGTGGGCGGAACCTGTACCGGCAGGTCGAGGCGCAGCCCTTTTTTCTTCAGGAATTCCAGGTAGGCCGGAAATTTTTCCTCGGGAATCTTATGTTTGCGGCAAAGGGTGGCGCGGTTGAGGCCGTTGTTGTAATCGTGGGCAAAGTCCCGGTATTTCTGCAGGATTTCTGGGTTGTCAGAAGCTCCATCCGTAGCGGCAGCCTTTGGGGGTGATGATGATTTTCCGCCTGGACCGGACTCCGGTTGGGCCGATGCGCCATCCAGCGGACTCGGCCCTGGCTTCGAAAGCGAAGCCATTGCTTCAATATGCGGGTCAAAGGAAAATACGTGCCTGCATGTGGGACAGGTTACCTTTACGGGCGGAGCCGGAAGGCTCGCAGCCGGGATCGATCGGCTGAACGCGCATGATGGGCAGGTTATGTGGATGGATTCGGGTTGCATTTCATATTGTTTCAAATTCTGAGATTTTATTACTCTTGCTGTGTTTTTATCAGGGAAAGCAGCCTGCACAGTAGTGAAGGCTTGATAATTCGTCGTTCAATCATCACGTCTTCACATAGTTGGCGAATGTGTTTTACTTTTTGATTCCATTCGTTTTGTTTTTGGGGAAAGTAAATATCCCTGAGACCTTTCCAGTGTGCGGCGTAGCTGTGGAAGGCCACAAGCGCCGAATTATCCTCTCCGGCTTCTTCAATCTTTTTTGCTTCATTTTCCAGTTCTTGCCCTGCTGAACCGACCTCAGCATGAATCGATGCAAATTCGGCCATGCAGAGGATTTCAGAGATCAGTTTCTCGGTTTTGTTTTTGTTTTCATTATGCATTTTATCTGGAGGTGTGACAGTTCGGCCGGTAAACAGGTTTGCTATTTCACGCCATTCAACTCCACAAAAAAAGCCATGCCTTCTGAATAAAAAAAGGAAGCATGGCTTGAATACTACAAATCTATTCTCTCACTTCGACAACCCCTCTATCCCCAACAAAAGGATGGTAGCTTTGCGACACACGGTTACCCGTGCTGTGCCTTTTTACAGTGACGTGTATGTGGCTGAAACGATTGTTATTAATATCAGACAACTTTAGCGGCCGCAAACTTTTTAATGATTTTCGGATTTTTCCGTGCCATTTTTGCAAACAGTGACGAAAAAGATGGAGAAAATGAACGAATGAATATATATATTCGTTAATAAATGTGAATATATTCTGAGTTTTTTGATAGGGGGACTGGTGAGAAATCTTGTTTTTGTTGTAATGGTATTGCTGATCGGATTTACGGGTTGTGCGAAAAAGGATATGGGGGATGACGGCAGTGGCGGCAATATGCAATATGACTCGTTCCGGGGCTCCGGTTCTTCGGTGGTCAACAGGGTCCAGTACGAAGCTTTCAAAAAATGTATCGAGCGTTTTGATTTTTCAAAATACAAGGGCAAAATCGTCAATTGCACCGTAATGGCCGGCAATCAGCAGGTTACCGATCAAGTCAGGACATTGATGAATATTGCTTTTATCCAGAACGGGATTCTCGTTCCCAGGAAATCAGGTGAAAAAGGTAAAGAGAAACCGGCGAAATATGATTATTCGCTTGATATCAATGCCGTGTGCGGCGGGTATCATTTTTATCCGGGGATTGTGTCTCACCGTTTTATGTCAACCACAAGGCTGGTTATGTTGGAAAGCGTACCAGGAGGGTCAACCCGCTATTTTGATAGCGATTATCAGGAAAGCTCGTTTTTTCTGCCGGTGTTTACGGATGAATTCAGGGTATCGCTCTATATTCTGTTTTTCTGTGCCATTGGTTTTATAGCACATCGCTGCAGGCTCTTCAGCGGTCAGAGAAGGAATGCGTAAAACTGAGGTTTTTTGGCTTTTGGGCTGGATAAAAAGGGGAATCATGTCTTGCTTGTTACAATTTGAAATTTAGCCCTCTCTTCTGCAGTGTTTTAAAGAATTTCTCTCTTTCTTTCTCCCAGAGGCATTTTGAGTAGATCGGCAGATCTCCTCTTTCGTCAAAATAGTTGCTGACTTTTTCATCTGCATTCACAAGGTAAATCGGATTTTCCCAATTTTGCTGCACGACTGCCAATTCGACTTCGCGGCATGATATTAGCCATGTTTCAGTTCGATTCGGTGGATTACACGGCAGATGTTTCGTAAGAAGGATTGAAACCGCATCTGCTATTGTTTCGTCACCGGATACTTTCCATTTGCGCACATGGCCCAGCAGATCATCCCCCGCACAAATACTGTCTCTGTCTGCAATCAGGTAGTGAAAACGCTTCTTAGTCATTTGTTCTCTCTGTCATATTTGCACACTTTTCCTGTTTGCCAATTACGCTGCACAGAAACTCGCGTAGTTCATGACTTGATGCGTCACTGTCGAGCGCTCTTTTCGGGATGATGGTGTACATACGTTTGCCATAGACAAGTATGAAGGCTTTGCTCGTCTCCAAGAAGCCGGTGTACATTGTCCACTTGAGAGTAGAATCAATTGTAGCCGTCCGAAAGTGGAGGCTCTCGGTGGAAAAAGTTAACTGGTACTCTTCGCGGAATTTGGGGTTGGTTCGGAACTCAATGATTGCTCTTATAATTGAACCTGGTAAAAGGTTGAATGTTTCGAGCAGCCCGACGAGAACAAACAGGGCACCCCACCAAAGCCCAGAACCTATAAGAACAAAAACTCCGTATGCGATCAAGATCGCTGCAACTATATAGCGAGCAGCTTTCCAATGTTGCCCCTCCCATGTGCGTGCTGCGTGTATCAGGTCAGATTGAGTTGCTTGGTAGGTAAATGTCATTATGGAATTCTCCAAGTGTTTAACCCATTTAGGTAATTCCGGGACACCATACTTATCTCTCTTGAATGAGTCATGGATGTTCTCAGATTTTTCCCTATGCGCAGAATTTATATATGCCTGAAACAATTGTTATTAATACCAAACAACTTTAGCCTCGGCAAACTTTTTAATGATATTTTGATTTCTTGCGTCGATTTTGCAAGCAATGACAAAAAAAGGTGGAGGATAGGGGAGAATAGCTTTATAAGTCTTCAGTAACGTATGAAAAAACTCCACGGCAATATCACCAAACTGTATATCTTCTCCTTCCTGCAGATGATGCTGTTTCCCATGGCTATCATCACCCTGTTCTGGAAGGAACATGCCGGTCTGAACCTGACCCAGATTCTGCTGCTGCAGAGTATCTTTTCCGTTATCACGGTGCTGCTGGATTATCCTGCCGGGTATGTGAGCGACCGCCTGGGCTATCGCGTGGCGCTCAGCGTTGCGTCGCTCATCGGCATGCTGGGGTGGGGGATGTATACGATTGCCGATTCCTTTTGGACGGTACTGGCGGCCGAGTCGCTGCTGGGCGTTTCGCTTTCGTTTGTCAGCGGCTCGGACAGCGCTTTGCTGTATGAAACGTTGAAAGGAGAGGGGAAGGAACATCTGTATGCGCGCTATGAGGGGCGCATGAATGGCTTTGCCCAGACCGGCGAGGCGGTGGGCGCGCTCTTTGCCGGTGTGCTCTATGCCGCCGCTCCTCTGTCGCCTTTTATTCTGGAAGTGGTGGTGTGGGCTGCGGCTCTGGCGGTAACCAGATCCCTGGTGGAAACTCCGCGGGAGAGTACCCATCAGGTCCGATCGCACCTTATGGAGGCTGTTCATACTGCCCGCTACGCCTTTCTGGAGAACAAGCATCTGCGCTACACCATGCTGTTCAGTACTCTGCTGGGAATCTCCTCGTTTTTTCCGGTGTGGCTGATTCAGCCCTATATGCGCCAGACCGGCGTTCCCATTGCCTGGTTCGGTCCGGTGTGGGCCGGAGCCAATCTGACGGTGGCGCTCAGCGCCCTGGTCAGCCATCGCGTGCACAGCTATCTTGGCGACCGCAAAATGACATGGCTTTTTTGCCTGCTGATTGTAGCCGGATATTTCGGGTTGGGTCTGATCGGAGGGCTGTGGGGATTTCTGTTTTACTATCTGTTGACCTGCATGCGGGGGTTGCGAGGGCCGGTCATCCGCAATCATGTCCAGATCGAGAGCCCGTCCGCCAACCGGGCGGCGGTTCTCTCGCTGCAATCCGTGTCTTTCAGGATCTGCTTTGCCTGTGTCGGCCCTTTTGTCGGCAGGCTGGCCGATGCCGCCGGTGTTCAGAGGACGTTTTATTTTATTATGTACGGATTCCTGATCACCTTGCCGCCGCTGGCGATGATGTTTCTGAAAAGTTTCAGTTATCCGCGTGGGCACGATGAATCCGTGCCCACCCTACCATCTGGTTAGCGAGACATTCCTGAGACAGCAATCAGTTTTTGCTTTTCGTAGGGTGGGCAAACAGTTTCATCGTTTGCCCACGCGGATAACTTCAGCCAAGGAATCAAATATTCCCTCCCCTCTGGCGGGGGAGGGTTAGGGTGGGGGGGACGTTGCCATGATATCGGCATGATGCACCTTCACCCACCCCCCAACCCC